>Ga0180300_10000790_pt1 | contig 14304 bp, 17 predicted proteins | sample GuaBasSediGuay15_FD_121798 | JGI IMG/M metagenome (GOLD analysis project Ga0180300, IMG submission 121798) | Subseafloor sediment microbial communities from Guaymas Basin, Gulf of California, Mexico - Guay15, Core 4569-2, 21-24 cm | ecosystem: Environmental > Aquatic > Marine > Hydrothermal... | reverse complement strand
TATTTAATATCCTTAATCTCTTAAAAATTATAGTAAAATTAAATATTTTTCTTCTTCCTTGTTTATTTAAACAATAAACCTCTATTTGAGTTGGTATTTGTTCTATAAATCCCCAATAATATGCAGCTGCCATCCCTCCAATAAAATAATTTTTTCCGTTAAATATTTCATCTATTATAATAAAAGGATGTTCTGACCAATGTCCTTTATAAGCTCTTACAGGTATTAAATAATATTTTGTTCTATTTAATTTAATTATTCTGCCTTTTTTCATTAATCTGTGTATATACACATTCATTTCACCAATACTATTAAAAAATTTCTTTATTTCTTTTCTTGTAAAGAAATATTTCTCATTTAATTCTAGATAGGAAATTACCTCTATTTCTTTTTTTGAGAGTCCTTCCATAATTACATCTAAATTAAATATTTATTAATTTTAATGTAACAAATTTATAAGGTTTATGTCTGCTTATATAATCTCTTTACTCTTTCTAAGGTATCTGCCTCTTCAACTCCTTTATCTTCTCTTATTCTAATCAATTTTGGAAATCTCAGGGCAAAACCGCTTTTATAATTTGGTGATTTCTGCAATTCTTGATAGCCAACCTCTACAACAATTTTTGGCTTTATATGAACTATGTTGTCTTTCTCAAATTCTATCAATGGTTTTAATCTTTCTGTCATCTCTTTAAATTGTTCATCTGTTAATCCCGTTCCCATTTTTCCTATTTCTAATAATTCTCCTGTTTCTTCATCTCTAATTGCTAAAACAAAAGAAGCTAACCAAGTTGTTCTCCTTCCCTGTCCCCATTCCGCTCCCGTAATTACTAAATCCAAGGTTTCTTTTTCCGGTTTTACTTTATACATATAACCAACTCTCTTCCCTGGTTGATATGGAGCATTTAAATTCTTAACCATTACACCCTCTTGTCCAAGATTTAATGCTTTATGATAAAATTCTTCGGCTTTTTTCAAATCTTTTGTCTTCAGTTGCTCAGCTAATTGAAATTTTCCTTTGATTATTTTAACAATCTCCTCTAATTTTTTTCTTCTATAAGAAAACGGTTTATCCAATAATTGCTCATTTTCAACCAATAAACAATCAAACAAATTTATCTGGATTGGAATATCTTTTACCATCTCTTCAATATTGTATTTCCTGTGAATCCTTTTGCTTAATTCCTGAAATGGCACTGGTTTCTTATCTTTTATTCCTAAGGTTTCTCCTTCTAAAATAGCTCTCTCAACTTTTATATTATCTCTACAAAGTTTAACTAAATCAGGAAATTGTTTAGTAACATTTTCCAACCTCCTTGTGAAAATCCAGATTTTATCTTTATCTTTATGCACTAATGTTCTCATGCCATCGTACTTATATTCTATTGCAGGTTCTTTTGCATCTTTTAAAGCCTCTTCAATATTTTTGGATTTTTCTGCAAGCATTACTTTGGTTGGTTTTCCAATCTCTAATTTAATTCTCTTTAATCCTTCTTCTCCTTTTTCCTTTGCTATTATTGCAACCTCTCCAAAATCTGTCTTTAAGTTATAAGCGTACTCAACAATTTCTTTATCTACATTAAAAGCCAGTGCAATAGCATCTCTTAAAATTCCCTCTGCAATTCCAAGTCTTAATTCTTCAATAATTGTTCTTATTATATATTTTGTTTCCTTTGGCTCTGCAGAATTTAAGAGTTCCAGAATAATATTCAGTTTCTTCTCCTGAGAACTTTTTCCTGTTAAACTTGCAAGTTCTCTTATAGAATAAAAAATCTTTTCAGCACTTAATTTTCTTTTAAACAAAATTGCCTGTCTTTTTCTTTTAACAAGATGTTCAGCAACTAATCCAAGATCACCGGTTTCTTTAAATTCATTTAAAACTTCTTTTTTTGAAAATCCTAATTTTGTCAGAGTTTGAATAACTAATTTATCTGCAATCCCTATTTCTTGTTCTTCGCTTTCAAGAAAAATTTTTCCCTGAAGCATTGGAATTGCAATTTTTAATTCTTCGCTGTTCAGATTTTTTATAAAATTTGCAACAATCTCCGTTTTCTCCAACTTTTTTGTTGTTGCTGAAAGTTTCTCATAAACATCAACAAGTTTGCTGTATTCCATATTTAAATTTGTTAGAGATTTTTTATTTATACTTCTGGATTTAAATCTTTTTCTGAAAGGTTATTTATATGGAGTTAATAGAGAGGGTGAAAGGAATTCTTGAGAAGTATTATATTTGCGATGAATGTTTAGGGAGACAATTTCACAACATGAAAGAAATTGGTGAGAAGTTAATAGACATTATTGAGTTTTTGAGTTAAACAACAACACCTTTGTAAGAACTAATAGCTTTAAATAATTATATTTATCAATTATGGGACCAAAATATAAAGAAAAAATTGAGATAGATGGTTGTCATGGATTTGGTTTTGTGACTTATAAAAATTCAAACCAAAAAAGTTATCAAAGTGCAAGAGGAGATTATGAGAGAAAACCTGTATCTACCAGAGGAGAAAGAGAAGATATAATAGCATTTTTGGAGAGAATTGCGAAAGAGGTTAGGGAAGACCCTGAAGTTGCAGCGCGAGCAGAAGAATTACAGCGGGAAAGTGTTTTGACCGAGGAGGAGCTAAAAAGAAGAATCACAATTTAGACAGAAGAATGTAGAAAAAAATTTGTTTTAGTTTTAGGTTTCTTTTTTTCTAAAAAATAAGTTGTTCTTATGGACTTGGCAGAAAGAGTAAAAGAAATTCTAGAGAAGTATTATATTTGCGATGAATGTTTAGGGAGACAATTTCACAACATAATTCCGAAAATTAGAAACAGAGAGAAGGGAAGAATCTTAAGAACTTTTGTTCTGTTCAGTTATTTGCATAACAAAGAAGAAGTAAAAATAAAGAAAGAGGGAGAGTGTTATCTCTGCAAAAACATGTTTAATAAAATAGATTTTTATTTAAATGAAATAAAGAAGAGATTAAAAGATTACGAATATAATAGTTTTTTAATTGGTTCAAAAATTCCTAAAGAGTTGATTTCTAGAGAAGAAGAATTCTGGGATGAAAATGGTGTTGATTTCTGCGAAGCCATGAAATCAAGTTTCAATAGAGAAATTGGTTACAGATTGAGAAAAGAAACAAAGAAAAAAATAAAGTTTGAAAATCCAGATATAATGATTGTCGTTGATCCTGAAAAAAATGAGATTGATTTGCAAATCTCTCCGCTTTATATTAAAGGGAGTTATAAAAAGAAGACAAAAAAAGGAAAGGTACAAAAACTCATTGAAAATACCTTGGTTAAAAAAAGTTCAGCAAGCGAATCAATCTTTTATTCTATAGGAAGGCTTGAGCAAAATGTAATAACAAGTTGTTATCGGCCTTTCATTATAATGCTTAAAAATCCAAAGAAAAGAAAACTTGGATTGAAAAAAATAAAACAAGAGATAAATAAGTCCAAGTCAATTTCTGTTTCAAATCTGAGTTATTCAAATAAAGATTCTCTTGATGAAATGAAAAATGAAAAAATAACAGCTTCTTATTTAGCAACTCTTGAGTTTAATAAAAAATTTGGAAAAGAAGAATTTAAAGAAATCAGAAAAAAATTAATAAGTTTAAGGAATAAAAGAGTTTTGCAGTTTTTAAAGAAAAAAACCAGAAAACCTTATATTAGGAGATTGAAGGTGAAAGTAAGCGGAAGAAAGTTAATAATTGATGTTGAGAGCACTGTTGGTTTTTCAATCAATTCTTTTTTGAAAGGAAAAATAAAAAAATTAATTGGCAAAGATTTCAAGATTAAAGAAATTATTTTAAAAAATTACAGAAAAATGAAAAGTCATGAGATGTACTCTTAATTTTCTAATTCTCTCTTAAATCTCCTCAATGTGTTTAGCAATTGATCTGGTCTGACTTTTAGAAATTCTGCTGTTTCCCTCAAAATTTTCAGTTTTTTTTGCATAATTGTATTATTACTTTTTAACTGTTTCTTATTCTAATTATTATATAGTAGAAAATATATATTCTATCACCGAAAATTATTTATAGTTTAAAATTATTATTATATTGTGGTGAAAATGGTTGAAGAGAAACCAATTGGGCAAAGAATACTTGAAGGAGTCCCAATGGGTGGAAGTGATTTATTTAGCAATTTTATGGCATTATTTTTTGATCCTGTAATGAGTTTTTGTGAAGGAGCTGAGATATGGGACATCAAAACTGAGAGAACTAAATGGTCAGATATGCAAAACGCATATGAAAAATCTAATGCTTGGTATGGATATAATATAAAAGTGGACTGGCAACCGAAATTCCCTGAAAGACCTCTAATTCCAGAAAAACCAAAAAAACCAGAATATTCAGGAATTGGAGAAACTTCTTTAATAAATAGTTATTGGATTGGAGACAAAATAGAAGCTGAGGCTAAAAGAATAGGAATATATAATCACTATAAAGAGGAATTAAAAGGTTATAAGGATAATTTAGATAAAATTTTAGAGTCTCTACCTCTTGGAGAACAAAAGAAATTAAGAAAATATACCCTACAAAAACCTTTCAATTATATAGGGTAACTAATACAAAATACATTTGGCTTGTAAATTATCTAAAAATTAATTGATAACTATTATATAGTAGAAAATATATATTCTGTCACCGAAAACTATAAATACTTTAAATACATTATATATTAGTGGTGAAAATGTTGGATGGAATAAAAAAAAGATGGAATGACAGAAAACAAAAAAAAGAAGAGATAGCAATAGAAGAAAAAGTCTTTAGAGATGCGATAGTGGATATAGCAAAAGCAAAAGACTTTGATGGAGTGAAAGTGATGTACGCTACAAGAAATATAGAAGCGGGATTAGCAAGAGATTTAGGTCTTACCAGTAAAGAAGATGGAAGATATGTTCTTAACAAAGTAAATAACATAGGATCTGCTTTGGTGGAAGTTGAAAGAGCTAGAAAAGTAGCCGAAGGAATAAATAATCCTTTGATAGAAATGTATGCACTGGATAACTTGCTTGCAATAGGTTGTAACTATGGAATAGCAGCTGCTTCAGTTGCGAATACAACAGGATTTGTAAGTGATGAAGCCTACAATAGCATAGTAAATAGTTTTGAAAAAATTCGTTCTAAAAACTTTTTGGACTATTTAGAAAAATTAAGTGGAATAGGAAAAGAAGAAGGTCCTAAAAAAGAGGAAGAAGAGATAGAAGAACTACCAGCTACTCCAGAAAATACAACTAAAACATTCTCACAGATATATAAACAATGTAAAAAAACAGGTAAAGAAGATAAGAGGTACAGAGATGATTTATACCAACTGGTAGACTCTATAGCTAAAGATGCAGGTAAAGGAAAGTTCACAGCAAAAAACTTGTGGCCTAAAGAAAAACCAGATAGTGATGAATTTGGAGACGAGCTTAGCTATGAATTATTTACTGTAAAATCCAAAAGAGATAAAAAAACAGGAGAAATACTACACTTATATGAACCTAAGCTTGAAAAGGATTTTGCAGTAACTTCAGGAGAATATGTAAGTGATGACAACGGAGAAAAAAATTATCCTACAGGAAGTAAAGAAGATTATCAAGTAGACATACCAGAAAAAATAAATCTCAATGGAAAGAGTTATGATTTTCAATCTGGACGTATAACGGTAAAAGAAAAGGATGGAATCAAAGAAAAAGATATAATAGCTATTGGTAAATACATTGATGGAAAAAGGGAACTTGTGCCTGAGTACATAGCAGATTTTTCAGAAGTTGTAAAGAAAATGGAAAAAGGATACAATATAAATAAAGCAATAGAAGAACTTGCAGAACCTTTTAAATAAATAATTTTGTTTTTTAATTTTTTATAATTTTAGAAAAAAGATAACTTTATCAAAATTTCAAATTTTTATTCCTATCTTTTTTATTTCGTCTTCTAAATCCTTACTTAAACCTTTTTTTTCTTTAAGATCTGTGGCTGCATTTATTATATTCCATCTTACCTCTTTTTCTCTTTCTTCAGCTTCTATTAATAAACGTTCATATCTCTTTTTTTCATCATCACTGGCTGAAGACGCTTTTTTAGTTAATTCTACAATTTCATTTTCTATTGTATTATAAAGTGCTATTAACTTTCTCAAATCTTTCTCTGAAGGTATTTTTTCTTTTAATTTTTTGTACAATTTCCCAGCTCCTTTAAAACCAGCAGAAGCCCATTCTCTTGAAACAAGTCTCTCAACAAAAAATCCCGCCATCAAAAGGATTATCATCAGGAACAGATAACTATAAGCGAATGGTGCGAACACAGAGTATAATCCTGAATAAACAACAACAATATACATAACTATTGAGAGCAGTCCTTTAAGTTTTGAGTTAAAGCCTCTAAGAACAAAACCAACGGCAAAGTACAGAAACAGAATCAAAATCACAGAAGGAACAAGCAAATACTCAATTAATAATTTATCAATTGGCATTGAATAACAACTTGCTCCTAATTTGAACAAAGTGCAAAGGATTTCTTGAATAGCCATAATTAATAATTATTTAAATATAAAAATTAAACTTTTTTTTCTAATATATTTAAAATCTTTATATTAATCTTTATATATATACATTAAGTTAATAAATTATGGTAAGCAAAACAGAAATGTTAAAGGCAATACCAAAAGTAAAATTAGAATCAGCAGTGAGAAAGAAAAGGAAAAAAGTTGCAAAAAGTTGGAATAAAGAAAAACTTGCTGAACAACTTTCCTTTGATGAAATAAGAAAACTTTACGCAGGTTTGAAAGCAAAAGTTAAACCAACAAAGAAAAAAGTTAGCAAGAAAAAAACAACAAAGAAAGTTGTTAAGAAAAAAACAACAAAGAGAAAAGTTAAAAGAAGAAGATAATTTTTAGTTTTTTATTATTTTTTTGTATTGAGAGAGAGTAATTTAGATAATTAAGAAACAAAATTCTAAAAAATAAAATTAATCACATACACCTTTTGTATCATTCCATGTCTTACTTGGAGGACAGCAATGTCCGCTACTACATATCCAATTTGAAGTATAAGTTGTCTTACAATCTTCATCTTCACCACAAGTTACTCCTTCTCTTATAATTACATTACAACATTTATTTCTACACCAATATACTGTTACATCAGGGTCATTAAACTTTTCTCTACATACTTTTAATAAGCTATCTGGTACTTTATCACCATCTATATCGATTCCTGTATTTATTGTAGATACTTTGTCTGGATTACAATCATAAGCATCTTTTAGAGTAGCACAACCTTTGTTCCATGCATTTTCTACGTTACTAGAGGTTATAGGGCTACTACCGATACCAAAAAATGCTGCAAGCATCAATAAAACCATTACTGCCAAGGCAATTATGATTACTGAATTCACAGGCAAGCTAATACCTTTCATTCTCATAATTTGATTTATTTAAATTATATATATAAGTTGTTTAATAGCTTTAAACTGTTTGATAATTATGGATAAAAACTCAATAAAAACTGGTGATTTTATTGTTATTTTGAAGGATAAAGAAAAGTGGGAAGGAAAGGTTGTGCAAGTTTTTGAAAATATGGTAACATTGAAATTAAATTCCGGATATAATGTTGGAATTAAGATTGATGAAGGAACAAAGATTAAAAAACTTTGGGAAGAGAAAGTAAAGAAACACAGGCCGGTGAAATTTGAATTAAAGTTCAGTAAAAGCAAGCCATTAGTTTCTGTCCTTGCTGCTGGAGGAACAATAGCTTCTTCTATTGATTATAGAACAGGTGCAATCTCCGCATCTTATTCTGCTTCTCAACTAATTGCTTCTGTCCCCGAATTGGTTAATTTTGCAAATATAAAATCAAGAAAAATTTTGGAGGAGATGAGCGAGAATTTAACTCCAAAACACTGGAAAAAAATTGGCAGAGAAGTTTTTAGAGAATTAAAAGAAAGTGAAGGAATTGTTCTTACTCATGGAACAGATACTTTGAGTTATACCAGTTCAATGCTTTCTTTTATGTTGAGAAATTTGAACAAACCTGTTGTCCTAACCTTTGCGCAGAAAAGTTCTGACAGAGGAAGCAGTGATGCATCAATGAATTTAATTTGCTCAACAATAACGGCAACAAAAAATATTGCGGAAGTTGTTGTTGTTGGACATGGAACAATAAGTGATGATTATTGTTTGATTAACAGGGGGAATAAAGTAAGGAAGATGCACTCCTCGCAGAGAAATTCTTTCAGACCAATAAATTGTTTTCCAATAGGAAAAGTCTGGCCAGATGGCAAAGTGGAATTTTTGAACAAATACAGAAAAAAGGAAGAAGTAAAAGAAGATTGTTATCTTGATGACAAAATTGAAGAGAAAGTTGCAATAATCAAGTTTTATCCTGGGCTTGATTCAGAGATTTTTGATTTTTATGTGGATAAAGGATATAAAGGGATTGTTATAGAAGGGACTGGTTTGGGTCATACAGCCGAAGATCTATTTCCAAAGATTAAGAGAGCAATTGAATCTGGAATTATTGTGGTTATGACAACTCAAACAATTTATGGAAGAGTAAATCCTTATGTTTATTCTTCTGCAAGAGAGATATCTAAATTGGGAGTGATTTATTTGGAAGATTTGCTCACAGAAACGGCTTATACAAAATTGATGTGGGTTCTTGGCCATACTCAAAATGAAAAAGAAGTAAGAGAATTAATGCTGAAAAATCTGGCAGGAGAATTTAATAAAAGATTGCAGCCAACTCAATTTTTATATTAAGTTTTCATTATTTAATTTATGAATTTTATAGAGCAATGCCAAAAAAATCTGAGAAATGTAAAAAAAGATGAACTGGAAACACTGTATGAATCCTTATATCCAGAAAATACATGTGCTATCTACATAGATGGAGAACCTGGAGGAAGGTCTCTTCAAGGATTAAAAATAGGAACAAATGATTTGGGTTTATTGTTTGAAAAAATTAAAATTAATTGTGTTGATGGCAGTCACTCTCCAGGAAGAAATATTGTCGAAATATTTCGAAATTTGGAAAAAGTTTATGATAAATGCAATTATCTTTGTGTTTCGGGGAGCGGTAGTTCTATAACTCCTTACAAGAATTTAATAGAATTAACAGATAAACATACTTTAAATAATACTAGTTTGCATCTAATAACTTCTTGTCCAGATTCTCCAATGGGAAAAATTATACAAGAATATAATGGCAATATAATTAAACTTGAAGGTCGTAAATCAAAAACCAATAATGGTATAGACTATATAAAGGAAGGGATACTTGAAGATAAATTTGAACTTGAAACTGCTGAATTAGCAAGCATAATTACCAGAGGGATTTTGGAAGAAATTGAACCAGAAAGTTTTTATGATTATTACAGAAGTAATCTAAAAGAACTTAATAATACCAGAGACTTAATAAAAAATTTAAAGAAAACCTCAGAATATGAATTATTTTTAGGATACTTATATAATCCTGCAAAAAATTTTTTCTCATGTGGTCAGGGTGTCAGCAATGAAGTTGTTAAAATGAATAATACAAGAATGGGGCATGTTAGACCACTTACTGTTAAAAGAATTGGTCTTGAACCAAGTCCAGATTTAGGAAGTGGGGCAAATAGAAATGTTGTTGTTGGTGAGAGCAACATCAGAAATATGGATAAAAATTCTGTACTCCTTGGAGTTTCTCAATCTGGTACTGGAATAATTGAAAAACATTTGAAGGATGCTAAAAAAGTTGGTGCTGAACGGTTTTTAATAACAAAATATGGAAAAGTAGAAGAAGGGATAAATGAACTTAGATTAGATAGTGAAAATTTTTATGTAGATACATGCTATTTTCTTTCCAGTACTCTTATGGATTTAGGATATAAACTTGTAAAAGAAGGGATAGATATTGATGAAAGTGTATTAAGAGCAATTCATGTTAACGATAAAATACAAAAATAATCTATTACATTTTATTTTATGGACCTGTAGCTCAGTTGGATAGAGCACTTGCCTCCTAAGCAAGGGGTCGCAGGTGAGTTTCTCTGCGAATTCGAGTCCTGCCAGGTCCGTTTTAAAAATGAATTGAAAAGAAAAGGATTTTATAATTATTTATTTGAAAGAATATTTACTTATGAATAAAATAAAAAAGATGGGGGCAAAAAGAAAAGTTGATAAAACAGTAAATTTAAGAAAATTCAAAAGGATTATAGTTCCTGTGCTTAAAAGAAATAATGTGGTAAGAGCAGGAATATTTGGGTCTTTTGCAAGGGGAGAAGCTAAGAAAAAAAGTGATATTGATATTTTGGTTGAGATAAAAGCAAAGAAATTTAGTCTGCTCAATTTGGTTAGTCTTGAAAGAGAACTTGAAGAACATATTGGTAGAAAAGTTGATCTTGTTGAATATTCAACAATTCATCCTCGGTTGAAGGACCAAATACTAAAAGAAGAAGTGAAAATATTATGAAAAAAGATGCAACAATATTTCTGGAAGACATTCTGAAAAATATTGAGTTAATAGAGAAATTTATCAAGAACATAGAAAATTTTAGGAGGGATACCAAAACACAAGATTTTGCTATTTAGAAACTCATAAATGTAAACAAAAATAATCCACAATGAAAATATTGAAAAGAGATAAAGAGGGAATAACAATAATTCCAGAGAACTTAAATGATTTGTGGTTTCTTTATAATAGAATAGACAATTCGGTAATTGAGCAGAAAACTTTAAGGACAAAATCAATTAGCAGAGGTGGTGAGATTGTAAAAGGGAAAAAAGTGCCCCAGATTGTTGCAATAAAAATTGAGAAAAAGAAGTGGGAAAGAAATAAAATAAGGGTGACTGGAAAAATTGTTTCTGAAAAGGATAAAAATAAATATCACTCTTTTAATTTGGAGATAGATAAGAAACTTGTCATTTTTACAGAGAATCATTTTTTCAAATTAAAGCCAAAAGAAGAGAATTATGAAATCTTAATTTGTCTGATTGACAAGAAATTGGCAGATTTAAGAATTTATAAATCTGGAAAACTCAGAGAAGTAAAGAAAATAAATTCAAAGGGAAGGGAAAATGAATTCTATAAAGAAGTTGCAAATATTTTAAAAAAAGAGAATAGGAAAATTTTATTAGCAGGTCCAGGAAATACAAAAGATAAGGTCGCAAAATTGCTAAATAAAGAAATCGTAATTGACAATTTATCTTCTAGTGGAGAAAAAGGATTTAAAGAATTGCTAAAAAGAGGGAGTATCAGAAAAATTATAGAAAAACTGAGAGATGAACAGGAAGAGAAAACAGTTAAAAAATTTCTTGTTGAAATAAAGAAAAACCAAAACAAAGTCTGCTATGGTTCATCTGTTGAAACACAAATTGAAAGAATAAAAGAGATTTTGGTTTTAAGCAGTTTGGTTCCAAAATATGAAAAAATTTTGTTTGAAGCGGAAAAAAATGGGACAAAAATATATATTGTAGATGATGAGAAAGAATATTGCAGAGAGATAAGAGTTTTTGAGATTATTGGAATTTGCTGGTATTAAGCAATTCTGTAATTATTCTGTAATGTGCAAGTAGTAGTATTTAAAGTTTTTTAACAGAATAAATAATGGAAGTATATAAAGAAGAGTTTATTGATTTTTTATTGAGAAAAAGCGCATTAGAAATTGGTGAATTTAAATTAAAAAGTGGCAGAATATCTCCATATTTTATAAATACTGGTGTATTTGATGATGGTGAAAGTATTGCAGAGCTAGGATATTTTTATTCAAGTACAATAGTTGATAATTTTCGAAAGGAGGATTATGATATTATATTTGGGCCTGCATATAAAGGAATTCCTCTGGCAGTAGCTACAGTAATTGGTTTGCTTGGATACTTTGATATAAATAAAGGTTATTCATTTAATAGAAAAGAACCGAAAGGTTACGGCGAAGCAACAAAACAAGATAAACAAAACTGGATTGTTGGTAAAATTAAGGATGGTGATAGAATTCTAATGGTAGATGATGTGCTTACAACAGGCCATACAAAATATGAAGCTATTGACTTGTTAAAAAGCGTTGCCGACGACCTTAGGTTTGTTGGTTTAGTTATTGCAGTTGACAGAAAAGAAGTTGGAACAGATGGAATAAATGCAGTAAAGCAATTTGAACAAAAAACAGGGATTCCTGTTAGGCCAATTGTAGATATACTTGAAATAAAAACTTATTTGTCTAAGGAAGGAAAAATTTCTGAAGCAGAGTTAAAAGGAATTGACGATTATTTAAAAAAATATGGAAATGAAGAGGTGAAAAGATGGGTAAAATAATTGATTGGGATAAAAGTATAATACCTGCTTGCGATGTGCCATTAGAGGTTTATGAAAGGATTTTGGAAAATACAGGAGACCTAGATAAAATAGGTGGATATAAAATTGGTATTGCTCTAGCACTCAATTATGGTTTATCACATATTGTAAAAGTAGCAAAAGAATATACAGACAAACCAATAATTTACGACCATCAAAAAGCAGGGACAGACATTCCAGACATGGGCAAGAAGTTTATGGATGTTTGCAAAAAAGCGGGCGTAGATGCCGTTATTTTATTTCCACAATCAGGACCAGAAACAGAAAAGGCATGGATTGAAGCAGCAAAGGAAGAAGATTTGGGGGTAATTGTTGGTGGATTAATGACTCATCCTAAGTATGTTAGAAGTGAAGGCGGTTATTTAGCAGATGAAGCAGTAATAGAGATGTATTTGAATGCTGCAGATTTAGAAGTTACCGATTTTGTAGTTCCTGGCAACAGGCCAGATGATATAAAAAGGATAAAAGAGGCATTAGAAGAGAGAGGAATTTCTCCAACGTTCTATGCTCCGGGATTTGTAGCACAGGGCGGAGAAATATCAGATGCCGCAAAAGTTGCTGGAAATAGTTGGCATGCAATTGTTGGGAGGGGAATTTATAACCGAGAAGATATAAAACAAGCTGCATTAGAATATACGAGCAAACTTTAATTTTTAATTTTAAAGTATATGTTTCACAACAAAATCAAAAAAAATAAAAATACTAAATTATTTCTTTTTTGTCTTCTTTGATTTCTTCTTTGCTTTTTCCGTTTTCTTTTCTCTCACAGCATCTTTAATCTCTTCTATTTCTACCCATATAACAAGTAGTCCTAAAAGGATTAGAATGATGCCAACTGAACCAACAAGGAGTATTAAAAGTGCTTTTAAAGAATTTACTCCAATTACTTCAAAAGCATCGCTGAACCAGTACCATGCTACTCCTGCTATTAGCACCAATAAACCAATCACTAATTTTACTACAGAGTTCATTATAATATATAAATTTAATAGTTTTATAATGGTATTTACAAAATATATTAGGGAAATATGGAAGAGGCCAAAAGAAAATGAAATTTACAGAGAAAGATTAATAAATTTCAGGAAGGAAGGGACAATTACAAAAATTCCAAAACCAACCAGATTAGACAGGGCTAAAGCTTTGGGTTATAAAGCAAAGCAAGGATTTGTTGTTGTAAGAGTGAGAATTAAAAAAGGGACAAGAGTAAGAAAAAGAATAACAAAAGGAAGGAAACCTTCAAAGATAGGAACAAGAATTCCGGCAAAAAAAAGCAAGCAGTTTATTGCTGAGGAGAGGGTTGCAAGAAAATTCAAAAATTTGGAAGTTTTGAATTCTTACTGGGTTGGGGAAGATGGAAAAAGCAAGTGGTATGAAGTTATTTTGGTTGATAAAAATCATACACAAATAAAAAATGATAAAGATATTAACTGGATTCTTGAGAAACAGCATAAAGGGAGAGTTTTCAGAGGATTAACTTCTGCTGGAAAAAAATCCAGAGGTTTGAGAAATAAAGGAAAAGGTGCAGAGAAAATCAGACCAAGCATTAGAGCAAAAGGAGGGAAAGGAAAATAATTATTAATTAGTGCTTCCAAAACCTCCCCTGCTGTTTTTGTTAAATATTTTTATATTATAAACTTTCTTTATCTCTGGTTTCTCAAATTTCAAAAAAACAATCTGTCCTATTCTCTCTCCTTTTTTAATTACAACTTCTTTTTCTCCGATATTATAAAGATTTAGTTTTATTGAATCCTCTTTCCCGCAATAATCCAAATCGATAATTCCAACAGAATTCAGCATTATTAAGTTTTTCTTGATCGGAAGAGAACTTCTGACAAATACAGCGGGAAATATATCCTTTCTGTTTAGTTTTACTATTACTCCAGTATCTATCAGTTTACTAGTTTTCGGAAGAATTTTAACAGTTTCAATTGAGCAAATATCGTAACCAATTGAATCTCTTGTTTTATATCCTACATCCTCTATACCTTCCGGTATATAAATTA
>Ga0180300_10000789_pt1 | contig 14309 bp, 9 predicted proteins | sample GuaBasSediGuay15_FD_121798 | JGI IMG/M metagenome (GOLD analysis project Ga0180300, IMG submission 121798) | Subseafloor sediment microbial communities from Guaymas Basin, Gulf of California, Mexico - Guay15, Core 4569-2, 21-24 cm | ecosystem: Environmental > Aquatic > Marine > Hydrothermal... | reverse complement strand
AAGTTCATTCCACTGCTTGATAAGTGCATCAGATGTATTTATTGAGAAGTCGTCTGGCTTTCCTTGTGGTACCTTCCTCACATTCCTCAATATCCACCTTATCTCTTCAATGGCTTCATCCTTATTTTCAGCGAGTGCAACAATGGTTATACTTCTCCTTGAGCCAAATATCTTCTGGTAGGTTGTGTAGGGAATTACTGCAACATTGTCCATGCTCTGACCGAATATGTTCCCCTTCTTTTCAAGGATGCCAATCACCAAAAACTTATTCCCTGCTATTTTCAGATACTGACCAACAGGATTTTCCTCAGGGAATAGATTCTCTGCAACATCTGTCCCAATCACACATACATTTTTCCTGTACCTGACATCATCCTCACTCAAAAATCGTCCAGTCTCCACATACTGCTGATTTATCTTTGGCAGGATGTGAGTTGTTCCTGTTATCTCTACGGCCTCAACCTTTTTGTTCCCCCTTTTCAATGATACTCTTGAATGCATCTCTGGAGCAATATATTTTATGGTTGTTGAATACTTCTTCAAGGCATTGTATTCAGTGAATGTTATGTCTTTTCTCTTTCTTATCTCCCACCACTTGCGTCTTGCACCCATCACCCAAGGGTACTTCTGGATGTAGATTACATCTGCACCAATGGAGGAAAATGTGTCTGTTACCTTTTTTTGAACACCGATGATTACAGATACAACTGCAATCACCGTGGTTACACCAATGATAATTCCAAGTGTGGTGAGAAATGCCCTTAGTTTATTTATCCTTATTGACTCTACTGCCGCCCTTATTAGTTCTGTAAGAAACCCTCTGTCCATCCTTTATCTCCTTTATTGCCTTGAAGGGACCAATGATAACAGGGTCACCTTCTTTAACACCTTCAAGGATTTCAACATACCTTTCTCCAACCATACCCTTTTTTACAGGTGTAAATACTGCCTTTCCATCCTTCACAATGAATACACCATCCTTTTTTTTGCGACTCACAAGTGCCTGTATGGGAATCCTCAACACATCTGTTTTCTTTTCCACAACAATATCACAGTCCCCTGACATTCCGGGAAAGATGTCCTCTGGTGGGTTGAGTATCTCTATCCTCACAGGGAAGGAGACAGATTCACCTGTGCTCCTGGGCTTTCCAGTGATGTTGTACACTATACCCATGAAAACAGTATCAGGGAATGCATCAATGCTTATCTCCGCTGTATCACTCACATTGACAAGTGGAATTTCACTTTCATCCACATCTGCAACCATATCCATCTGGCGTATGTTGGTTATCGTGAGCAACACAGTTCCAGGATTATTCATTGTTCCTGTGATGACATTCTCCCCCTCCTTCACCTTCACCTGGGTGACAATACCGCTTATGGGGGATTTTATTGTGTACTTGTCAAGCCTATCCTTTGCGGACACCACATCTGATTCAGCCTGTTTCAGTGAGTTCTCCGCAAGCAGGAGTGCAGTTTTTGCATCATCAAATTCCTTCTTTGAGATGAGTCCCTTTTCATAAAGAACCTTTTTTCTCTGAAACTCCTCCTTTTTCTGCTGGTAGTTTGCCTTCTGGGATTCATAGAAACTTTTCGCCTTTTCATAATTTGCCCTTGCCTCAGTATCATCAAGTTTTGCAAGAAGGTCGCCTTCCTTTACAGTATCCCCCTCCTCAACATAGAGTTTTACAAGTTTTCCCATCACATCGGAACTGATATTCACCTCATTGGGGGATTCAACCGTTCCTGGTGCTGAGACAATGTTCTTAACAACCCCTCTCTTCACCTTTTCAACCTGAACCTGAAGTCCTGAAGAGGATGCAAGATTTGCTATGATAAGGATGATTATAATTCCAACGACAACTGTGGTGATTATGATTTTCTTCTTCATATTAAAGCCTCCCTATTACCTTTTTCAACCTGTATATAGACACAATGTAATCCTTCACAGCTGACTCATAGGAGTACTCAGCATTCAAAAGGTCTTCCTCACCCGATAAAAGTTCAATGATTGAAGCCTCACCAAGTTCGTATCTAAGCCTTGAAGCCTCAGAACTCTCCTTTGCAAGTTCTAAGTTTTTTCTGGCAAGTTTTAGCATCTTTTCAGCCTCTTTTAGAGAATAATAGGCATCTTCAACCTCTATATCAATCTGATTTTTCTTCTTTTCCAGTTCAAATTCTGCCATCTGGATCTGGAGTTTTTTTATGATTGTGTTATTCACCCTGTTAAACCCTGTAAACAGCGGAAGGGATAAAGAAAGGGTGAATGAGTAGGAATCACCAGCATCCCATTCATCCTTTGTTTCTGGTATATCTGAACCAGAATAACCATAACTTCCTGAAAAGTTTATGGAAGGAAGGTAGGAGGATAGGTTTGATGCGAGATCAATCCTGAGAGAGACAAGTTTTTCATGCAGAGCCCTTATGTCAGGTCTCTCCCTGTACGCAATGGACTTCAGCGTATCAAGGGGAAGAGCCTTTGTTTCAGGGATCGGGGCAGTGAGTTCAAGGGAGTCAGAGGTATCAATCTTCAGAAGATACTTCAGTGTTAGCAGGGCTTCTCTGTATGCCTTCCTTGCCCTTTCAAGGTCAATCTGTGCCTGATACCATGAAACCTCAGCCTTCAAAAGGTCTGCTTTTGAGGCAGAACCAAGCCTCAACATCTCATCTATCTTCTCCTTATAGTATCCTGTTCTCTTCAGAGCCTTCTTTCTCACATCAAGCAGCCTTTTTGTAACATACGCATCCATGTAATCATTCACTGCTGTAAGCATAAGATTTGAAAGATTGTCAAGATAAGTGTAGTATGTCTCGGAATTTTTGAAGTGTGTATTGACACCATTCAGCCAGTTGTCAATTGAAAGGTTTTGATCAAGATTGAACCTTATAGAGTATGTATCGTATCCCCCTGGATAGGATGTGGTTTTAGAGCCAGAGGAAGATATTGATGGGAAAAGGTTTGAATAACCCATTGAGTATGTTTTTTGCTGAATCTTCATCTGAATGAGATACAGTGATGCATCATAGGATTGTTCCTTCAACCTTGTGAGTGCATCATCAAGGGTTAGAAGGAAGGAGAAGAGTATCAGCCCCATCTTCCTCCTCCTCTCGCAGCAAGAAGGTATCTTATGCCCAGCATCACAATAAAGGTTATCACAGAGACAATGGCAGATTTTTTTCTATCCAGCCCGGCAATCTCTGCGACCCCGAATGCAAGCAGTGTATAAAACCAGATTGTGAAGACATTTACATGGCTCACAATAGAAAGGAGTCTTCTGTTTGTGGGATGGAAAAAGAGGTCAAGCCCTGTTTTCAGTGACATATCCCTGAAACTCATTATGTTTGATGGACCCCTTATGTAAATCCAGATAATGTTAAGGATTGCCTGGATGGACTGGACAAGGGATGCATAGGCTACAAGGTCTAAGGACTTCATAAAACTCCATCTCGCCTTGAAACCAAGGGAGATAGCCCAGAAAACAAAGGATGTAAGCATGAGGAAGAAGAATGAAGCAATAAAGATGGAGATAAGGTTGATCCATCTCAACCTTGATATGAGTTCCCGGTCAACTGTTTTCCCGAACTCCTGCATTCTTTCACTCATGAATCTTGCAAAGATGGGGAAGTTGACAAGGGATGCAATTATTGCAATTACCACCACAACAAGGAAAGGAATCCACCAATCATCCTTTTCCTTTATATGCTTGAACAACCTTCCTGGATTTACGATAGCATCAATCAGGGGCATCTTCACCTCCCTTTTTTATTTATAATATTAACAAAAAATCATTTTATTCGTTACAAAATGACCCCATAAAAAAGGGGTGGCCTTTGCCACCCCCATGATTAACCTTCAGCTTCTTCCAGGGTTATTGCTTCTGTTGGGCAGGAGTCAGCAGCCTCTTCGCAATCACAGAGGTCACAGCCATTTGGATTTATAACGTGTGCCTTGCCATCATCCTGCATGGCAAAGACATCTGGACATATTGCTTCACAAACTGCATCACCAATGCACTTATCAGGGTCAATTTTAGGAATAAGCATACAGCCTCCTTTTTTGGTTTTCAATCTTATATATTAATAAAAGTAGAGGTGTCAAGGGGTTTTTTTCAAAAAATTTTGTTGACAATTCACTATTTTGGGTGGATAGTTATTTATCAAAAAAGGAGGTTATGTATGATGGTCATGCTGATACTCTTTGCCTTAGAAACATGGGTTGATACAATCTTTGTTAAAGTCCCACCAGGAGACAGTGTAATTATTGGAGAGACAGTATACCCATCTGAATTTCAGAAGGTTCCTGAATGGTTTAGAAGGGATTTTGTAAATCAGATGGAGAAACTCGGGAAAGGGCAGGTGGTGATTGATGGATGTGTTCAGGTTGGTATTAAAAGGGATGTTCTTTACTACCTTAAAGGTGATACCCTTTTCTCTGAAACAGGAAAAGGTAAAAAAATGATTGGTACCGGTATTCACTCCTTCAACTTATGGGGAAATGACCTTGTTTATTCCCTTGAGGATGGAAGTGTTTTAAGAAATGAAAAAAAAATCGGGATATTTAAGCCCCCTGTTTTAATTGGTGGTGGAGATGTGCCTGTTCTTATGGATGGTGATGGAATGGTCTATGCAGAGTCTGGATTTCTCATTAAAAGTTTCAAACCCTGTGGAAAGGAAAGTATCCCATATGTTGTTTCAGGGAAGAAGATATATATAAAAAGAGACCATTTTTTTATGAGGTGGGAGGGATTACCTGTTGTCTCCAGAGGTGGTAAGTACAAAAGGGCACTGTTCTGGTGTGATGGACATGGGAGGGTATGGTATAAAGAATGGAACAATGGATGGAGCATCCAGGAGCCTGTGATACCTGATAGCCTTCTTCCGGAAGCAGAGATGGGGCAGGCCTTATTCTTCATAGATGATACAACAATTCTGGTCTCCAGCCCTGATGGTACACTTCAATTCTTCAGAAAAAGAAATAAAGAATGGACTGAATTGAAAAGGATAGATAAGGGATTTTCCTTTGCCACATTTGTCCAGCATAGTGGCCTGCTTTTTGCAGGATTGAAGGATGGAAGGGTTTTGCTTGTTGACAGAGAGTTAAAGAGTGTAAAAATGGTTGATTCTGTTCCCTCCTTTGCCTCTCCAGCTTTTTTCAATGGGAAACTTGTTATAGGTGGAGGGGATGGATACATAAAAGGCCTTAAAACATCAAGGATACCACCACCAGTGAGAATTGCTTCAGGAAAAATCAATGGGGATAACAGGGATGACCTTGTTGCAATAGGCTCTGATGGAAAGGTGAGGATTTTTTTCTCTCCTGATTTCAGGGAGGACAGTACATCCCTCCCTGAGGTTATGGAGTTTGCAACTCCATCCATTGCAGATGTTGATGGTGATGGCCAGAATGAGATTGTGGTCTCAACCCTTTATGGAGATGTTTATGTGTTCAAAAGGAAGGGTGGAAGATTTATCAGTGTTGATACATGGAAGTTTATTCCAATGATGGGTATTGGTGATTTGAAGGCATACTTCAATAAATACCTGCCACCTGGAAGGATGTTTACAAGGGATGACCGAGTGGTTGATGCAATTAAAAAACTGCTGGATAATATTGATGAAAAATACATTGATGAGGTGGCGTTCTGTATAGCACACATGCCTTCTGAGGTTGTAAGGACAATGGTGCATAAAGGAGACATTGATGTGCTTATAAATAATGCAAGGGATATATATGAGGTGGCTAAGAGTTTACCCTATGTTGAGATTGTTGAAAAGGATGGATACACAACCCTTCTTTACGAGGATAAATATGAACTTGCCAGAGAGATTTATTATTATTATGTTGTCCTGCCAAGAATACTATACGAAATTCCATGCAGGGTGAATATATCATACTGGAAACATCCACCTGAATTCTATGGTGTGGATTCACTAAAATGGCTTCAGAAAAGGATTGATATCTATGAAGATGAGGGAGAATTCTGGAGGGATGTCTTTATACATGATTCCCTTTTTGGCAGAACAGTTGTAGATGCAGTTAGGGATGCAAGGACTATAAAAGAAGCAGTGCAGAAACTTCAGAGGTTTCAGTCTGTTGCATACAAGGGGAACAGGATGAGGTTTGGATACAGGACACAGGACATCCAGCCATTGCAGATATATTACAAATCCTATGGTTCCTGTGGTGAACAGTCCATTCTTCAGTGTGCCTTTGCACGAACAGTACTTATACCCAATTATGTTGTTGTTGATAGGGGAGAGGACCATCAGTGGAATCACTTCTGGATGCCTTATGATTATAAAAAGGATGAAATTCATTGTGGAGAGTGGCATCATCAGGATGTGAATGGAAAGATAGAATCCCATCTGGCTAATCCATGGGTTTCATCAGAAGGCATGAAAAAGGATGTTTCTGCAGTGGTGGGATGGAGGGGTGATGATTACCAGTTCCCTGTTACTCAATGTGGATATACAGAGACTGGGGAGGTTAACATTAAAGTAATAGACAAACAGGGAAAACCAGTGGATGGTGCACTTGTAGTATTAAGAAGCCACTGGAACAGAAGGAACACACCAACCATATGGGGTTACACCGATTCAGAAGGAAAGGTCATTTTTCAGGCGGGTTACGAGCCGTATGGATATACCATTGATGTATTATCAAGGTCTGGATTGGGTGGAAAGAAACTCTTCTGGTTGAAGGAGGGTGATACTGTTTCTATTGATATTGAAATAGATGCAGAGGGGCTGGGAAAAGTTGACATTGTTAAGGGGATGGACAGTGTAGCTGTATCGGATGCCAAAACAGTGTTCAGGGGCTTCAATTTTATAACGGGAACTCCATACAGAATATCAAGTAAAACACTGAAAAAACTTGGTTATGCAGGTTCTGGTATAGAGGAACTTCCCGCAGGAAAAGCAGTCTATACTTTGAAAAGGAGAGATGACCATTACTGGATTGTTAACCCTATGAAGAACCTGTACCTAAAGGCAATGGTTTTAATCACGCATGAGAGAGAAAACCAGACACCAGAAATATATGTTGAACCTGAAAAGCTTGAGATTATATCAGGGGATAGTGCTGTGATAAATATCCATGTGAGTGACAATGGTAAGTTGAAAGGGGTTTGTGCTGTGATTGATGGAAGAAGGGTCTGGAGTGCGAAAAGTTCTGGAAGGTTTGTCTTTTATTCAGGTAAAGGTGGACCAATGTTGCCAGGTAGATACAGAATAAAGTTCACTGCAGTGGATATGGCAGGTAATGAAAGTATAAAGTATGTTGAACTTGTTATAAAACCCTCATCTGTGTTCAGGGATCAGATTATTCACCAGGATCCTTCTCCTGATTCTGTTCCCAGAGGGAGCTGGGTATATGGACCTGTAAAGGTAAAGTCCCTTCCGTTCTTGATGGTGATGATAGATTCACCTGATGAGGTTGACCTTGACCTTTATGTGTACAGGGATAAAAACGGTGATGGAAGGGTTGTTTCAAAGGAAAAAATAGCCTCATCAACAGGTCCCACTGATAAGGAGGTTGTGTTTGTTAAAAACCCAGATGATGGTGAGTACTGGATATATGTGAATGGTTGCACTGTACCTGAAAAGACAGCAAGATTCAATCTTTACACCTCGTTTATATTGAATGAAAAAGGGGAGGCTGAATAGCCTCCCCTTGTCCTTTTTCAGGATTTTTTCTACTTGAGTAATGTGAATTTCTTTATCCCGGTAAAGCCTTCTGTTTCCAGTTTCAGGAAGTAAATACCAGAGGGGATTTCTGGAGTTAATGATATGGCACCACTTCCCTTTTCTATCTCCACTGCATTGGTATAGAGTTTTCTTCCTGATACATCATAGATTGTGAAGGCAAAGTTCTTTGTCCTGAATCCTGATAGATGTATATCAACGATACCGTTCAATCCATCAACAATGAAAGTGGAACCTATTTCTCTTTCTGGTATTCCCGTGGTTGAAGAATTCAGTATGTATAATGTTCCGCTGTCAGTTCCAATCACTATTTCTCCGTAACCATCACCATTAACATCACCGATGGCAGGGCTTCCCTGTGGGATGCCATCAAGCTTTACTGACCAGAGGAAGGCACCCGTATAATCATACGCCATTATCAGGCTATCAATAATTCCAAAGACAATATCCTTATCTCCATCACCATCAGCATCAAACATAACAGGTGATGCTGTAACACTGGCCATAGGGATGTTCTGAAGAATGTTTCCAGCATAATCAATAATATATAGGGCGTTTTCAGTTCCTACAGCAATTTCATCATAACTATCCCCATTTATATCATCAATTGCAGCAGTTGTCCTTATTCTACTTCCAAGATTTATTCTCCAGTAAAGGGTGCCATCACCGTGTATTGCATACAGGTATCCATCATCAGAGCCGGTGACGACTTCATACTGGCCGTCCCTGTCAAGATCAGCAATAACAGGTGTAGAGTAGATGGAGTCCCCTGTTGGGTAAGACCATACAAGGGTTGCTATGATGGCGGTTCCCACTTGATGAAGTGCATAGATGGTTCCATTTACAGAGGTGACAATGACCTCTTTAATACCATCTCCATCAACATCTGCAACTGCCGGGGACGTTTTTACAGGTGCAGAATAGTTATTGTAATACCATTTTGTTGAGAAGGAAGAGCCTTTAAGTACCCTTACAGGATAACGCTGACCAGAGGTTACAATTTCAAAATCAGAATCTCCATCTATATTTGCAAGTATAGGTGATGAGTGGGTTGTGGTTATCAATCTAACTTTTTGGAGTTCATTACATTGATTGTCAAGGAAGTAAACCGTATCCCCTGCCTCAAAGGCTATTTCTAAAGTGTCATTTCTATTGTAATCTCCAATTGTTGGGGTGGCATAAATGGGAACAGGAAGGGGTCCGTAAGAGTTTTCAATACTTCCAGTACCATTTAGAACATAAAGATAGCCATTTGTTGAAGTGGCAATAATTTCCTGTTCACCATCACCATCAACATCCCCTATTGCAGGTGATGCAATACTGCCACCAAGGGATATGGTCTGGGAAACACTTCCATAACTATATTGGAAAGCCAGGTCCGAAACCCCTGCTCTGTAATAGAAACCATGATATGTTGGCCAGTGTAATGAAGGATACGCCTGCTGGACATTGATGGTTACATTGCTACCACTATTCAAATTTACAGGGGTTTCATAGGAAATGTTGTAATCTCCCCAGACATAATTATCTGTTGCCACAAAGTCAATTGTGCTGCTGACCCCTGAGCCATTGTCAAAAACCCTCACGTAAAGGGTATCATTTCCCCAGTATGGGTCAAGATAATTAAAGGCATCCGTCATATCAAGTATTATGGGATGGTCGGGGAATGCATAAGTGCCAGAAACCCCTTTAGACCAGTTAAAGTAGTACCTTGCCCATTTGTTTGATCTGTTACCAACATAATAACGGATGTATTCTCTCTTTGTGTGATTAAGATGAATATACAGTTTTACCTTTGGATCATAGCCTATCTTGTCGTCCTGGTAGTATGCATATCCCTGACACATATTACCGTCTTTTATAGCAGCATAGGACATCCAGAAATATCCATTGTCACCCCAGGAAGTTCCCCAGGAGTTAACTATCTTGAAAGCACCAGGGCCGTCATTTGTTGGTTTTGAATCATCAAATCCCACTACGCAAACAGCATGTCCACCTTCATTACTCCCAGTTTTATCACCAGTATCATAAACATAATCACTGCCAAAATTATTATACCAGAAGGGAGTCCATACATATATTCCTATAACTGCGTTGTATCCATTTTGAAGGACTGTCTTGAGCTGGGCTATACCCGCATCTGTTGAAATGTAGATAGAGTAGGTTGCACCTCCTCTGTAAGGCAATGCTGCACCAAAATCAGTCTCGTCTGGCCATGTGTAATAGTCTGCATCATTATAGGGGGTATAAAACAGACTGGCGCATCCAAGGTCGGATAGCAGTTTAAATCCGTCAGAGATACGTGCACCGTTATCTGCTCCTCTGTTTATGATGTTATACATGAATGCTGGACTGAACTGGTATTTTGTGTCAGTAACATCCCATCCGTGTTCAACCCATTCCTGATAGGTCTTGTAATAGTAAGCAGTTGCCCATGCCACACAGGAACCTTGATTTCCCTGATTTCCCACAGGTGGCATATCTGGAGAGTGGTCAACAGATGCCTTTGTAGGTGCGGGAACAATATCCGAAGGCTTTATCCATTCAATCTGTGTGGGATCCTCGGGTAGACAACCCAGCCTGTGTGGGGGATCTGAACTTAAAAGAGCAAAACTCGGAAGCACAATCAAAAATAAAAGTATGTAACGCATAACACCTCCCATTTTTATTTTTTCTGTAAATATTTTAATTTTTAAAGAAGGATTTGTCAATAAGAATGTTGACTTTTTCTAAAAATTTTTTACAATCAGGTAATATTAAATAGCCTGTTGTTCAGGGGAAGACCGGTGAGAATCCGGCACAGCCCCGCTACTGTGTTTGGCTACGAAATCCACAGATTGCCACTGGCGCAATGCCGGGAAGGTGTGGAGAGTAGGATAAGCCATAAGTCAGGATACCCTGGCAGCAGGATGCCTGAACCTCCGAGGGGAGGGTAAGGTTTGAGAGTAAAAACCTTCCTGCCTTCGGGCAGGATTTTTTTTGAAGGAGAGAGATGAAAAAGAACGAAACATTTGCTATTGTTGTGATAATGTCTGCACTGGGTGTGGCAGGAGGTTATCTTTTTGCCTTTATACCCAATGTTGAGGTGATTTCGTCCATCATTTTTATTACGGGTTATCTTGCAGGTTTAACACCTGGAATTCTTACAGGTACAATAGTCTTTCTTCTCTATGGTTTTTTCAACCCATACGGTCCTTCTCCTTTGCCATTCCTTATAATCCAGTGTATGGGTGGCAGTATCATTGGATTGGGAGGATATGTTTTGAGAAGGCATAAATGGGATAATCCCATTCTTTTTATGCTGGCAGGCCTTGTATTGACAATCATTTACGATTTAATCACCAATCTTGGTGGATTTATCCTTTTTCCAACGGGTAAAACACTCATTGCTTATCTGATTGCTGGTGTCCCTTTTGCAGCCATCCACTGCCTTTCAAACCTGATAATATTTGGACTTGTGGTTTATCCTCTAACTCAAAAACTAAAAAGGAGGTTCTCATGATTTTTTTGTTTTTTGCCTTTGAAGGTATATTCATCCCAGGTATCACAATCTATGGGGATAGGTTATTCACGGGTTCGTACAATACAACCATTGTTGACAGCACCCTGATTGATTTAATTGGTTCTCCAGTGAATGCCCTTGATTATGCAGGTGGTGTTGATGTTTACTCTTATGGTGGTCCATATGCACTAACACAGGTTAAGGCATTGGGTGGGAGGTCAGTCCAGACATCTGTTTTTATTAATGGTATTCCTGTTAATGATGTAAAAACAGGGGTTTTTGATATGAGTCTTCTCAATGGAAACATAACAGGGATTGAGGTGTTGAAGGGTGGATTGATTCTTCCCGGTGTGAACAGTACAATGGGAACCGGGATAAACTATGTAAAGAGGCCTGAAAGTAAATTCAGACTGACACTGGGGAGGTATGGTTATTTAGGTGCTGGCGTGGGTTATGAAAAGAACAATGATGGTTTCACCATTGATTTTTCCCAATACAGGGGTTTTCGTTCCAATCAGGATGGTTATTCAGGTGGTTTTGATGTTTTTTTCAAAAATCTCTTCATTACAGGTACATTAAAGAAAACAGGTACCCCAGGGCCTTATCCCGGAAAGACAATCCCACCATCTGGTGATTCAACCGCCTACTCCTTGTATGATAATCAGGAGGACAGGTTTTTAGCCTTCTCCTATCTCACCAGATCTGAAAGATATCAGATGAACATCTATGGGATTTATTCAAGGATACTTCCTTATTCAAAGCGTGTTATTCCTGGTTACGAGTGGGAGTATAGAGATGATTACAGGACATACTCTGTGGGTATTACTGGATTTTACACATACAGCACTGTGAATACAGGTTTCAGTATAAGGATAGACTCTGCCGCCTTTTTCAGGCCTGATACAACATGGGGTACATTAACGTATGCCATTTCAGTTTCTCCATCACTTGAAAAGATGTTTCCAAACCATGCCTTCTTTGGAAGTGGTTTCAACATTGACATTGGTAAAACCACAGGAAGGGTGTGGAGTAGTTATGCTGTTGCAGGATACAGGAAGGGTTTTGAGGTTTATGTTAAGGGTTCAAGGGATTTCAGAAAACCAACCATAAATGAACTTTACTGGCCTCTATTTTCAAATCCTGACCTGAAACCAGAGATTTCAAGGTCTATTGAGACAGGGTTCAGGAATGATATATTTTCCATCACAGGTTATTACAGGGATGTTGTTGATATGATCGGGTATGATGCTGGTTATATACCCGTGAATGTGAATCGTGCATACATTAAGGGTGTAGATTTTGTTCTCAACCATACAATCTCAAACGTAAAGGTTACCCTTACTTATAACTGGGTGAAGGGTGTTGAAAGACTCTGGGCAGTGGTATACTACGATAGTTTAAATAATCCTGTTATGGATACATTCTACATTCCCCTTGAATACACACCTGAAAACAGGGCTTCCATGATGTTATATACCCTTAAAGACCCGAATATATTTGTTGGCGTAAGATACAGGGATTACATGGTGAGGTATGTTAGAAGCATGGGAACATGGATAATATACAATCTTCCTTCCTATCTTGTGCTTGATGCGGGAATTGTAAAAGAACTCGGGGATTTAAAAGTTCGCTTTATCATCACAAATATGCTAAATACAGAGCAGAGGGTGTGGTTTGGTTATACACCTGATTCCTACTATTTAGGTGAACCACGCTCATTCAGGCTGGAGGTGATGGGAAGGATTTAACAGAAGAGACCTGAGTCAGGCCTGAAAGGTCCTTTTAAACCCCATCAGGATGGTGCTGTTTTTCCATACTCAAAGAGGCCACCAGCCTTAAATATGTCAATCTGGACAGGTGAAGGCTTTTTGCAGGAAATGGTGGTTCCATCCTCCTTCAGGATTATCCCCTTTTCAAAGTCCAATTCAATCTGTTCCCCATGTTGAAGCAGCCCTTTCTCTATGTATTCTTCAATACCGGGACATTCAATTATAGGGAATGCTGAATTTATTGCATTCCTCTTGTATATTGCACCAAAGGAAGGGGCAATGATGGCACCAACCTTCAATGCCCTGAAACAGTCAACCGCCTGTTGCCTTGATGAACCTGCACCAAAGTTATGTCCAGCAATAAGTATATCGTTCTCCTTCACAATTTCAGGAAAGTTTTCATATCCTTCAAGATTCCCGAGGGCGTATTTACCCATTTCATTTATATCTGTTATGTGAAGGTAGGCATTGTGGTAAATCTGGTCTGTATCTATATCCTTTATCAGTGTTCCATTTTTATCAGTGAGTAGAAACACCCTTCCCTTTATCTTCATAGGACCTCCTCTGGAGGGGTTATTTTTCCTGTGATTGCAGATGCCGCTGCAACAGCAGGGGAGACGAGGAATGTTTTCCCTTTACCCTGTTTCCCGGGAAAGTTCCTGTTTGATGTATTGAGGCTCACTTCACCCTCTCCAATCATTCCGACATGTCCCTCTGCACACCCTGCACACGAAGGGTTCATTATAACGGCACCTGCCTCAAAGAATTCCTGTAATGTTCCATCAAGCATCAGTTCCCTGTAAACCCTCTTCGTTGCAGGTGCAATCACAAGTATGGTTCCAGGATGCACCTTCTTTCCCTTTATAATCCTGTATGCATCATGAAAGTCCTCAGTTCTTCCATTTGTGCATGAACCTATGTAAACAGCATCAACCTTTTCACCCTTCAACTGGTCAACATCATGGACATTGTGGGGATGTGGAGGAGAAGCAATCTGGGATTTCAAGCCTGTGATGTCAATGGTTTTGACATCACTGTAAACTGCATCTTCATCAGCATAAATCACCTCTAATTCCTTTTTACCTGTGAATTTCTTAACCTCATCTATTGTCCTGTCTGTAAAGGGTATAAATCCTATTATACCTCCCATCTCTGTGACCATAGAGAGGAATGTTATCCTTCCGTAAAGGGGGAGATTCTCAACAGGGTTTCCGTAGAATTCAATGGCCTTACCAAGGGCAAAGTCTGTCTTTATCTCCTTTAAAACCCTTAATACCAGATCCTTTGCACTTACAGGGAATTCATAACTTCCCTTTAATTCAATCTTCACTGTT
>Ga0180300_10000787_pt1 | contig 14322 bp, 14 predicted proteins | sample GuaBasSediGuay15_FD_121798 | JGI IMG/M metagenome (GOLD analysis project Ga0180300, IMG submission 121798) | Subseafloor sediment microbial communities from Guaymas Basin, Gulf of California, Mexico - Guay15, Core 4569-2, 21-24 cm | ecosystem: Environmental > Aquatic > Marine > Hydrothermal... | reverse complement strand
GTGGAATCGTGGTGGTAGATAAAGACCTAAACATAAAATTATGGAACAAATTTATTGAAGATTGGTATAAGGTTAAAAAAGAAGACGCTCTCAAAAAAAATATAAAAGAATTTTTCGGAAAAAAAATAAAGGAGCGTGTTGAAGGAGTTATAGAAACTGGAAAATCCCAAGAACTTGAAGATATAAAAATAAACGGAAAATGGTGCAATCTTAAAATTAAACCTTTAAAATCCTCTGGGAATATAATAGGGGCATGTCTTTGCATTATAGACATTACCAACAAAATAAAGGAAAAACAAAGGCTTGAGGAGCTTATGAGAATCAAAGAGGTTTTTGTGGATATTCTAAGCCATGATTTACTGAATATAATAACCGTCATAAAAGGAAGTGCAAAGCTTGCTAAAAACGAAGAAAATGTAGAAAAGATTTTGGATATTATAGAGAAAAACGCAGAAAGACTTGAAGAAATGGTTGAAAATGCTACAAAATATGTTAAACTTGAAAAAAAGGAAGATTTAGATTTCCATGAAAGAAATTTACGTGAAATTATAGATAGCGTAATAAAAGATTTTGAATATATAGCTAAAAAGAAGAATATAGAAATAGTCTTTGAAGGCAAAAATGCTTTTGCACGAGTGCATCGAAGCATCGCAGACCTTATATCTAATTTAATATCAAATGCCATAAAGTATTCTCCAGAGGGAAGCAAAATCATGATAGGACTTGAGGATAAAAAGGATAGTCTACTAATATATGTTAAAGACTATGGAGTAGGGGTGCCCGACAAATACAAAGAAGTTATTTTTGAGAGGTTCAAAAGAATTAAAAGGCATGGGGTCAAAGGCTCGGGATTGGGCTTAGCTATAGTAAAGAGGGTAGCAGAGATTCATGACGGAAAAGTCTGGGTGGAGAATAATCCAGAAAAAAAGGGAAGTATTTTCTATGTAGAAATCCCGAAGAAAAGAAAAAAATGAGACCTGCTAAGATTATTAGGGATTCAATCCATGGTGATGTTTTTCTTACAGAAACCGAGGTTAAAATAATAGATACTCCGGAGTTTCAGAGACTCAGAAGAATAAAGCAGCTCGGAATGAGCTATCTTGTTTATCCCGGAGCTAATCATACAAGATTTGAGCACAGCATAGGAGCTTTGCATCTTGCTGGAAGGTTATGCAATAAACTAAGGATTAGCAACGAAGAAACAAAGCTCGTGAGATTCGCTGCTTTATTACATGACATAGGGCATGGTCCTCTTTCTCATACATCAGAAGAACTTCTAGAGAGATACTTAGGTCAGTCACATGAGGAAATAACTACCAAAATTATAAAAAATCAGAATATCTCTTATTTACTTGAAATCGAAGATATTAATCCTAAGGAAATCTGCAAAATAATAAAGGGCGAGAGGGGATATCTCAGCAAGATAATTTCGAGCGATTTCGATGTAGATAGGATGGACTTCCTCGTCAGGGATGCTCATCACACTGGAGTGGCTTATGGAATAATAGACCTTGATAGGCTTATAAATACTCTTACAATTCATAAAAACTCTCTTGCCGTAACAGAACGCGGTTTAAGAGCTGTAGAAGCCTTACTACTTGCGAGATTCTTAATGACTCCAACAGTTTATCTCCACCACACAAGCAGAATAGCGGATGCGATGTTTTTAAGAGCTATCGAGATAGCGATAAAAGAGGGAATGCTCGATTGCAACGAGTTTTACCGAATGGACGACTATGATATTTATAGCTTTTTAAGAAAAGCCAATGGATATGTAGGTGAAATAGGGAGAAGATTTGACCGCAGAGAACTTTTTAAGAAAGCCTATGTTAAAAGCTGGAACGAGCTTAGCGAAGATGTAAAGAAGTCCATACCAAGGCTGAGGAAAAATATAGAAAAATGGAGAAGAATCGAAGATGAAATGGCTCGGGATTTAGGAATAGAAGAGGGTTATGTTCTTTTGGACATCCCAGAAATACCTACATATAAAATCGAAGCGGTTATGGTAAAAGATAACCAAGAGTATAGCATAGAAGAGGCGTCGCCAATAATAAAAATTCTCAACGAAGCTCAAAAAGAGCAATGGAACATGGCTGTTTATACTTCAAAAGAAAACCTCGATAGGGTTAAGAATTTGGAGGTCGAGGATTATCTTGAGTAACCAGAAAACTATAAATGCTAATCAACCACATTAATTCCTATGGAAATAGGTGTAGTAGGAAAGCCAAATGTTGGCAAGAGCACTTTTTTCAATGCTTGCACTTTAGCTAATGCAGAAATAGCCTCTTATCCTTTTACAACGATCGATGCAAATAAAGGCGTAGCTTTTGTTAGAGTTCCTTGCCCATGTGTTGAGCTTGGAGTTAAATGCAATCCCAAAAACTCGAAATGCATAAACGGCAATAGGTTTATTCCCGTTGAGATGATAGATGTCGCTGGTTTAGTGCCAGAGGCTCATAAAGGAAGGGGGTTAGGAAACAAGTTTTTAGATGAGCTAAGGCAGGCAAAAGCATTAATACACATAGTAGATGCCTCTGGTAGCACGGATGCGGAGGGCAATGTTATAGGCATAGGAAAGCGTTGCCCTCTTGAAGATGTAGAATTTCTGGAAAAAGAGATAGAAGAATGGTTTTTTGGTATTTTCAAAAGAAGCTGGGAGAAGATAACGAGGAAAGTGCAGTACGAGGGCAGAGACTTTGTTAAATATTTCGCGGAGCTTTATGTCGGTTTGGGCTTTACCGAAGCTTGCGTAAGCGAAGCAATAAGAAAAAGCGGCTTAGATGCAAAGCTTGCATATAAATGGCAAGAGGAAGAGATAAGGAAATTCACAAAAAATCTCAGAGAACTTTCTAAGCCCATGATAATCGCTGCCAACAAGATAGATATTGCTATTGCCAAGAAGTTCGTTGAAGAGCTGAAAAGCGCAAGAGATAACGTCATAGCTACAAGTGCAATGGCAGAGTATCTATTAAGAAAGCTCGCCGAAGAAGGCAAGGTTGAATATCTACCGGGAGATAAGGATTTCAAGGTCATAGGAAACCTCGACAAAAAGGAAGAAAAGGCAATAGAAATAATAAGAAAAAATGTTTTCGCAAGGTTTGGAAGCACTGGAGTGCAAGAATGTATAAATAAGGCGGTATTTGATATACTCGGGAAAATAGTGGTTTATCCGGTTGAAGATGAGAACAAATTCAGCGACAAGCAAGGTAATGTGTTGCCAGATGCATTTTTACTTGATAAGGGCTCAACTCCTAGGGATTTAGCTTTTAAAATTCACACAGAGATAGGCGAGAAATTTATAGGAGCAATCGATGCAAGAACAAAACGCAAGATAGCTAGTGATAAACCGCTTGAGAACGGAGCGATAATCAAAATCCTAACCTAACAAAAACACCTTTATAAACCCTACGGCTACGATTACGATGAGAGGTCCTATTATTATCCCCACAGGCCCAAATGCTATTACCCCACACAAAAATCCAAAGAGAAGAGCTAAAATATCAACTTCCTTTGAATATCCAGCTATTAGTGGTCTAACAGCTATATCAGGAAGAATGCTTATGAATACCATGCAAATAACTAAGAAGACTCCGCCTTTTACAATTCCCTCATGCAGAGCTATATAACCAGTAAGCGGAAGATAAACGAGCCATGCTCCCACCACGGGAATTAAAGTTAATATCCCAGTGAGAGCTGAAAGCGTAGCGAAATATGGTAAGGAGAAATACCAATATATTGGTGCAGAGATAAGTCCTACGATAAATGCTGTTATGAATATGCTATAAAAAACCTGTTTTAGCCCGCGGTCAATGAACATTAGAAATTTCAAAAGTTTATCATTTTTTATTGAGGAAACTAATTTATTAATCTCCTCAGTTTTAATTAATATGTAAAAAGATGTAAACATGCCGATAAAAAACTGGACAACCCAGTTAGCCAGAATTAAGGTAAATTTGTGCATAACTCCAAGACCTTTTATCAGCCACTCTTTATAAGGGATTATATAGCTCAAGCTGGACAGCTCTTCTGGATTGAGATAACTATATACATAGCTTCCAAAGTATTGTTTAATAGCAGGATTTTCAAGCAATTTTAAAATTTCGGCAAAAAGTTTTGAAAAAACCAAGAAAATATGTAGAACAGAAGGTATTAAAAAAATTAAAAAAGCAAGAATTACAGAAACCAATCTTTTTTTTATCTTTTTTTCAATTGCTTTGACTATTGGTGAGAGAAAGTATACCGTAAGCAAAGCTATTGCAAGTGCTCCAAAAACTGGGGAAAGGAGATATATCAATATCAGAACCCCTAAGCTAAGGATTATCGCAATAAAGAAGCTCTGCACAAGTTTAGAGTCTATATCAACTTTCATCTAATTTTATCTTTGAGGAAGGTTTTTAATAAGCCTTTTTGTTATGTGAAGAAAAAAGAATCTACAAAAATATCGGACACACTTTTCTCTCTTCAACTCTTCTATTGCGTTAAATTTAAAAGGTACTGCTTAGAAGGTAAAGTTATGAAAATTTTGATTACCGATGTTTTGCACGAGGCCGGAGTAGAATTTCTTAAAAAAGCTGGTGATGATATAGAGGTTGAGGCAAGCTTTGATATTAGCAAAGAGGAGCTTCTGGAGAAGGTAAAGGATGCAGACGCTCTAATCGTAAGAAGTAGAACAAAGGTTACAAGAGAAGTAATAGAGGCTGGTAAAAAGCTCAAGGTCATAGGAAGAGCAGGAGTTGGCGTAGATAACATAGACTTAAAAGCTGCAACGGAGCGTGGCATAGTTGTTGTTAATGCACCCGAGGCTACTTCCATTACCGTGGCCGAGCATACTCTTGGTTTAATACTCTCCTTAGCCAGAAATATTCCGCAAGCTAATGCTTCTCTCAAATCTGGAAAATGGGAGAAGAAGAAGTTTCTTGGTGTAGAGCTAAGAGGAAAAACTCTTGGAGTTATTGGCTTGGGTAGAATAGGCTCGGCTGTTGCTAAAAAAGCAAAAGCCTTTGAAATGAAAATATTAGCCTATGATCCATATATCTCTAAAGAAAGGGGTAAAGAACTTGGAATAGAGATAGCTACTCTGGAGGAGGTTCTAAAAAACTCTGATTTTGTAACGTTACATGTGCCTTTAACAAAGCAAACCTACAGAATGATAGACAAACAGGCAATAAGCAAAATGAAAAATAATGCATATATAATAAATTGTGCCAGAGGAGGAGTAATCGACGAAGAAGCGCTTTACGAAGCTTTAATCTCAGAAAAGCTTGCTGGCGCTGCCTTAGACGTGTTTGAGAAAGAACCACCTTTTGATAGCCCTCTGTTAAAGCTTGAAAATGTTATAGTCACACCACATTTAGGCGCTTCTACAGAAGAAGCTCAAAGGCTTGCCTCTACAATAGTATGCGAGGAAGTGCTTAAGGTTCTAAGAAATCAGCCCGCAAGAAATGTTGTTAACATGCCGGTTGTTCCTCCAGAAATACTTGAGAAGCTCAAGGGTTATTTACCATTAACCGAGAAGCTTGGCAGCTTCGGTATTCAAATAGCAAAGGGAAGAATAAAAGAAATTTCTATAATATACTGCGGTAAACTCATAGAGATAGAGCAGGTGAATGTATTAACAAACTCGATTCTTTGCGGTATACTAAAGCCTATATTAACCGAAGGAGTAAATCTCCTAAATGCTTCTGTTATTGCAAAGAACAGGGGAATTAAAATAACCGAAGGTAAAAGAGAGGAAGCTGAGAAATTTGAAAGTTTGATAATTCTTAATATTAAAACCGATGCTGAAGAGCTCAGCTTGCGTGGAACCTTAGTAGGTGAAGAGCCAAGAATAGTTGGAATAGATGGCTATGATGTCAGCGCCTATCCAGAAGGAAGAATACTACTCGTGGTTCATGAGGATAAACCCGGGATGATAGGCAAAGTAGCTCTTTCCTTGGGAGAGAGGAATATAAATATCGCAAGCATGCAAGTAGGTAGAAAAAAGAAAGGTGAGCCTCAACTAATGGTTATTTATGTTGACCACAAAATAACAAAGGATGTTGAGAAGAAAATAGCTGAGATAGAAGGAGTTTATAAGGTTAGGAGCGTAGAGCTATGAGGCAAAGACTTTTTATTCCCGGTCCTGTGGAGGTTTCTCAGGAAGTATTGCTAAGCCTTGCAAAGCCATTAATGGGACATAGAACCAAGGATTTTGAGGAAATTCTGATAGAGTGCTGGAACATGCTAAAGCAGGTTTTCAAAACAAAAAACGATACTTTGATTATCACGGGCTCTGGAACCTCTGCTATGGATGCTGCAATAGCAAGCTGCATAAGCGAGGGCGAGGAGGTAATATGCATAACGGGTGGAAAATTTGGAGAGAGGCTTGCGGAGATAGCGAGAAGCTATAAGGCAAGGGTTAAAGAGGTAGAGGTAACATGGGGCGAGACTGTGAGCATAGAAAAGGTTGAGGAAGCAGTGGCTAATAGCTCTGCAAAAGCCATAACACTAACTCATAACGAAACCTCTACTGGAGTTCTGCACGATGCTGAGAAAATTGGTAAAATAGCTAAGGAATATGGTCTTCTTTTTATAGTAGATGGAGTAAGCTCAGTAGGAGGAAATGAGTTCAAAACAGACGAGTGGAGCATAGATATTGCTATAACTGGAAGTCAAAAATGCTTAGCTACTCCTCCCGGCTTAGCGTTTCTCAGCGTGAGCAATAAGGCATGGGAAGTTATAGAAGACAATGACACAAGAAACTACTACCTTAATTTAAAGTTTTACAGAAAATCGCTGAAAAAGAACACCACACCATTTACGCCAGCGGTTAGCTTGATATATGCCTTACACCAAGCCTTGAAGGAAGTTTTTAAGGAAGGCTTGGAGAACAGAATTAAAAGGCACAGCATACTTGCTAAAGCTACGAGAGAAGCCGTTAAGGCAATGAATTTAGAACTTTTGCCGAAAGAAGAAGTTGCTTCAAACACCGTTACCGCGATTAAAATTCCTCCCAAGCTCAGCGATGATGATATTCGTGGGGTAATGCGAAGAGAGCATGGTATTTTGCTGGCAGGCGGTCAAGCCCAGCTTAAAGGAAAGATATTCAGAATAGGACATATGGGAAATGTAAGTTATGCAGAGCTTCTAGGCATGCTCTCTGCTCTTGAGCTCACGCTTAAAAAGGCCAAGCATGATTTTAAACTTGGTGGAGGTATCGAGGCAGCCGAAAGCATCATTGGAAAAATTTAAATATCTCATTATACATGGGTGATTTGATGTTCAAACCCGTAAGAATGAAGAAGGTTACCGCAATTCTACTTGAGGATAGTAAGGAAGCGGTATTGAGAGAGTTGAAGGAATATGGAATAATACAGCTCAAGCAGGTGCAGGAAGAGCTTGGGGTATCACCAGTGCCCTTTTCAAAATATAGGTCGAGAGTTCTTGAGCTGTTGAGTAGGGTTGAAACTATTCTTGAAACTTTTAGCTTGGTAGAAGATAAGAAAAAGCCCCTTCTTACTTCGATAACCGAGGAGGAAGCAAAGAAAAAGCCGGTCTTTGAAAAATCAATAGAAGAGTTTCTTAAAGAAACCGAAGAGTTTTTCTTACCAATAGAAAACGAGGTTAAGAAAATCTCCTCAAGATTAGACGAGATAAAAAAAGAGAAGGAAGAATTGAAGAATATAAATGAAATTTTATCTCTATTAAAGCATATAGGCATAGACCCTAAGAGTTTAACGGGATATAAGAAAACCGGAGTAATCTTGGGGTTAGCGTCGCAAAAAGAATTTGAGGAGATTAAAAGCGAGCTTGAGTGCTTCATATATACAAAGGAGCTGGATAAGAAAAGGCTGATAGTTTTACTTGTTTACGATAAGGAAATTGAAAATGAGGTTACACGTATTTTAAGATTACATAGATTTGAAGAAATAAGCATACCGGAGGAGTATTCCTCTTTGAGCTTAGAGGAGGCGTTTGAAAAAGTTGAAACTTCTCTAACTGAACTTGAAAAGGAAGAAAAAGAACTCATTCAAAAACTTATAAAGCTAAGCGAAGATAAAGAGGAACTTTTGAGGATAAGAGAGCTTCTATTGATAGAAAAAACTCTTGACGAAGCCAATTTGAATATAGGGAAAACCAAAAAAACATGCATTCTCAGCGGCTGGATACCAGAATATGAGGTAGAGAAAGCCAAGGAAATAATAGCAAGAGCTTCTCAGAATTTATGTATAATTAACATAGAAGATGCAAAAGAAGAGGAAAAACCGCCAACATTGCTCAAAAATCCTCCCCCAGCTCGACCTTTTGAAGTTCTAACAAAAACTTATGGAAATCCGAGCTATAATGAGATAGACCCAACAAGCGTGATAGCTCTTACTTTCCCATTAGTTTATGGTTTTATGTTCGGAGATGTAGGGCATGGATTGGTACTAGCAATACTAGGGGGTATTCTCAAGTTCAAAATCAAAGCTAACCAAATTATCAAAAGATTTGGAGGCATGCTTCTTGCATGTGGAATATTTTCGATGTTCGCTGGTTTGCTTTATGGAAGTATTCTTGGAATAGAAGAGCTTTTCCATCCTTTGCTTGGTAAACCGCCTATTGAGAATGTTTCCTTCCTTATAAAGTTCTCCCTTTATCTTGGTGTCGCTTTATTAACCTTGGGATGCATTCTGAATATAATAAACAAGATTCACCATCATGAAAAGCTTGTTGCTATATTTAGCCCATGGGGTGTCATGGGGCTATGGGTGTTGCTTGGAGGAACGTATCTCATTGCCAGGAATAATGCGGATATCTTTTCAATAAAGTCTGACCCGCTTTTACTACCTTTAGTAGTCCTACCATTACTTGCGATAATGTTTGGAATGGTGTATGCAGAGAAGATTTCTATAGGATGGGGATTCTATGAAGCCTTTGAAGCTGCTACAAGATTTTTATTCAACGTCATCTCTTATGTGAGAGTTGCGGTAATCGGAGTTGTCCACTCTGCCCTATGTTTACTAATGGTTATGGCTATTGAAGCAATGCCACACTCTATAGTTGGCTACATTGGTAAAGCTATTGTGTTTATACTCGGAAACCTAATAATAATAGTCTTTGAAGGACTGATATCCTTTATTCAGACACTTAGGTTGCATTACTATGAATTTTTCTCCAAGTTCTTCGAGGCAAAGGGAGAAGAATTTAAACCATTTAAAGTTAATCGCAAATATACAATAAAAAAATAAAGAGGTGATGAAGCATGAAGAAAATGAAGAAGCTTGTGGTTGTTGCGATGGTTGTTTTCCTCGCAATGGTGGGCACAACCTATGCACAGGAAGGAGGAGCCCTCTCCAGCAGGGATTTTGGCTTGGCTCTAGGAGCTGGTCTTGCAGTAGGGTTAGCCGCCCTTGGAGCAGGCTTTGCTATTGCACATGCTGGCGCAGCCACAATGGGCGCAGTAGTTGAAAAGCCAGCAACCTCCACTTGGGGTTTAATTATAGTGGCTCTCGGAGAAGGAGTGGCCCTCTACGGATTGATAATAGCCTTCATGTTGCTCGGAAAGATATCGGAAGTTTCTTAAAAAATTAAAAGGAGTTAAAGAATTAGGGACTCCATTATTTCGGAAGGAGGTAAATTTACCTCCTTTCCTCTTAGTATAGCTACTATATTTCTTACTTCATTTTCTTTTAGATTTAGGTAGGCTATTGGCACGCCCAAATGGAATCTATCTCCATAGAAGCATTTTTTATTTAAACTTATGATGTGTTTGTTGAACTCCTTCTCCAATGGAAGGAAGGAAAAAGTTTTCTCATATTCCTTTACACCATTTATTATGATCTCACTATAGGGATTCGTGGGCATCTGTGAGATAATCTCCTCAACGCTCGTTGTGTTGAAGAATATTCTCAGCTCGTCGTCTTTAAGCTTGTATTTGTAGGGTATAAGGTAACTCCACACCTCCTCTTTGCTTAGTCCGCGAAGCCTAAGCACAAGCAATAAATTCTTAAAATCGACCTCGCTACCAATAAGCTTCTCGACTATTCTATCTTTGTTCTTAAGCTCCTTCATGGCTTGGTAGAGTTTTTTGTAGTAGAGTTTATCCATCGCAGAGGTTAAGATATAAATTTTGCCATCAAATTTTGAGAGAACCTCCTTTAGCACGGGATAAAATTCTGAAAACCTAAGATTCTCAACAAGCTCTTCAACATTTTCTGTTTCTAAGAGCTTTTCTATCATAGTTTCTGAAAGTCCTTTATAGGGTATTAAAGTAAAAGCTTTCTCTCCAGTCAGCTTTAGGATTAGAAGAGATTTTATTGTGCTTAGCTCACACTTCTTCGCATATTCCTCGGCGAAGACTTTTGCATCACCTCTGAGCGAGCGAACAATTTTCTCATAATCCTCAACTACGCTTTTGCTAAGAGCAAGCTCTATATCATAAAGCGAAAGAGAAGCTAACTTCCCAAGCTCCTTACCATAGACTGTAGTCTTAAGAAAATTTATTGCTTCTTCCAAACTTGCACTCTCAACAAGAGCCTTATATTGCGCTTCCTCCATCAATAAAGAACGCATGCCTCCAACTCTTGCATTTACATAAGCATAGCTTGCTACCACTTTACATTCACCTCTTCTTAATCTTGACCTTCTTTATCAGTATCAGTATTCCTCCTAGGAATATTATTCCAAGCGTTGTTAATATGAATAGATTTATGGATATAATATTTCCTTCATTATAAAGTTTATGAATCCTTGCTATGAACAGCATGAGAAAATATAAAATAGCTAAGTTATAGGCTATGAACAATGCTATAGCTAACTTGTTTTTATTCATGGCTTGAAATCCTTGCAAATTCAATTGGTAGCTTTGGTCCCTTCTCTTTCTCTTCTTCACCTTTCCATTTATCTCTAATTTTTAGTCCCTTTGGACACCATATTAAAGAACCCCACCCAATTACTGCTATTTTATCTTTATTTGGCATTTTACTCACCATTCTCATAATGTCAAATTGTTATTATTAAAAAGTTTCTTTGTAGAGTGAAAGCTAAATTATTAATAAAACCTTTGTAAGATTTCTAAAACGATGCTTGCCATAGGTCTAAACAATCTTCCATTGATTAAGGAAGGAGATGAACTTGAGAAAATAATAGCGAAAGCAATAGAGGAGAAGGGAATAAAGCTTGAGGACGGAGATATAATAGTTGTTACTGAAAAAATCGTTTCTAAGGCTGAGGGGAGAGTAATAGAGCTTAACAAGATAAAAGCTTCAAAAAAAGCTCAAGAACTGGCTGAGAAAACAGGTAAAGACCCAAGATTAGTGGAGCTTATGCTTAGGGAATTCAAAGAGGTTATAAAAATAGGGGAGAATTTTATAATAGGCGAAACAAAGCATGGCTTTATTTGCGCAAATGCTGGAATAGACCAAAGTAATATAGAAGAAGGTAAGGTAAAGCTTCTGCCAGAGAATCCCGACAAAAGTGCAGAAAGAATAAGGAAATTCTTAGAGAAAAAATTCAATGTAAAGCTTGGTTTAATAATCTCGGATTCCTTTGGGAGACCTTTTAGAAAAGGTAGCGTGGGTGTAGCTTTAGGTGCTTCTGGAGTAATTGCTTTGCAGGATAGAAGAGGCAATGAAGATATTTATGGAAAAAAGCTTAGAGTAACAAGAGTAGCGATAGCAGATTGCTTAGCTTCATTAGCTATTTTAATAACTGGAGAAGGAAATGAGAGGATACCCGTCGTAATAATAAAAGGTCTAGACTATCTTGGTGAGGGAAAAGCTTCTGATTTACTTAGAGAAAAAGAAAAAGATGTTTTTAGGTAAAAGTATGCTCGTGGTATTAAGTGGAGGCACGGGAGGAGTAAAGCTTATTCAGGGTTTAAAGGAGGTTTATCCCGAGGAAAAGCTTGCAATCATAGCTAATACCGCAGACGACAAATGGCTTGCCCATGGCTACTTTTCTCCCGACATAGATAGCATTTTATATGCTTTAAGCAACGAAATAAACGAGGAAACATGGTATGGAATTAAAAACGACAGTTTTGCTACGCACGAGAGATTATTAAAGCTTGGCTACGATGAATATTTGAAAATTGGAGACATTGATAGGGCGATGCATATTCAGAGAGGAGCTTTACTAAAAAAAATGAAACTTTGCGAGGTTATAGAAAAGCAGAGAAAAGCCCTTGGGATAAAAGCTTTGGTAATACCAATGAGCGATGATAAGGTAACAACTCGTATAGAAACATCTCAGGGCATATTAGATTTGCAAGAGTTTCTTGTTAAATTCAAGGCATTGCCCAAGGTAAAAAAAATCTTTTATGAGGGTATTTACAAAGCCAAAGCTTGCGAAAAAGCAACTGAAGTTATAAAAAAAGCAAAAGGAATAATAATAGCTCCCAGTAATCCAATAACAAGCATTCTTCCAATTATAAACCTTAAAGAAATTAAAAATGAGCTAACTAAAAAAAGAAATAAATGCATAGCAGTTTCACCGATAGTAAAGGGGCAAGCAGTAAGCGGACCCTTGGAAAAGTTTCTTAGAGCAGAGAAATTAGAACCAAGCGTTTGCGAGGTTGCAAAACTCTATAAAGATTTTGCTAGCAAGATAGTTATAGATACAGAAGAAGATGAACTTACAACAAAAAAAATTAAAGCCTTAGATATCGATGTTTTTAAAACCTCGATAGTTATGAGAGAAAAGGGAGAGAAGATAAAACTTGCCAGTTTCTTGCTTGAGGCTTTGAGAGCATGAAAATAAAGCTACAAGATATAGTAACCGCAGGTCAACTCGCATGCATTCTCGAGGTTACCTGTCCTAAGCCTGGAAATGTTAGTAAATTTCATGATTTTAAAGATACTAGGTATGAGCATTTTCTTGCTAGTAGCGTAGCGATAGGAGAAGCCTTAAGAGAAGCTTGTATAAGGGGAAAGCTTATATCCAAAAGAAAGTTAAAAGTAGAGGAGATAGGTATTGGTAGTTTGATTAAAAAAGCGATTTATGATACTAAAAAATGGCATCTTGGCAAGAATACCAATCTTGGGATAGTAATGCTCTTAATCCCTCTCTCTGCTTCTATTGCAATGGTAGAAAAGTTGGATTTAGAGAAAGTCAGGGAAAACATAGATAAGATAATCAAAGCAACAACTTATAGAGATGCAATAGAATTTTATGAAGCTGTAAAGTTTACAATGCCAAATATAGGAAAGGCTGAGAAACTTGACGTTTTTGACGAAAGCTCGATAAAAAAAATAGTAAGAGAGAAAATAAGTTTCTATGAGATAATGAAACTCTCTACTCACGATTCCATTGCAAGAGAGCTGCTAACAAAAATGAAAATAACGTTTGAAATAGGCTATCCAACGATAATTAAAGTGTATAAAAAAGAAAAGAATCTGAATAAGGCTATACTTACAGCTTTCATGAAGATTCTTTCTGAAGTTCCAGATTCGCTGATAGAAAGGAAAAATGGTAGAGAAGTAGCCGAAGAAGTATCAAAAAAAGCAAAGGTAATTCTCGACTCGGGTTTAAAAAAACATGATATTGAAAAATTTGATAGAGAACTGAGAAAAGAAGATAATATGCTTAACCCAGGGACGACCGCGGACTTAGTAACTTCTAGTTTAATGGTGGCTTTGTTAAGGGGAGTAAAACCCTAAAAAATCATCTCATAGAAAGTTTTGAGCGTTTCGTTCAAAAAATCCATTAAGCTGGGTTTTATTTTTGTTTTGATGCTTACTTCTTTGACTTCAGGAATCTTTACCTCATATTTTTTAACTTAACTTCGCCACTATAATATTTTTGGTGGAGGAGACATAACGTCTCCTCCATGAAAGCAAAAACTCTTTCTTTAGATGGTATTACTTTGATAGACAAAGTAGAAAAAGATTTCGGCCGGATCTCCAAAGTCTTCTCCCGCATAAGCAACAAGGCAAAGGACTTTAAAGCAAGGGTAAAGCTACTGCTGTACAACCGTTTGACTTAGCTTTTCGGTTCACTGCATTTTAGAAACTAGAGACGACTTACCCTGAAGAAGTCTTTGAGATATTAAAGTTCAGAAGAGAGCCTTCTGAGCGTTCTCTGTACAGAACTCTTGAAATTATAGGTAAGTTGCTTGCCGATACTCGAGCGATACCAGAGGATTCTGAAGAAGCATGATTTGGTAGCAAGCGAACAAATCTTCGACATAACCTCAACCTACTTCGAGGGGGAGAAGGCGGAGCTTGCCAGCCATGGTTATTCAAGAGAAAGAAGACCCACGTTAAAACATTATTGCAATTCAGCTTTTCAAGGATAAGTTTCCAATGCATGGCAAACGGTTTATTAGCATCCGCGTATGTTCTACGCGATGAAGCTTGAGAG
>Ga0180300_10000786_pt1 | contig 14327 bp, 13 predicted proteins | sample GuaBasSediGuay15_FD_121798 | JGI IMG/M metagenome (GOLD analysis project Ga0180300, IMG submission 121798) | Subseafloor sediment microbial communities from Guaymas Basin, Gulf of California, Mexico - Guay15, Core 4569-2, 21-24 cm | ecosystem: Environmental > Aquatic > Marine > Hydrothermal... | reverse complement strand
GGATAGGGGGTAGTGGCGGCGTGAACCTGCCCGTGAGGATAAGGGTGGTGAATTTCCGCCACCAAAATCCTCACGAAGCCCTGTCCATCAGGGCGGGGTAGGTCACAAACAAGAAAAATATTAAAACTAAGAGTTACATCTCGATATATATCTAAACGTGTTTCTACGTCTCTGTTTGTACCTATAAGTCTTTTATTGGACCTTAAATAGAAAAATATATAAAGTTTTACAAACTTGAAAATGTTGATGAATGATAAAAAGCTATAATGTACACATTTGAATGGAGGTGTGTAAGTTGGGATATGGTAGATACATTACAATTAGACTTCTCAACGCCCTGCTGGTTCTAGCTTTAGTCACTTTATTAGTTTCAGTGCTCTTTACAAAGGTTGCAGAAGAAGATATTAGATCCAGTATTCAAGAACAAATAAATCTGAAGCTCAGATCCAATCCCGAACTTCAAAGACAGCTAGCTGCTGATCCAGCCAAGCTCCAAGAATGGTACCAAAGAGAGTATAATAGGCTTATTCATGTTTATGAATTGGACAAACCATTTTGGGTTAGAGTCATACAAAGAACGAAAGACACGCTAACATTGAATTTTGGAAATACAAAATCACCAATATTTGGTGAAACTGCTGTTGGTAAAATAATTTCAAAGGCAATTCCAAGAACTGTTATACTATTCACTACGGCACAAATATTCGTTATATTAATCGGATTGCTTTTGGGTGTTAAAGCAGCGCAAATAGCAGGGAGTATTTTGGACAAGGGTGTTTCAATAGTAGCAATGGTTACCAGTAGTATCCCGATGTGGTGGTTTGGAATGATGATGATCCTAATATTCTCATTCAAAATGGGGTTGTTCCCAAGTGGAGGAATGACTTCAATGCCGCCTAAAGAAGGATTTGCATACTACCTTGATGTCCTCTACCACATGATACTTCCAGTAAGTACAATCGTATTCGTTTTATTTGGTGGCTGGGCCTGGACAACAAGAAACATCATGATTGGTACAATGCAAGAAGACTTTATCATGGCTGCAAGGGCTAAAGGTGTTCCCGAGAGAAAGGTTATATATGGGCACGCTCTCAGAGCTTCAGCACCCCCAATAGTCACCATGACAATATTCAGTCTTTTAGGTTCAATAGGGGGGGCTATAATTACCGAGAGTGTTTTTAACTGGCCAGGAATGGGAAGACTCTACTGGACAGCTTTACAACAGAATGAAACAAGACTCTTAATGGGTGTGACTTTCGTCACAGTTGCTCTCTACTTGATAGCAATGATCATAGCAGACTTAGCTTATGGATACCTCGATCCAAGAGTCAAAGTTGGTGCATCCCAATCAACATGAGGTGAGGAAAAATGAGATGGGTTGACCTAAAAGCAAGCATAAAAGACTTCTGGTTTGAATTTAGAAGGCAAAAAGGAGGACTATTTGGATTAGCATTGTTATTCCTTCTAATATTCACTGCACTTGGAGCCCCTTACTTAACCGAACCAGATATACCCACAAAGTGGAGCCAGTATTGGGAAGGAAACCCTACAACAGTACCCCCGGTATGGTACAATTATTTCACCACGAAGAAACTCGCTCCTCACGAAATTTTAACGAGCAATGACTTGAGAATAACATCTCCTGGAGAAGATATTGGTGGAGGCATGAAGTACTATGGATTCGAGTTCACATATGAAAACAATTATGATTTTCCACCCTCAGATATCATTATACGGAACATCGGAGTTAAACTAACAGATTTGAATTCCCCAGCTCAGATTGTGATAACTCTCGTAAGACCAGATGGGATTAAAATCGAATTACTAAATACTGAGTTGAGAGAAGGTTCTGTGTATCAGCTAGCAAAAGATGGAAAAGTTAGGAACGCTGTATTCCAATGGGCTTCACAATTCGAGAATCCTCAAAAAATTGCCCAAGCTGGAGAAACTCTCAAGAGCACAATGGATACAACGAAAGTAATATTTGGAAAAGCTCAAGAAGGAATACTCACTAACCCAGAGGCCCTAAAAGGAACATATATTTTCCAAGTAGACATATTCACATTTAGAGAAGGGGACCAGATCGATTTAAGCACTACAGAAACTATTCTTTCAGGGAGAACTTATGGATTTATGGGAACAGATTATAAAGCCAGAGATCTTTGGTCAGGTCTTGTTTGGGGAACAAGAGTTTCACTTACAGTTGGTGTGACTGTGGCAGTACTTACAGTACTTATTGGTATTTTCTATGGAGTAACAAGCGCGTACCTTGGTGGATGGAAAGATGAGTTCATGCAGAGAGTTAATGAATTCTGGGCTTCCATTCCAACATTGCCAATACTTATCCTTCTCGGTGCAGCATTTAAGGGACACGTTAGCCTTTGGACAATAGTATTCCTTATGGTAGCATTCTACTGGACTGGAATTGCAAAAGTGGCGAGGAGTATGGCCCTTCAGATTAAAGAGCAAACTTATGTAGAAGCCGCAATTGCCCTCGGTGCTGGTACTGGAAGAATTATTTTCAAACACATAATGCCTCAGATCATGCCATATGCTTTCGCTGCAATGGCTCTTAACGTTCCTGGTGCAGTATTGACTGAAGCATCACTTAGTTTCCTTGGGTTAGGTGATCCAACTGCAGTTACTTGGGGGCAGATACTCTACGATGCACAAACTCAAAGTGCTACAATAAATGGATATTGGTGGTGGGTTATTCCACCGGGACTGGCAATTACATTAGTTGCATTCACTTTCGTATTGCTCGGTATATCTTTAGATAGAGTCCTTAACCCAAGACTGAAGAGGCTATGAGGTGGATAAAATGGCTGGAAATGTACTTGAAGTTAAAGACCTTAAGATGTATTATTTCACATCCAGAGGGGCTGTAAAAGCAGTTGATAATCTCACATTTGAACTCAAAAAGGGAGAAGTTCTAGGTCTAGCAGGAGAGAGTGGCTGTGGAAAATCATCACTTGGTTTCACTTTGATGGGAATGCCAACGCCTCCAGGAAAAATTGTCGGGGGAAGCATAAAAATAGATGGTAGGGAGATAGTTGGATTACCTGATGATGTCCTTAGAAAAGAGGTAAGATGGCAAAAAATCTCCATGATATTCCAAGGTGCTATGAATGCTTTGAACCCAGTTTACACTATAGGGTACCAAATGATCGAACCTTTAATCTACCACAAGGGTATGAACAAGGAAGAAGCACTAGACAGGGCTATGAAGTACTTAGAGCTTGTGGGACTAGCCCCAGAAATAGTCTACAGGTACCCCCATGAGCTCAGTGGCGGAATGAAACAAAGAGTTGTTATTGCAACTGCATTACTACTTGACCCAGAGATAGTTATTGCAGACGAGCCCACCACTGCTCTAGACGTTGTTGTTCAGGCTCAAATTATAAACCTCATGAAGAAATTAAAGAAGGAACTTGGTTTATCCATGATATTCATTACCCACGACCTGAGCATTTTAGCAGAAGTTAGTGACAGGGTAGCAATAATGTATGCCGGAAAAATAGTGGAAATCGGCGACAGTGAAAAGATATACTACGAACCCGCCCATCCCTATACCCAAAAACTTCTAGGAGCAATTCCAAGATTACACGAGGATGTAGAGAGGCTGGAATTTATCCCAGGGCAACCACCAAATCTTATAACACCACCAAGTGGGTGCAGATTCCACCCAAGATGCCCTTATGCAATGCAACAATGTAAAGAACAAGTTCCAGAGTTGAAGGAAATTGAAAAAGACCACTACGCTGCATGCTGGTTGTTGTGAGGGATGAAAAATGGCGGAGCCCGTATTAAAAGTTGAAAATCTCAAAAAATATTTCCCCATTAAAAGGGGACTACTCGCAGGACTTAGAGGAGAGAGTCAAAGATTTGTCAGAGCTGTCGATGGGATTAATTTTGAGGTACATAACCAAGAAGTTTTTGCCTTAGTAGGAGAAAGTGGCTGTGGAAAAACAACAACTGGAAAGTTAGTAATGAAGCTTCTTGAACCTACTGACGGCAGAATACACCTAGAAGGTCAAGATGTAACTGAGTTAAAAACACAAGAAGAGATAAAAGCATACCGAAAAAAAGTCCAGATGGTATACCAAGATCCTTTCTCTTCAATGAATCCAAGATTTAGAATATATGATGTTCTAGAGGAGCCCCTCTTAATCCATGGAATCGGTGAAACAAAGGCAGAAAGGGAAGAGCTCATTTACAAGGCACTTGAAATGGTAAAAATTGTTCCACCTGAGGATTATATAGGTAGACACCCACACATGCTCTCAGGTGGTCAGAGACAAAGAGTAGCAATAGCAAGATCATTAATCCTCAACCCAACGTTCATTGTTGCAGATGAGCCAGTATCAATGCTTGATGTTTCAATTAGAGCAGAAGTTCTCGAATTGATGAAAGAACTAAAGGAGAGAATGGGAGTTACATATCTCTACATCACCCACGACCTTTCAACAGCGAGATACTTCGCTGATCACATTGCAGTTATGTACTTAGGACGGATAGTAGAGATGGGCCCTGCAAAAGTTGTCATTGATAACCCAATACACCCCTACACAAGAGCATTACTCGCTGCAGTCCCAGAACCGATCCCAGAGAGGAGAAACATCATCAAAGAACTTCCAATTAAAGGTGAAGTTCCAAATGCAGCAAATATACCGCCTGGATGTAGATTTCACCCAAGATGTTTATACATGGAAAGAGGACTTTGTGATACCAAACATCCTCAATTAATCGAATACGAGCATGAACACTGGGTTGAATGCTGGTTGGCTGGAAAAATTTGATCTTCTTCTCTACCTTAACCTTTATATTTTACCCCAAGAGAATGGCTTATAGGTGGTTCCATGGTAACTTTTAAAGATGCACTGCGATATCCATTAATAAAAGCAGGTTTACTGTTCTTGGTTTTAGCAATCGTATTAGCATTGATATCTATGTATGAAGTACCCAAGAGCGGTATCTGGAGTGGGGAAATTAAAACAGGAAAATACTTAATTGGGGATTCCAACTTCGAGAGGAGTTATTACATAAACAACAGAACTCTCACAATATACTCCCAAAATGCCTCGTTACTCCTCATCCATGGAAATAAAATTGATGTTTACAATCTAAAAAATGAGTCTGTGGTTTTAAACCCTCTCTCTCAGCCTCAGATAAACGTAGAGAGTGGAGAGGTAAAGTACACATATAATGTTAAAGGAGTAGATTATCCTTACGCCCTTCTTGCATGGGTAGCATTTGTTATAATGCTCGTAGGGAGTGCCTTAAGTTTGATTGGATACCTGAGGTTTATGGAAGAACTCAAAGGAGGCCCTTAGCATGCGAAACTTAAACTACAAGGAAGTTGTTAACAAGCTGATTTCATTCATAAAAGAGAAAACCGAAGAAATTGGAGTAAAGGGCGTTATTATTGGAATAAGTGGTGGAGTAGACAGTGCCACCGTAGCATACCTCGCAACCAAGGCAATTGGAAAAGAAAAAGTTTTGGGACTTGTGATGCCTTATTATATGAACAAAGATGTAGAAGATGCTCTTTTGGTATGTAATAGCCTCGGGATAGATTACAAGGTTATAAATATAAAAAGCATTGTAAAAGAGTTTGAGAAAAATTTAGGTTTTGAATTGAACAATGTTTCCAAAGGAAACATAATGGCGAGAATTAGGATGATTCTCCTTTATGCTCATGCAAACTCTAAAAATTACCTTGTTCTAGGAACTTCCAATAGGAGCGAGTTTTTAACCGGATATTTCACCAAATGGGGAGATTCAGCAAGTGACTACGCACCGTTAATCAATCTATATAAAACTGAAGTTTGGAACATTGCAAGGATATTGGGAGTTCCAAGTGAAATAATAAATAAAAAGCCAAGTGCTGGTCTTTGGGAAGGGCAAACCGATGAAAAAGACCTGGGAATAACCTACAAGCTATTAGATGAAATCCTCTACAGATTAGTCGATTTAAAAATGAAGAAAGAGAAGATTGCGAAGGATTTAAATATCCCCCTTAAAAAAGTGGAATATGTAGAATCTCTAATCAAGAAAAGCGAGCATAAACGCAAACTTCCACTCGGGCCAGAAATTTAAGGAGGTAAAAACTTGAAAAAGGGCTATATTTTGGTTTTTTAGCTGCCAGTATGTGGGGAACTCTTGGAATTTTTGCTAAATTGCTCTATCAGTTTAACTTAGATCCTTTCACCATTACATTCTATCGGACACTAATTGCATTTTCTATCCTTCTAGTATATAACTATTCAAATGACTTTCAAATAAAAAGACATAGACTGCCATTCTATGCACTTTATGGTTTTTTTGCAGTATTTTTGTTTTACATCCTATACTTCTACACAGTAAAGATCTCCTCCGTGTCATTTGCAGTACTTCTCCTTTATTCCGCTCCTGTTTATTCCACCATTCTAGGTTATGCATTATTTAAAGAAAAAATAACCAAAGCAAAGATTTTAGCTTTAGTCATAGTAATATTTGGGGTTTTTCTGGTTGCGAATCTTGATCACTGGGATGCAAATAAGATTGCCACCGTGTTGGGTCTGCTCTCGGGACTAACATATGCACTTTATGGCATTTTGGCCAAAGTTGCTGTAAGAGATGAAAATCCAGAAGAGGCCCTTCTTTACACAATTGGTTTTGGGACATTATTTTTAGCACCATTTTCTCATTTTAAGATACCCTATGAGTCTCTCCCCTACCTATTTGGACTTGCATTCTTTCCAACAGTTTTAGGGTATATTCTTTATAACAAGGCCCTTCAGGAAGTCGAGGTTAGTAAAGCATCTATAATATCCACAGTAGAACCAGTAGTAGCTTTAATTCTAGCATATTTAATATTCCGTGAAACATTAACACCAAAACAAATGATAGGGGCGGTTTTCATAATCTTAGGATCGCTCATCCTCCATATCGAAGAAAAAAGAGTTTAAACATAAAAATATCTTTCTAATTCCCATTCAGTAACCTCTATACTGTCCATAGCTATTCCCTTTCTTTCTAGGTATTCTTGATAAGTCTCCCACTCTTTTGTTTTATATTTAATGAAATTATGATATGCTTTACCAAGTGCCTCTTTAACAACCTTATCTTTTTTAAGAGCTTCAAGTGCTACGGCTAGAGTTGAAGGTAATGTCTCCACTCCTAACAAAGCACGTGCCTTATCATCTAATTCATATACGTTCTCTTCTACATGTGCAAATGGTTCTATTTGCCGTCTTATACCATCCATTCCAGCTTTCAAAACTACAGCAAACGCAAAATATGGATTTGTACTTGGGTCAGGGGCCCTATACTCAATTCTTGCACCACTCCCTTTATATGCAGGTATTCTCACTAGAGCACTCCTATTTGCATATCCCCAAGATATGTAAACTGGGGCTTCATACCCTGGAACCAATCTTTTGTATGAGTTAACAGTTGGATTTGTAATTGCTGTCAGAGCTTTTGCATGCTCCAAAATCCCCCCTATAAAGTAGAGGGCTTCTTCACTCACCCCATTATCACCAATGAAAATGTTCTTTCCGTCATTCCAAAGGCTTATGTGAAGATGCATCCCATTACCGGGTTGCCCAAAGAGTGGTTTTGGCATGAATGTGGCATAAAGTCCATAACTCTCCGCAACCGCCTTAACCAAATACTTAAACCTAACTATGTTATCTGCCGTGGTTAATGCATCTGCAAATCTAAAATCTATTTCATGCTGCCCTGGGCCAACTTCATGATGTAATACTTCTGGAATCAACTTAAATGAAGGCATATAGTGAGCTATTACCCTTTTTATTTCCCTTGCCTTATCCAAACTTAGTAAATCAAAGTACCCCCCACCATCTGGAAGCTTGAGCTCCCATGATCCATTTTTCTCAAATAAGTAGAACTCGGGTTCTGCACCTATATATGCTGTTAGCCCTTCTTTTTGTAACTCCTCAGTAACCGATTTTAGTATTCTTCTGGGATCTGCATAATAGGGTTCCCTGTCTTTGTATATGTATCCAAATACTTTCGCTACCCCCTCCCAAGGCACTTCAACATAAGTATCTGGATCTGCCTTAAATGTAAGATCACTGTCTTCTATTCCTTGAAACCCTGGAACTGATGATCCATCAAATGAAATTCCCTCTTTCACAACATCTTCATATCGTTCTATTGGTACTTCCATTCCCTTGGCCATTCCATCTATATCCACAAATACAAGCTGAAGAAATCGTAATTTGCCTGAAAACACGCTTTTAACGGATTTTATTTTGTTCATTTTTATCTCACCTTAATGCTATTATTTTCATTATTTACCCAGATTTTTATACAATGTTTATAATATAAGCTTTTCTAATGAACTATTGTCAAAATGGCAATTTCCGGTTTTTTCTATACTTGCATGTACAAAAATAGTTGCATTAGGATGCATTTTTAACTTTTATATGTCAATAATTTTTTAAGAAAAACTTTTTATCCTTACCTCCAAGATTTAATCATGCCTAAAGAAGATGAAGTTATACATAAAGAGATTTCTCGCTTGAACCTGCACCTTCCCAAAAGTAGAAAGAAACTTGGTCAACTCCTTGAGGAAGAGGAACCAAAAATACAACTCCGAGATGGCCAATTTCACCATTTCAAACGAGAAGAGCTTGAATATCTCCTCTCATTAATTGAAGAAAAGGAAAAAGATTTGCTATACCTTCCAATAATCCTCGAAATTACAACTACGTGGCATGGTTATTTTAAAGTAAGAGGACGAGTCGATGTTAAAGTTATTGAGAAGGTACTTGGAAGTTATGATATGCTTGAAGAAAAGACTGAAGTAATTTTACCCCGGTATTTATTACCAAAAATTCGAAAAAAACTTCCAACAACCACCACATATGCATTCATTGTAGAGTGATGAAAATGAAAGAAAATAGGATATTACTCAACTATTATCTTTTTACAATACCTCAAGTTACTGTTTTCGCTGGAGCCGTGCTAGGGATTATGTTAATCTTAGAGATAAAGACTCAAACTGCCCTTGGTATATTTGCATCCTTTTACGGTCTTCTGCTCACTATCATAGCTCTTTTAGTTAAAAGACAGTTCTCAAATCTTGTACTATATAAAATAAGTTTATTGTTTTTTGTAGGATTTATGATGCTTGGAATTCTTCTACTTCTAATGTGAAGTTTTATATTTGTTGATGTACAAAATACATAGGGGGAAATTTATGCGAGGGGTACTTGTAGTCTTTATGACATTCCTAATTATTTCATCGGTAGCATCCTCACAAACTCTCCTATTCTCAACTGTAGAAGAAAAAATTCTCGTGGTTTCAGGTGATTATAGAGAAGGAAGTTTGACTGTAGTAAATAACGCAGATAAAGACTTTCAAATAGTGACTTTCCGAAGATACTACGTGCTCGATTCCAAGAACAACGAAATCCCAGGAATTACTCTAAAAGTTTACAAGCCCGATGGAGAACCTCTCTCCACAGGCGTTCTTTACACATACTGGAGATCTGGAGAAGAAAGACCATTGAGATATAAAATTTATGTGAATGAGAGTGTTAAACCTGGAACTTACACTCTTTTCATGGTCTTATGGGGATTCTTAAGTTCAGGAGATCTCAGAGTTATACAAATCCCCGTTACTCTTGAAATCACAGATATACCTCTTAGCTTCAAGGAAGCATTTGTTGAGGTCAAAGAGAGGTCAATTACAACAAATCACGTATTGAATGGAGAAACTATTGCTATATACTCCACAGTGCACAACCTCAAAAATTCTCCAGTAGCAATAAATGGAACTGCATACTTAGAAAGGAATGGAAAACAGTATCTTGCCAAGTACCTAGCTATGAATTTAACTCCTGGTGATAATCCAATCCAAGTAGAAATTCCAATACCCTATGGCCTTCAGGAGGGAGAATACAAACTCATTTATAAATTGGAATACCCTAAAGGCACTTATCTTTTCTCCAAAGCTTTTTACATAACTTTTGGGGTAGATCTAACCTCAATTTCCCTAGAAAAGACAGAGATCATGGAAGATGAAACAAGCACTGTATACACAACAATATTTTCCGAAAGAAATATTGTAATTAATCACACCATTGAAGTATATGGAGCTAATAACAACATTTTGCACAATACTACTGAGAGACTAGAAATAACGAGAGGGACTACAATAGCAAAAGTGACCATACCTCCATTACCTCCAGGGAGTAAGAAAGTCATAAGTAAGATAAGTTTCGGTAAAATCTTCCTTGGTCAGAAATCCATTTCGTATAAAGTATTTGCATATCCCAGAATTGAGGATGTAGCATACAAAGAAGTTTCCTTAAGTAAAACTACTGGAATGCTCAATTTTTCTGTAGTAATTTATAATGCCAATTCTGAAGAAGTAACAACCAAGCTCTCATATAAATTTTTTAAATTTAATCAAACCCTTGATAAAGGCTCTCAGACACTAACTTTAAACCCTGGAGAAAACTATGTAAACATCATTGAAGATCTCCCAATAGGAGAAAAAATATTCTATGAATTTTCTCTCACGAGCAATAATAAAGAACAAAAGATCAACAACAGTTTAGAGATAACCCCCCCAATTGCCCCAAACACAACCACATCAACATCCTCCTCATCCACCTCTATAACAAATACAACAACTCCTCTTCCCACACCTCAAGAGAGAAACATTTTGAAGTACTTCGCTGCAGTACTTGTAGTAATCTTTCTGCTTCTATTAGCATTGTATCTAATGCCTACTTCCTCACAAAAGAGGCGTGAACGGCCCAAACCAAAGAGAAGATCCCCTCTAGGTAGGTTTAAACGACCTAAAAGGCCTGAAACTAGAGAATATAAAGAACTGCCTAAAAAATAGGGAAACATTTATTAACTTTCTATCTTTCCCTTGCTTGCAAGACCCCCTCCGAAAGGGGAGGTAGTTCACCTACTGTAAAATGGTGAGGGGGCTGGGGCTGTCGGGTGTTAAAACCCGAGGAAGTTCCGCCCACCACACCGGAACGTGGTGCCGCAAGGCACCTCCTGAAAGGGAGGGCAACGGCACAGAAACGACACGTCCTCTCATGTATGAGAATGAAAGCGGAGAAGGGAACTCGTAAGAGTTCCCGAGATAACCCGCCGACGACTTGAGAGGGAACGGTGAAACGGCCGCCCCACGTGGTGCAAGGCCGAGAGAGGGGCGATGAGTTCCCGGTGGGAGCCCCGTGGTAGGCCGCTCAGTCAAATGCCCCAGAGTACAGAAGGCGGGCTATAGCTCCCTCACCTCATATTTTTATGTCCAAGAGTGATGCTACCAATATCAGCGAACCATCAATAACCGTTTTAAATGTAGGAATTTCTCCAAAGAGTATTGCTGCATAAACTATTGCACTTAAAGGGTCAAGATAGCTTAAAATAGCTGCCTCATTTGCTTCGACTTCTTTAAGCCCATCCATATATAAAAGGGCAACAACAGTATGAAAAATCGCTATAATGAGAATAATTGCAAGTGAGCTCGAAGTAACATGAAAAGTGCCTACACCCACCAGAATGGGGAAAAGAATCAATGTGGCAAACAATAACTGGAAAAATGTTAAATATGTACTATCAACATCTCTAAGATACCTAACCAAGCACTGTCACACTAGCATAGAATATTGCACCTAAAAGAGCAAACACTACTCCTAAAAAATCCTTATTTCCAAGAGAGAATTCAGCTTGAGTGCCTATTATAAGTGCTCCTAAAAATGCCAAAAATACTAAAAATAATCTTTTTCTTGTAATCCTCTCTTAAAAACACTGAAGAGAGAACAACCACCAATATCGGTGCCAAGTAATAAATGAGGGTTGCTTTAGCTATATCCGTATATATTACCGCAGAAAAGAAAAATACCCAGTTTAATGCTAAGATAACTCCTAAAACACACAACAAGAGAAGTTTGTATCTCACAGCTGAAAAAGCTTTTTTTGGCCCACATAATGTCCTGCAATGAGTGCACAAAAATAAGAACTAGGCTTCCTAGAAGAACCCTGTGAACTACCCCGTCCTGAAGGGTGGGGTTTCGTGAGAGTTCATTCGGCATCCCGTTACCGGTAACCTCACTCTCACAGGCCGGTTCACGCGGCCACTACCCCCTATCCTTACGGAATCGGGGGCTACTTTACACCAACCCTTACGGGTTGTCCAGCCTTACGGCTGTTACGAGGTCATTATATTCTGCATCCTCAGAGTATTTAAACCTTACCCACTCCCCTCCCCTTTCAGAAGGAGTCTTGCAAGCAACAGGGATAAAATGCCAATCTAAGACCATCCAACCCGGAGTATCTAGCAAAAATCCCCACGCTTCCCCATATTAACATAGAAAGTATTATTTTAACCCTGCCTTGGAGCATTTCTACTCCTCCATGGTTTCCTTCCAAAGGTTGTATGCTTCTTTGACCTCCTTTTCTCTGAACTTCGGAACAGCATCTTTAAAAGGATTGAACTTTTCAAGGTCTTTTTCATCATTTCCAATATACGTGGCCACAAGGCCCACTTTAGAGTGTAATGAAGAGGGGACTCTTAGAATTCTTTTCACATCTACTGTAACCCTGCCATCAAAATAAGCTTTGGAGAATGTAGTCGACAAGCTAAAAAGCCTTAGAAGTGTTTTATAACCCACACCTCGAGAAAACACACTTAACATTGCCTTTTTTACAAAATTCTCGTATATTTCATCTCTTCTATCGATTATTTGCTCAATTTGACGTTTATTTAGACCAATATTTCGTAGATGATATTCGGAAACTCGCTTGATAAAGTATCCAAATCTAAGTCGAAATACTCTGTAATAAGCAGAAGAGAGTAAGATTTTCCTTTCCTGAAGATCCTCAAACGTTATCTCCTCAGCACTGGAGATATAAGATAAAATCTTTTCTCTCGCTTTTGAATCTAGTCCAAGCGCCCAATCATCTAAAACCCTTATATGGTACCCTCTTCCAGAGTAAATAAGATGAATATTCTCAAATCCAAAGTCTTCTCTTAAAATTAGAAGAGTATCTTTAGCGAGTTCTTTAGCATCATCCAAACAGATTGGACACACTTTTCCTGCTTCATGATTACATCTTTTTAGTGGTAAATCTTTCGCATCTATATCAAAAACTAGTTCTGCTCCTAGCCATCCCTCCATATTCTTAGGTTCCTCATAAAGGGCAACACTTGAATAAATTGAATATGGGGCCGTTATCTTTACATAATCTTCAAGATCCTTTATATGGTGAAATACATTTTTCCTATCGTTAGGACCCTCCCCCGTATGATCGAAACCAAACTCTCTATTTTCAAGAGTTTTAGTTATGAATGGAGGTATTTCCTTCACATTCCATTCCTTCAAGTAGTAAATCTTTCTTTCTTCTTTGGTCATTTCCTTAAAAAGCTCACTCATTGCTCCTCACCAGCTGTATTTTGCTTTTTACTTAGCAGGTAAAGCTTTCTTAGGTAGTAAGTAAGAGGATTTTTGATATATCTACAATCCCGATCAGGTTTACAAAGTTGAGGTGCACTTGCCCGAATTTTCTCACAATTGGGGGGGAAGTACCAAGTAGAATTCCCACTATCTTCTAAATTTGGTTCTAGAGTGTATCCAAACCCCAAGTGGTACCATATATTTTTGATCTCATTTGGCTGATCTTGGAACAGCGGTGGACTGCATCTATTGCCCGCTTGAATTATTACTGGTAATATTTCTTCCTTGATGACCTTTAGATCCTTTATACAGTCCTTGACTTTAACATCTCTTTTAGGGGGATTTGGGCAGATTCTAGCATAACTTAGAAATGAAGTCAAAAGAACTGTTATTCCGTAGTTTCTTAACCCACTAGGCACTCCATTTAAAGTTATTCTAATACAAGGAGGAAAGAGGTTAAACCGAAGAGGTTGAGCAGTTGTACTTCCTAATCTTTCAAATTTCTCTTTAAAATGCTCCCTTGCGACCTCACTCAGCTCAGAGTACAGTTTCATGTAATATTTAGGTAACTCTTCCCGAATTTCATAAAGAATGTTAACTGCCTTCTCCAAGTTTTTTTCAAAACTTTTTTTCCATAATCTAATTAGCTGAGACCTGTTAAGGTAGACATAACCTTTCCTTACATAAAACCCCTTTAGAGAGTCTTCATTAAATATTAAGAAATCTTTTAGAGCCATTTTATATTGAAGAACGTGCCGTTCCTTCTCTTCTGGTGGCAATTCCTCATGCAAGCTTTTTTCAAGTATTACTCTATCTTTTCTGGGAAGTTCACTGGTGTTTACTCTTTCAACAGGCAAAGCCAATTCTTCAAACTCTCTTGCTTCCTTTATCTTC
>Ga0180300_10000785_pt1 | contig 14352 bp, 18 predicted proteins | sample GuaBasSediGuay15_FD_121798 | JGI IMG/M metagenome (GOLD analysis project Ga0180300, IMG submission 121798) | Subseafloor sediment microbial communities from Guaymas Basin, Gulf of California, Mexico - Guay15, Core 4569-2, 21-24 cm | ecosystem: Environmental > Aquatic > Marine > Hydrothermal... | reverse complement strand
CTAGTGAATAGTCCTCTTCTTCCCCAGACGATGCGCTATCTGCCCCGCGGTGATCCCCACATCCCCCGCCTCTCTGATGATGCGTAAAATTTCCTCCTCCAATCTGCTCACATTACCACCCTTTTTCATGACTTAAAACTTGATGTTTATAAATATAATGTTTTTAAACTAAACGAACATCAAAAGTTGCTTCGAGTAGTTTCGCAATTTTGCAGAAGTAAAGATGAAGGTCTATGGAGTGGGGGAGAGGGGTTCGGGTTTTGAGACCTCCACATGGCCTTTCAAATGCGGAGATTTTGATGATGGCGCGGAGGGAGAGCGCGGTGATATTGACGGCGGATGAGGACTTCATTGCGTTGCCGCCGGGACTTGAGGGCGTGAAGAGGGTGGTGATACGGGCGTTCAGGAAGGATTAGGAGAGGATAATGGATTGTTGGAGGAACTGTTTGGAGAGTTATTAGATGCATTATCCTGTGAATACCTGGTAATTCTCAAGAAGGCGGGTTACCCCTTAAATTCATCCGTAGAGGGGTTGTAATGGAATTTTGAAAGTAATGCATTGCCGGGTTTGCTTTATAAATAATTCACGTTTATTATGGGGTTTTACTCGGGTAGGGCCCTTTAAAGAACTTATTGTGATTATATGCTTACGTTTCTCGTTTCTCCTCAGCAGTTCGGTGATTTTCAAACTCATAAAATCCTCTTGTATTTCTTTATATGCCTCCAGTACCATTGTGCCTCTTCTTTTCTCACCAGATGTATCTCGAACGGATGTATTGGCGGAAGGCATGCTTCGTCTTCGATTTTTGCCTTTATCTCTCCTCTTTCTTTGTTCCGTTTTGGAATGTTGTCGCTCACGATGAGTATATCGACATCGCTGCCACCCGTCCACGTTCCCTCGACCACGCTACCGAAAACGTAAACTTCACACTCTCCTACAATCTTTCGTGCGGCTTTTGCGATCTTTTCCGAAAATTCTTTCCATTTTTCAACCATACTTCTCATCTTCATGCGGAATCTGAATATTTCTAACAAAATCGATCACCTTTTCTGCGAAATCCACGAGGTCCTCCACTTCATCCTTTTCGTACCTCTTAAATAAATATCTGGATGCGATGTACGCCTCTTCAAGTCTGATGATTATGGATTTGTTCTCTCTCACAAATCTGCTTATTTTATCTTGTGTTTTTGAGATTTCACCTAGTATTCCGAGAAGTTGTCTTATAACATGTGTTCTTGGCATTTCCCCGCTTAACTCGAGTATTTTATACTTCAAAAAGAGTTGTGTTGCCTGTTCTGCCATAAATGCCGCTAAGTCATAATCGCCGGACGCGAGATGCTGTTGCGCGGCTCTAAGCATGCTCAAGGCACGATTTCTTATCAATTCCACGTCTTCTCTCCTTACCATGATTACTCACCGGTAGTACTGCCTAGTCACACCGTTGATTGCATCCTTTTACAAGAATTGAGTTCGTGGCGGGTTTATTTACAGAGAATCGGACGAGTAAATTACTTTTACGGTAGCACGGAATTGACGGTGGAATGAGGACCAGAAATGATAAGAGTTGGTCGATTTACGAGTAGGGACGCCTTTGGTATGTCATTACCGTGTTTTCGCGTTTTCTTGTCACGGATTTAATTCCTGCATTTTCGATTTTTAGGCAAGAAGTTTTTACTATTCTGTCGATTTCATGAGGTTTCAAATTTATGAGGCATGTCGTTCGTTTGAGGGAATTTATGCATTTTTGAGACGGCCTTTTCTGCGCTTTTGATACCTGTCATTGCGATTAGGGATGTTAATACTAGCAGGATACTGCTGATGGCGAATGGGATGGCAGGACCAATAATGTCGTATATTAAACCTCCAATGTAGGGTCCCGGTGCGCCTGCCAAGCCTCTGACGGCGTTTGCGCTTGCGAAGGCCTCACCGGTTCCGCCGCCGACTTTTGCTATTAGGGCGTTATATGCTGGGATCCACAAGGCAATACTTCCTCCGATTGCCACCATTGATGTCCACACCGCGGCGGCGGAGGTTGGGAATATCAGAAGGATTGCGGCGATTACTCCGAGGGATTCACTGAAGGCCAGTATTAAGTATGCGCCCAATCGGTCTGTGAGAGATCCCGCGATTGGCGATAGTATCGTCTGAATGGCGCCGGTGGTGGAGAACATTGCTCCTACCTCTATTTCGCTGTATCCGTGAGAGTAGAGGTGAGCGGAGAGCATGGGGTACCAGAGGGTCCATGATAACCTGTCGAGTGCTATCAGGCAGAGTGCTACCCGGAACCCTCGGGGCGGGCTGAAGAACCTCAGGTAGGAGTCTTTTAGTGATCCTCTGGGTTTTCTTTTGCGGGGGGAATCTTTTCTGCTCAGGAATATGAATAGTAATAGACCTATGACTGAAGAGAAGGCCAATACATGAAATGCGGATACAAATCCGTATAAACTTGCTATAATGCCTGCTATCAGCGGTCCAATGGTTCTGCTTGCACTGAAGGTGCTCATAATGGTTCCGACGGCTCCTCCCATAGAATCTATGTCGACGTTATCAGCAATGAAAGTCATGCGTGCAGGTTGACCTGCCAGAAATGAGAGAAGGAACAGCCCGTAAGCGAGGCCTAGACCCAAGAGGGTGGTGCTGGTTGACGCCATTAGGGGTGCGGCTATGATGAGTATTCCGGTTATTATGATCCAAGTTTTGGGTCCGTGTAGGTCTATGAAGTAGCCCATGGCAGGGAGGATAAGTGCCAGTAGGAGGCTTGCGATGGTAATTATGCCGCCGATGCTGCTCATGGAGTAGCCCAGATAACTCATGTACATGGGGAGGAGCGCCATGAAGCCTCCCACGGTCAGACCCCGGAACGCGTTATATGCCGTTAGTGATATGACGGCGCGTCTTGCGGACATGGTGTTAGCACCTCTCTGGAGGACAATAGATAGTATAAAAATCGTGGAGTGGAGGGTTCTAGAACGGTGTAGCGTAATCATCGTTAGACGTATATAAGCGTAATCATCGGGTGTGCGTAGAATGTTGGCACTCGTGTGTCAGGAGGGTTTGCTCATGTCGGTGAAGAGGGAGGGGCGGAAAACGATATTCTTCCTGTTGAAAAAGCCGATACCGTGATGGAGTCTCACGGGAGGGTAAGAGTGGGCATATGGAAAAATACGCTGATGCGTTGTCGAGAGGGGTCCTTTGCAGCAAATTTTTTGGAATGTTTATGCATTGAGAGCATCAAGTTTTAATCCAGAGAGCTGTAAGAATGTTCGTAGTCATCGGTTGAGATGAGGAGATGTGATGTTCGTATCACCGTATCCACGGATGATGTGCCTTGGTGTCGTATTAATGACTGTTGAATGAGGATGGGGATTATGGCGGGCGCGTATGGGAAGAGCCGAGTGGAGGAGTTGTTCTCGAGAAGGGTTAGGATTTTGTATAGGAGTTGCGAGACGGGCACGCTCGTAGTTATGATTGCGGTTTTCGTGTACATCGTGGTTTTCTCCAGCGTGACCGTAATGAAGCACTATGCGTTTTTGACGACGGGGTGGGATCTCGGGATATACATGCAGGTTCTATGGAGCACGCTCCACGGCCGTCCCTTTTACTACTCGTATGAGCTGAACAAGATTCCGAGCGGGAACTTTTTCGGGCTGCACTTTGTCCCCATATTGTTCCTGATACTGCCCCTTTACATGCTGTTTCCGTGTGCCGAGACTCTTCTCGTTATCCAGACTGTGGCAATTGGGGCTGGTGCGGTTCCCCTGTATTTTCTCGCGAAGGAAGTTCTGGAATCCCGGACGTCGGCGGTGGTCGTTTCCGTGATATATTTGCTTTATCCTCCCCTTCACGGGCTCAACTGGTTTGATTTTCATCCGGAAGCGTTCATACCGTTGTTCATAATTCTGATGGCGTACTTTTTCGAGATGCGGAAGTTCCGGTGGATGTACGTTTCCATGGTCTTGGCTCTTTCGACGATAGAATTCACCGCGTTAATAGTTGCGGCGATAGGGGTAAGCTTCCTGCTTAAGGGCTTAAGGAAGGGGAAGGACTGGGTGCACGGAATTGTGGTGGCGGTTGCGAGTGCGATATGGTTTCTTCTATCGGTTAAGGTTTCTAATATTCTTGCGGGGGATGTGGGTGCGCGCACCTTTGCCGCGCGGCTCTGGGATCAGTGGGGGAGCACACCTCTCGAGATAGTGGTAAATGTGATAACGCATCCTGTTGATGCATTTCTCTTCATGATAACGCCTTGGTACAAGGTAATATATCCGATAATGCTCCTGCTTCCGCTACTGTTCGTTCCCTTATTTGCACCTATCGAGTTCATTCCGGCTTTGGCGTGGATAATCCCGGCGTTGCTCAGCAGGGCGGATCCGCACAGCGAGATTCCGGGAATGAGCGTGTATTTATCCATATACATGCAGTATACGGGTTTTGTGACCGGGCAGATCTTCGTTGCCTTCGTTTATGGGTTAAGGAACTTGAAGCGGTTGCAGGTTCCGAGGCCGACGGACCTGATGATCAGAACATTGAAGAAGATTCTGCTGGTATCGCTTATCTGTGCGATCATTCTGAGCCCGCTGGGATTTGCAAGTGGGAAGGAGAACTTGGAGTTTCCGGTGATTACCGAGAGGCACAAGTACCTGAATGATGTTTTGGCTCTTATTCCGGGCAACGCCTCCGTTTTGTCGCAGAACGATCTTCTTCCACATTTGAGCAACCGCTTTGAGGTCTATGGTCCCAACCTCCCGCCGGGGCTCGTGCCCGAGTACATATTGGTGGATGTGAAGAGCAGGTGGTTTGTGAGGCCTCCGATATTTTATGACACCGTTCCGGCGAGGATGAATGATACCCTTTACAGGTACCTACGAGACTACCCATACGGTTTACTTGCATCAGTTGATGGCATCATGCTGTTTAAGCTGGGGTATCGTGGTGAACTTATAAAGTACGTACCGTTTGTTCAAGTCTACGATCACAGAAGTATTTCTTTACAGAGCGGTTACATAGCCAGCGATGAAACGTCCGAGAGCGGGAAGGTGCTGGTGCACGGGGTCGGTTCGTCCTCCCATGGGTTCTTCACGCTTTTTGTCAGCGCATTACCCCCGGGTACTTATGAGGTGAGGTTACGTCTCAAGATAAATGGCCTTCTCTCCCCAATGGATAAGGTTATGGTTCTCGCGCTGGAAGCCGAAAATCTCATGTCCACAACTCTTCTCAAGGAGATTTACGGGGCGGACGTGGCAAAGGGTATATGGATGAGCCTGACGATGATCTTCAGGACCAGCACCGTTGCCTTTAACGTAAAGGTGTACATTTCGTGGATCCGGAGTGATATTGAGGTGCGCCTTGACACGATATTAATAAGGCAGGCATCCCCCAATGTTCTAAATGGTGCCGAGATCACCCACCCCGCCCTAAAGGGCGAGGCTTCCTTTTTGTTTGTGAAATCTATCGAAGGATATTTTGCTATCCCTTGGGGCGTTGTTTGGTTAGAGTCTCCCGATATTTTGCTTTTAGGGGAGTGTTGGCGCGAGTGGTGTTAGGGATGAAGATTTTCATGATTGCAGATCCGGTATTGTCAAGGTACGGTCCCGTAACTCCGGTGTTCCTACTTGGGAGGGAGTTTTCCAAGCGGGGTCATGAAGTTTACATGATTTCGCCTGTGTTTCTGGCCGATATTAAGGAGTTTGAGGGGGTCGGCATCAGGGTTTTAAATCTCGATACATGGACCCTAATGAAGGGAGAGCCGTCAGTGGGCTTCTTCGAGCACTGGGCGCGCGAGGCAGTTTTTTCCACCAATTCTAAAAAGATGAAGAGAGTTCTAAAAGATGTGGAAAGGCCGGACGTTGTTGTGAACTTCTCCAACACAGTTGCGGCGCGCGCAGACGTTTGGTACGTACAGGGCTCTGTTGCGGAAGCCCTAAGGAACATGTACTCGCAACTTCCCGCCCCCTATAAGGTTGGATACCTCGCGCTCAGGCCTTTCATTGACGTTGTAGATAGAAATTTTATAAGGAGGGTTTATGGACTCTCGAGAGTCGTAATTGCAAACTCGGAGAGTCAGAGGCGCGCGTACGAGGAGCGGGGTATCAGGGTTTATGACGTGATATACCCTCCCTTAGATACGGGGGTTTTCCGCCCGTCCACTAGTGATCCGTCGGGAGACTATGTTCTAGTGTACTTCGGTAAGGAGACCGATTACACGGCGGTCAAGGCGGTGGCAGATGCTGGTGTTAAAATTGTTGCGTTCGGGTCCAAGGCGTTGTCTGTGGTTCCGGGAGAACTGCTCGATCACCCAAATATCGACATCAGGGGGTACGTTGACGATGAGAGCTTGGTGAGGTTATACTCTAATGCACTCTTCACATTCTTCCCGTTTACGGAGGAACCCTTCGGGTACATACCCATTGAGAGCATGGCTTGTGGCACTCCAGTTTTGACGTATAGGAGACAGGGGCCCGGGGAGACGGTGATTCATGGGATTACGGGGTGGCTTGCATCTGACACTAAGGATATCGTGAGATTGGCCGTTCGCATCTGGAAGGAGGGATATCCGTCCTTGATGAGGAGGCGTTGCCGTGAGCGGGCGATGGAGTTTGATGTTAGGAGGATTTCGGAAAAGTGGTTGAGTCTGCTCAGTAAGTTGACCAAAGTTGGAGATTAAAGCACAATCAGACTTCCTTTTGCGGTAGTGGGACCGGAGAACCGGAAGTCTCTAAGCGGTTCTGCCATAACGCTAATAAATTGTAGGTTTGATATTGCTACTACGGGTCTTAATACAGCTGTAGGAGGAAGTATTACGGATGGCGGAAAACGTAAGGGAGGTATTTGAAGTAGAGGATTGGGAGGTTGACCTCGAGCGCGAGACGATACACGGGCGAATAGTATTGATAAAGCCTGTGGATAGGGATTTCCTCGAGGATGAACTCATAGACAAGCTAAAGGAGCTCATGATGCTTTTCCTCAAGGAGGACGAAGATGCAAAGGAGAAGTATGGCGGGAACGTCGAGGAGGTCGAGATAGAGGAGATAGAGCTCGATCCCGACAGGGACTCCTATGAGGGGGACGAGGAGATAGAGTTCGAGGCCATGTATAAGGTAATAAAGAGCGAGTGAGAACCTTATTTCCTTCTTTTCAAGGCATATTCGACTGGCAAGGTGCTAATTCACTGATTACTTGAGAATCCGTATGCTAAAAGCACTAATGACAGTGATCTTGCACGCTGGACCTTTAGCCCGATTAGGATGAATTAGAAGTAGTGATATGACCGTGCATAACCTAGTAATAGTCAGGCACTTTTCATCTCTGACCTTAAGCTTTTTTAGTAACAACGGGAGAAACTATAGGAGGAGTGTGTGAGGAGGAGTTCAAATGAAGAGTGGTAAAAAGGCTCCGGGAGTCGGGGAAGTTGCAAGGACCTTTGGTGAGAGCGTGCTGAAGGGAATTCAATGGATCTGCAGGATGCAGGACTTCGTTCTAGGGATCTCGTATGCTGTTCTTGCGTTCGTTCTCATGAACTCTGCAGGCTGGCTACAGGTTGCTGGGCCCCCGGTGATACTCGATTATGCATTAATAGCGATGCTGGCCTTTTCCACATTGATAGTCTTCACTAATGTCTTCATGGGATGGGAGAAGGCATCGTTCAGGGGAACGGCGATATTTATACTTTTCGCGAATGGAACGATGCTCACGCTCGGATCCCGCGCGGAAATTTTAGGTGTGGAGCCCAAGGCGCTCCAGAGCATCATGCTAGGGGCGTCGACAATACTCATAGTTGCGAGCGTCGTCCTATTGTTGCCGACGGTCGCAAGATTATCGAAACTCGACGTGATTGCGGCCAAGACAAGGGAGTTTCTCGAGTTGCAGAAGGATATTTATTCAAGAATTTCGAGGAGAAGTGCGGAGGCGGTCCGTCAGATCCGGGATGATCTGATAAAGCTGTACTATCAGAGTCAGGGTCTCCTCTCAACGGTATTCATGGATGTCTTTAAACCAATGGGACTGGAGGAAAGCAACAAGAGGCTGTTGCTGGCCCTTCTGATATCGATCGTGGCGGCGATCCTTCACTTTTCGATAGAGTACTGGGGGATGAGTTATACACACGCGGCCCTATATGAGATGGCGATTCTCTTCGTGGGACTAATTGCCGTGTGGGCATGGAGTACTTGGAGGGGTAAGGAGGCGCGGAGGTACGCCGAGATACTCGAAATAGGTAAGAAGATCTCGGAGATACTCGAGCAGTCCTGAAGCCTCGGTGAAACTTCATGTTTCCACTGAAGCATGTGGTGGTACTCAAATGGAGGTACAGCGAGTCGCGGAACCTATACGAGGTACGGGATAAACTCGACCAAAAGCATTTTTATACGGTTCTTCCGAGGAGCGATGTTCTAGTTGCGACAAGCATCGCGAAGCCAGCGGCCGTGATCTTCGTATTCTTAGACCGCAGAACCGGTGGCGGTGATCTGATAATGATACAGACACCGATGGGGCATTACAGTCATGGAGAACTGTTGCACAACGTTCGTCTTCTTGCGAGAATCGCGGGTATAGAGATAGAAAGAGAACGCTAGACCGTTAGTATCTCCAGACCTTCGCTTTTTGCCAACCACTCTATCAGGTCGCGCGCAATATCCATTTTCTTTCTCTTTACAGCGTTAGCGGGAATGTTGGAGGAGAGCCACGGCTTCGAGTATCTTCCGACCACGTTGCCGAAGTCCATGCCCGCGAGGGCTATCCGTCTATACCCTAGAGCATACGCCAAGAAGACACATCTATCCCCGTCGGTAAACCCGCCAAAGTTGTAAACCAATGGACGGGGTTCCACCTGCGTCGATCCCATGATTCTTCCTTTGAACTTTTTCACGAATTCCTTGATAGCTGGAATGTTATCACCGTGAGCATGTATCACCGCGATAGAACCCCGCTCGTTTGCGGATAGGAGATCGCGGATTCTCCCATCCAGATCCGTCACCACGATGTCGGGGGTTATGTTATGTTCCAGAAGGAATGTTGTCGCCCCATCCGCCGAGAACACTCCCCATCCCTTTAACTTCAACTCCCTGATTTTTTGATCCGATTTTTCCAATGAAGGCCCCGCACCAACGACAACTACGCCTCGTAATCCGCTCATCACGTTCTTCAGCTCATCGAATGTCATTGCCCCTTCCATGGTTGTCAGGATGCGGCTCAGCAGGTCGGTGGCCTCTTGATCCGCCGAGAAGTTCAGGTTCAAGGAAGAAATTATTTTTGCATACCATCGCATCCATTTGTCCTTCGGAAAGATCCATCCGCTCACCTTTTCTCCCTTCCCAACCGCATCAGTCGGGCTTCATCTTCCTAAATATTGACCGTATCATATCGCCAACGTCACCGAGCTCTCCGCCGCTAATTATTATTTCTATGAGTTCATCCGATAAGCTGTCTATCTCCGCGAGCAACGTTTTTGAAAAGTCCTGATCTCTGAGAATGTGGAATCCTCCACCGCCCTCTCTATAGACGACGATACCTGTCTGTGCATTAACTCTCACATAGACCTTTTCACCTCTCAACACCGCTCTTCTTCCCTTTCTTACGATGATGCTGAGATCTTTCGTTTTGATGTTCTTCCAGTCGGTATTCACTTCGGCCTGCACGTCACCGCTACTGATTTTAATTTTCTCACCCTCAATGACCAGCGTGAATCCGTCTTTCACGTAGACCAGCGAGTCCTCCACCCTCTCTATCCATATGATCTTCCCGTCGCCCCTTCTTATCAGAATGCATGTGGGGTTCTCTTCCTCCCCGCTTTCAGATGTAAACACCATTCCACCGAGCCTTATCTCCGACCGCCCCGGGGTCTTCCTTATTTCAAGCGGCCCCACCTTAACGTACTTCCGTGTAGGCTCACTGACTATATGCACGAACGGGAGCCTTAACACGCTCTTCAGAGGTCCCCCTTCTATGTAGATTCCGGGGAGACGTATAGCTCCGGTCTCTGTCTCAGAGGTGGGTATCTCCCTCTTGCGGGCCCTCCTCCACAAATCTTCGATTACTGAAGAAACGTCAGCGGGGGAGTTGAAGTTCCACGTGAGAAGATGGGCCCTTGTTGCCGGTATTAACACATTTCCCTGGCTCTTGACATCTCTGAGCGAGAGGTCTGCAAGTACGACCCCCGCTCCACTGAACTCCTCCGTTATGCTGCGGATCGGGGTCTCTATGGTCAGTGTGCCCTTACCGACGAACCCCAGTCCCTCTGACTGTCCATTTCTGCGAAGTTCTAGAATTAACGAAAGGGGCTCTATGCGAACTTTTGCTCTTCCGCTTTCTATCAAACATCTCCTTGTCAGTACAAATACTTTCGAGTCATACTCCTCACGATTGGAGATTCCTTCATCCTCATATTTTGCGTGCACGGGCACTTCCTCTCCTTCCTGGGTCCATTCATATGATTCCTCTTCCATGGGTGCATGGCCTTCACGGGAGAGGATTATTAGCAGAATGATTATCGTTGCGAGCGCCAGCGCGAACATTACTAAGAAGACGTAGGTGGTGAGCAGTAACGGGAGGGAGACAAATACTGTTGCGACGGGAAGACTATTGCTCGACATCTTGAGTTCCCACCTCCTCCGGTGAGGTTTTATAGAGGAAGGCAAGGAGCGCGAGGGCGATCATCCCCTTAGAGGTGATGATGTACCTCCCGCGGCTCCTCTCCTGCTTTATGAAGCCCGCCTCCGCCAGTTTGGAAAGGTGGAAGCTCAGCGGTGAGGGGTTAAGCCCCGTGAGTTCCATCAACTCACCGAAGTAGAGTCCGCCGTTTGCCAACAGTTTTAGGATCTCCAGCCTTTCTCTGCTTGCGAGGGCCTTGAGATCCTTTTCCACGACCTCTGGATCCATCGACTCTATGACCTTGCGGTGTTCCTCGGGGATGCCCATGAACTCCAGCATTTTCTCCCTGACGGCCTCCTTCACGTCCTCGACGATCCTTATTTTAACGGGCCTATCACGGGCTTCAGAGGTGGGTTCTCGAAGAATGCGGCGGCCGATTTCGGTGGGTCCGTATATTCCGAGTTTGAGAAAGAACTTCTCTAGCTCCTTGAGGCGTTTCTCTAAAATGGAAATGCGTCGGCGGAGTTCGTCAGCCATATGTTTCTCCTCCGGATGATGAATATGTTATCCACATTTCTGAAGTTTTACATCACATTTCTGTATTTAAAGTTTACAGATGTGGATGTAGCTACTATGAACGAGCAATTTTATAACAACTCAAAAAATTATAACCTGTAACTATGGCGTGAGATTATAATTATACGATGAGGTGGTAAACTTGAAGACAATTGCGGTCTCTCCGGAAACCTTGGCGCAATTGAAGGAGCTGAAGCGGAGGCTCAGGGTACGGGCGTACGATGATGTACTGAAGGTGTTAATAGATAACTTTCGGAGGGCGGAGATAGAGGAGGCTCTGAGTGTTCTTGAGATGGATGACGAGGAGGCGGATAAGATTCTGAAGTTGTTGGAAGAGAGGAGGCGGAGCTGGTGGCGAAGGAGAGAATAATGCTGGACACGGATGCCCTGATAGACCTGCACAGGAAGAGGAATCGCGAGATTTTTCTTAAGGCCTTGGAGAGGTACCACATTTACGTATCGTTCATCACGCTGTACGAGTTTCTCTTCGGGGAAGTATACATCGGCAGGAAGCTGGAGGACACGAAGAGGGGCCTCGAAAGGGTGGTATCGATAATTCCGCTGGATCAGGAGATTCTCAGCAGAATGATAGAGATAGATGTGGAGCTCACGCGACGGGGAATACAGTTGGAATTCGAGGATCTGGCAATAGGCGCCACGGCGATAGTCAATGATCTGCCGCTGGTATCAGCGAACATCTCCCACTTTAAGAGGTTAACGGGATACGGACTCAAACTTATGAGTTTGGACGAGTTCAAGGCAAAATTAATGGAATGATTTATAGCCTCAGTAGTTCCTTCGCGTTGAGTCCGAGGATTTGCTCCTTCTCCTCCTCGGTGAGGTACGGGTTCCTCCTCACCATCTCGACTTCCGAGGAGATGGTTGATGCAAATACTACCGGGAAGTCCGAGCCGAATAGAACCCTTTCCATACCGATGGCCTCCCTTATCCTCTTAATGATCCTCTCTTGGAGTAGGAACCCTGTTACCGCCGAGATGTCCGCGTAGACGTAGTCGTACTTCTTCATGAGGCGGAGAGCCTCATAGAACCATATTCCCGGTGAGATCATGCTGTAGGATCCCATATGTGCCAGCACTATGGGGAACTCGTACTCATCGAGGATAGGCTCTAGGTGACAGGGGTTCGCGTCCTCCGAAAGTTCAGGTATCTCGAACGGCCCGGGGTCACACCCCGTATGGTACAGCAGTATTTTCTTCTCCCTTTCGCAGAATTCGCACACCTTCCTGAAGTTCTTGTTTTCTATGGGGTTAAAGAACTGAAGGGTCGGCAACATCTTTATCCCCTTGAAACCGTACTTCTTTATCTCTTGGAGCTCCCTCTCTATCTCTCTCGCGCTCCTGTTTACATTGACAGAGCCAAACCCTATGAACCTGTCAGGATGTTGCCGCACTATCTCCCAGACTTCCCGGTTTGTTATGCGCGCCTCCGGATACGCTAGTCTGAGGTCGTTAAAGAACTTCTCAAAGACTTTTCTCACCGAGAACTCAAATATGGAAAGACCGCGCCCAAATATCGCTTGCCATATCCCGGGAGTGCAGAGAAGCGTGAGCGAGGAATAAAATCTCTCCTCCATCTTCGACATTATCTTCTTGTTGTGCAGAACGGAGTCCACAAGATCCGTCGCAAGAATGACCCCTCGACTCACACCCGCCTTATCCATCTCGCTAACTATCCTATTAACGTTCACGAGGGGGTGGATGTGAAAATCTACTATCATATTTTACCCTCCCTTTTCGTCTTTTCTATTTCCTTCTGACGTAAGACCCTACGGAGATATTCCCAGCGAGGCACTCCTTACACCACCCTATTATCTCCTGCTCGGTGACCTTCCCGTGGCACTCCATTTGAGGTGACGACCGTCAGTTCCTCGATCCTAGAACCCCAGTGATGCATAACGTCATTATTCTCGGGCGGCGACCCTATTCTTTCCATCCACTCCTTAACTTCCGGAATCGATGCCTTTTCCCAGGGCTCCTCCTTAATATAGTCCGGAACTTCTCTTCCGTTCTTCAACGCGATGCACCAATCCATACATAATTTCTGTTAAATACTGTATGCCTATGTTTACAGGTTCTTATCTTAACTATAACTTTTACTAAGAGGGAGAGGAGAGTTCATCATCGAATGAACCTTTTTGCCAGTAGTGCTGAGAGCAACGTTATATAAGAAAAATTGGGCGCCCAAGTTGAGGAAAAGAAGTAGAATGACCAAAAATGCGCGAATGCTGTTCATAGTACTGCTTTTTATTTCTGATAGTGCAAAAGAAATAATGGTGGTTACAGATGATAGTGGATGCGCACACCCACATCTTAGACAAAGACTGGTTGCCAGATCTCTGGTGGGATGCACTTGCTGAAATTTATGTGCACGAACTTCAAAGACTCGGAACAAAGGTTACGAAAGATGACGTCAAGAGGATGATCTTTCCTCAGTTCTACGATCCGAATGGGGATAAACTTCTAAAGGAGATGGATAGGGCGGGGATAGACGTAAGTATAGTGTTTGCAGTGGACTTCGGACTTGCGCTTGGCGAGCCTAGGGTCTCAATAGAGGAGCAGAACAGGAGGATTGCAAAACTCCAAGACAAACACCCGGATAGGATAGTTGCACTCTTCACCATAGATCCTAGACGTCCCAGTGCGGTGGACCTCTTCGAAACGGCAGTAAAGGAATGGGGTATGCGCGGTCTCAAACTCCATCCGGGAGCAGGCTTTTACCCCAACTCGAAAGAAGTGTATAGGATGCTGGAAAAAGCCCGAGAGTTGAGAGTGCCGGTACTCTTCCATACGGGGCAGGTGGTCCAACCCCTGAGGAGCAAGTACTGCGACCCCATCTACATAGACGACCTTCTCATAGACTTTCACGACCTGACGATCCAAGTCGCGCATCTCAGCTTCGGCTGGAGGTATGAACTGTTCCACATGGGATCAACGAAGACGAACCTAGTAGCCGATTTCTCGGGCTGGCAACTCACCGCGAGAAACAATCCCACCTTCTTCTGCCAAGTGCTAAGGGAGGCAATTGACGCATTTGGCCCGGATAGGATACTTTTCGGAACCGACGGTCCTTACCTAAGAGCAGCCATGCCGGACAAGGACTTTGTAAACTTCATAAGAACACTTCCGGAGAAGGCGCCTGCGGGGATAAAGTTCACCGAGAAAGAAATAAAT
>Ga0180300_10000784_pt1 | contig 14353 bp, 8 predicted proteins | sample GuaBasSediGuay15_FD_121798 | JGI IMG/M metagenome (GOLD analysis project Ga0180300, IMG submission 121798) | Subseafloor sediment microbial communities from Guaymas Basin, Gulf of California, Mexico - Guay15, Core 4569-2, 21-24 cm | ecosystem: Environmental > Aquatic > Marine > Hydrothermal... | reverse complement strand
TTTATTGAGATTGAGATCTATCTCAGTGAGTTGTTGGGGAAAAGGGTAGATCTGGTGGAGAAATCCGGCCTGAAGCCGAGGATAGGCAAACACATCCTACAGGAGGTTATCTACTTGTGAAAAAGGGGGTAACTTTCACGCCTAAAGGCATTGGTGGGGAGGATCTAAGGATGCCCAAGAGAAGAAGGACTATGGACCAGCAGGTAGGGGATTATTGGCACCTTCTCACCTTAAGCCAAATTCTGCACGAATCCAGGAAGATAAAAAAGATGACATTTTCACATCAAATCCCTTGATTTTTAAAACATCTTAATATAAAGTTTTAATTATCTTGGGAATGGGTTTTCCTTTCAAGAGCACACACCGCGTCGTTGTTAAAGCTTTATCTGCCGCTCTTCCGAAGTACTTCCACTCGGTGAGAGTGTTTGAAAGAGTAACTCCCATTCCCCCACGGTCTCTAAGCCCGGATAAATACGGCGAGGATTGAGAGAGCGACTCGAGGGGAAGATTTGATCTCCGCAGCAAGTCAGACAACACTCCACCCTTCCAACACTTCTTTTCTTTGCGATGCACACGGCAATTTACTTGGCAGTCGTGCAGAGGGGATGTAGATATGATGGTCGGGAAGCCGGTGGCCAAAGGCATGCATTAGAGGAGTAAAAGGATATGGTCAGGAGAAGAAGGACTAAGAATCAGCAGGTAGGGGATTATCGGCACGAGGAGGCCAGGAGGAAGAACAACCCTCCGGCAGGGATTGCGCCGACATATGAGGTTAAGGAGAGGCGAACGACTCGCTATGAATATGATCCACATCTCGATCCTCAGCTCGTTTGGGCTGGAAAAGCCGAACACACCTCCTTTGAAGTAGATGTCGTCTCGCTGCACATCCATGAGCGCATCTCTACCCGGGCTATCCTTGAGGCTGTCAAAAAGCCTGAACCGCAACTTTCCCTTTTCGGCGAAACACCTCTGCGTCCCGATCAGCAAATAGAGTTTTACCAACACGAGGTGGGTTGGGCCAACAGACTTATCTTGGGTGACTCGCTCCTCGTGATGAACTCCCTTCTGGTCAAGGAGGGGATGGCGGGAAAGGTCCAGATGATCTACGTGGACCCGCCTTACGGCATCAAATACTCCTCCAACTTCCAGCCTCGCATTGACCGGCGGGATGTGAAGGATAAAGACGAAGACCCTAGCTCGTACCTTCCCACAACCTCTGAGTGCTGTGAGAGGGTATGGTGGAAGATCTCTACAAAATCCAACCATGATCCGTACACAACGGAAAATAGTCGGTCAAGAATATCTGCTTTCCCTAGTGGACTGGAACCATCTTAGCAGCTGGATCCGAGCAGAAATCCGGTTGCGGGAAAGATTACTTCCTATGAGGTCGGCCTACCGATGGTGGGCCCGCCGCCCTAGCCAACTATTTGGAGCTATCTTGGACACAGCGGGTGCGGTTCGAGTGGCTGACCCCTTTGGAGGAGGTGGCACCATTGCTGTCGAGGCGGCGCGGCGGGGGCTTCCAATTTATGTCCAGGAGCTGTATCCTTGGCCGGTCTTCGGGCTGAAAACGGCGTTGACCCCTGTTTCTCTCGAGGCGCTGGATGAGGCTGGTCGATGGTTGCTCGAAATCCTAGAGCCTTTACGCCGACCTTACATCCGACAGGATGGTCGAGAGCTGATTCATATTTTAAGGGTCAGGAGAGGAAAGTGCCCGGAATGTGGCGGAGATATTATACTATTTCCGGATACTATGATCTCTCTCACCTCGCGGCAAGCCGGCGAAGATCAAGCCTATTATGGTTGTCCCGCGTGCGGAATGGTCTGGTCGGGGCCTCAGACTTCCCCGCCCACACAATGTCCCAGCTGCAAAAGCCTGATTCAGACTCCAAAGAGAAGGGGAGAGTTTCAATGTCCATTGTGTGGACACTTGACGTTCAAAGCAGCTTTTCTGACGAGTCCACCGCGATGGTATCCAGCGTTGGTCCAGGAGCTCGTCATCGCTAACGGACGTCATCGAGTTCACCTTCGTCCAGCCGATCTAGCTGACCCTGTGGAAGCGCGTCAGGCTTCGGAAGTTTTTCCACAGCTTCGGCAACCAATCCCACCAGGTTTGGAGACAAACCGCTTGATCAACGCTGGCTTCCGGTTTTGGGGGGACTTGTACACAGATCGGCAGGCGGCGATCTTACTTGAGGGCCTTCGGGTGCTGAGCAATATGGACCACCCATGCCGAGATCATCTGGCTTTGGCCGTTCTAGGGATGGCCGAGATGCCGGCTTTCCTTACTCGTTGGGAACGTTATCATCCGAAGGCGGTAGAGGCATTGGCCCATCATCGCTATGCACATACCCTCTTGGCCGTTGAGATCAACCCGCTTTCGCCTGTAGGTCGGGGAACTTTGCCTCGAAGACTGCAAACGATGAAAAAAGTGGCCGATTGGGTTCGCTGTGAAATTGGGATGGACCAGCAAGTTCATTTGCTGTCGGATCCTTCCCCTTACTTGGATCTAGGTTTAGAGTCAGGAATCTATCTAGTTCTTGGGAGCAGCGTTCAAATGGCCTTGCGGGACAGGACTGTAGACCTTGTTCTTACCGACCCTCCTTATCATGATGATATTCAGTACGGCGAGCTTGCCCGTCTGTTTCACTTCTGGATGAGCTTTTACCAGAAGCCGCTTTCCATTAGGGAAAAGCAGGAGGCATCTTCTAACCGCTTCCAAGGGCGTGACACGGAAAGTTATATGGAACTCCTAACACGCTGCTTCCAGGAATGCCATCGGGTTCTCCAACCAGAAGGCCGTCTAGTGTTCACTTTTCGTAACCGAAAGCTAGCAGCGTGGCAGGCGCTGTGCGTTGCCCTAGATCGGGCTGGCTTTCATATTCATGCTTTAGCCACGGTGCAGACCGACGAAACCTGGGATCCCACTCGAAAAGGTTCCAGGTCCATGCGGTGCGATCTGGTCCTAGAGTGTATGCGCTGTGAAGTACCTGCACCTTCTTGTCCATTTTACTGGGTTGGGTCTACCGATGAGGAAAAAGCCCTGATAGCGATGGGCCTGGCTCTGGCGGAAGCGCTTCGGGAGGGCAAAGTAAATCAACTTCTTCAGCTTTATTGGAAATGGGGGGAACAGCTTGAACTCAAAGGAAGGGATTGGATCCGATAGGTTCTGGGGTCTTGATCCTAATACCCCGGCCGGGGCGATGTTGAGGATGCTCCCGGAGACGTTCCGACTGTTCGAGCGGATCAGCACAGCCATGGCAGTCATTGCCGCCCAGAGGGCTCAGCGTCCTCTGCGTCTGCTCCTTATGGCCGCTCCACCCGCAGATAACTTAATCCCAGCTGTGACGATAGGTCTTCTGGTCCAGGATCTAGTCCATCGACACCAGACAGGGCGACCGTTGCTGAATGGCGACATTATAGTACTTACCCCTGTGCCGCGTCGGTCAATGACACTGCTACAGAATGTCAAGCTGAATGGAATCTCAATTACTGAAGTTTGGGAAGTGGAAACCCTTAGCCGCTATACTGAAGAAAGCTCATCAGACAAACCTCGAGTATATTTTGCTAACCCGGGCTGGATTCAAAGGCGTACAATCCATCATCTTTCATCGGTTGTCATAGATTCGTTCCTGCCCTATGTGTTAAGGCAGTTACCCGATTTACTAAATACATTCCAAAATGTGCCACTCTGCATACTCATTACACCACCTCTCCCTGAGAACAAACGACCCATTATTAATAATCACGAGGAGCTAACAACCTGGCTCTGGGATCCAGCAGCGAAGCAAGAGCCTATGGATGCCCAACGGCGTATATGGATCTGTGAAGCAGGAGAGCTGGGGGAAGCTTTAGAGGAAGCCGAGATGTGTTTATGGAGTTGCCTGGATGTGGCTCAAAGCTCATTCCTGTCCTTGAAAGAGGCCTGGGGGATTTACCATCAGCTGCGCCAGCTGGTTGTTCCTTTGTCTGATTTAGAGGAAACTGTCCGGCCATCGCTCCGTAATCGTCTGGAGCGTCTGCGGGCACAGGAGCCACCCCAGGCCGATATGGAAGTTCGCTGGTATTCCCTTCTTTCGGCTTTGGACCGCGCCTACCAGTACTTGATCGCCCTTCAAGAACCACCCAAATTCTGGGCATTGGCTTTTCGTTTAGATGAATTACTTCGCTCTACAGAGTCGAACTTCTTGCGCGTGGCCGTGCCTACCTGGGCTCATCAAAGGATCCTGATGCTTTGTCTTCTTTCTCTCTTCGGAGAGCGGGTCCTTGAGAGAATCGAGGTGATTACCCCGATGCAGGAAGCACGCCGTGTCGCCGCTGGGGACATCCGCCAAACCCTCCTTCCTGGATACCGGCCGGCAAGCTATCGGTTCCTCGATCTTTATTTTCCAGAAGTTATAGAGGTTTTCGCCTATCCTTACGAGGCAGCGCTTGAGCAAGAGTTCTGGAGCCGGTTCTACGCCGACTTGGAGAAGTGGCAACAACTGGAGTCCCGTCGGGCAGCTCTTACACGGCTAGGTTTTGAGCATTTCCCCAAAATGCCGTCTCCAACGCCACGTCCAGCGCTGGTTATGGAGAGAGAAGTCCTACAAACACGCAGAGCACGGATTGTTTATCCTACACCGGGATTCGTTATTGAACGTCTGCTTGAATCATGGGATCAGGAATTTGAGTGGAGTGCTGACAGAGAGGTTGATACGTCTGGGCGCTCGGTCATTCCTTCCGGTGTTGATGAGGTAATCCAGGTTGCCTTGGAGGACGGGCGGTGTTTGACATATTTTCCCAGTCAGTTTGTGTATGTATTCTATGAAGCACAGGACCAGGTACGGCGTATGCAGGCAGCGGAGCTGCGTCCTGGTATGCGGTTGGTGCTGCTTGTCGATGCCGTTTATGAAGGACTCTATGAGCGTCTGCTCGACGCTTTACGAGCTCGTATGGGACACGTAGATCGTCTATATCTGGATCTATGGCAAGCTGCAAAGGATCAACTGCGGAAGAACTGTGTTAGCCTAAGGGATCTTCATGCTCAATTGGCTCGAGAAGGTCTGAGTATACAATATCCAGCGTTTGTCACCTACTTTCGAGGCCCTGACTTAGACGAAGCCACGCTTGCACCCCTCTATGAAAAGGATATGGCCATTATGGCGAGGCGTAGCGGCCTTTTTCCGAACGAACAAATGATTCACGAAACCTTTCGCAGGATTCGTGTGGAGAGGAAGCTGCGCCGTCAAGCAGGTCGAGCCTTGCATCAGATCCTGCGAAGCATCGTATCTGGCACAGGGTATGGGTATAAGGAGGCCTTGCAGTTCGCCCGCGAAATCGGTGAGGAAGTATACGACGTCTTTGCCGCCGTGGAAGTCGTCACAATATGTGAGGTGCACAAGTGAGGATGATCACGGAGAACAGCTTAAATTGAGTTAGTCAGGAGGACAGACCTCTATGAAAGGCAAACTTTCTTATCACAATGAATTGGAGCTAGTTCAATTCTTGATCGACCGGCTAGAACGCCAGCTAGCAGGTCGGGATGAAGATCGGATTGTAAACCGCTTGCCCATCGACCACTGTCGCTTGGGGGTCTTGGTCCCCTCAGATCGCCAAGTGGACGAGCCAGAGTTTGCCGAAGGGGAGCCGGTGGAGGAGCCAGAGGAGATCCAGACTGTGAAAGTAAAAAAGAGCGCTAAGCTCGCCAAAATTTCTGAAGCGCCGGAAAGAGAGTTTGAAAGCGTCGAGGAGCGCGAGACGCCAAGCGTCTCCCGTCGCTCCCCTTCCGCGCTGGGGATGGAGCTCCGAATCCGACCCGAACAGGGAGAGATCCGGCTGGAGGTGAAGGTAGCGTTCGCGATCTACACCCGCCACCTGCCAACTTTTGAGGAGCAACGCAGTTCCCTAGGCGCTGACATAGATCCAGGTGAACCTTCAGGCAGTATGACCCTGGCGGAGGTATGCCGGCGTTGGCTCGTCCGTGTGGGCCCTATCTCGCTGGTCATCCCAGGTGGCCGACGTATGCGCCTTTCAGATCAGGGAGTCATCCAGGCAGAGGTGGACCGGGTTCTCGATCAAGCCTGCGCTGCCCCAGACGCCATGCCGACTTTTGAGCGTGTGCCCGAAGTGCCCGTGGACGCGCTGGCTAATGAGGAAAGCTTCCAGCGATGGTTGGACCGGATCGTCCAAGGCTATCCCCGAAACCGTCCTCCCCTCCGGGCGGCCCTAACGCTTTACGCCGACCCCCAGCCTAACGGGACCGTCCGGCTCCGCATCTACGTACGGAACCTCACGCCGTCCAACTTTGAGAAGCGCTCTGAGGATTATTACCACATTTTAGGCGATGTCCATCTCACCGTCCGAGTGCTTCAAGGAGAAGTCTCTCCTGTGGAGCTCTTGCCGATCCCTGAAGACTATATGTACGACCGCAGGGTGTGGGCTGTAGGTCACAATACCTCCATCGAGGTTAGCGAAGACCGCAGAACATTCCAAACCCAAGCACTGGCCCACTATGCCCAACCTCGGGTGATCCTGCGAGCATCCGAGGAAACCCGGTTCAGCATCCTGAGTCAAGAGCCTCTGGAAGCTCTGGAGCGTATCCGTCGGGAAATGGAAGAATTTGCCCAAGAGTGGGAACGGAAAATAGCGGCCAATGATCTGAGTCTGGATTCGGACTCGCTGAAGGTGTGCCGGAAAGATCTCGAGGCGTTCCAGGAAGAGATCGACCGGTTCGCTGCAGGAATTGCGGCGATGGCAGTCGATTCTCGCCTTCAAGAGGCCTTCCAGGCTATGAACCGGGTCATGATACGCGTAGCCCAAGGCCGCTTCGACCGTTGGCGACTATTTCAGGTGGTTTTCATCGTGAGCCAGCTCCCTGCTCTGGCTCTCCGAGAAGGTTACTGCCAAGGGGAGTGGCCACCCGGGACGCCGCGCCGCTGGGATGACCACCTGGAGATCGGTGAGGTCCTGTGGATCCCGACGGGTGGGGGCAAGACCGAGGCCTACTTGGGACTCATCAGCTGCGCTATCCTTTACGACCGGCTACGAGGGAAGGAGCGCGGGGTGACAGCCTGGCTAAGGCTCCCCCTACGGATGTTAAGCATTCAACAGCTCCAACGGGCCCTCCGGGTGATTTGGGAAACGGAAAAGGAACGCCAAAAACTCCTCAAGGATAAACTTGATCAATCCGATCCGGTGCGCTTAGGCTACTTTGTGGGCTCAGCCCAAACTCCTAACATCTTGAAGCCTGGAGATATAGATAAGCTGAGCCCAGAAGATCTCGAGCGATACCGTGTGGTTCCAAACTGTCCTGCTTGCGGGGGAAAAGATTCTGTTAAGGTGGAACCAGACCGTAAGAATGTGCGGCTCCGGCACCGTTGCACGTCCTGTGGGGAGGAGCTGCCCTTGCTAGTGTCTGATTCAGAAATTTATCGCTATTTGCCTGCCTTGATCGTGGGAACTGTAGATAAAATTGCCACCATTGGACTCCAGCACCGCTTCGGGATCCTCCTCCGCGGTCCTGAATGGCAATGTGTCCATGGATATGGACGGGGCAAACATTGTGACTTTGGTTGCAAAGGGAAACAACTAAGATATGTGCCTGTGCACGATCCAGCACCAGCTCTGCAGATTCAGGATGAGCTACATTTGCTACAAGAGGAACTCGGAGCCTTTGCGGGCCACTACGAGACATTGATTCGCTACCTGGCCGAGGAGGTCTCTCACTTCCCACCTAAGGTGATCGCCGCCACAGCCACAATCGAAGGCTTCGAACATCAAGTCCAGCACCTCTATGGGGTACGGTGGGCCCGAAAGTCCCCCGCTCGGGGCTACGAGCGCCACCGGAGCTTCTATATGGAACCGGAACGGGATGGCGATTCGACGCGATTCCATCGAATCTTTGTAGGCTTCCGACCGCCCGGCGGGCATCCCACGGATCTTGCTGCATGGTGTGCGGGGGTTCTCCTAGACACCGTAGCGGAAATGATTCAGAACCCCTATCAGGGTCTGGCTATCTGTGCAGGGTTGAAGGATGAATCCGCGCTTCGCCAGCTCTTGGAGTTTTACAACATCGCCTTGGTCTACGTTGGCAACCTGGCCGGGGGGACCCGGGCCAAGGATTACCTAGTCCGCCTTGATCTGCCAGCATTTGAGTCCCGCGAACCCAATGTCAAGTATTTGTCCAGCCGGTCCAAGCCAGCAGAGATTACGGACGTTGTCCAACTCGCGGATAATCCTCCATCTTGGGAGGACGAAGACCATTTGGATGCAGTAGTAGCCACGAAAATGATCAGTCATGGGGTGGACTTTGAACGCATCAATCTAATGGTCCTCGACCATTTTCCCGGCGAGGTTGCGGAATACATTCAGGCTACCAGCCGCTGCGGTCGAAAGCACCTAGGATTGGTGGTCACTTTGCTCCCCGCTTATTCCGCACGGACTTCCAGTATCTATAACCGGTTTCGGGAGTTCCACGACAACTTAGATCGGATGGTTCAGCCTGTGCCGGTCAACCGCTTTGCTCGTCGCGCCATCGACCGTACCTTTCCAGGTATCTTCTGCGGGCTGATGATGGTTAGCGAAGGGCTATTGCGTCGTGACCAAGTCTTGGAAATCCTGAGAGATCCCGAGAAGCGGAGACAAATACTCGCCAAATTGCGGAAGGCCTATGGCTTAGACCGCAGCGCCTACGATGTGGATCTAAAGCGAATGATGGCTCAAGCTCTAGAACAAGCCATAGAATGTCAAGGGTTTAGCCTCAGGACTACTCATAAGAAGTATTTATTCATGGGCGTTCGACCGCAGCCGATGCGGAGCCTTCGGGATATCGAATCCGGCGTTCCCTTTCGGACTTCGCCTGAGGCGGACGACCACTTACTAAGGCGTTTGAGCCAGGAATAGTAAGGTAGGAATATGGCGAGGTTTGAGCGCGGGCAAACCCAAGTTCTCTACCGGTACCTTCCGGGGGCCATTTTCCCGCACGACCGCTACGGCCTCTGCATCGTCGACAGCGTAGATATGGATTCGCCCGATCGAATCAACGAGCTAGCGCTATTTGAAGCGCTGAACGAAGCCTTGCAGGTCTGGCACCGCCTTGGGAACCCCCCTGATTTCCCGGATCCGCGGGACGAGCGCCAGCGCAGGCAGTATCGGATTGGCCGGCCACGGGAGGTGCGCTTCCGTCTTTTTCCTACCACGTTCCAATGTCAGAAATGTGGACATGTCTTCCGTCCACGGGAGGAGGATCACTTCGATGGGCGGTGCCCGCGTGAGAGCTGCAGAGGGAAACTCCTCCAGTTACCTTATGTAGAGGCCCATAACTGCGGACGTCTGGAGGAGATTCACCTGCCGGACCGAGGGTGTCCGCAGCACGGCAGGAGTTATCTACGTTTTTACGACCCCGGCCGAGTACAAAGGGCGCGATGGGTCTGCGGTGTATGCGGGTTCGAAATTCAAAAGCCCCGTATGACCCCTTGCAGGTGTCGCTATAGCGAGAGAGTCCAAAACGCTGAGGCGGGCCAGCGAAGGTATGAACGCTTTCTCCGTGTGTATCCCACTGGAGAGCCAGGCCTTTACATTCCGCACGTTACGGCCTTTGTGAATTTCGACCAATCTGAGGAAAGCCGGTTTTCAAACTTGGGTCCTGATGAGTATGCCTTGCTTCTGGCCCGGTGCTGGGGTCTGCTGGAGAAACCCGTGGCGGAGATCATGGGACAACGTGCAAGGAATTCCTTAGAAATCAACAGTGAAGTCCGTGAATTGCTCGAAGCACTGAGAAAGCACGAGCCTGAAAAGGCTCAAGAGTATGAAGAAAAGCTCTCCCGTCCTCCAGGTCAAGCAGAAATCAAGCGTATCAAAAACCTTGTTTCTTCGGATCAGCTCATTCTGCCCCCTCCCCGCCGTCTGGTGGAGCACATAATCCTGATGGATTCAGGCAGGCATCAACTGACGACCACTAAGCAGTTGAAGGATGATGCACAGGCAGAGGTAGAAAGGCTAGGGCTTCGAGAGGCAGTGCACATCGATGATTTCCCGGTGGCCCTTCTGGCCTTCGGCTATAGCCGGGTGGCCCGAGATCCTCAGCGTGCCCTTCTCAATCCCTTCCCAGCGGATGAGGAGGGCCACATCCCCTTATTCGTCTTACCCGCGGAGACCGAAGCCCTGTGGTTCCAGCTGGACCCTCAGCGGGTGCTGAACTGGCTGATCCGGAACAATTTGCTTTCCGGCTCCCCTCCACAGAGCCCGGAGGAAGCCTGGGCCCGTCTTTATCAAGAAATCCTCGCCGAGGGGTTCCGTGGCGACCGCGACCTGACTCTCCCAGCCCAGGGGATCCTGTATCTGCTGCACACCATCAGCCACATTTTGCTTCAGCGCATTGAATGGAGCGGATTTTCCCCTCAGAGCCTAGGCGAGTATTTTATGCCGGAGACCCTCTCTTTTGTGCTGTTCGTGAACCGCTTCGACGGAGCCCGAATCGGTGGACTGGCCACGCTATTTAGCCTGCGCTTCAAAAAGTGGCTCCAGGATAGCATCCAGGGTGGGCGCTATTGCCTGTATGATCCCCTATGTGCTGAAAACGGAGCGAGTTGTGCTGGCTGTTTGCATCGGGAGTACAACTGCCCATATTTCAACCATTACCTCTCCCGGTCTGTTCTTTACGGAGGCGATGTGGAATGGGAAAACATGGCACCCACTGAAATTCAACACGGATACTGGGAGGATTATGACACGGGAGGAGATCTGTCGGCGCCTTAATGAGGATCGGCTCCGTCGGTTAGGGGCGGCCTTATGGTTTCGCTTGGGCACTGTGCTGCGCTTACAGGATCTGGATTGGGCGGTCGCGCTTTTGGGAGAGGGCGGGGACCGCCTTCTATGGGAAGAACTTCGGGCAGCAGAGGTTCTGGATAGGGAGAATCGGCTCCGTCCTCGCCCCTTAGCGCGGTGGCTGGACAGCCTCGTAGAAGAGGAGAAGGGAGAAGAAAGAACGCCACAATTAGTTTGGACGCTACCCGAGACGCATCCGGCAGCTTCGGAGCTCGGCTCCACCTACCTCAAGGCCATTTTGGAGACAGTGAAGACCGCTCGACGGGAGCTGGTAATGACCTCACCTTTCCTCCAAGAGAAAGGAATTATGGAAATACTAAGCGCAGTCATTCGAGCTCTAAAGCGCGGTGTCCGACTGATCGTGCTCACCCATGCGGCAGATAATTTGGCCTCCAACCAGAGCGTTGCGTTAGAGGCTATACGGCGAGAAGCGGAGCGGATCAGGGGCCAGCTGATCGTTTACTCGGCTCCCGTAATGGAAGGAGGACTCCTCCACGCCAAATTGGTAATCGCTGATGGAAAACGCATGGTCCTAGGCTCCGCCAACCTGACTGGTCCGGGATTGACTTCGAACCTAGAAGCCGGTGTAGTTTTAGGGTGCAAAGAAGCTCAGCTTGCAATGCGGGTCGTTCAGGGATTAGTCGAGACAAATATCGCAATTAAGGTCTTTTCAACGGCAAGGGCCCGTGATCATGGCTGAGCAGTTTGCTGGTCCACGGCCTGGGTATAACCCGGACGATTCAGCAAGGCAGACGATCTTTTGCTGTCTGTAGCCGCCCCCCTGCTCAGAAGGAAAGGAGGAAAGAGCCAGGTCTTGATTTTTGACCTTTTGCCCCGCAGCTAAGTACTTTGCATGAACTGCCCGGCCCTTAAGGGCCCATCAGGGAGTCATTAGTCTCTTGCAGGGAACTGATTCCTGACTTGGGTATCACTCTCCGTTATTACTGTGGCTATGTTCTTCCCGATAGTAATGTCATTACTGGGAGTTGCTCTCAAAAGATCTCGAGCGATCTCGCTTCTTTGAAGGTTTCACGGTTTTGTTTCACGCCATTGTTCAAAGCGAAGGCGATGCTCGTAGAGGGAAAAGTGAACTCGGAAAATTGGCTCATTTCGCAGCTATAGGAAGGAGTCAACTTCTCGCTTTGGCCCGTGATTAGACCTAAGGATCTATTGGTGCCAGGACTTGACATTTGCGCGATAAAGGGCTAATTTCGTTAGCCTCATCTTGCATGTTTGTCAAGTGGAGAGTGAAAGAAGATGCTGGAAAAGTTCTTCGCTAAGCACCCGGTGTTCACCGTAGACGAGTTTACAACCTTTCTCGCGCAACGCGGCCCCGTTAGCAACTGGACCCGCAAAGCCCTCCTCGCTTATCACCAAAAGAAGGGGCGAATACTGCGGGTCCGTCGCGGTCTGTATGTCGTGGTTCCCCCTAGTACGGAGCCAGCCTCATGCCCGGTAGACCCATACCTCCTGGGGGCCAAAATGACCGAGGACGCGGTGCTTGGTTACCACACCGCGCTCGAGTTCCACGGGAAAGCCTATTCTGTTAGCAATCTCATCCTCTATCTCACCCTGCGGCGCTCCTCTCCCCTGAGGTTCCGCTCTTACGTATTCCAAAGCGTTCCGTTCCCCAAGCCACTTCGCGCCAAGGGAAAAGAGCTCTTCGGCGTGGAAACACACGAGCGATCCGGGCTTCCCGTTCGAGTCACCAACCTGGAACGAACGTTGGTGGATGTGTTGGATCGTCCGGACCTCGGAGGCGGGTGGGAGGAAATCTGGCGCTCTTTGGAAATGGTGGAGTTCTTCGATCTGGATGTGGTCGTGGAGTATACCCTGCTTTTAGAAAATGCGACTACCGCGGCCAAGGTTGGGTTCTTCCTAGAGCAACATCGCGAAAGGCTTATGGTTGAGGAACGACACCTCTCAGCCCTGCAGGCCCACCGCCCCCGGAGCCCCCACTACATGGTTCGTGCTTTTAGGGAATCAGGGAAGTTTGTCCCGGAGTGGAACCTGGTTGTCCCGGTAGAAATATTGGAGCGCCGTTGGGAGGAGGTTTTGTGAGGATATCCAAGGAGGGCCTTCTTTCTGCGGCGGAAGCCACCGGTTTCCGCCCCGAGATGCTGGAAAAGGCCATGCTTCTGCTCCGTCTTCTGGAAGCCCTCTTTCGTCATCCTTTTCTAAAAAATCGCTTGGTTTTGAAAGGTGGAACCGCCTTGAATCTCTTCTTAGCTGACCTCCCAAGGCTTTCCATCGACCTCGACCTCAACTACGTAGGAAGCCCCAAGCGCGAGGTCATGCGAGCGGAACGGCCAAAGGTGGAAGAAGCGATCCGAGCAGTATGTGAGCGCGAAGGTTTCACAATCCGGCGTCTCCCATCAGAGGAAGAGCACGCGGGCGGCAAATGGTCGCTTCGCTACGAGAGTGCGCTGGGCACGGGCGGCAATCTCGCGGTCGACCTCAACTACATGTACCGCGTCCCTTTATGGCCTCCGGGAACGAGGGATTCCCAAACCCTTGGCACGGTCCAGTCCCTTGGGATTCCCGTACTCGACTTACACGAGTTAGCGGCGGGAAAACTGGTCGCTCTTCTATCGCGCAAGGCCAGCCGGGATCTGTTCGATGTACATCTCCTGCTAACCTCATTGGAGCTCAACAGAGAACGCCTTCGGCTGGCCTTCGTCGTCTACGGCGCTATGAGCCGCCGCAATTGGCGCGAGGTGAGGATCCAAGATGTGGATTTTCAGGAGAAAGACCTCAAGGACCAGCTTCTGCCCCTTCTACGGCGGAACTTCGTAGACTCCGTAGGAGATATCCGATCCTGGGCAAGCCGCATCGTGGAGGAGTGCCAGGAGAAGCTCGCGTGTGTGCTGCCTTTCACCGGTGCGGAAATGGAATTCCTGGACCGGTTGTTAGATCACGGTGAGATTGAACCTTGGTTGCTGACACGAGACAAAGCCTTGGTCGAACGAATTCGTCGCCATCCGATGTTGCGATGGAAGGCTTTAAATGTCCGGGGGTACAAAGGAACCAGGTAGCGCTCGCCAATTTGGCGAGGTTACTCAAGAGGGAGGAAGAAGCTACTATAGGACTATAGGAGTAGGAGAAGGGAAAAAGGACCAGGTCTTAATTTTTGATCTTTTGCCCCGCGGTCAAATCCTTTGCAGGAACTGCTCGGCCCTTGGGAGGGGAGAATATATCCTTATAATCCCTCAATCCCTTTTAATTAAGATAGCTCGACTTGGAAGCCTTTGAGCCACTCAATGCAAATAAAGATGAGGTAAAATCAGGATTTAGTGAGGAACTAAAGGATCTGGCTCTGAAAAGGGAGGATATCTTACTCTTCTCCTTCAAGGATTAGAATGTATACTTTGGAGTATTGTACTTTAAAGTATACTAAATAAGGGGAAGACCGGATCACCTTGAGGGTCTTTAAAGGGGAAAATCGCTAACCGTTCACCTCAGGCAGTCAAATTTCCGAGAGGTATTAAGCCTGAGTACCAACACTTGACATGTAGCATATGTCATATATCATATATGGAGGAGGGAG
>Ga0180300_10000783_pt1 | contig 14355 bp, 8 predicted proteins | sample GuaBasSediGuay15_FD_121798 | JGI IMG/M metagenome (GOLD analysis project Ga0180300, IMG submission 121798) | Subseafloor sediment microbial communities from Guaymas Basin, Gulf of California, Mexico - Guay15, Core 4569-2, 21-24 cm | ecosystem: Environmental > Aquatic > Marine > Hydrothermal... | reverse complement strand
TCCCTGCTCCTCCCGAACCCACGCATACTCCTCCATCCATACCCCTGCCGAGAGGCCATGCTCCATCCGGCGCTATGCAGTTATACCTTGCACACACGTCACTCAGACCATTCAGGTCTGACCATGTCCAGCACATGTGAACTCCCCCAGCAGGGTCCACTGCTATAAATTGCTTTGAATTTATGGTCTGCCAGTCATAGGTGGTGGAACCTGCGGTGTCCACAGGAAAGGCATATCCTGTGGCAGGTTTCAGGAAGGCAGAAAAACACGTCTTTTCTCTCCTTTGCGGAACTCCCATTAAATGCTTCCTTTCATAAAGTTTTCCCCCTTTTGCAATAAGAACACCAAGGGCGAATAAAAATAAGTTATGCATGATTTCCCCCTTGTTTTAAAACACAACAACCTTCAGCGGGTCAACCGGTTCTCCGTTCTTCTTTATCTCCCAGTAAAGATTTGGATAGAGTGCCTTCCCGCTTTTTCCAACCTCCCCAATTAAATCCCCCCTCTTCACCTCATCACCTTTTTTAACAAGAATCCGGTGCAGGTGTGCATAAACGGTCTTTATCCCGTATCCATGGTCTATCTCAACCCACAGCCCCTTTATCCTGTCCCTCCCTGTCTCCAGAACCTTTCCATCAGCAGGGCAGACAACAGGGGTGCGGAGGGGGGCAAGAATGTTTATTCCGTTGTGGGGCTTCTTTCTTCCTGTAAATGGGTCCCTTATCTTCCCGAAAGGTTTTATAACCCATCCCTTAACAGGAAGAAAGGAGGGAATTGCCCGGAAAATCGCGGGCTCTCTGGAAAACAGTTTTTCTATCTCCTGGAAAAACGGATTTATCCTTTCTGACAATGCCACAAGGGAATCGAGAGGGGAGACATCAGAAGCTTCCTCCTCCGGAACCTCTATCTCTCCCTTTTTCTTTATGTACTCAACCTTTTTCTTCAATTCCCCATATTCTTCTTCGAGCCTTTCCGCACGCTCACTGAATATCTTTAACTGACTCTCCAGAATTCTGTTCTCTCTTTCCATCCGCTCAAGGGTGGTTATATCAACCCATCTTGAAAAATATCTCAAAAACACACCGAAGGTTATGAGAACCCCCAGAATCACTATAAGGATGAGAAGGAGGGGTATATTCAGGCTTCTTGGTTCCCCCTCATCATGAGGAACCAGAAGTATCTTCAGTCTCCGTGAGCGACGCATACTCCCTCAGTTTTTCAATAGCCCTGTTCCTTATCTGCCTCACTCTCTCCCGTGAAAGCCCCATTATTTCTCCTATCTCCTCAAGGGTATGGGGTCTTTCACCATCTATACCGAAATACATCCTTATTATCTTCTTCTCCCTGTCTGTAAGTTTCTCAATTCCTGCCTTTATGTCCTCAAGAAACTTCTTTCTGAAATAAATCTCCTCAGGAGATGGGGCTGAGGCAGAGAAGGAAACAAGGTCAAGATAACTTAAAGATTCATAATCCTTCACCGTTGCATCAAGAGAAATATCGTGCTTCGCTATACTCATCGCCTCAACCACATCCTTTACCTTCAGCCCGAGTTCCTTTGCAAGTTCCTCAACCGTGGGCTCTCTTCCTGTCCGCTGGCTTATCCTGCTTTCTGCCTTTGCAACCTTCACCACATGTCCTGCCCTGCTCATTGGGATTCTGTAGGATTTTATCTGCTCGGTTATTGCCTTGAGAATCGCCTGCCTTATCCACCATACTGCATAGGAAAGAAATCTCACCCCTTTTCTCTCATCGTACCTCTCCGCAGCCTTTATCAATCCCATGTTCCCCTCGTTTATGAGGTCCAGGAGGGAAATTCCCAGGTCGGCATAACTTTTTGCAATGGAAACAACAAATCTCAAGTTAGACTTTATCAGTTTATCACGCGCCTCCCTGTCCCCCTGGCGTGCCCTGCGCGCAAGTTCCTTTTCCTCCTCCTCTGTGAGGAGGGGATACTTCTGGATTTCCTTTATGTAAAGGGAGAGGGGGTCATCCCCTCCCCCTATCTTCCCTTCTTTTTTATCAATCAATCCGTCGTGAGCGTTACCCAAAGTGTGCCTCCTTCACGCTGTTTTATCTTGAGGATAATCGGGTTCTTTGATTTTTCGTACTTCTTCTTTGCCTCCTCAAAGTCCTTCATATCCTTTATCTCTATCCTTCCTATCTTCTTTATAACATCCCCGGGCTTTATTCCACTCATGGCAGCCACTGAGGAGGGGTCAACCTCAACAATCACAACACCCTCATCTTCATAAACCCCAAGCCTCCTTGCCTCATCAGAATGCACAGATGCAACCTTTATCCCGAGCCACTCACTGCTCTTCTTCTCAGCTCCTGCAATCTCCTCCGGCATCTCACCTATCTTAACGGTCAGGGTCCGGTACTTTCCATCCCTCCATATCTTTATTTTAACCTTTTTCCCCGGCTCCGTTGAGGCGACCATTATCCTGAACTTTGAAAGGGATGTAACCTTCTTTCCATCAAACTCAACTATTATATCCCCATCCTTAAGCCCGCCCTTCTCCGCAGGAGAATCCTTGAGAACCTCTGCAACAAACACTCCATTTCCATCGTATGAAAGTGCCTTCTTCATATCTTCTGTGAGTTCCTGTGGTCTTATGCCAAGGAATCCCCTGACGATTTTCCCCTTCGTAACCAGTTCCTCAAGAACGCGCATCGCCATGTTTATCGGGATGGCAAACCCTATTCCTATGTTACCCCTGGAAAATCCTTCCGTGAGAATTGCAGTATTTATTCCCACAACCTCTCCCTTTATATTTAAAAGAGGACCGCCGGAATTTCCCGGGTTTATTGCGGCATCGGTCTGGATGAAGTCCTGATAAACAGGACCTGATTCAAGTGGAATATCGGACCTTCCCTTTGCACTCACAACTCCAACCGTGACCGTTCCGCTCAGTCCGAACGGATTTCCTATGGCAATCACCCATTCTCCAACCTCAAGGGCATCGGAGTCTCCAATTGGAATTGTTGGAAGGTCTTCTTTTGTATTTATCCTGAGAACTGCAACCTCTGTTCTCGGGTCGGTTCCAACTATCTCAACCTCCTTCCCCTTGAAGGTCCTTCCATCCTGGAGTTTTATAATAAGATTCTCCGCTCCCCTCACCACGTGATTGTTTGTGAGAATGTACCTCTTGCCCCGGTACTCTATTATGAAACCTGAACCCAGGATATGCTCACGCTGGGTGAACTCCCTGGGAAAGAGATCCCCGAAGAACCTCCTGAAGAAGGGGTCGTTGAAGAAGTCCTCAAAAGGACTCCTTATCCTTATTATCTTTTCGGCAGATATGCTAACAACCGCAGGACCTGCACGCTTTACAACCTCAACAAACGGGCTCCTGTAATCCCGGGTAAGCGGAGGAGAAGACTCTGCCCGGGAAGGTTCCGGGAGTTTGAAAGAGGATGCAACAACCATTCCGATGAAGAAGGATATTATTGCAACCAGAGATATAAAAAGAGCGGATAAAACTATTGTTCTTTTATCGTTCATCCCGCCTCCTTTTTATTATTTAAGGGGGAGTATTTCCTCCCCCTTATCCCTTACTTCACCTCTACGGATATCTCCCTTGGCTTTACCTTCTCGGACTTCGGGAGGGTTACGGTGAGGACTCCGTCCTTGTAGGTCGCCTTGACTTTATTCTCCTCAACCTCGCAGGGAAGGGTGATTCTCCGCTCGAACTTTCCATAGGACCGCTCTATCCTGTGGTAGGTCGCGTTCTTCTCCTCGCGCTCCATCTTCCTCTCTCCGGAGATGATGAGCTGGTCTCCCAGGAGGGATACCTTTATATCCTCCTTCTTCATTCCAGGAACCTCCGCACTCACCACTATCTCATTCTCGGTCTCCTTCACATCCACGAGAGGATACCACATCTCCTCCCTCTCAGAAACCCTCCCGAACCAGTCCTCAAAAAGCCTGTCAAAGTCCTCCTTTATGGAGAGCATATCCCTGAATGGATCCCATCTTATAAGATCCCTTTTCCTCATCCTATCACCTCCTTTCTATAAGAATCTTTGCACGACTTTCATATATAATATAATAATCTTTCGTCGATTGTCAAGGGTCAGTTTTTCATTCCCTGGATGGGTCCCGGTATTCTGCCTCCTCTCAGGATGAATTCTCTGGGGTCTCCCGGATTCACGCGCATGACAGGGGCATATCCCAAAAGTCCTCCGTAGTAAACCTCTTCACCCTCTTTCTTTCCATATGCAGGGATTATTCTCACCCCCACGGTCTTCTGGTTTATAACACCTATTGCCATCTCATCCGCAATTATTGCTGCGATTGTTTCTGCGGGGGTATCACCCGGGATGACTATCATGTCAAGTCCAACCGAGCATACCGATGTCATTGCCTCAAGTTTTTCAAGGGTAAGAAAGCCACTTTTAACAGCCCTCACCATTCCCGCATCCTCGGAAACCGGAATGAATGCTCCTGAAAGCCCTCCAACGAACGATGATGCCATCGCCCCACCTTTCTTCACCGCATCTGTGAGAAGGGCAAGTGCTGCGGTTGATCCGGGTGCCCCAACCTCCTCAAACCCCATCTCTTTTATTATATCCGCAACCGAATCACCGGGGGCAGGGGTTGGAGCAAGGGAGACATCCACAATCCCAAACTCAACACCCAGACGGGTTGCCACCGTTCTGCCTATGAGTTCTCCAACCCTTGTTATCTTGAATGCTATTCTCTTTATTGCATCGGATAGGGTTCCCAGGTCCTTCCCCTTCATCTTACGAACAACATCAAGAACAACCCCGGGTCCGCTTATTCCGACATTTATCACTGCCTCGGGCTCTCCAATTCCGTGGAATGCGCCCGCCATGAAGGGATTGTCATCAACCGCATTTGCAAAGACAACAAATTTTGCACATCCTATGGAATCCTGGTCTTTTGTGAGTTCCGCAATACGCTTCACAGTCTCTCCTGCAAGCCTCACCGCATCCATGTTTATTCCAGCCCTCGTTGATGCAACATTTAAGGAAGAATTGACCCTCTTTGTTCGTGCAATTGCAGGAGGAATTGCCTCTATAAGGTTTCTGTCTCCCTTTGTGCATCCCTTTTCAACAAGTGCTGAAAATCCTCCCAGGAAGTCAACCCCGACCTCTCTTGCCGCTGCGTCAAGGGTCTCTGCTATGAGGATATAGTCGTCTATTCTGTCGTACTCTGCAACAACCGCAATGGGAGATACTGCTATTCTCTTGTTAACAATCTTCACCCCGTATTCTTCCTCAACCTCCTCTGCAACCTGAACAAGCCTCCCCGCAACCCGTGTTATCTTCCGGTAAACATTATCGCAGAATCTTTTGACATCCTCACTTCTGCAATCCCGCAGTGATATTCCGAGCGTCGTGGTCCGCACATCAAAGTGCTCAAGTTCCGTCATCCGGATGAGTTCAAGTATCTCTTCCTGAGTATATCTCATCATCATTCAATCCTTATAACTGTTCCCTCCTCACCGCACGCCCATCCTTTGTTTATCCCGTAAAGATTTTTTGCCGTGGGGGATGCCTTTGCAACCCACTCTCCTTCCTCGTAGTGATAGAGAGCACCGTTTTCACCGCATATCCATCCATCGTTCGGGTTCTTCATCCAGACTCCGTAGAGGTCAAGGGTGGTCTGAGAAGGAAGAACCTCAAAACTTCCGTCCTTCCAGTGAATAATGAGCCCATCCACTCCCACAAACCATGCTTCATCGGGGGAAACAGCCCATACACCGTTTATTGTTCTGTCTGCTGGAGAAGCAATCTCAACCCATGTTCCATCAGAGTACTTTATGATAACCCCTTCATCTCCGGCAGCCCACCCGTGGTTTTTATCACAGAAGTGAAGGCATTTAAGGGTATTGTTTACCGGGGATGGAAACTCTTTCCAGAAGGTGCCGTTGTAGTAGTATATGTTTCCCCCGCTTCCCACCGCCCATCCTGTGTTATCATCAAAGAAGTATATATCATGAAGGGTGCGTGTGAAGCCAAAGGATGTATCCTGGACCCATGTTCCATCGGAGTATCTTGCTATTACCCCGAAATTTCCGCATACCCATCCTGTGTTTTCACTGGCAAATGAGACACCTCTAAGGGTTGCGGAAAGCCCACTTTCCAGTGCACCAAGAATCTCCCCATCGTAAAAGAGAACCTTCCCCTCGGCCCCTGCAATCCACACATTTCCGTTTTCGAGAACCCAGACATCGTAGAGATCAGCATCCACAGGAGAACTCATGAGAACCCACTTTTCCTCTCCTCCCCCACATGATACAAGCAAAAGCACAAGAACAAAAGGAAGAATCTTCTTCATCCTTCACCTCCTTTTATTTTGATTCCCTTCCCTTCAAGAAGTTCCAGAAAACCTTCCTTTTCCGTGATGAGTTCAGGGGGTATAACCCCTCTTTTTCTCTCCCTCCCCTCAAGCATAAGTTTTGTAAAGGAGAAGAGGGAGAGAGCGGTTGTCCTTGTCATTGCTGTTATCCCATCTCTTTCTTTCTCCTCAAGTTCAAAGTATAGCACTTTTTCACCGTGGATTTCAACCCTTAATTTAAGTATATCCTTTGAGCGTTTTTTGAGCCAGGGTGAGAGCACGGACTTTAATCTTTTCCTGTCCTCAAACGCACCCAGGTCTTTTAAAATCCGCATGACCGCAAGATGCCCCTGGGGTCTCAGGGTTCTCTCCTCCATGTCGGGAACGGGTAATGTGTAAAGAAGGCTTCTCAATCCATCGGTTGTGAAGGATTCAAGCCCCTCTCCTTCCCTCTGCATGGTTGAAAGAGGGTCAACTGTTTGAATTTTCCCATTCCTCTTTATCCTTGCCGGTCTTGTGTACTCCTCAATAAGGTCGTCAAAGCACCAGGTTAATTCATAAAAAAGAGGAGGGGAAGGGTTTTCAGGGAATCCTCCCACTTTTATCACAACCCTTTCAGGTTTTTTAAGTTTTAATACACCAAGCCCCACAAGCACATTTGAAAGCCCCGGTGCAACTCCTGCATCAGGGATTATTGTTATTCCCGCCTTCTCAGCCTCTGGATGAAAATCAAGGTAATTCTCACGCATGAAACTCACACTGACGAGATTTTTTCTCCCCTCAATGCATTTTTCCATCACCATCCTTCCAAAGGAGGAAGGTAATGCATCCACAACAAGGTCAAATTGTCTGAAAAATCCTGGCTCTGTTTCTCTTATATCTCCTTTAATGCATTCAATCCCCGGGATGCTGAGTTCCCTTACATCCAGCACGGTGACCTCAACCCCCTCATCCCTCAGGTTTTCTGTAACATACCTTCCCTGCGCCCCTCCTCCAAGAACAACGACCCTCATCTTATCACCATCACCTTTTCCTTTTCTCCAAGTTCATTCACCATGAAGTAAACGCCGGATGGGACACGGAGATTAACTTTTCCTCCCTTTCCCTCCCAGACCTTTCTTCCCAGGATATCGTAAACCTTTATTCTTTCACCCCTCACATGGAATACCCCTTTTGAAATTACAGGGTTAACCATGGGCGTCTTTTTCTTCTTCTCAATCCCTGTGAGTGCTATAACATACCACTCATCAGGGTCAATGTTTGTATCAGGAGGAATCTGCCTTGGTTTTGGAACCTGCCACTGGAGATATCCACCATCCCAGGTCTCGTAAGTTCCAACACAGACAAATATGGAGGATGGAGGTATATCAAACCTTATAATCCCCTCAAGAACGGTCCCGGATGCACAGTTTAGTGTATCCTTTATATTTCCGGAAGAATCATACCATGCGACCCATGAGTTATCGTTCTCATCAGCAAGGAATGCAATGTATTTTCCAACCAGTCCCTTCTTTGCCCATGGGGCAGGAACGGAGGTTGAGGGAGAAAGGGAAACGAATATAAAGTGGTCGTTTGAAAATGCATCCGCGCCATCCCCCGCTGCCTCTGTTGCAAGATAGAGCAGGGAGGAGTCGGCATACCAGTATCCCCAGAGGTGCATGTCAGGATTTTCTGAAAGAAGTTCCGCCACGCGGTCAAGTTCACCATCCATAACAAACTTTATCCTCCCAACAACATAGTTATAATTCTGCCAGTTGTTGTTATCCCATGAGACATTTCCAAGGGAATCCTCGGTTTTTATTGCAAAACTCACACTGTCTCCATCGTTTTGAGGAGGGATGCAGGCGTAATATCTTGATGAATCCGTGGTATTTCTCTCCATGGGAATGGAACTCCATGGGAGGTCGTTTACCCCATACCACAGTTCAACAAGGGAGACACCTGATGGGTCCAGGACATGGGTTTCAACAAGAACACTGTCTTCGGGGAGAATTGAATGTGAGGGGTAGAAGGCTGTTCCATATATTATAGGTCCATCCAGGTCTCCCGGACCGGCCGAATCAACCTCGGGCTCTCCCTTTCCTGCATAGAAGAAGATTGTGTAATCCCCGTATATTCCACCTATCTCTACCAGTTCTGCTCCTGAGAACATCCTTCCAAGGTTGTGGTAAACAAGTCCCTGCCCGCTTCCCCACAGGTAAACCGCCTTGACCCCTGTTTCCCTGTTCATCCATCCTGCATATGTCCATCCTGAATTGGTTATTCCGGTTATGAATTCAAGGTTGTAACCTTTGAGCAATACATTGTAAAGGTCGGGTGTTAGCCCTGATTTTGTCCAGTTTGTAAAGCCCGAGTAGTAGTATGCGGTGAGATATGGCTTTCCCGGTTTTAGGACTATCCTTTTGTGAACATCCCATGATGAATCCCCTGAGGCATCGTAGACTTCCTGGAGCTCAAGCACTGCCATACCAAGGGTCTCTTTTGCGGTTATTGAAAACCACGAGTTGTATGCCTGAACATCGTGGAAGAGTCCGGGATGCCCTCCATCATCCCAGTCTCCCTCACCACCCCAGTTTGACATGAGATTTCCAACAACGCACGCTGAATCCCCGGTAAATACAACCAGTGCCCTTCCTCCCCTTTTATCAAACACAGCACAGATTTGAGAGTTGTATATTGCATATTCCTTTATACCATCCCCATCAGCATCAAGGGATTCTGTTCTTGCAATAGAGAGGGTGTCATGAAATGAAAGCCATGTTGCGCCAAAGGCAAAGAGCCCACCGTACCGTGAATGATTCCACAGATTCTTTCCCCAGTATATAAGTTCCCCTCCTGGTCCGCTGTGCCATGCGGTTTCATAAAGCATGCCCATCATGGTTACCCATCCAAGTTTTGCAATAGGATTGTCGGGAACACTGAGGAGTTCATTGTAGGAGAACTGCCACAGGTCCTCGTAATCACCCGGAATTGAGTTTCCATTGTAGTCATAGGTTGAGCATTCGTAGGCAGGAGTCGTTTTGAAGTCATAGTACCAGTTGTCGTAGGTTCCACCTGTCCAGTCGTGGAGTTCCTGATAGGTTGCATAAACAAGTTCATCGTAGGAAATCTCGGGACAGGATGGATTATCCACACCCCACCACCTTGCAACCTCACACACATGAACAGGCTGGACCCATGAGGTCTCCTTTATCCACTTTATATTCCAGTCGTAGGAGTTTGAAGGAGCACCAGGCTGTCCGAAGTCCCACCCTGCAACCCCTGCCGCCTTCTCCCAGTCATCCCCGTAAACAACCACCTGCCACTGGTCGGTATCGTTTGCAAGCGACCAGAGGAGTTGATTCAATGGGTTTGATGGGTCGGATATATCATTCCACACGAGCTGGTCCCGTGCGGTCTTGTCTATGAAAACAACAAAAACATAATTTCCATCAGAGTCAACGAGTTTATAAACCTTGTGGGGATTTAAGGAGAGGGAGTTTATGTAAAGTGCATTGTCGTCAAGGACTATGCATGGTGGAAGCCATGTTCCTGCGGTATCAAATTTTCCGTATTCTGCATTGAGAACGTCTATCAGGGAATAGGGCATCAAAACCTCCGACTTCCATACCCTTTCCGGTATCCATATAACCGTGGGATAGTTTTCCCATCCCGGAGGTTTTATGTTCCATGTAAGGATTTCCTTCTCATACCAGAGGGCGAAGTGGTTCATCTCAACTGCAACGTATGGTGCAATGTGTTCTGCGTAAAACCCTCCAACCACATCAACCAGGTCTCCTTTCATTCTATCAAGCAGACCATTATCATTTTCAAGCCAGGCATAGGAATGAAGCAGAGGACCTGAAATGTGGAGGTCAACAGGAACCTGATAGTATTCATGGGTGTCAAGAATGCGGTGGTATGAATTTCCGACATACCCTTCATCCCCGGGTCTCAATGCATACGCCCCATTGTCACTGAAGGACTGGTTTCCGTGATGAACAAACGCAATCTTTGCAGTCCCTGCTAAGAGAATCAAGATAAGCATGGCTTTATTTTACCTGCAAATTCTGTAAAAATCAAGATGTTAACGTGCGTTTCGTTAGAGGAGGGTCAGGAGATGGCTGGAGGAAAACAGGAGGGGAGCACCGGAGCTTTTGTAAGGTTATGAAGTAGTATAACCGAGAAATACTTAAAAATAAAAAGGGGGAGGAAGACCTCCCCCTTCTCTTTTACCTCAGAATTATCACCTTCCCTTTCCTCTCACCATCAGCCGTCCTCACCCTCCAGATATAGGCACCGGAAGGAAGTTCAATCTTAATATCCTTTCTCCCATCTATCGCCTCTGAAATCACACTTCTTCTCCTTCCCGCCACATCAAACACCTCTATCTTGCAATCACCCTGATATAATATCTCAAGAACGAGGGAAGAGGTAACGCTCCTTGCCCTCACATCAAAGATCTCCGCAAGACCCCCACTGGTTGAGAACTGCGGTCCACCAACCGAAGGACCTTTCTTCCTGGACTTATAAACCTTAAGGGATGCAATTGATACATAGTCACCTTTCTTCCTCGTGATAGAAAGCCTTACCTCTCCATCATCCTTATAGTAAGGATATGGAATCTCAACCCTCACAGTCTCAGGAACTCCAGCCTTTACCTTCACAACCCTCGCTTTCCTCCCATCAAGCTTTATCTTCTCCTTCCACTCACCCGATGACTCGTGATAGAATACGAGTTCAACCGTATATCCGCTATTGGTAAGAAGCGAAGGCAGGAGATATACAAGGCTATCATTCCCGTAGTCCACTCTCACACCAGATGCATACTCAATATACCCATCCCTTGCCAGAGTGAATGGAGAAGGCTCAGACTCACCAACACTTATTGAATAAAGGGCAGGAACCACCGGTATCTTCACCTTCTCGGGCTTTATGTAAATGTACTTCCCTTCCTCAATCCAGACGAGATAAAGGGAATCATTCCCAGGCCATACAACATGAGGGGTCTTCTTCAGAGTTGGGGAAACTGTGGAGAAGATTATTTCTGCGGTTGTGTCTGCAAGAACTATCTCACCACCCTCTTCCCATACAATGTACATCCCCTGGACCATCTTTGGATTCTTTACCGGCCTGGTGCGTGAAATCTTCCTTACACCCTTCCATCTTGTGAGTGGGTCAGGATTTGAGAGAGATCCTTCCATCCAGTAAACATCATTTCCATAAGTCCATACCGCATATATCTTATCCCCAACGGTTGAAAGATATACATCCTCTGCATGGTCATATATCTCAACTCCTTCTGTCCAGCCCAATGAGGAGCGATAGGAGTAGTAAAGTTTATCATTGTGAACCACTGCAACATGAGGTATTCCACTCATATCAACGGTAAGGGAAGGCTTATCACAAATTATAGGAATGTCCTCAAAATCACCAACAGGGGACCAGTCGCGATAGTATTTACGATACCTCAGTCTCTCCGCCCCTGGAAATATATCCTCAAAGACAAGATGGACATACATTCCCTGGGTATAGATGGTGGGATATTTAAACGAAGGATATCCATTCACCGCCTGACTGACATCGCAACTGGCAAGGGTCACGGTATCCCACCCGGTAGCAGTGGGTTCACGGTAGTTGGTAGAATAGAGACCTTTAAGATAGAGATAGGAAGAACCCGAGGGTCTTACAAGAAATGCCACATTCCAGGTATATACACCATAGGGCGGTATTTCCACAGGTTGGATTGGAGGAATGAAGGGAGAGACTGCACTAAAAGCGAGAGAGGGATGGTGACCCATAGAAAGTATCTCGTGCCTTCTCCAGGAATTGCCGGTCTGGGATTCGAGATAGGAGAGGTAAGAAGAATGTCCATAGGGAGTATGGACATCAGACTGGAACACAAGGCTGTATGCATCATCATAGGAGAAGAGATGGTCATAGTCCATACAAAGCCGCTCGTCATAGTTCTCCTTTTCCGCTATATAGAGGGGGAGACGGATGACAAATTCCTTAGGTTCACTCTCATATCCATATACATCATATCCACTTATGGTGTAAACGTAGGTCGTCCCAGGGACAAACTCGGGAATAGGAAATACAACCGAATCTGCATGAGTGTCTATGAAAAGTTCTCCATCTTTATACATTCTATATCCTGAGAAATCGGGCTCAGTATTTGGAATAAACCTGATAACGCATCCCACTGCCTCTTCCTCAGGTTGAGAAAGTATCTCTACCGGAGTAAAATAGTAACCCTCTACCACCGGAGGTGCAGGAGGCTTAAAGTCATCCCATACAAGGTAGGTGGAAGGACCTATATTTCCGGGGTCGGAATATTGAGGTGTTTCAGGTCTTGAATCATTCTCTTTAACCCACTGGAATGCCTCCCACATGGAGGTATGCCTGTTACCATCGAGGTCGGAAGGAACTGGAGGAGGATCATCATATGGCCATATCTCGGTTTGACGAACTGCATTCATCACATGGAAGTTAAACTCACCATGGTAGCAGATATCGCCAGGTTGCCATTCTTCGTTTTCAATGTAAGAAGAGCCGTCCGATCTTTTGTCATCTGCTATATGTGCAAACTCATTATAATCGCAAGCAGTAAGTATCACAGTCTTTCCATCTTCTAAGTTATCCACAAACCCTCCACTAAAATCATGTTGGAACCAGAATACTCTACGGTGACAAGTGATCTCATTTATCATATTAGCAAAAACATCATCTCTTATGAGATCGTCTTTTATCTCCAAATAGGAAATCTCGTCGACTTGTGTGAGATTCCATGGGCGTGTCAGTACAAATGCGTAATTTCTATAAAGATCCACATCTGAAACCTCTCTTTCATCAGAAGGAGTATAAGATCCTATTTCATAAGGATTTTGGGGATCGCTTACATCTATTATTCGAAGTCCTCCTTTTCTATTCGCCACGAATAAAAGATCCCTTTCCAAGAGTAAATGATGACTTTTATTTCCTAAAGATAAGGAAGTAATAATCTGAGGATCTCTTGGAGAGGAAACATCCACTACTGTTATCCCATTACCGCAACCTACCAGAAGGTAGTCCTCCTTCTTCTCCATATCAAAACAAACATTTCCCATACTCACACTTGCTATGCTTTCCACTCCCATTTCTCCTGCTTTTTCCCATAACGAATCAACATAGAGTGTCTTATAAAGAAATCCAGTAGTAAAAGTATATCTGCCCGCAGCTTCCACTCCCTGCCAGGGACCAAAGGGTCTCTCCGTACGTCCTATCAAAGAAGGTTGTAAGGGATCACTCGCTACGTTTAAATAACAAATGTAGGAAGCGTGAGAAACCGCAAGATACTCAATCTTGCTACCATCAGGCTCTCCAAACCATCCTTCAAATCCATCTATACAAAAAGTAGAAGAACTACAATAAGCATAGTTTACAAGTTCTCCAGGAGGTGTAGAAATATCCACCACTGCAAACCCACTCCAAGTAGTAGCATAGAGATAATTCCCCATAATGAAGAGATTCAAAACCCAACCAGGTATTCTAATAATCCCTATTCTTTCGGGATTCAAAGGATCTGAGATGTCGTAAACCCATATCCCAAATTGTCCCATCGCTACGTAGTAATAATTATCCTTTATCGTAGCACTATACGCACTTCCACTCCCTCTGGGCAAATAAACCACTCCTACTTCCTGAGGATTTGTGGGATCGGATATATCAACTATCCTCAGTGCCGCGGCCATCCACCCAGGTCTGTGAGTCCAGACAAAAAGATTATCTTTCGGTCCCATTGGCTCTATCCCTGCATCAGGGTCCCCACTGGCAAGGGCATTAAAGATGTCAACAACATCGTGATAATAGGCGGAAGTGTCGGTGATGTCCTTATCTGGGAAGGGAGCCTGATAGCGCGGATTTCGTATCTCATAGTCCTTTCCATCCCCATAAAGCACATGTATATTCTCATCAGGCCATCCATTCTTATACAGCAACTCCCACATGAGATAGGTATCGTTCCACCTTTCGTTGGGAATGCGCCTGCAAGAAGTAGTAAAACTCTCATCCTCAAAATACACCGCCTC
>Ga0180300_10000782_pt1 | contig 14365 bp, 22 predicted proteins | sample GuaBasSediGuay15_FD_121798 | JGI IMG/M metagenome (GOLD analysis project Ga0180300, IMG submission 121798) | Subseafloor sediment microbial communities from Guaymas Basin, Gulf of California, Mexico - Guay15, Core 4569-2, 21-24 cm | ecosystem: Environmental > Aquatic > Marine > Hydrothermal... | reverse complement strand
TCTGCCATGAAGATAACCGTCATCGGTTCGACACAGTATCGAGACAAGATCAAATCTTATGTGCGAGAGCTGGCCCAGAGGGGAAACGTTGTCCGCGTTCCGGCCTTTGATGACCACCCAGAATGGGACGAGCTGCGCATCTGTGAGTACAACCGCCGCCTGATCGAATGGGCTGAAGAGGTCCACATCTTTTGGGATCAGCGCTCTATGGGGACCGTTTTTGACTTCGGGATGGCCTTCGCGCTGAGGAAGCCGGTGAAGGTCGTCTACCTGGAGCCGAAGACCTTTGCCGGGGTGATGAAAAAGTACGAGGCCCTTTTAGCGGCAGAAGAAAGGGAGGAGACGAAGTGAGATGCGCGTATTGTGTTCATTACCAGGGGGCGGGTTCCATTTGTGCGCGGGGAAGGGGTCCCCGCTGTGCTGATGAGTGCGAGTCTTTCCTGGATGGTTTTGTCCTGAAGAAGATCCGAGAATACAACGAGCAAGGCCAGCATTATGACCATTATGTGAGAATTCCAAAAGAGCTGGCCCGTAGTGACCGGGATGTTTTGGCTGTGATTGAGTGGAAAGGTTATTGGAGCTGGTGGTTCGTAGAGCTTGAGGATGGAGTAGACCAGGGAGGTTGTGGGGAGGAGTTTGAGGAGAAGGAGCTCGTCTTTTCTGTTTCACACAAGGGGGAGACAGATGGCGTATAGGCATCAGGCCGTACACACCAGGATCTGGCATGACGAAAAGTTCAAGGCCCTGTCCGATGATGCCAGGCTGCTGTTCTTCTACGTCATGACGTGCCCTCACTCGAACCTGATCGGCCTGTTCGTCCTTCCGAAACCGTACATGGCTGCTGATCTCGGATGGTTACCGAAACGGTTAGCGAAACCGTTCCAGGAACTGTTTCAGAAGGGTTTCATCGACTATGACGAGAAGACCTCCGTCATCTGGATCCGGAACCATCTCCGGTACAACCCTCTGGACAATCCGAACCAGGTTAAAGCGGCTATCAAGCTCATCGATGAACTCCCAAAAACCCGCTTATTTCAAGGCCTTTCTGGGTTCCTGGAACAGTTTGGCAAACCGTTCCTTAAACCGTTGGTGGAACGGTTACGGGAACGGTTACAGGAAGGGTTTGGCAAACCAGAACCAGAAACAGAACCAGAACCAGAAACAGAACCAGAGAATAATATATATATAGCTCCGAACGATGCGGGGATCGTTTCGGAGCCGCCCCCTGATTCTCCCCCTCCCAAGTCGAAAGGACCTCCAAAGATCGATTTCGACTGGGAGACTGGCACCTTCCAGGGAATCACCGAAGAAGAGCTCAATCGCTGGGCCGAAGCCTACCCTGCCGTGGACATAGAGCTCGAGCTACGGCAAGCCGCCGAGTGGCTCCTGGCCAACCCCCACAAGCGCAAGAAGAACTACCGCCGCTTCCTGGTTTCCTGGTTTTCCAGGACCCAGCAGCGCGGCGGATCCAAGGGAGGACGAAATGACCGCTCACGAGTTGCGTCAGCTACTGATCCGGTGGAGAGGGAGCTACAGAACGCCGAGGCCACCTATCAGCAGTGGCTTCGTGAACGTGCCGCCGCTCAAAAGGGTTCCCGAGCCGCCCCCAAGCTACCAGGAGTTCAAGGTGATGCTGGGGGCGGCAGTGGAGGAAAACGAAAAAGAGAAGGCGCTGAGGAGGTTCCTGGAGAGGTTTCCAGGGTGGATCGAGGAGGTCCTGGAGTATCAGGAGGACCTCCAGGAGATCAGGATCCACAACATGGAGTGGGCGGAGCTGGCTCTGGCGACGGCGGAGGTGACCTACCAGGGCCAAGGGATGGACCCGATTGACTGGGTCCCCTATGGCCCCGAGAAGCGAGGGTACAGGTTCATGCTGGTTTCGGACTTCGAGTTCAAGAGGGACGAGATGGGGATAGTCAGTCGGCGCAAGCTCTACATCCCGCTTTACCCGGAGCGCTATCTCGTCAGCACACGAGAGGCTGGTGTAGCTCAACGGGCAGAGCAGCCGGCTTGTACCCGGCAGGTTGCAGGTTCGACTCCTGCCGCCAGCTCTGCGGGGAGGTGAGCCATGCTGCCGTACTTCGAGCAACTGATCATCAGGACCATCTGGTTGGGGGTGACCCGAACCCCGGACAAGACGAAGATCAGGTGCCGTCTCCTGGAGGAAGACGGGGTGAGGCATGCGGAGGGGACGACTCTCGAGGAGGCGGCCATGAAGATCATCAGGGGGTGTAAAGATGGGAGACGTGAGCTTTAAGCGATTGCCCACTTTGAGGCCCGCAAGTGAGGCCGCTTCTCCGCTTTCGGCCAACTGGACCCTGTACAAACCCGAGGTCCTGGCGGAGAAGCTGGGACTTCCTCTGGAAGTCGTGGATGAGGCGCTGGAGGAGACGGGTTTCTACAAGGCAGTGAGGATCAGGGAGGAAGTCATCAGGCTCAAGACGAAGCTCCTGAAGGAGCAGAAGGAGCTGACAAAGCAGGAACAGGAGCTGGTGAAGGAGCTCAAGCAGGTGAGACGGGAGCTTTACTACCTGCAGAGGGAATTGACCCACCTGAGGAACATCTTGAGGTTGCCGAGGGAGAAGCATGAAGTGCGCCCCAACGATTGGTGATCTGAAGGCTCTGCGAAATCTACTGGTCTCTTTTCGTAATCTGCTGGCTCGTCGTAATGAGCCTCTCCCCTACCCTGACTTGGACGAAAATGAGCTTTCGCCCGAAATGCTCGAGAAGATAGGGGAGATGATCTTTCAATTTCTTGATGAAAGGGACAAGCGCGGTTTCAGAGACAAATTGTCAGATGAGCAGTGCTGGCTTGTAGTTCGTTCATGGTTCGGGCTGAAGTGTTCACATCCACGGATGGTGCCATACGGAAGAGGAGCATGGCGGTGCGTCTTCTGTGAATCAGTCATTGTGAGGACTAAGTAGCATGAAGTGTGCCCCGATTTGTAAGGATCAAAGCTGTCGCTACTGGCAGAAGATGCCCCCCGAGTTCGAGGCCCGGTACGGAAACTGCGTGCTGCGCGTTGCTAACGAGGGGCCGAAGACCCTGGAGTTCATCGCCCAGATCTTTGGCATTACCCGCGAGAGGGTGAGGCAGATCGAGGCGACAGCCCTGAGGAAGGCCGCCCGGAGGATCCGGGAGATGGGGTTAGCCGAGTGTGAGCGAGCCGTCGTAGAGGAGGATCCCGTTTTCCTTGAGCGAGCCAGTAATCTCGAGAGGTCCATAAAAAGGAAGCGAGCCAATGAGGAAAAGGAGCCCACAAATTTTGAGGGAGCCAAGCCAGTTGAGAAGCCCATTCGGGACAAGCGAGCCAGAGTAGCTGAGAAACCCGTACCAGATAAGCGAGCCACGCGTTATGACGAACCCATGATGGCAGAGCGAGCCATAGTAACGGAGGCGACCGACGACCTCGAGCGTAGTGGTTTGAAGAGTAAGACGGCCAGGAAAGGAGAGAAGCCCCTTGAACCAGAGCGAGCCAACTTTCCTGAGGGACCCAGCAAGGAGGAGCGAGCCCTCTTCGGAGAGAAACCCGAAGGCGGTGAGCGAGCCCCAAACACGGAGAAACCCTTCAGAAAAAAGCGCTACATGAGGCCGATGCCTCACGAGTTCTTGCTGGTCACGGAGGAGAAGATCCTCCTGGCGAGGGAATAAGCCATGTGCCCTGAGGAACCCCAAAAAGGGGAGCAAGCCAGTTGGCAGGAGAAGCCCATGTTACGGGAGCGAGCCATTGCTCGTGAGAAGCCCAATACTTTAGAGCGAGCCATCTAACGAGAGGAGCCCAATCAAAAGGAGCGAGCCGTGTGGTTTGAGAAACCCAAAGGTTTTGAGCGAGCCAGAGCAGTAAAGAAAACCGTGGTGAACAAGCGAGCCGGGTAGACGGAGAAACCCAAGGAAAGTGAGCGAGCCAAGGTAAAGGAGAAACCCATTTCAGATGAGCGAAAAACAAGAACAGGAGGAGGAACCCATGAATCAGGCCTTTTTGTTCGCAGCTAAGAGTCTTGAGTTCGTTCAGAAGCTGAGGGTGGCCGCCCAGGTGCGCCGTGCTCACCTGGCGCGGCAGGAGAAGAAGGACCAGATCACAGAACTGGTCGAAACCAAAGCCCGGGAGCTCGAAGACATCCTCAACGACTGGATCAGGGATCAGGTCACGGAACATCCGGCCTATGAGTGGTTCAGCCAAGTGAAGGGTGTGGGGACGCTAAACATCGGCAAGGTCCTGGCCTACATCGACATCGAGGAGGCTGACACCATCTCGAGCCTCTGGAAGTATGCGGGCTACGGGGTGACCAACGGCAAAGGGGACCGCCCGGTGCCTGGGAAGAAGCTCTGCTTCAACCGCAAGCTCAAGACGATGTGCTATCGGCTCGGGACCTCCCTGATCAGGGCTAAGGGGGCCTACTACGACTACTACGTCAGGGAGAAGAAGCGCATCGAGCGCAAGGCCGAGGAGAAGGGACTGAAGATCGTCTCGGGCAAGGAAACCGAGGGCACCATCTCCAAGGGCCACATCAACATGATGGCCCGGCGGAAGATGATGAAGCTCTTTTTGGCCCATCTCTGGCTGGTGTGGCGCGAGGCCTTGGGGCTTCCGATCACGAAGCCCTACGCCCACCAGATGATGGGTCACGACGGTTATATCGACCCGTGGAAGATGGTCGAAGGAGGTGGAGCATGAGGAGGATGGCTTTTAGAAGACCAGTTTTTCATCCAGGGCTGAACTTTACGGTCCGCCTTGGAGAAGAGTGGGCAGATTTGAAGGTTGGCGAGATCATCGAGCTGGATGGCCCATGTTGGTGTCTCGGAATGGTCACCCAAGTCTTAAAGTGCCGCTTGATGGATATTCCCAACTTTGTGTTGGAAAGGGAGCATGATCCGGACGGCAGGACTTATTCGGGGCTCTTAAATGTGCTGAAGGAGACCTATCCGGAACTGCAAGAAAAAGAAGCTGGAGAGATTGATTATGAAATCGTCACCTGTGTGGGCTTTTGGGTTGCCGTTGCTCTCGGACACGAAGACTTGGTTCTTGAGAAAGAGAAAGGGCAATGAAGCTAAAGGAGAGCAAGGAGGAGAGAGAATGAGACTGCCTAAGCACATCATCAAGCGGGATGAACAGACCTACCTCGAGCTCATCTGCCAGCGCTGCAACGGTTCCCTGAAGCTGTGGACGGACAACAAGGAGTGGCGGCGGAGACATATCGAGAGCTTTGTGGAGTACCACAGGAACTGCAAGGCGTGTGAGGGGGGGGTGTGCGAAGTTACATAAATCCTGCGGTTGGTGAGTGCAGAAGGGACTAACTGCAACCTTTATGTAAAGGGCAAGGATGCAAGTAAAAAAGATCTGTTCAGTGCTTAGGTACTTCCGCTGCCCTTCTGAAGTAACACTTGAAGAAGTGGAGCTTTGTACCCCGCCCGAGATTATTGCCTCCATCACCGAGGGAAAGATCGCCCAGAGGATACCTGAAAAGGCAAGTAGGGTAGAGATGCTTGAAATGCCAGAAGTCTTGTCCCCACCTATAGGAACTGAAGTAGAAAAGTATGTTGCACCTAAGCAGAAGTGTTTAGAGGTCAAGGAATGGTATGCCCGAGTTTATGTAACAGACAGCTTCATTGTCGGATGCGACGATGTAATCTCTGCCCTGATGGAGAAGTGCCGCCAGACGTTTAGCCGTTACCGCCGTATTTTCTTAGGCAAAGTAGAGCTAAAGAAGAGAGTAGACCGCCTGCTCACATGGTCCCTGCGTAGCAGACTGCGTTACTGGTGGTTGTGTCTCATGGGGCGTCCCGTGGATTTTGGGACTTTCCCGGGGCGAAATAGGATCACGTTCACTCTGCAGGTTATGGCAGCGATGGAATAAAAATGGCTTAAAGGACAAAAAGTCTACAAGCATGAAGAAAGAAGAGTTTGATTTTTATGTAGAGGCGGGCATAAGCAGGAGAGAGGACGCCAGACTTATAATTCAATCCCTCATCAACTGGCTCATTGACGTCCTTTATGTCCCCGATCCGGATCTGATAAGGGTAGTCAATAAGAGGCTAATTAAGAAGCTTGGCCTTGATAAAGATGCTATCAACTGGGGGGATTTGAAGTGCTATACGGTGGAAGAAAAAGCGGGAGGATATGTGGCTTATGTGGATGAGGCTGACCCTTCTGCTCGCCATCTTCAGCGTTACCTGGAGGGATGGCTCGCGAAGTGGGGGTGGAACGTAACTGTAATAACGGAATGGTAGGTTCAGGGGGGACGCAATGAAGATCTTTGCAGCGATAGAGGATCTGATCAGGTCGAAGGACGGGCAGTACGGCAATCAAGACGACTTCCCCACGCACAGGATCCTCGCGCGGCTTGATCCGAATTTCCGAGCGGTCAGTGCTTGCAAGCACCTTTTCGCCTATGTGCGGACGAAGGCCTTGGGGGAGCTGGTGAAGGCGGCCGCCTACCTTGCCCTCGAGTATGAGGAGCGAATGACCGAGGATATCCCGAAGGGAGGTGATAGGAGGTGTTCGAGGATAAACCGCTTGACATAGTGCCATCGAAAGGGTCGGAAGGGCGGGGTGGTGGCATGAAATGTCCCTGCGGACATGGTCCGATGGAGCTGAGGAAGCAAATCAAGACCACCACGTTCCGCGGCGTTGAACTCCACTACGAAGCCGAGAGCTACGTGTGCCCGGTGTGTGGGCTTGAGGTGGCCACCGTGGAACAGGCTGCCAAGATTCAGCGGGCAATAATCGAGGCCCGTGAGTCTGTAGAGGAGACCTGAGCACAAGGTTGAGATGCGGAAATATCAGGTGAGCATAGATCGTGTCCCCATGGGGCTCAATCGTTACATCAGGATCCACTGGGCCCAGAGGGTCCGGGAAAGGGAGCGGTGGGTCGAGGAGATTTGGGCGGCCTTCAATGGGCGACCACCCCGGCTTGGGACGGCGAAAGTGCAGATCTACGTCGAGACTTCCCATCCCCAGGATCCTGATAACTTGCAGGGGAGCTGTAAACCGATCCTGGATGCGATGAGAAGGCTTGGGATCATCGATGATGACGACGAAAGCAGCATAAAACTCGATGTCAAGCAAAAAAGGGCGAAAAAGGGCAAAACGACCATTGTACTCAGCCCTCTTACCTGAAGATGACCCCATCCAGAGGGCAATCGATTGGCAGCGCCGATCCCTGGCTGGGATGTACGGCCTGCCCTTCAGCGACAACCCCTCCCCTGGCCCTGAATCGGTGATCATCAGGGCTATAGACGAAAAATACACCGATCCCGGGCGGGACCACATGCTCTATCGCTGTTATCTCGCGGGATACACGATAGATGAGATCGCCCGGATCTTTCAGATCCCCCCCACCCAGGCGAAATTCCGCATCAAAAGGGCCTACCTGCTGCGCAGGCTGTAAAAGCATGGCCGCTTTCCGTTGTTCCGCGTCCCCAGTAAGTGAGGGGATGAAAGTCGAAACGCATGGATATGACCAGTACCAGATCTGGACCAAGGGCGATCTGATAGCCCTGGGGCTGAGCCCCGAGGAGGCCGAAAGACTGAGCCGCGAGCTTCACAACATGATGCGTCGCGAGATGCGGGCATGGAGGCGAGTGCGGGAGCATGAGGTTCCGGCGGGAGACTGGGTTGAGCTTTCCAAAATCCCGGCGACTTACGGACCCTGATTATCTGAACTTCATACGCCAGAGACCCTGCATCGTCTGCCGGCGATACGGCGTTCATGCGCATCACGTGAAGAGCCGAGGGGCCGGGGGAAGCGATTACCTGGCCGTGCCGCTCTGCCCCGAGCATCACCATCTCTGCCATGTGCTGGGGAAGGAGACCTTTCAGGCGAAGATGGGGGTCGATCTCAAAGAGGCCGTAATCGGCTGCCTCATCGACTACATTCGGGAGCTGAAGCATGGACGTGCGGATTGAGTATGTGCCCCTGAGTGAGCTCAGGAGGTGGCCCCGAAATCCCAAGGACCACGACCTGGGGGCCCTGCATCAGTCCCTGGCTCGCTTTGGCTTCGTCAATCCACTGATCATCGATGAGCGGACGGGCCAGCTCGTCGCGGGCCACGGGAGGCTCGATGCCCTGCTTCAGATGAAAGCATCGGGGCAGAACCCCCCAGAGCGGATCAAGCTGGCGGAGGACGGGGAGTGGCTCGTGCCGGTGGTGCGGGGGATCTCGTTCAACTCCGACACGGAAGCAGAGGCTTACGCCCTGGCTGACAATCGCCTGGCAGAGCTCGGGGGGTGGATCGAGGATAAGCTTGCCGGGGTGCTGAAGGACATCTGGGAGGTGGAGTCGCTGGAAGGCACGGGCTTCTCGGAGGACGATCTCGACGAGATATTCGGGCGCTTGAGCTCGGAGGGCTTCGATGAGGTTCGGATCGGCAAGAAGGTGACTTGCCCGCACTGTGGGCATGAATTTGAAGCTTAACCGCATCTTTTGGTGAAACGATGGCTGGGCAGAAAGGGAAAAAGCCAAGGTATCGGGTCCAGGAAGTGCTGGAGGCCATAGAGGGGACTTACGGGATCAAGACCATCATCGCCCGAAAGCTGGGATGCCACCGGGTGACGGTGAATCGCTATCTCAAACGTCATCCAAGACTGGCGGAGGCCGTCCGGGAGGAGCGGGAAAAGCTCAAAGACCTCGCAGAGGCCAAGCTGATAGAGCAGCTTCAGGATGGTCAACCCTGGGCCGTCAAATACGTGCTGAGTACCCTGGGTAAGGATCGGGGCTATGTGGAGCGGCAGGAGCATGTGGTCTCGGGGCTCGAGGGAGGGGCTCCGATCTCGATCGACAGGGGCTGTCTGAGCAAGGTCCTTGCTGATCCCGAGGGCAGGAAGGCAATCGAGAAGATTCATGAGATCCTCCAGGGCAATTCCGGGCCTTCCGATTGATGCATCGTGGCGATGTCTGCCTCATCTATTCGCTGAACATTTAGGCCGTGGCAAGTGGAGGCTCTATCCCTACCTGCGCCTGATTGGCGATAGGGTTACCGAGGCCATTTTCAGGGGCCGGGGCAGACTCATCGTCAATCTCCCTCCTCGACACGGCAAGTCGCAGTTGGTCTCGGTTTACATCCCCGCCTGGTATCTGTCCCTCTTCCCCGAGCGGTGGGTCCTTCTCGCAACCTATGAGGGCAACTTCGCCCTGAGCTGGGGGCGGAAGGTGAGGGATCTGCTGGAGGCCCATCCCGAGCTCGGGGTGAAGATCAGGCAGGATGTATCTGCGGCCTCCCACTGGGAAACCACCGAGGGCGGCGGAATGGCGACGGCAGGTTTTGGTGGTCCCCTCACCGGGAAGGGGGGGCACTTGCTGATCGTCGATGACCCCGTGAAGAACTGGCGCGAAGCTCAGAGCCCCGTGATCCGCAAGGCGGTCATCGAGTGGTTCAACTCGGTCTTTTACACCAGGGCGGAGCCGGGGGCGACGATCGTGGTCGTGATGACACGCTGGCACGAAAGGGATCTCACAGGTTATCTGGTCGGGGAGCACTCCGATCGATGGGAGGTGATCAGACTCCCGGCCCTTGCCGAAGGTGGGGATCCCCTGGGCCGCAAGGAGGGGGAGGCCCTGTGTCCCGAACGCTACCCCCGGGAGGAACTCCTGAGCATCAAGGAGGCGATAGGGAGCTACTTCTGGACAGGGCTTTATCAGCAGAGGCCGGCTCCCGAGGAGGGGGGGATCTTTCGGCGGGAGTGGTGGCGATACTACAGAGAGCCCCCCAGGGTCGACCTGTTGGCCCTGAGCTGGGACACGGCCTTCAAAAAGGGCGAGGAGACCAGTTACACGGTCTGTGAGGTCTGGGGCAGGGCCAGGGGTGGCTACTATCTGCTGGATCTGTGGCGGGCCCGGGTGGAGTACCCGGAGCTGAGGCGCCAGATGATGGCGCTGTACGAGAAGTGGCGGCCCCATGCGGTGCTCATAGAGGACCGAGCCAGTGGCCAGAGCATCCTTCAGGAGCTGAGGCGCGAGGGGAGGATCCCCGTAGTACCCATAGCCCCCGAGGCCGACAAGGTGATGAGGGCGAGGATCGTGTCGCCGCTCGTGGAGGCTGGCAAGGTCCATCTGCCCGAGCGGGCCCCATGGCTTGCCGATTTCCTGGATGAGGTGACGGCCTTCCCCAATTCCGAGCACGACGACCAGGTGGATGCAATGAGTCAGGCCCTCGATTGGCTAAGGGAAGATAGGGGCCCAGGGATCCTCCTGCTCTGACAGGCCGGAATCTAAAAAATTGTGTCCCAAGTAAGTGAGCCCCCGGAGTGGGGTTTTTCTTTTCCGGGAGGGAAAGATGCTGCGGAAGCTGGCTTCACTAATCCTGGGACGCCAGGCGGGGGGCAATGCCTTGCTCAAGGCCTGGCTGGCGGAAGATGGACACGAACCAGGCACCAAGGTCACCAAGCCCTACGAGCAGGTCTCCTGGGTCTATGCCTGTGTCAAGGCCATCGCCACGAACATAGCTCGGGTTCCCTTCAAGCTCTGGCGTGGGAATCGGATCCTGGAAGAGGGTCCCCTCTATGAGCTCTTTCGGGATGTGAATCCTTACATGTCGCGATGGCAGCTCTGGGAGACGACGATGACCTTCCTCGAGCTCACGGGCAACGCCTTCTGGATCCTGGATTATCCCGGGGGAGACGTGCGAAGGGTGCCGGTCCGGATCTGGGTCTTCGGACCGGACAGGATGAGGCCCGAAGTTCGCGATGGGGTCCTGGTGGGCTGGACCTACCAGCACCGCAACAGGCGGGAAAGATTCTCGGTGGAGGAAGTGATCCACTTCAAATACGTCAACCCCTACGGGGACCTAATGGGCATGGGACCTCTGCGGGCAGCGCGGGAGGCCGTGCAACAGGACTGGTGGGCCCAGATGTATAACCGCTCGATGTTCAAAAACTCTGCAGAGCCTGGAGGGGTGCTGGAGACTGAGCAATCCCTCACCACCCAGCAGGTGGGGGAGCTCCGGAAGCAGTGGGAGGCAAGACACCGGGGGGCGGACAAGGCGAAGCGCGTAGCCATCCTCCATTCGGGGCTGAAATGGAAACAGATAGGGCTGAGCCCGAAGGACATGGAGTTTCTGGCTGCCAGGAAGTTCAACCGCGAGGAGATCTGTGCGGTCTTCAAGGTGCCTCCGGTCGAGGTCGGCATCATGGAATATGCCCGCTATGCCAATGCGGACGTGCAGCGGCGGATCTTCTGGGAGACCAACCTCATTCCGAAGCTCAAATACCTTGAGGACAAGCTCAACACGGATCTCTTTGCCAGGGTGGCCCCCGAGGTGACCGGGGAGTTTGACCTCTCGGGGGTAGAGGTCCTCAAGGAGGATTTCAACGAAAAGGTCGAGACGGCCTACAAGCTCTGGCAGATGGGGGTTCCCCTGAACGAGATCAACGAGAAGCTCGATCTGGGCTTCAAGGAAGTGCCCTGGGGCGATGACTGGTGGATCAACATGAACCTGATACCAGCTTCCTCGCTTGTATCTGGTGCCGGTGAGAAGAGTGGCCGAATTGTCGTCCCCGATGTCCCCAGGTTGATGAAGGGTGAAGACGCCGAGCTCAAGCGCAGGGAGGCGCTCTGGAGGGCGCACCTGGAGCGCTTCGATCCCCTGGAGGATCAGTTCAAGCGGAAGCTGAGGCGTTTCCTATGGGAGCAGCGCCAGAGGGTCCTCGAGGCGCTTCACAAACAGGAGCTCAAGGGCCTGACCAGGGACGTCGTGGACGAGATCTTCGACCTCGAGCAGGAGAACGGACGGCTGAGGAAGAGGCTCGATGAGGTTTATCGGCTCATCCTTGCGGAAGGCCTGGCGGTGGTCGTCGAGGAGACGGGGGAATTCGACTGGGGATGGGATGATCCGGCGATCCAGGATTACCTGAAGCAGCTTACTGAGCGGGTGACCAAGGTCAACGACACGATCAAGCGGCACCTGAGGCGAGAGATCCTCGATGGGCTCTCCAATCGCGAGACCTTGAAGGAGATCGCCGACAGGGTCCGCAAGGTTTACAACATGGCTTCGACCCGGGCTTCAGCGATCGCCAGGACTGAGACCTGTTCGGCGATCGAGGGTGGGAAGTTTCTGGGGAGGCAAAAGGTGGGGGTGAAGCTCCATCAGTGGATCAGTGCCCGGGACGAACACGTGAGGGAGAGCCACTGGATGCAGGATGGAAAGACGGTGAAGGTCGGGGAGCCCTTCCCCAATGGGCTGCGGTTCCCCGGCGATCCCAACGGCCCGGCAGCCGAGGTCATAAACTGCCGGTGCACCACTATCGCTGTAGAGGAGGGATAACGGATGGAGAACAAGGAGATGATCGTCAGGACCTTTGCTGGAAAGATCAGGTCGGTCAACGAGAAGGATTACACCGTGGAGGCCCTCGTTTCGGATGAGAGCATCGATCGCTACAACGAGGTAATCAGGGTCGATGCCTGGAAGAAGGGACTCCAGCACTACAAGAAGCACCCCGTCCTTCTTTCTTCCCACGTCTATACCGATCTGCGCAAACAGATCGGGGAGGCGGTCAATATACGAGTTACCGAGGAGGGGCTTGTGGCCAAGTTCAAGTACTATGTGGGCGAGGGAAATCCCGAGGCGGATTGGGCCTTCAAACTCGCCTCCAAGGGAATGGCTGCATACTCGGTGGGTTTTATCCCCCTGAAGTGGGAAGACGGAGATCGGGACGACGACACCGTAAGGGCTGGAAAGAAGCCGCGCAAGGTCTATACCGAGGTGGAATTGCTCGAGATCTCGCAAGTGTTGATTCCCGCAAACCGCAATGCCCTGCAGAGGGCGATGGAGGACGAGGAGCCGATCATCAGGACGATGGCGGAACAGATCTGCCAGGATGGAGATCTCTGCCTCCTGCTTGACGACGTCGTTACGAAACCGGAGGAGACCGAGGACTACATCCACATCCCCGTAAGGGACCCCGATGACTTCCTGAAGGACACCTTCAGGACCATCGACATCAGCGTTCCAAAGGGGATCAAGGCCGTCGTGGGGAAGCTGAAGAAGGACGGCAAGGACGGTCCAATGGTGGTGCAGAAGTACATGTTCGACAAATCGTGCAAACATCGCCCCAACAAGTGCGATTGGACGATGGATGAGGCCGAGCAATGGGTCAAGGATCACGCGAAGGGGATGCTGCTCGCCACATGTGACTACGACATAGCGGAGGACGAGGTTGAGGCAATCGAGGCAAGCGATCTCGACGATGGGGTGCTCGTTCGGTTTGTGCACAGTCCCCGCAATCCCTTCGGTTCCCACTGTAGCTTCCGCTTCAAGGGGGGCAAAGAGGGATACAAACGAGCCTGGAAGCTTCACTTTTCCCAGGTGAACGGGGGCAAGACCGATCCCGCTTCCTGTGGTCCAATTCGGGGCACGATAAGGCGGATAGCGATGATCGCGGCGGCAATGAAGCCGCCATGTAAGGTTGTCTCCAGCGACAAGATCCCTGCGCGCCAAGGGCCCAAGAGCCCGTTGCCCGGTAAGTACCCACAGACTCCCCAGGACTACGGGCTGAAGGAGTGGCTCAAGCCCTCTGAAGAGGGTGTCGATCCCGAGAAGGCTCTCAGGCTGACGTGCGAGGATCTGAACATCATCAAGCGGGCAGCGGTTGCTGAGCTGAAGCGCAGAATACAGGATCGAGAAGAGAAGACGCTCAGCGAGGAGGAAATCAGGTTCTTCGAATGGTTGAATGAATGGGAAACCCTATCAATGATTCTTTCCGATCAGCAACAGAAGTTGAGCACCATCGAGGACAACATCGCAGAGATGTCTGACCTCATTGCTAAGGTTGCCCAGGCCCCGGTCAAGCAGGCCGATGAAGATGCCAATGCTGACCAAGGGGAAGGGGCGAAAGACTCGTATGTCGAGCTCATACTTTCCGAGCTTGACGAGATCAAAAACTCTCTGAAGGAGGTGTAGCTCGAGAAAGACACGTTAGTTTTTCACATCATTCGTTAATGGCGGCTTAGGCCGCCTTTTTTATTGCCGTAGCCGCACCTGAGGCTCTCCCTGGAAGGCTGGCACTGCCAAGGCTGACCAAGGGGACGATGCTGAAGTGACCGCGGCAAAGGCATCTCGAACCTCAAAAACTCTCAAGGAGGTGACAGGGAGATGCAGCAGGTGCTTACGGCTATTGCTGAGCTTAAGGACATCATTGCTGGTACAACCGAGAAGGTTGCCAGCTATGAGCAGAAGATTGAGGAGCTCGCTAATGCCCTCAAGGCCCATGAGGAGCGGATCTGGAAGCTCGAGAAGGCTGCTACCCCTGCCCGGGTGTCCCTCGGTGACCGTCGGGTTGCCTGGGATGCCGAGCAGAGGGTGGAGTTCCTCAGGTGGTTCCAGGGGGCCCTCACCAGGACCCTCACTGAGGGGACCGACGCTGAGGGTGGA
>Ga0180300_10000781_pt1 | contig 14376 bp, 33 predicted proteins | sample GuaBasSediGuay15_FD_121798 | JGI IMG/M metagenome (GOLD analysis project Ga0180300, IMG submission 121798) | Subseafloor sediment microbial communities from Guaymas Basin, Gulf of California, Mexico - Guay15, Core 4569-2, 21-24 cm | ecosystem: Environmental > Aquatic > Marine > Hydrothermal... | reverse complement strand
TTCATTTAGTGTTACAGTAAGTGCTGAAAGATCTATTTCTACCTCATAGTACCTTAGATTATTTGTTGTATCACCTACAAGGACATACATATATACCTTGCTACCCTTCATGTACCAATAATTGTAACACCATTAAGATAAGTTGTGTTAAATGTTGCCTCAATCGTATCAACAGTTTTGTTCTTTACCGAAATAATGGTTACTCCATATCTTTTGTATGTATAGTTAAGGGCTTGTGTACATGATATAACTATGAATTTATAGTCTTTATTATGCCTAACAACCGCTATTGGAGGATTATTTGCTAAGCTAACACCCAAACCTGTTACGTTTATTGAGGGCATCTTTACACCCTATAGAATTATACTCTACATTTTAAATAACTTTTATGTTTATTTTGACACCTCTTTTACTCTTAATGCACTAGCCATTGCGACCATTATCATTACTATGATGAAGAATGGCATTAACGCCCATAGATAATTTAGTAGAGATGCTATTATATTCGTAACGATTTGCAAGTACCCAAATTCATACTTAACTACAGCTTCGCTTCCCTCATATTCTGGATCACCCGGAAATACCGCCTTAAACCATATAGTACCATAGTATGTATTCTGGTATGTTGTTGTAGCCTTACCATTAGGGTCTGTAGTTTTTCTTTCTATCTCAGTATAGTTTGTACCATCAAGTGAGTAATAAAATATGATTGTCTTACCACCTAGGGGATTACTGTAAATATCCGTTAGAGTAGCCTCCAGCTTTAAAGCCATATATCCCTACCAAAATAATAACTCTAACTAAAGATTTAAGTTTATTCAATAATTGAGATAAGCCTATAAACTATGCTTCTCCACGAATAATCCCCCTTAAACGTAAACCTCTCACTAATCTTTGATTTCAGTTCATCTACATTATCAATAGCATAATGTATTTTATTGATGAAGTCCTCTAAATCAACTTCATGACCTCTACCAATATGAATTGGATTATCTTTCAACACTACAGGTCTTGATGAAATCTTAACACCAAGTTCTGGTATGACTTTACCCGCATACTCCTCTATACATGACTCTTTGGGATAAATTATTGGTCTATCCCTTATGAGAGCCTCTAATCCATTAAGTTCAAATCCTCCCCCTCTTGAAGGTACTAACACTATATCCGATATATCGTAGAGCGTCTTTAATTCATCATCACCCATAAACCTAGTTATGATGTAATCACACATATCAATGTATGGATGATTATATGTTGAAAACTTACATAGTAGTATAAAGTCATTCCTCTTTTTTCTCAGTATGTTTATCGCTTTATGAACAATATCTGCTCCTTTCCTATATTCGCTATGCAAACAAAAGAACAACATTATCTTCTTTCCTTCATTCTTCACTTTTTTATAGATAAATAGTAATTGATTATCCCTAATCACAAATACATCACTAAAGAATACATCACTTACACCATGTGGTAGTACATGTATTGGTTTCTTTACGCCTGAATCAATATATGCTTTCCTTGAGTATTCAGAAGGTACTATGATTACGTCAGGTAAGTAATTAGCAATCATTACTGCCTTATCTGAGATCCTATCAGAGTCCGCTGTATCTAGTGCTACTATCTTATCGCATCTAGTACTCCTTATTTTTGCTAGTTGGTATTGAAGTTCCCTATCGTTATACCAACAATAATAGAATGGATAGAATAGTGGGTGTAGTAGTACGTAATTAGTTGGTAGTAGTCTCAAGAATCGTAGGCTATCAACATCAACATGAAAAACGAAATACCTTTCCGCTAAACCATACTTTATGTGATTCCTAGCAATCAAGGAAAAAGATACATTCTTTTTTACTGGGTAGCAATACGTTAGCCTCTTCTTATAATGTAAGCTTAACCCCAATCAAAGCCCCCAAAATTACCAGTAGAGGTGTTACGATATATTTTATTATCAAAGAAATAGTGCTGTTTTGATTTAGAAGCATTATTATTTTACCTTCAAGTTTAGAGACCTTAGCTTTTAGTTCAATCAATTCTTCTCTCACATACTTTATCTCCTCTTTATTCTCCTCTATGAGCTTAGAGAGTAGCGATAATTCATCATTTATTCTCTTAATTTCTTCCTCTATACTCATTCTATCACCAAGGTGTTATTGCTCTAATAATGAGGAATATGAGTAATAATACCATAATAAGGGGTACTATGTACTGAGGTACAAGTATTGTTTGCATGGTGGCTTGGAATTGCTGAAGTGCAAAATACGTTATTATCCCAGTTACCGCCATTGCACCAAATAATGCAATAATACTCCAAACCATTATCTCACCATTAATAACATTCTAAGAAATACTATAAATATTAGTACATATATCAAGGTAGTAATTAGTTGTGGAGACGTTAAAAATTCCAATAATGAACCGAATGCTTCCTGCGATGTTACATATTTTATAGCACTTACGTTTTCGCCCTCTATCTCTATCCATAGATCAAACACCATGTATATCTCTACATCTAAAGAGTATGGATCAGACCTTGTGAACTCAACCTTGAAGTGATTTAAATCACCTACAACTACCTTATCCGTAATGTCAAACTCTTGAACCCCACATACAGGGAAGTCTATTAGTTCTGCTACCATTGAGTCATTAACGTATAACCTAACAAAGTCATTAACTCTATTACCACCTGAGTACTCCTTAACGTGTAGTTTTAACGTTACCTTGTTTATGATACCACTTATTTTATATGTAGCTTCCTTTGTTGATGTGGTCTCATAAGGTGGTACTTCAATCCTTTCATCTTTGAATAGGTAGTATGAAGTTAGCATACCACCACCTACATCTTCTCTATCTTCTTCGCTAAAGCGTCATATAGTTTATTCAAGTTGTTTAGAAGTGCTAAATACGATAGAGTTACTAAGTCCTTACCCGCTAATGGGAGTAATGTTAGTGTTAAAGGTGTTTTACATTTAGGACATATTATAGGCTTACCCGCTACCTCTGTAATGTCTATACTGAATACATAATTACATACAGGACATTGAACAGGTATCTTCTTGCTCATACCTTACCCCTCCAATACCTTCTTTGCTTTAGGAATTAAAGTAATTATTTGGAGTGTTGTTTGAATTACCGCTAATTCAAGATAAAGTAACTGTAGCCAGACAAACCATGTAGGAAACATTACTACGTAGTATGACATCTAACCCCTATTAAATGATAGAAAGAAAAAGAAAAAGGTTTTAGGTTTTATCTATTGAAATGTTAGTACCTTATGTAGCCGTTAGAGACTCGCTAAGATACTTAAACATGTAGATGAAGATTACTAACATCATTATAGCTGTTACAACAGGCATTATACTTGTTATTAATGCGGTAACATCTACGTAAGCCATACTATCTCACCCCTTAGCAAATGCCTTTAACATGTATATCACTAGGAATAGCACTACGAACGCTACAATTATTGGAACTATGCTATTCATTATGGTCGCTATATCTATAGGTATATATGCCATACTTTATTCACCATGTAGTGATAACTCAACAAAATATTTAAACATTAGTACATACAATGAATAGGGAGTATGCATGAGAAAGCATATAAGAATAACTATCACAATTGAGAAGGATCTTTATGAACTCGCTAAGAAACATAACGTAAACATCTCCAAGGTATGTGAGAGAGCTTTGAGAGACTATATCAGAGAGAACTTTGGAGAGGAGTACCTATTAGAGGAGGAGAAGGAAGTACTTAAATACTCAAGTAAGGTATTAGAAATTTTGAGGAAGAGATAATGAAGTTGGATAGTAAGGATATGGAAATACTACTTAAGTCAATATTCTCTGTAATTCTCTACATAGAATGTAGAGAGAAATGGTCTGATAAAGTATGTCTTGATCATATAGAGAGATTTATTAAGAAGTAAATACTTCAAACCATAAGTGATACATACTTTCTTATCAGAAAGCCATATCAGTTTATGGTAAACTATATATACTTTCTCATCAATTCATTATTGGTGAACCAAATATGAGTATAAGTGAGGAAGATATTAAGAAGATAGACCAAGCAATAGAGAACCTAAACAAGATGTGTGATGAAATAAGGGTGAAGAGGGAAGGAAGAAAAGTTATCGTAGAGTACGTCTTTAAAGATGAATTACTGGCTAACGTTTACTATGAGTCATTAAAGGTAATGTTTGGAAGAAGTGGTGATTAGAAATTTCAGAAGAGAAACTAGCATTAGAGTTAAGGAAGTTAATGGAATTAACAGGTAGTAAAGACCCTGTAACAGCTCTAAAGAAGGCTAGGAAGTTACTAGTTGGTAGAAAAACCAGTCATAGTAGAATCGTAGGTACCTTCATGGGTATCTTAGATGCTATGAGAGTAATTAGGGAGATTGAGGATGAATCTTTTAGGAAGGGCTATGAGCTTGGTGTTTCATCAAAGAGTGAGAGTGAGGCTATTAGGAAAAAGAAAGAAGAATTTGAGCTTAAACTTTTAGATAGAGCTTCTAAGATGTTAGATAAGATTGATAAGATGTTAGATGTATTCAGTACTATGTTTTCAAACACTATGATTAAGGGGTTATCCAAAACAATTGAGACCAAGAGGAAGGTTAAGCCTAAGTTTAAAGTTAAGTTTGAGTAACTATTTATGGTGTAAGAATGTCTGAATACATCATGGAGTTACTACATGATTTTGTAAACGAAATTAAAAGTACTATCAAAGACTATATGAAGATCAAGATGTTTGAGAAGAAACCAAGAGTAGAGAGTAGGTTTAAAGAGCCTGAAGAGGGTGAAATGATACTTTACACATCAAAGTACTGTCCTAATTGTGAGGAAGTCCTAAAGAAAGACCTAATCTTTATAGAGGAGTTTGCTAGGTTAAAGAAACTGAAATTTAAGATAGTATCCTTAGATACCGTAGAGGATATAGATAAAGCCATGAAAATGGGCATTGAAGATATACCGATAGTAGCCGTAAGGAAGGATAATGAAGTGAGATTCATTGATATTGATTCAATAGTTAGGTACGTTATTGAGGTGAAGAATAGATGAAGGTAGTAAAGATTATTGCAAGGAGAGTTGGGAATAAGGTAGAGTATGACATAGTGGGTAAGAAGGCTTCAATAATTGAATTATGTAAGAAAGGAAAGTTAAAGCCAAGGAAGTGTAGGAAGAATAGGTGGTAAAATGTCAGAGTTTAAGTTTCTATCTTGGGTTGATGGTAAAAAGTATGCGTTATTCCTAGCCTACGGTAAGATAAAGATACTAGTACCTAGAAGCCGTCTAATACCTCATATAGCGTGTGAGGTAGAGGCTAGGGCTAAGGGAATTAATGACGTAAATAAGATTGTTGAGTATTGTACTGAGAAGAATAGCCTCTATGGTTTTGCATTATTCCGATACTTTCTTGATAAGTTAGAAGATATTGACTACAACATAGAGAAGGCTATAAAGGAAGGTTTGCTAAAGAAAGATGAAAGTAAGGCATTCTACTTTAAACAAACATGTAACCTTGTTAAGGTTAGGGAATTAATAACGAAGGGAGTACCTACTGAAGAGGCGTTAAGGAAAGCAAAATGTATATAAAAAAGGTGTTTTATTTTTATTTATTTATTTCAGAGCTTAGAGACCGACTCTCTCCTTAAGCTCCTTACTTAGCTTAGCGATTCCATGATACTTTCCAGCACATCTTGTCCTGATTAAGTCAATAATATCTTCCTTCCTTTTTATACCTCTCTCAATTGCTTCTCTTAATACCTTTAGCTTACATATTGGGTGGTACTCCTTTATTTCCTCTACCTCACTAGGCGTTAAGCTCTCACCAGTCCATCTCTCTATTAACTCTTCAATTACTCTAGCCATACTTTATTCACCAGTTAATTTATTGATTGATTACTTATAAATTTTGGTATGTACTAAGTAGTGGTGTGTGTATGGGTTACAAAGAAAGAGAGGTATGTAGGGAGATAGACTTAGAGAAGGTAAAGAAGTTAGTAAGGAAGAGAAAGGAAGAGCTTATTAAGGAATTACTAGAGAATGGTGAATGTATACTATGTTAAAACCTTACCTTTTTAAGCATTTTCTCAAATTCTTCTAGAGTCATAGTTGGTTTTCGCTTACCTCTACGTGTTAGCTTGTATGCATTCTCTAGAGCTACCAATATCTTTCTTGGGTGGTTATTCATCACTATCCTCTTTACTCTCTCCTTTTCTTCCTCAGGGAGTCCTAGAACCTTAATTATTGATTCTACTAGTGCTTCCATCTTCCCACCAAGAATCTGAGCACGTATAAGATGTGGGGGCATAGACCGTTACCGCATTGAGAACATCTAAACACTTCTCTACCTACCCTCTCTACCTTCACTACCTTCTGTAGCTTGAAATCCCATAACTCATAAATCGTCTTATCCCTATCAAAGTATATTCCAAGAATGTAGTAAAGTGGTTTACCCTTCATGTATCAACTCCTCAATTATTAGACATATAAGTGAGATTATAAACGCTAAGCCTAATCCAACAATTACTATTACTCCTACATTAAACATTATTGGATGTGGTACTACTTTAAAAGCTAATGCAAACATCATTATCATAAACATGTAAAATATTATGAATATGAGCAGTATTACACCAAGAAGTATAATTTTCACCCTACTCTCCCCCTACAAATGCTGTAGCACTCAAGTAATTCCGCAATAACTTCATTTATCCTTTTTTCATCACCCGCTATAGCTTTGATCATTGCGTACAGTTCCCTTTTGATTGGTACATAGACATAGTCTCTTTTCTTTCTCTTCCTTACCCTTTTATGGGTATCCCTCTCTCTTATTAACTCCCTTAGCTTCTCTATGATTAGTTCTATTTCCTCTTTAGTCAAGTCCTTTCTTTTCCTTTTAACCATGTTCTAACTCCCTAAACATCTCTTCGTGGAACTTATCAACTATGTACTTTACCGTAGAGTTAATTGAGCGATTGAGCCTTAACGCAATCTCCTTTAACTTCCTATGGGTTTCCTTATCAATCGTAATTGTTGTTCTTTTCCCCATGCAACCACCATAATTTATTATACATATCCAAATATATATCTCTTATGCATATACTTAGTGGTGTAACCGTGAGCTGGGTGTTTGAAGATATACCAAGAGTATGCGAGAACTGTAGGCATTGTAGACGTGTATCAAAAAAGTATGGCTATTGTACATTACTTAAGATAAAGGTAAGATATAGCGATATGTGTAGGTATTGGGAGTGGTGAAAAGTTACTTTTTAGTTAGGTACTTTAAAACACAATTCACCATTTCAGCTTTGAACAGTTCTTTGCTCTTTATATCGTTATAACAAATCTCTATACACATCTTTATTGCTTCCTCTAAGTCCTTATCGTTTATGAATACGTACCTCACTAATATCACCTTATATTACTTCTAGGAGTGATTCTATTAGGTCTTTGAAGTCCTTAAGACCCCACCTATCTATTGTGAAAGTGAAGGCTTGATTATCTTCTCTGAATACCTCTATAATGAATTCGTTATGTCCTAGAACTGATATGTTTAGTTTCTTAGCTTTGGGTGGTTTATACATTTGATCACCATATTTCAGTATGTATTCAGGTATTTATTCTTTGTTCACTCAAGAGCGGGGGTACCACTGGCTTCTCTAATGAGAGTATGTACTGACACTCTCTGATAGCCTCTCTTACATGAGAACTCATTTAGCTCTTTCCAAGTAAGAGAATTGAGTGGATTACCCCCCTCAATGCCAGTGGATTATGTAGTATCATCAGAGTGGATTATGTAGTATCATCAGAGTGGATTAGGGTTTATGGAAAACATAGCCTGACACCCAACTGGCATTGGAGAGAGTGCCAGAACTCCATCAACTGAAGTGAGACCCTAGTGTAGCTACACTAGGGACAAAGGGGGAGAGTGCCAGTAAATTCCGCATTTGAATTCTGAAGAGAGACCATTGGTACCCCCGCCTTGGAATGAATCTTCCTTATTTAGAGCTTATGGTTTGACACTCTTTCTAGCCGTAACCACAAAGTTATTATCTTCTATGTATTCTATATTGGTAAATCCTATCCATTCTAGTAATCGTTTAAGGGTTACTGGGTGTAGTACGTGTAGATGTGTCCTATCAAGTAGAGCGTTCTTATCGTAACATATTACAGACTGGATAAAGAGACCACCATTAGGTTTTAGTACCCTGTAGGCTTCCTTAAGAGCCTCAACATAGTTTGGTATATGCTCTAGTGTCTCAATATAAACCACTACATCAAAGGTGTTGGGTGGGAATAGTAGTGAATCACCAGACATAACGTAAAACTCAACATCTTTCCTACTATCCTCTAAATCAATAACATCAATCCCTACATACTCTATCCTGTTAGGAAACTCAGAATCTAACCAACCCTTAAGCATACACTTCCAAGCTCCTACATCTAGTAGTTTAAGTTTTGATTTCTGGGTAAGAAGCTCATTAAGGAATTCCCTAAGCTTATCCTTATGAATTAAAATAAAACCCCAACCGTACCTCTCCCCTTCCTCTTTCAGAATCCTAAACATAGTCTCTATATATATTATAAGGTATTAAAGTAAAAGTGCTTAATCAAGAACCCAAGTACAAGACCGATAACGTACTCAATAATGTCTCCCTTCTTATCTTCATAGGTTTCCGCATATTCAACAAATTCATAAGCAATAAACAATAAGGTAAAGGTTATGGGTTCTATGAGGTAAGCTATGATTCCATAAAAAACATGAATGATTGAGTACCTATCATCAAAGACCTTCATTCTTCCCTATCTTTTTTCGTATTCTAAGCTTTAATTCGTTTAGTAGCGTCATGTAGGGTAGTACTACTTTGATGAATCCTAACTCAGTCATTACATGTATCTCAATACCGTGTATCCATTTATGGGGTACGTAAATATGTCCTTCACGCTTAGGCTTACTAATCTCCCTATTCCTCACAAAATTATATAGAGATTCTAGAGACCACATAATCATCTCTTCATGACATATAGCCTCAAAATCATAAATATTCGCTAACCTCCCTAACTCATTACTAACTTCCTTTATCAAGTCATTAAATTTGAGGTAGCAATCCTCACATAGGTAAGCATAGACATCTTCCCAACCATACTCAAACTTGTTATACGTCATTATCGTTACTTTATGGTATGGATTAACGATTTCAGTTCTTCTTTCATACCTCTTAAATAGAGGTTTCTCGCATACATGACATAATACGATTTCAAAAGGCTCCTCACTCATATTCTTCTCCCTCTTCAAAATCATCTTCTTGGCACAAAGGACTATCAGGGTATAAAGCACAATAAGATATATCAATAATAGCCATAGCGAAGAGCTTCTTAAACTCCTTATCTTTAGGAGTTAAGACCTTCTTATCACTCATTCTTTATCACCTGCATATTTGAGTACGAAATCTATTCTTTCAAGTATTGAGTTTATCTTTTCCTCTTCCTCTAGTGAAGCCTCATTATCCCTGTAGTACACAAGGATTTCTTTGAGAAACCTATACTCCTCAATGGTAAGAGGTAGCCCAACAAATAACTTCTTTGGTGCCTTCATTCTCTCCACCACTCTTCGTAATCTTCCATTGTTAAGCCTCTTCTTGGTTTAAATTTATCATAGACCTTAATATCCATACAGTCATAGTCTAGTACTTTAAGATTTAACGTATCTTTAATTTTCTTCTTGATTGAATCTTTATTGAGTTTATACTCAAGGTCTTTCATCTCACTTACTAACTTCCTACACTCTATATCCTCAGAACAAGCTCTTGCTAATTCTTCATCACCTGTAACGTTCTTAACGTCTATGTAAGTAAAGAACTTCTCTAACTCCTCAAACACCTTACCAAGCATTGAGTACACCGATATGTATCTCTATCTGTATATTAATAAGTGTTTCCCGCAATAAACACAAAGAAGTTAATAAATGAATTTGATGTAAGGGGTAGGGCTTTACGCCCTACCCCTTGGGCGGTTTTCCGACACTACGGAAAACCGTTTCCCAAGTAAGTATTCAGTTTATCCTTATATATTTTATTTCTTCTCAGACACTCCCCCTAAGGTGATTTTCAGACCAAAAACCTTTTTAAGCAGAGTGTCATATTTTACTGGGGTTTAAACGTGGTTGGTAAAAACCCCTCTTGGTCTGAAATCCTAAACCTAAGTCAAAGGATAAAGGTTAGTTCAAGACAAAGGGAGATAGTCAAGGAGAAATGGAAACAAATCGTAACCAACATAGCGAGAAAGATAAGCGTAGATGTAGTAGCCAGAGAAGTTGGTGTTAGTGAGAGAACGATTTGGAGAGTGCTAAGAGAACTACACTTATCAACCAAGGACATAATTAGAGCTTACGAAGAACATCAAAAGATGAAAGAGGAGAAGATGTTGAAAAAAGTAGAGAAGGTTAAGGCTCCTCCAACCGATTTAGAGAGCTTTAAGAAGTTACCAATTATAGAGGAATTCCGCAAATACTGTATATCAAGGAGAAGGGTTAGCCCTAAGGTAGTGAATTCATACATAGCGACACTCTACAGAGCTTGTAAGGAGTTAAACGTACACCCAGAGTTTCTGAATAAAGAGCTTATTGAGAAGTACTTAGATGATATGATTGTAAGCTTAGGAGAACTCATTAGAGAAGAAAGCTATGCTCAGAAAGTAAGCAATATAATTAGCGTCTTTAGAACATGGGCAGACTTTAGAGGCTTTAGCATTAGCCATAAAACTACAGAATATACAGGACAATGGAATGTGTACTTTACCTTAGAAGAGAGGAGAGCTTTAGTAGAGTTAGCGAGGAAGATATTCCCCAAGGACATTAGCGATTTCGTTATCTCAATGATGGAACTATACTTTACTACAGGTAGTAGAGCCAAGGCTTTCTCAAAGATAATAGACATTAGAACCGAAGATGGAAGAGTAGAGATTTGGGTTAAGGAGAAGGGTAAGAAGAAAGAGTACACTTGGAAAAAGCGAGTACCTAAAGAGCTTTATGAGAGGGTTAAGAGGTACCTACCACTTTCTGATAGAGATTTGGATAAGCTTAGAACGTATTTGGTACGCCTATACGCTAAGTTCTATGGAATACCTTATGAGGTAGTGAAGAGGATAAAGCAATCAACACTATTAGGAGTTAGAATGATGATATATCGTAGAAATGGGGAGTACGTAGAGAAAGTTATAGAGGTACCAAGTACCAAGGAAGTCCTTGAAGAGCTTAAAAGCCTAGTTGGGTTAGAGAAAGCCCGTAAAGTCTATTACGCAATAAGACACCCATTACATATCTGGAGACACACCTTCGCTATAAGCATGTTAGAAGCTACATCATACAACTATGAGGTAGTAGCCGTTCTTGGAGGTTGGGTAAAGGTAAACACCCTTGAAAGGGTATATGGTAAGTTAGAGTACGATAAAGCCTATGCGATAGCTTTTGGAGAATTCAAGCCTAAACCATTCGTATTTGTATAACATAAAAACTGTTTTTTGAGTTTAAGCTCAATCTTCTTAAGTTATCCTTAATTCTTTATCTGTAAACATTATATACCCTCTAGCCATACCTCTTCGTAGCATCTCATATATATGTATCTTTTCAGTACATCCATTAACGTGTTGAATTGTTCATTATCCATATAGCCTTGAACTACGATACCACCATAAACCTTCATCTCTAACTTACCGTCTCTATCGTAAATCTCAACTATATGATTATCACCTTTTAGTTCTATCATGTATAGCCTACCTTGATAGAATACCAACTTAACGTCAATACTTCCCTTACAACTCATGTATAGACTCTTAAACATCATATCACCTACTATAGACTTTCTCCTCTTCCTTCTTTACCTCTATACCCGCCTTCTTAAGTACGTTCTTGATAAACGCCTTAGGTACTGCTCTCTTTCTCATTTCATCATAGATACCACTTAGTACGTCATAAAGCTTCCTAAATTCTTCAATAACTTCCTTCATATCCTCTCTGTAAAGGAAGTGGTTTATTATGTCCTCAATCTTACCCATAATCTCTTCAACCCTCTTTAGAAGTCTTACTGGTTCAATAGTGAAGTATATTGAGGCTAAGTCCTTAATCTCGCTCCTAACTTCATTAGCGATAGCCCTCAATCTCTGAATCTCAAGCTCTAACTTAGTGATAGCTTTAGTGTAGTCCTTATCTGAGAACTTAGATGTAGCTTCCTTGAACATACACTTAATACATATAGAACCAATACCCTTCAACCATAGAACCCTCTCCCCTTCCTTTATTTCAGAACCGCATAGAATACACTTGGTTTTATACTTGGTGTTAATGATTTTAGCTCTAATGTTTACCAGTTGGGTAACATCACCCGTGAAACCCCTTAGGTATTGGTTTAGAGCTTCAATCACTATGTCCTTGATTGTCTTACCTTCACTCTTAGCTTTCTCCTTAACTAGCCTGTAGAGTTCATCATCAATCTTAGCTCTTATCTCACTCATATCGTAACACCCACACCAAACCTTCCTTCCTTCCTTCGCTTCTCCGCATGTACCTTTATACAGTATGAGCACATAGTCCTAACCCAGTACTCTACGTTCTTGAACTTCTCAATAAGTTCATCAATATTTTCAATATTTTCCTTAGCGTTCTCAATAACTATGCATTCCCTGTAGAGATTAAAATAACATTTTATATCATTTTTTCTTTTCTTCATTTCCTCACCCTAAATAATCCGCATTTACACCTACCTATTGTTTTCAGTTCATACACTAGGTATGGACAGGGACAATAGAATACTGGTCTACATGGGCATTTATATTTAGTATGCTCTACTATTACCTTCATAACTTTTTTATTGACTTCAAGCTTGATGTTAAAATCTTTCTCTATTTTCTCTTTGACTGATTCTATGTAGTTCAACCAAGAATCATTCACTATACACACCAAGATATATATAGAAAAAAATATTTAAGTTTATTGTTTCATTACATGAAACACTAGAGTGGTGTTATCTCTAGTGTTATTGTTGTTTTTGCCTTTATATGCTGGTTAGTCAGCTCAGTACTTGATGCTTCATAATCCGTATCTCCCGGGAATTCAGCTCTAAAGTCATAGTCTCCCGGTACTGAAACATCTACAGTATCAGTTACTTTACCGTCAGTATCAGTAGTATGCGGATTAGTACCTATGTCATTCCATGTTGTACTACCAGAAGGTCTGTAGTAGAGATTAACTGATTTATTTGCTAATGGGTTCCCATCTGAATCCGTTAGAGTAGCCACAACTTGAACTGTTCTAGTAGGCATTACTCACACCTATATTTTATTTACTAGATGGGACTTATTTTTATAACGGTACAACTTCTAGTTGTAGTATTGTAGGGATCTTTTCTACTCCCGTATAGTATGCTACTTTATTCCACTCCACTATATCAATATCACTAAAGTCCACTTCAACCAAATTGGCTTCACTATCAGCTCCTTGACTACCTGTCGCTTCTACATACCATAATTTCTTGTTATCCTTGTCTATTAATGGTAAATGCCATTTATGACCATACACTCTCCAACCAATATTTACTGGATTTATGGGTGTTGATGTTTCTCTTAGCGTGATATAGTTTACGAGACTGTAGTCCGTTAGTGAGATTTTCATTATTACTGTCCTAAACTCTGTAGCAATTGAATAGTTGTTATTTGATATTTGAGCAATTACGACTAGGTTTCCTTCTGAATCTATGCCAATTGTGTGTGCACCCGTAATATGAGCGTTAGTGTATATTGATGTTATACTTGTTGAACCCAGCAATGAGAAATCATCATCAAACCACCTAATGGGTGGTTGTGAATCATTAACTGAGGAGCCTGTAGCTGGGAATAGTATTCTACTCGCAATATATGGTGTAATTATCTTTGGTTGTGGGCTATCACTTCCCGGTGCCGTACCCGTTAATGTTGTTAATGTTTTGCTGTAAACATTAAAAACACGGAAATCATCTCCCGCTAAATGCCTACCAAGTAGTAATTGTAGATCGTTCGGCTTAGCCAGTACCTTGAATGAGCCTCTCGGGCCGTATGATCCAAAACCAGTATCATAAGTTGTTACTTCGGAACCGTCTTTTGTATCTACGAATGATATTATGTTTTGATTATCTGATAATTCCTCAGTTATTAATAGAAAACGTCTTGATAGGAATTCATTATATACTGGATACGTCGCTCTTGCAAATGTCCATAGTTCATTTAGTGTTACAGTAAGTGCTGAAAGATCTATTTCTACCTCATAGTACCTTAGATTATTTGTTGTATCACCTACAAGGACATACATATATACCTTGCTACCCTTCATGTACCAATAATT
>Ga0180300_10000780_pt1 | contig 14407 bp, 13 predicted proteins | sample GuaBasSediGuay15_FD_121798 | JGI IMG/M metagenome (GOLD analysis project Ga0180300, IMG submission 121798) | Subseafloor sediment microbial communities from Guaymas Basin, Gulf of California, Mexico - Guay15, Core 4569-2, 21-24 cm | ecosystem: Environmental > Aquatic > Marine > Hydrothermal... | reverse complement strand
AGCGCCGACGGGTGCAGCGTAATGTCGAGGGCGGTCCCGTTCGCCGTCAGTAGCTGGTTCACCTTGGTCGTGGATTTGAGGACGGCGAAGGGCCCCTTCATGTCCCTTCCGGGGCAGGGCGAGAAGTTGGGGGAGATCCCCTCCCCTGCCTTTCTGCCGTCGGGCGTCGCGCCCGTCACGAGGCCGTGGCCGATGTACTCGCCGTAGGAGAAGAGGCCCAGGATGTACTCGCCTCCCCTCGGGTTCCTGTGCTTCTGCACCTCCCGGGCCGTGTGCTCGACGATCTCGGCGGCGAGGCTGTCGACATAGTCGTCGTCGTTGCCGAACTTGGGGGCCCTGTTCAGGAGCATGAGGCGGAGCCGCTCCCTGCCCTCGAAGTTGCTGTGGAGGGCATCGAGGAGCTCCCGCTTCCCGATCCGTCCCTCCTCAAAGACGAGTTTCTTCACGGCGGCCAGGGCGTCCGCGGTGTCGGCGACGCCGGAGGCGCAGACCGCGGCGGAGTTGTAGATGGCCCCGCCCTCGGTCAGATCCATCATCTTCTCGATGCAGCCCTCAACGGTGGCGGAGACGAAGGGGCTGGGCGATATCCATGGGACGGCGGACTGGAGGAGGTTGGCGTTGGCGACAGCCATCTCCACGGCGACGCTGATCTCCTCCTTCACCGCCTCCATGAGGTCGTCGAAGGCGTCGTACTCCTCCAGGCGCTCCAGGGCCCACTCCAGACATTTGAGGAGCTTGACCCTCGCCTCGAAGCACCAGGGGTTCGACTTCCCCTGGACGAGTATCTCGGAGCAGCCGTCGTTGGTGTAGTCCCTGGCGTCCTCCAGGGGCACGCCGACGTTCAGCAGCGCCGGTATGATGGCCTCGTCGTTGTAGACGCCGGGCTGATACCGCCCGGACTTGATGATCTCGCAGGCCCTCCTCAGGAAGCTGTCGGGCGTCCCCCTGTGCACCCTTATCGACCACTTGGGGTCGATGAGGCCCAGCCGCTCCGTGGCGTCCATGCACATGTACGACAGCATGTTCGTCGTGTCTCTGCCGTCCCGGGTCAGGCCGCCCAGGATCATGTTCTGCAGGTTGTCCATGGTCACGTCCGTCAGCATGTTGTATTTGATCCAGAGGCACTCCAGCAGCTCCCGCGCCGCCTCCCTCGTCAGCCTGCCCTCCCGGAGGTCCCGCTCAAGGAAGGGGTACATGTACTGGTCGAAGCGCCCGAGCTGCCGGGCCCCCTGCGTGTGGCAGATGAGGTGGGTGAACCAGTGGAGCTGGAGCGCCTCCCAGAAGGTCCTGGGCGACCCCTCGGCCGCCCTCAGGCAGACCCGGGATATCTCTGTGAGCTCTTGCCGCCGGCGCTGGTCGGCCTCACTCTCGGCCATCTCTCCCGCCAGGTCGGCGTACCTCCGCGCGAAGGCCCGCGCGCCGTCGAGGGCGATGATGACGGAACGAAGGAAGACCGCCCTCTTCCTCCCAAGCTCCGTTGACTCGTCGAGGTCGGCAAGCCTCTTCTCCGCCATCTCCCTGAGGCCGCTCCAGCCGAGGGCTACGACCCGGGCGTGGCCGGCCTGAAGGTGGCCCGGGTTGCTATTCTCGTCCAGGCCGAACCTCCGTGCCTCCGCCCTCTCCTCCGCCGTCGCGTAGTGGGGAAACAGAGCGTACCTCGATCCCCCTGTGCTAGGCTGGGAGCCGATGATGACGGGATCGTAGGGCTCGTCGGAGAGACCCGCGGCGATCTTCCTCCGGGCCCCCTCGATGTAGCCCTCTCCGGAGACACTCTCCTGGAGGACGCCCCTGAGGTAGCCGCCCTCGCCGTCGGGGATGGGCTCCTCCCGGAAGGGAATGCCGACGATGAGCTCCCCGGGATAGATGTGGATGGGGACCTCCCTCAGCAGTAGGGTAAGAGCTCTCGCCTTCCTGATGGGCAGGGGCTCCCGCTCGGCATCGGGGTCCGTCAGCACCGTTGACCTCGCCTCGGTCCGAGGTGAGATGCGGACCACCCGCTCAAGATTCCTCTTCAGCAACTCGATACGGTTCATCCCGATCATCTAGTCCACGCCCTCCATGATCACCTTCAATCCCCTCGCCTCAAGCGCACCCCTGATCCATTCCAGCGTTTCCACCGATGGGGGCTGGAGATGGGGCAGCGGGTATTCTCGTCCCAGCGCCGCGTATTTCGGAACCCCCAGCCGGTGGTAGGGGAGAAGCTCGACGGCCTCGATGTTCAAGTCTCCCAGGAAGCGCCCCATGGCGTCGATGTTGTCCGCGGAGTCATTGTATCCGGATATCACGGGGACGCGCACGACGAGAGTCGGCGCTCCGCGCCGCGCTATCCTCCTGAGGTTGGAGAAGATCAGGGTATTGGAGACGCCGGTCAGCTCCTCGTGGACGGCGGGGTCCATGTGCTTCAGGTCGTAGAGCACCAGATCGACGTCGTCGAGAAGCCCTCTCAAAATCTCCCACTCGACGTGGCCGCAGGTGTCCAGCGCGGTGTGATAGCCCCGCCCCCTCAGCGCCCGCAGCAGCGCCGATGCGAACCGGGGCTGGGCCGCGGGCTCGCCCCCGGAGAGGGTCACGCCTCCCCCCGACGTCTCATAGAGGAGGTCATCCTTCTCCACCTCCCGGAGGATGTCCCCGACGGAGACGTAGTCGCCGATCTTCACCAGGGCCCCGGCGTAGCAGGCCTCTGCGCACCTCCCGCATCGGCTGCACAGCTCCCGCCGGATCTTCTCCGGTCCCATCGTCTGGGCGCCCGTGGGGCAGGCCTCGACGCAGGCGCCGCATCCGATGCAGAGGTCAAGGTGGAACGCGATCTCCACGCGGGGGCTCTGGGACTCGGGGCTGTGGCACCACCTACACCTGAGGGGGCAGCCCTTCAGGAAGACTGTGGTCCTTATCCCGGGGCCGTCGTGGACGGCGAAGTGCTTTACATCAAATATGAGACCGGTAACCCCGCTCATGACGACCGCAACACTGGCGTCTTACGTATATCGTAGCCTGTGTTCAGAGATAAACCTATGGAGCTGCCTCGCTGCGCTCCAGCTTGAGATCGCTGAGAGACGGGCAACCGCCTAGAGAGGTGTAACACGGGCTAGAGACCCTAGAGCGGTTCAGAAACGCCCTCCGGATCAAACGGTGTGGGGAGTTTAGCTCCTGATTCGGAAGCATTATTATTTGGATTGAGTAATACTAAACCGGCTTGACCCGCGGCTCTCGACGGCGCATCTTCGCCGATGAACGCTCCCCGTGGCTCCTTCTTCTGTTCGTCGCCCTAGGCCCGGCCACCATATGGGCGGGGGAGCTCGTCCACGAAGTTCTGGGCCACTGCCTATTCATATACCTCCTCGGAGGGGGGGTGACGGAGATCTTCGTCTCGCCTCTGGCGCCTTACATCCCATCCAAGCTGGTATGGGAGGCATCCGGCATCCCGGTGTTCCAACAGGCTCTCATCGCGTCGGCGGGTATCGCGACGAGCCTCACCTTCTCATTCGCCGTCCAGTTCGTCTCGTCCAGACGAGACCTCGGATGCGGGCTTCGAATAGCCCTGTTCTGGCTCTCCTTCTGGACGTTCATAAACACCGTCGCCTACATGATCATCGGGATGGTTCTGCCCTACGGCGACATCGAGATACTGATGGCGCTGGGGGTTATCTCGAACTCGCAACTGGGTCTGATGGGTATGGCTTTGGTGCTGCCGGGTGTCTACCTGATCTCGAGGCGGCTAGCAGTTATCATGTCCGAGGTCTTCGCCCCAGAGAAGGTGGAGTCGTTCACGATGATGTTCTGGATCCTCCTGCCCCTGCCGCTCATCGCCGCTGAGCTGATGCGATCGCCGACGCATCCGCCGCCCCTGATAGGAGGATCGATCCTGGTCCTTCTCCTTCCCGCGACCTATTTCCTCGTCTCCCACGGCATCTCACTGATCTCGTGGTACGACCCGAGGGAGCAACAGATGCGGCTGAAAGCCCTCGATCAGGGGCTCTGATTCAAGCCTTCGAGGATCTTGTCGCCGAAGAGCTCCGCCAGCCGCCTGCACCTATCCAGCTCCTCCTGGCTCTCGGCAGCCACCTCCATGTCAAGGCTGCCGAGGTAAGGGGCGCATCTCAGCTCAGCCGTGAGGACGCCGTCCCTCTCCTGGGCGAAGAGCTCGATGCCCGTTCTTCTCATTAGGATGAATCCTCCGATCAGCGACAAGAGAGCCGTGGTTAGCTGCGATGTCCGCTTTTTGTTGACGGCGACTATGTGGAACCCGTCTCCTAGCTGCTCCTCGTGGATGATGACGAAGTTGACATCCTGCAGCAGCTCTTTGAAGAAGGAATACAGCTCCTCGTGATCCCCTTGGAGACGGAGGTTTCTGGCCGCCATTCAGGATCCTCTCAGCGTTCGAGTTATATAAAGCGCATGCGATAGTAGAGAGGGTTGTGGTCATGGTCGTTATAGACGGGCACACCCATTTCGCGGGTCCAGGGAAGGGCCTGCCGCCCTGCAGCGTGGAGGAGTTCCTGTCAGTGATGGATGAGAACGGCATCGACGCCGTCGTCACGACGCCTCCCTACTCCTCCATCGGCGCGGACAGAACCTACGACGACGCTAACGCATTCCTCGCCGACGCCATGGAGAGGGCGCCCGACCGGATCCTGGGCTTCATAAGGGTGAACCCGCACCTGCAGGAGCACGCCCTCAAGAGCATCGAGGAGGGGGTCAGACATCAGGGGTTCCGGGGGGTGAAGCTCCATCCCCGGAATGAGGCCTTCGCCATCAACAGCGAGGAGCTCGCCTTTCCCATCGCCGAGCTCGCAGCCCGGCTGAGGGTTCCGCTCCTCATCCACACGGGGGAGCCGGATACGTATGGGTTCGCTCAGCCAACCCTGGTGGGCGGGCTCGCCGACGCGTTCCCAGAAGTGACGCTCATCCTGGGGCATATGGGTAAGCGACTGTTCGAGGACGCCATCCTAGTCGCCAAGTGGTTCGAGAACATCGTCCTAGAGACCTCCTTCCGAAGTCCCCGGGAGATCGCGCGGGCAGTCAACCGCGTCGGCGCCGAGAGAGTCGTCTACGGCTCCGATATGCCCTTCGGGATCCCTGAGATCGAGATGATGAAGATAAGGCTGTGCGAGATCTCCGGCGAAGCGAAGGAGAAGGTTCTGGGAGAGAATATGGCCCGAATTCTGAGGCTGAAGGAGGGAGAGTCGTGAGGGTCATCGATGGGCATGTGTTCCTCGGCGAGACCATATACGTTAGCCAGGGACCGGAGGACCTCATCGCGAAGATGAACCAGGTGGGGATCGAGGTCTCGGTCATCGTCGCGCCTCCTCCGGGCCCCTTCTACGAGGAGGCTAACAAGGTCGTGCGTGAGGCGGTTCAGAGATACCCGGGGAGATTAGCAGCCCTCTACAGGGTTAACCCGCATCTGGAGGGAGAAGTGGAGCGGACGAGGGAGGCGCTGGAGGAGAGGGTTTTCGTCGGTTTGCACTTGGATCCGACCAACGACGGGTATGGGGTGGGAAGCCAAGTTGTAGAGCCAGTGATAAAGGTGGCCGGGGAGATGGGGGTGCCGGTGTACGTCCACTCAGGTGACTCCATCTTCTGCCCGCCGGAGGCGGTAGCCGATCTCGCATCCAAGTTCGTGAACGTGAACTTCATCACGCCTATGAGTCGCCGGGCGCCCCGAGCCGTTCAAGACCGCGGCAACCTCTACCTGACGACACGCCCCTTCCCTACCCTGGCGTTTCAGAGGGGGTACGCGGAGAACCTCGATCCGAGTAGGCTCATCTTCGCCACCGATTCGCCCCTTGGGAGCCCTGAGATCGAGATGAGGCGGGTGGAACTCGCCGGCCTAGACGCCGATGTAAAGGAGAAGGTCCTCGGAGGCAACCTCCAACGCATTATGGGCTTGTAGAGGCGTATCTGGGCGTCGCTGGACTTCGGAAAAAAGAGGAGGGTTATTCGTATTTCATATCCTCGATGAGGGCTTCGATGATACGCTGGTTGACAATGGGGATGATCTTGTCGGCGAGTTCTGCTGAGGCTAGGGTCGGGTCTCCGATGCCTCCGGTGATGTAGTTGTCCTCGAAGTAGGCGGCGGCTGTAAACCGCGTCGGCTGGCGTTCTCCCCTCTCCCGGTGGAACCGCTGCTCCTGCTTCCTCATCTTCTCCCTCACGACGAGGTCCGGCCGGAACTTCAGGATCATGCTCGTCTCATAGAACCCAGAGTGGCCGTAGGGGACGCCGGGCGCCCACTCCCTGATCAGGTCGTTTGCAAATCCGCTCCACTGGACGAAGTAGACCTTGAGCCCGATCTCCCGTTCGATGATGAGGCGGGCCATCTGTATAGGCGCGACGTTCCCGCCGTGGAAGTTCACGATGAGGAGCCGCTTCCCCCCGTGCTGCTTCACGCTCCAAGCGATCTCCTTCAGCACCCTCACGTAGGTCTCTTCGCTGAGGGTTATCGTGCCCGGGAAATGGATGTGATGATTCGACTGGCCGTAGTAGAGGGTCGGGAGCATCACCATCCTGAGATCGCCCGAGTGGGTGACGAGGTACTTGGTCAGCTCCTCCGCCCTGATGCTGTCCGTCGACAGAGGCAGGTGGATGGAGTGCTGCTCTATGCTCCCCGTCGGCAGGACGATGAAGTCCGCCTCCTTGAAGGCCTCTCCGGCCTCCTCGTAGGTCATCTCCCAGAGGAACACCTTGCCTGTCATGGTCAGAACCTAATGTGTCCTCAGGGTCTAAATATCTTCGGAAAGAAGGCGGGCACCTCGGCTCAGAGATGGATGCTGTGCTCGAGCTGGTGGCACGCGACGACGTGGTCCCGCTCCACCTCCACGAGGCCCGGCGTCTCCCGCTTGCAGATCTCCTTGGCGTAGGGGCACCGGGGGTGGAACCGGCAGCCCGACGGAGGCTCGATGGGGGTCGGGACCTCGCCCGTGATCATCACCTTCGTCCTCTCTGCTGTGGGGTCGGGGACGGGAACCGCCGCCATCAGGGCCTGCGTGTAGGGGTGCCGCGGCGTCTCGATGATCCTGTCTATGTCTCCCATCTCCACGATCTTGCCGAGGTACATGATCCCGATGCGGTCGCACATGTGGCGCGCCACCGCCAGGTCGTGGGTGATGAAGAGGTAGGAGATCTCCGACTCCTCCTTCCACTTGAGCATCAGCTTGAGGATGGAGGCCCTGATGGAGACGTCGAGCATGGAGACGGGCTCATCTGCGACGATGAACTCGGGGTTGAGGACGAGGGCCCTGGCGATGCAGACCCGCTGGCGCTGCCCCCCGCTCAGCTCGTGGGGATACCGGAAGATGAACTCCTCAGGCGGCGTGAGCTCCACCATCTCCAGGGCCGAGGCGACCAACTCCTCCTTCTCGGAGGTGGACCCTGCCAACTCGTGGATATCGATGCCCTCGGAGATGATGTCGAAGACGTTCATCCTCGGATTCAGCGACTCGTAGGGGTCCTGGTATATGATCTGCATCCGCCGCCTGAAGGGCTTCAGCTCCTGTGGAGGGAGGTTGAAGATCTCGGTCCCGTCGAAGATGACCTCCCCCGCCGTGGGCTCTATGAGCTTCAGTATGGTCTTCCCCGTCGTGGTCTTCCCGCATCCGCTCTCTCCGGCCAAGCCGAAGATCTCCCCCGGCATCACGTGGAAGGAGACATCGTCCACGGCCTTGACCCACATCTGCCTACGCGACAGGAGACTCCGGAAGAAGCCCCCCCTGACGGGGAAGTATTTCCTCAGGTTCCTGACCTCTAGAAGCGGCTCCATCATCTAGCCTCCCTCACACAGCCAGCAGGCCGCGAGATGACCCGGCTCCACCTCCACGAGGGGGGGCTCCTCCCGGCTGCAGATGTCCATGGCGTGGGGGCACCGGGGGTGGAACCGACAGCCCGGCGGCGGCTGCAGCAGGTTTGGCGGGCTACCCGGGATGGACTCCATCTCCTTCCTAGCGCCCCTGATGCTGGGGAAGGAGCCGACGAGGCCCTGGGTGTAGGGGTGGAGAGGCCTCTTGAAGATGTCGATGACGGTCCCCCTCTCCACCAGCTTCCCCGCGTACATGATGGCGGCGCCGTCGCAGGTCTCGGCGATGACCGAGAGGTCGTGGGTGATGAGCATCATGGTGAGGCCGAGCTTGCGCCGCAGATCGTTTATGACGTGGAGCACCTGGGCCTGGACGATGACGTCGAGGGCTGTGATGGGCTCGTCGGCGATGATGAACTCGGGGTTGTTCGCGAGGGCCATCGCGATCATGACCCGCTGGCGCATTCCTCCGCTGAGCTCGTGGGGGTAGCTTGACGCCCTCTCCGGGTCCACCCCGACTAGGCCGAGGAGCTCCCTCGCCCTCCCGCGGGCCTCATCCTCCTCCACCTCCTCGTGGCAAAGGATCGCCTCCGCGATCTGGTCGCCGACTCGGTAGACGGGGGTCAGGGCGTTCATCGCCCCCTGGAAGACCATCGACATCCGCTTCCACCGGTACTCCTTTCGGTAGGTCTCGGAGTCGAGCTTCGTTATGTCGGTGCTGTCGAAGAAGACGCTCCCGCCGACGATGCGGCCGTTGTCGGGGAGCAGCCGGATGACGGAGAGCGCCAGCGTCGTCTTGCCGCAGCCCGACTCCCCCGCCAGGCCGAGGGCCTCCCCCTTCTCAACGTCCAAGGTGACGCCGTCGACGGCCTTCACGTCGCCCCTAAGGGTCTTGTAGTAGGTCTTGAGGTGGTCGATGTGTAGCAGTGGCATCTCAGCGCCTCCTCCTCAGCCTCGGGTTCACTATCTCCTCCACGGCCTGCCCAACGAGCATCAGTCCCAGCACGACCAAGGCTATGCAGAGCCCCGGCGGGATGATCCAGTTCCACATGGGGTTGCCGTTGGCGCCCCACCATCCGCCCGCCGTCTGAGCGTAGTGGAGCATCATCCCCCAGCTCTTCGCCGTCGGATCGCCGAGGCCGAGGAACGCGAGGCCGGCCTCCGCCATCATGGCTCCCACCGCCTGGTATATGACGGAGGAGAGGATGAGGGGTGCCGTGTTAGGGAGGATGTGCTTCGCCATGATGTGGCCGCCGCTGGCTCCGAGGGCCCGGGCGGCCTCGACGAAGGTTCGTTCTTTGAGGGAGAGGGTCACAGCTCGCACCATCCTCGCGAGGCCGCCCCATCCGACAACGCTAAGCGCGAGGATCATGACGTAAAAGTTGTGGCGCCCCATGATGGCCGCGATCAAGATCATCAGGGGGATGCTCGGCAGGACGAGGATGATGTCGGCGAACCTCATGAGGACCTCGTCCACCAGGCCGCCTGTGTAGCCGGCCACCACGCCCACCGTTGTGCCTATGAACATCACCACCAGCGCTACGGTAAAGCCTATGGATAGGGAGACCCGCGCCCCCCAGATGAGCTCGGAGAAGATGTCCTGACCCATGTCGTTCGTTCCCAGCAGGTATACGCCCCCAGGGGGGAGGAGTGAGCGGTCGATGCGCTCATAGGGGTTGAAGGGCGCGATGAAGGGCGCGAAGATCGCCATGGAGATGAAGAACAGGACGATGACGAGGCCGATGACGCCCGCCCTGTTGTGCCTGAATATGAAGGCGGATGAGACCAGCCTGTTCCTCCAGTCGGTTAGACGTCTCTTCAGGGCCATGTGTTCACCTCCTAGTATCTCACCCTCGGGTCGAGATGGCTGTAGAGTATGTCGGCGACTAGGTTCGCGATGAGAACGGTGATGGAGGTGATGAAGAAGGCCCCTTGGAGGAGGAAGAAGTCGCCCGAGGTTATCGCCTGGTAGATGAGGCGGCCGGTCCCCGGCAGGCTGAAGACGGTCTCCGTCAGGATGGCCCCGTTCACCATGAACCCGAACCTGAGGGCCGTCACCGTGACCATGGGGAGCAGGGAGGTGCGGACGGCGTGCCTGAACAGGACGGTCCGGTCGGAGAGACCCTTCGCCTTCGCCGTCGTTATGAAGTCCTCGCCCAGGACCTCCAACGTCTCGCCCCTCATGTAGAGGGTGTACATGCCGATCTGCCTGATGATCAGGGTCGCCAGCGGCAGCGTGAGGTGCCAGAGCAGGTCCTTCACCTGCTCGAACACGTTTGCGTACTCGATCCCCGAGGTCTTCACCCCGTATAGGGGGAACAGCCGGTAGTAGTAGCCGAAGACGAGGAGGAAGACCATCCCGAGCCAGAAGTGGGGGAGCGCCCTGACGAACAAGGAGATGTTCGTGCCGATGAGGTCGATCTTCTTCCCCCTGTTCCAGGCGGCGTAGGCCCCCAGAAACACGGCGCCTATCGTCGATATGACGATGGATGTGGTGAGCAGCATCAGCGTCCAGGGGAGCCTGACCATGATCACGTCAAAGACCGGCCTCCGGAAGGTCACAGAGTATCCGAACTCCCCCTGGAACATGGAGACCATGAAGTCTAGGTATTGCTGCCACAGGGGCTTGTCCAGGCCGAACCGGTGCCGGAGCCTCTCAACCGCCTCGGGCGGGATGCGGGGATCGCTCTCGATGAACTCCGCGAAGGGATCCGCCCCAGATCGTGCTAGAAAGAAGATGGCGGACATGACAACGAGGAAGGTGATAAAGAGAGATAGGGCCCGCTTGACGAGGTAGGCCTTCAACTCACCGCCTCCCAATATATCCCTATAAATTTCCTACACGTTTAATAGCTTTGCCAAAACAAACTCCTAAGACGTTTTGTACTTGATTTTAAAAAAATGGGGGGTTCAGCTCTTCTTCGAGATGAAGTATACCGCGATGACGGCGATGATGGCGAGGAGGACAACGACCCCTGTCACCGTCGTCCCGTAAAGCTCCCAGAACGAAGGTGGCGGAGGCGCCTCTGGTTCCACGATCTTGAAGGTAAGCGTGGTGATGGCGTCGTTGAAGCCGTCCTTTGTGTACTGCACCGAGAGCTCGTAGGAGCCCGTCGTCCATCCAGTGGTCTCGACGCTGGTCGAGTATACGCCTGTGGATACCTCGTCCAGTTTCACCGGCTCCGCCATGCCCTCGATGAGCAGCCTCGCGTCAACCCCGGAGAGGGGGTTACCGTCGTCGTCGGTCAGCTTCACTCGGAAGGTGATCGTCGCGTCCTTCTCGACCTCGGACGGGAACTCCTCAAGAACCACGTTGATGTCCTTGAGGACAGCCAGCTCCTTCAGGTAGACGCTCATCCAGCTCCACTGGTTATTCACACCGTCTTGGATCGGCTTGACCCAGCCGGCGAACCGGTCTGTCCTGTATACGCTGGGGAAGTTCCTGTGGTATAGGACGATGAGGGGGACCTCCTCGGCGAGGATCTCCTGCATCTGTTTGATGATCTCCGCCCGTTCATCCTGGTCTATTGTCACAGCCTGTCTCTCGGCGAGCTCGTCGAAGGTGGCGTTGAGGAAGTAGTAGTAGTTGGGGTTTGGCGTCTTGCTGGAGTGGAGGCGGAACCTCAATATGTCCGGAGAACCGACACCCAGCCCTGAGCCCAGCAGCCAGGTGTCCAGCTTGTGGGGCGAGTCCCACTCGGCTGTGATCTTGCTCCACGTCGTCGGCCAGTCGTTGTACTGGACCGTCGCCTTGATGTCGATCTCAGCCAGCCATTCCTGGATCATCTCCGCGGCCCTGACCCTCACCGGGTCGTAGATGGGCGGACCTATGTCGAACTCGATGTTAACCCTCTCGCCGGTGTCGGGGTCTATGTACTCGCGTATGCCGTCGCCGTCCGTGTCCGTCCAGCCCATGTCGTCGAGCATCTGGGCAGCCAGCGTGAGGTTGAACTCATAGCCGTAGACGCCGCATTTGGGGTCCTCGTTGAGCCACCAAGGCCACATCTCCGTGGGCGGGTAGACGCCGAACCTCCCGGGCCGCCCGTATCCGTAGAGGAGGCGGCTGACGATCTCGTCCTTGTCGACGCAGTGGGCCAGCACATGTCTGAACCGCTTATCCTTGAAGGGCATGATCATCGTGTTGAAGCCCCAGTGGTACATGGTGCCGCTCTTGTAGATGTGGACGCCTATGTTCGGGTCCGTGATCAAGCTCGGCAGCGCCTCCAGGGGTACCGTCCACGTGTGAACGTCGATCTCGCCAGCCTTGAGTGCCAGAAGCATCGCGTCGGGGCTGGTGATGATGGGCATGAGGAGCTTGTCGATGTAGGGTCTGCCCCGGGCGAAATTCTCGTTAGCCACGTACTCCGCTTCCACCGTCTCCGTGTAGTGGTCGAGGATGAAGGGACCATTCCCGACCTTCAGGACCTCGATAGGCGGTACATAGGTGAAGGGGTCGAAGTCAGGCTGGGTCACGATGGATTCCCAGATGTGCTTCGGAACGATTGGATAGGTGAGTATCTCGGAGATGAAATCAACGTAAACTTCTGTAAGATAGATTTTGCAGGTGTAGGTGTCCACAACCTCGACATGGTCCACGTAATCAGCTACCTCGGACCACCTAGGATAGCCTGCATCCTTTGCGTGTTCGAAGGTGAACTTTACGTCTTCCGCCGTGAAAGGCGTGCCGTCGTGCCATGTCGCGTTGTCTAGCAGCTCGATGGTCCAGACCTTCCCCGTGGAATCCACCTCGGCGCTCTTCGCGAGCCAAGGAACCGGGATGTTATCGGGGTCTAGCATGTAGAGAGGATCGTAGATGGGGTCTAGGAAGACGAAGCTCCATGTCGACGCCCTTAGGAAGACGCTCAGCTCCGACGGGTCCGATGGTAGGGGCGCTATGAGGGTGCCTCCATAGGGCTTGTAGGCAGGCTCAGCGGCGACAGCTGTCGAAACGGATGTTAGGAGTAGCGATGACGCCACTAGAAGCGTAAGTATAAGAAGCAATCTATTCTTGGTCATACAATTCACCGTTTGCCTGTTAGGATAATGATCTATTCACTATAAAAGAATAATTCTCATCGCCCCTGGGCCCCTCACCATCTACCCCAGAGGAATATCCCCCCCAGGGCGGAGGCGATCAGGTGGAAAGCGGTGAACAGCAGGTTCCCGAAGACGCGGTAAAGCGACAGGTATGTGAACCAGTCGGCGTATGAGCGCTCCTCGAAGACGCCGAAGAGGACGGGGGCGAGCAGGGTTATGGAGTTCAACACCGACACGAGGATCAGCATCGTCAGGATAGTCACCACGATCATCCTGGGGCTCTCAAACGCTCTGCTGATGACCAGACCCAAGATGACGGGCGCGATCACGAGGGGGATGAATCTCGATGCTCCGAGCACCACGTTGGCTAGGTACGCCGCGTTCAGCGCCACCGCGCCGCTGAGGGCGAGGATGACCGCGAACCGTTGATCGCTCAGAGGCAGCTCTTCTCACCGCCTGTCCTCAGGACAGTGCAGGTGTTATTTAATAATCTCGGGTAATTAAATCTACAGTCGGGGCTGATGATCTCTCGAAGGACAGCCGCGACGATTCTGATCGTGGCGACGGTTGTCTTGGGCGCGGCCAGCATCTGGATGACGGAAAGGTACCTCAACCTCTACAGGACGACGATGCAGACAGATGTAAAAATCGAGGTTCTGCAAGTCGATCTGGGACATTCACCCCCCTCCATCCATCTCGCTTTCACCATCACGAACCCGGTGAGCAGTCCCTTCGAGGTCTCCATCGTGGTTTATGAGATCGGCTTAAACGGGAAGTATCTGACACAAGGGATCATCAAAGATGCCTTCCAGGTGGGCAGGGATCAGAACGCCACCATCGAAAAAATCGTTGTGATTCCAGAGGCGCGCATGTTCACTATCCAAGAGGCCGAGGAGGAGGGACGATGGCTGTGGAGCGTCTCGGGATCGTTGCACGTAACCACATACGTCGGGGAGACGAGGATCAGGTTCAGATCCAGTATACCTTTCAAGCCTCTAGGTTCATAGAGGCGCGCTATGGGTTCAACGATGTGAACGACGACAATATATCCTCGCGTTGAGTAAAGCCTTTAAACCGACTGCTCAACTACGGAGAGAGGTAGCACGTTGATCCTTCCGGTTTACATCGTCTACGCGCTCATCATCTCCTTCGGCTCCGGGGCGCTCGGCGCCCTGCTGGGCCTGGGCGGAGGGGTGCTGCTGGTGCCCCTGCTGGTCTTCCTGCTCGGCGTGCCCATTCACCTCGCCTCGGGGGCGAGCATCATCGCCGTCGTCGCCACCTCCAGCGCCGCGGCGGCGACCTACGTGAGGAATGAACTCACGAACATGAGGCTGGGGATGTTCCTCGAGCTGGCCACGACCCTGGGGGCGGTCTCGGGCGCGTTCCTGACGTCGCTCGTCGGCGAGGACCTGCTCCGCGTCGTGTTCGGCGTCTCTCTGCTGTACGCCGCCGTGACCATGTTCCTGCAGCAGAGGAAGGGCGACGGAAGCTGGGTTCCCAAGCCGAACGATGGGCCGGCGGAGGCCCTCGGGCTTGGGGGACGGTACTTCGACGAGGCGCTGGGCGAGGAGGTCGTGT
>Ga0180300_10000779_pt1 | contig 14409 bp, 20 predicted proteins | sample GuaBasSediGuay15_FD_121798 | JGI IMG/M metagenome (GOLD analysis project Ga0180300, IMG submission 121798) | Subseafloor sediment microbial communities from Guaymas Basin, Gulf of California, Mexico - Guay15, Core 4569-2, 21-24 cm | ecosystem: Environmental > Aquatic > Marine > Hydrothermal... | reverse complement strand
CGCCCCCGCGACCACCGATACGCTTAAATATTGCGCCCGCCGTACCGTATTTCGGTCGCCCGCCGGTGCGCGTTTCGCTCTTTTGGGGTTGTGTCGGGATCTCATACTGTTAAGTGCCGGCGGGCGGCCGCATAAACCCTTCGCATTCTTCGAGGAAGAGTTTCAGAAGTACTAGTTTCAGGGACTGCCAGCTTTTCACGCGCCTTAGGAATCTCTCCTTAATGGGTTCTGTGAGCGTGACGTCGTTTTTCGGGATTTTGATGGTGCATTTTTCGTCCATCTTTTTCTGCGAGCCATATTTCGGAGGAGGATGTTTCGCAGATCTTCCTTATGAAGTTATATCCTAGGATGGGAGATCTCCCCATCGTGATCCTCTCGTCCATGTCGGGTATCATTTGAAAGATTTTGGGTTTATGATTTAAAAATGGCGGGAAGATCGGTGCTCTAGTCTCGGGCGTTATAGTTGTTTGTCGTGGGTTTTCGGCTGAATTCATGGAGTTGGTTTTGATGGTGTGACTATGGTATTGCAGATTAGTGATTCGGGACTGATGTTTTAGGGTCTGCAGATTGGCGGTAGTGGATGCTTTTGGTCGTCGTGGTGGTGGCCTATGACGTAATTAGTGTCTTTAATGTTTAGGTGTCATTGGGGATTTAGGGCAATGGTTATTAAGGTCTTAAGGTCCTTTTTAATCGGTGATTCCATGGGAAGCATAAAGGTGTACGTATCGGACGAGGTTGAAAGGAAGTTCAGGGAACTTGCGATGAAACTTTACGGGTACGGCAAGGGGTCTTTGAGCGTAGCGGCGGAGAAGGCGTTGAGTGAATGGGTTGCGAGGGTTTCGGAGGCGATTAAGGTGGTGGGGTTGATCGAGGATCCGGTCGAGGCGATTTATGGGATGCTCAGTCACGTAAAGAAGAGCGGGGTTGAGCTTCAGCACGAGGCTAGGAGAATAAGGGCGAAGAAGAGCGTGAGTTGAATGCTATTTATCGATTCAAATATCTTCCTTGAAGTGGAATTAGCGCAGGAGCACGGAGTCCCGGCGAAAAATTTCCTCAAGGCGGTTCAATCCGGAAGACTCGATGCGTACACCACCGATTTTCATATAGATAATGTCGTCATCGTCATGGAGAATTATGGGAAGTCATGGAGGGACATCGCGGTCTTTTTAACATCCTTGTTGCAGTATCGCGGCCTCTCGATTTACCACCTAACCATTTACGATAAAATTGAGGCGACTGAGGTGATGAGGGACGAGGGGTTAGATTTTGATGATGCGCTAGCTGTACGCACGATGAAAAAGCTGAACATTAAGGTCATCGTCTCCTATGATAAGGATTTTGATCGTGTGAAGTGGGTTAAGAGAAAGACGCCCGAGGATTTAGGGTTCTAGCAAGATGCGCGGTTGTAGTTCGCGTGATATGTGTGAATGAGTGATAAAATACGGTTAGATGGAAGGTTATAGGAGTTATGGGAGTTCATGAGCGGAGGAGTAAAGGGTTTATATTATCGGTAGGAGATTCGATTTGTAGGAAAAAGAGCAATCTCAAGGATCAATATGAGTGCTCACGTTGAAAGCATATTTCTCGAATGTTCGGATACGTGACAAGATACCTTCTTTCGGGCCGAATTCCCAAACCTAATGGAACTTCTACCACTCATACTTTGTATGTCTTAACTTGTCCGGAGAGTTTTATCCTTCAATACCATCTCGGCAATTGCGTTTACGAGTTTTTCTATGAATTTCAGGGTGGCGTCAACATGTTCTTTCGTGCACCACCCCTCGTAAAAGCATGTATGCATTCCCGATGCCTGATTCCACACCTCTAACACCCAAGTTCCCAGGTCTTCGGAAATGACCCTACTGTACTCCCATAACTCGCCATGGCTCGAAAGATGTTTGCCCTCCTTCCAGTACGCATAATCCTTCACAGCCAAGGCGGCTGCTTCCCACGCCTTCTCGGCGGCCTGCCTCAGGTCTTCCTTTTTCAACTCCTCTTCGGCCTGTTTAATAACTCCTCAGCAACAATGACGTACTCCCTGGCTCTGTCTTTTGGGTCCAGACCCTGAGATAGGAGGTCGATAATGTAATCTCCGAGCGAGAGACCGCGCCTCTCCGCCTCCTTTCTAACCCTATCTACAATCGCTTTGGGAAGAACTATGACCTCTGACATGCAGACCCCATTCTGAGTATATCTGGTCGAATATTTGTATTCTTCCACATGGCAGGAATGAATTGAAGATAATGGGGAGCCGCGACCTCTATTTACTCCTAATTTCTTTTTACATGGTTTTCATACTGCAGTAACGGCCCTTATCGTGTAAGTGTCCTACCCTTTGTGATGGAGGCTACGGACTATCTTTAGGGATTCGTTGACCATTTTCTCTAGGTGGGGGAATCTTCTTTTCACGGCCTCGACATTTAACTTTGCCTCATGGAATCCCCACACGTGGAGGTAGTTTGCCTTATCCCATCCACCTTCGAACCAGGCGCCGATGACATCCGAGATTCTCTCCATCGCTTTCTCGAGAGACGTCACGGTTCACCTTCCCCTCCCCATCACTTCGCTTATTATGTCCCTGAAGTTGAAGTGGTAGGTGAGCGCCTTCAAGTACTCCTCGGCTGTTGCGTACGTGCCACAGAGGATAATGCAACCACCTATTGCCATAAAAATAAATGACAACACATTAAGTGAAGGGGTGCCTCCGACGTTGGTGGTCATATGATTTACAGAATTAAGGTATACCGTAACGGGATCGTGAAGTTGCCAGCGGTTGTCCGGAGGAAGCTGGGGATAAAGGAGAACAATGAGTTAATATGCATTTTGGACGCCGGGAGGTTGATATTGATTCCTGGTGGAAAATTCGATCCGATAGAGGAATGCTCATCGACTCTCGGCAAGCCCGTCGACGAGGAGCGTCTGATAGAGGAGGGGGAGAAGGAACTGTCCAGAAAACTCTCCTCGACAGGTTTTGAATGATGAGGTAACCCTGTATGGCTGTGATTCTCATCGGTGAGGAGGTTAAGAGGGAGCTGTTGAGGATCGTGTCGGAGTTACAGATAAAGCTGGGAAGGAGGGTCACCCTCGACGAGGCGATCTGGTTCCTTCTCATGTACAGGAGAAGGAAGAACCCTCGGTTATTGCTGGAGGCATGCAAACCGGTATCTTCCGATATTGCCGATAAGGCGCTAAGGGAGTTGTACAGGGAGCGGAGGAGAGATGAGCGGAGGCTTGAGTTGTTATGGTAGCAGGAGGCTAATGCAGATGCAGATACCGGATGTGAGCGGGATTGACTTCGGTTTAAAGGCGATACTTGAAAAGCATAGTGCGATAACTGTCCTCATGATGTGAACGGGCGGGATACACGGGACAACGCTTGAAACTTCGCTGAAACATTTGGAACACGAGGCAGGGCGTAGCGGTCTTCTTCTCACGCTCGTGGATAGGTAAAGTTGCCCGTCAGACTTTAAAATGGAAGGGTGAAATGATGAGAAAGGGTCCTACAAGAGCTGAGGTGAGGCGATGTTGTTCTGCCAATATCCATTACCGAGGAGTTAATAAACATCATCCGTAGAAAGCCCAACGCGGCCGGAATGGGTAGACTTCTGCGCAGGGCCCTCAACGAGAAACAGATTCTGATTCTCTCGCACGCGGACGGAAAGTTTTCCTCCCTGAACTCCCTTGTCTCGTACCTCTCGGAGAAGTACTCGATTTCTCCATCGACCCTGAAACTGAACGCCAAAATACTAAAAGACCTGGGACTAATAGACTATGGTAGCAAAAACGCGCCCAAGAACGTGGAGATCACCGAATTGGGCAGACTTGTTCTCGCGCTCATCTCGGCATCCGAAAATGACAAAGGCTGTTGTGAGTACAGGCACGACTGCGGTCGGATGGGCTGTAGCGCCGATATGAATGGGAAAGTTGATTGCCAGAACGAGGTAAGAGTCCTGGATGTCCATCAGATCTCCTGTCAAAAACCGGAAGATATCTCCGCGGCTATTAGTGTGCATCTCAGAGAGTTGTCGTGGAAGCTCAAGCAGAGGCTGAGGGAGGTTCTAAAACCTGTTGGAAACTGGCACCTCGGCTCGTCGCTATCCGTGCTGGACATACTGCTAGTCCTGCTCACGAAGTGGTTCATCCTGGATAACGCCAAACCGGACGACAATGTTCTGATCCTGAGCAAGGGGCACTGCGTCCCGGCGCTTTACGTCATACTTGCGGAGTTTGGATTCATAAAAGATGATGACCTCAAAACGTTCGGAGACCTCGGATCTAAACTGCCGACGCACGCAAAAAGAGGGGTTCCCTTGGTTGCGGTCTCCACGGGGTCTCTGGGTCAAGGGTTATCGGTAGCGAACGGCATTGCTCTGGCGTCAAAGATGGATGGTGTGCGAAAGAACGTTTACGTGATACTCGGGGATGGAGAGCTTGACGAGGGACAAATATGGGAGGCCGCCATGACCGCCGCCCATTACCGGCTGGATAATGTAATTGCGATCGTGGATAGGAACGGAAGCCAGCTCAATGGTCCCACCGAGGGCATAAAGTCGAAGGAGCCGCTCCGTGAGAGGTGGAAGGTGTTTGGCTGGGAGGTCTTCGAGGTAGATGGGCATGATCACGGGCAAATTCTGGATGCGTTAATGAAGGCGGAAAGGGTGAGGGGCGCGCCGAAGGTAATAATTGCCCATACGGGTGAGGGCTAGTGAACTTCACGGTGGAAAGCTACAGGGGAGCGTTTGCCGAGGCGTTATTAGAGCTGGGTGAGAAACTGGAACACCTCGTCGTACTGGACGCCGACGTTGCGCGCTCCACGATGACCAAGAAGTTCGCCGAAAGGTTCCCCCACAGGTTCATCCAAGTTGGGATCAGTGAACAGGACCTCGTTGGAACCGCCGCGGGCCTCGCAATTGCAGGGAAACTCCCTCTAGTGTCCGCATTCTCAATGTTCCTTATGAGAGCTTGGGAACAGATACGCAATACGGTTGCGCGGGACCGCCTTAATGTGAAATTTGTTGCCACACATGCCGGATTATCCGATTATCTTGACGGTTCCTCCCATCAGTCGCTGGAGGATATTGCGATCATGAGGGTCATCCCAAACATGAACGTCGTGGTGCCTGCCGATGCTGTCTCCACCAGAAAACTCCTTTTCGAAATTTTCCAGAGGCATGGGCCCGCATATATGAGAATAGGCAGAGATTACGCCCCAAGAGTTTACGAGGACGAATCCGAGATAAAAATGGGAAAGATAAATCGCCTTGAGGACGGCGATGATGTTTGCATAGCGGCATGTGGGGTCATGACGGCGATGGCCCTTCATGCAGCGAAAATTCTGAAGAAAAGAGGCATAAACGCCGCTGTTATCGACGTGCACACAATTAAGCCCCTCGATAGGAGGACACTCATAAATATGGCGAGTCGCACCGGCGCATTTGTAGCGGTAGAGGAGCACAACATCTTCGGGGGACTGGGAAGCGCAATTTTGGAGGAGATTTCCGAAGAGTACCCGGTTCGCATGAAGAGGGTCGGCATCAGGGATACCTTCGGAACGTGCTCGCGGAACTACGTATCTCTTCTCAAACACTACGGTCTCGACATCGAAAGTATAGTGAGAGCGGCGGAGGAGGTGGTGAAATGAAGAAGTTCAAGCTTGCAAGTAAGGAACATCGCGAAAAAACCGTGGTAGAAGTGGGGGGACGAAAGATAGGCGAGGATTTCGTAATAATAGCGGGACCGTGCTCGGTGGAGAGCAGGGAGCAGATCCTGGAAACCGCAAGGTTCCTAAAGGAAGTGGGCGCCGACATGCTGAGGGGAGGGGCTTTCAAGCCTCGGACGTCGCCATACTCCTTCCAAGGACTCGGTGAGGAAGCACTGAAATGGCTTAGGGAAGCGGGTGATGAGACCGGATTGCCCGTTGTTACGGAAGTTCTCGATACCAGACATGTGGATCTCGTTGCAAAGTACGCGGACATGTTGCAGATAGGCGCCAGAAATATGCAGAATACACCGTTGCTCAGGGAAGTCGGAAAGAGAAAAATGCCTGTGCTGCTGAAAAGGGGATTTTCATCCACCATTGAGGAGTGGCTGCTTGCCGCCGAGTACATAATGCTCGAGGGAAACGAGAACGTGATCCTGTGCGAGAGGGGAATAAGAACTTTTGAGCCGTCGACGAGGTTCACCCTCGACATATCGGCGGTTCCCGTGGTTAAGGAACTGAGCCATCTTCCCGTGATTGTGGACCCATCTCATGCCGCCGGGAAGAGAAGCCTCGTAATCCCATTGGCGAGGGCAGCGGCCGCTGTTGGTGCCGATGGGATAATGGTGGAGGTGCACCCCAATCCCTCAGAGGCTCTATCCGATGGCCCCCAGAGCCTCACATTCGAGGACTTCAGAAGACTTATTTCGGAGGTAAGGAGATGGATACCGAGGTAATAGAGTCGGCAATAGTGGGGAAAATAGTGATAGGATGGAACAGTCTCGGCGATCTACGCGGATGGGTCGATGAACTTTCTCCGTTCAAGGTGGGAGTCCTGACAAACGACGTCGTCGCGAAATTCTGGTTAGACGCCGTACTTCAATCCCTTGACGGCGACATCTCTCTATTTTTAGTAAGGGATGGAGAGGACGCAAAGAGCATAGAGACAGCGATCGAGATATGGAGTAAGATGATAAAAAATGGGTTTACGAGGAAAAGCCTACTCATAGGTTTGGGCGGCGGCGTCATAACCGATCTCGCGGGGTTCGTCGCCTCGACGTACATGCGCGGGATACTTTTGATCCTCATCCCCACAACCCTCATGGCCCAGGTGGATGCCGCAATCGGGGGTAAGACGGGCGTAAACTTCATAGGCAAGAACATCATTGGAACGTTCTATCCCCCAAACGTCGTTCTGATAGACCCCCAGACTCTGCAAACGCTTCCGCGGGAAGAGTACCTGAACGGACTGGCGGAAGTTGCGAAGTACGGCATCATAATGGACAGAAACTTCTTCGAGTACCTGGAAGAAAACGCAAGAGCGGTGCTCGCGCAAGATAAGGACATTGTAACAAATATTGTCAAGAGATGTGTGATGTTGAAAGTGCAGGTCGTCGAGGAGGACCTTAGAGAGTCTGACAAACGGAGGATTCTAAACCTCGGGCATACGATCGGACACGGGATAGAGAGTGCATCGAACTACCGGATAAAGCATGGGTTCGCGGTGTCGGTGGGCATCGTCGTGTGTTGCCTAATTGCCGAGAAACTATTGGGCTTCAGGGAAACGGACAGGGTGATTGGGCTCTTAGAAACCTTGGGGTTGCCCACGAGGCACAACTTGGACCCGAAGAGGATAATGGAGGCAATAAAGGTCGATAAAAAGGCGTGGTATGGAAGGCAGGTCATGATTTTGCCGGAGAGGATAGGATCCGTGAGAATAATGGAGGTACCGGAAGATTTGATCCTCGAGGCGTTGACGGAGGTTGCAAATTGATAGTCGCATGTGTGAAGGCGAAAACAATCAAGGAAGCCATCGCAGATGTGGAAAGTGTGGATGAAAAGGCGGATCTTATTGAGATCCGTGCGGACTTCCTGCAGGACTTCAATGGGTTTGACTCTCTGAGAGAGTTTTCCGACAAGCTTATAATTACCATCAGGACGGCGAAAGAGGGTGGGGCCTTCACCGGAAGCGAAAGGGAGAGGTTTGAAGCGTTTAGGCGGTTTATAAAGATAAAACCACGGTACATTGATATAGAACTGAATTCGGACATTCGCGATGATGTCATACGCCTTGCGAGGAGGCATGGAGTTAAAGTCATAGTTTCCCATCACGATTTCGAGAAAACGCCCCCTTTCGAAGAGCTGGTGAAAATACGGGACGCCATTGCCGGAAGTGGTGCCGACATTGCAAAAATAGTAACGTATGCCCGTAGGATGGAGGATAACATTATCGCTCTGAGGCTGGTTGCCGAGCCAAAGAACATACCAACCGTTGCATTCTGCATGGGGGATCTGGGTAGGATCTCCAGGATACTCGCGCCGCTTTTTGGTGCTCCATTTACATACGCATCCGTATCGAGGGGGAAGGAAACCGCCAGTGGGCAACTGACGGTTGATGAGGTGAGGAGCGTTTGGAGGGTCTTGCAATAATAGATGCGAGCACTAGGGTTTTATGCCTGATAGGAAAACCTGTGAGGCACTCGCTGAGCCCGGTAATGCACAACGCCGCCATAAGAGCCCTTAACCTGAACTTCGTGTACGTGGCATTCGAGGTTGAGCCGCAAGACCTCGGAAAGGCGGTTGAGGGGATCAGATCGTTGGGTATAGGGGGAGCAAACGTGACGATGCCCCACAAAATAGAGGTTGTGAAGTATCTGGATGAGGTATCGGAGGACGCTCGGAAGATAGGTGCGGTAAACACGATCGTCAACGAAGGTGGGACACTTAAGGGTTACAACACCGACGGTGTGGGCGCATTGAAATCCCTTGAGATGTTCACCGACGTGGATGGGAAAAAAGTGGTGTTGCTCGGAGCTGGAGGGGCCGCAAGGGCGATTGCGTATACCCTTTCCGGCAGGGTTTCCGAACTCGCAATTCTGAACAGAACCGAAGAAAAGGCGGTAAATCTCGCCAGAAACCTTGCAAATAACGGCTCAACAGTTCGTGGAATGCGGCTGAGCGTAAGGAATCTCGAGAACGAACTGAGAGATGCGGACATTCTGATAAACGCCACATCGGTGGGCATGGAGTCGAATGAGAGTTTGGTGCCGGAACACTTGCTAAGACCCGGATTGGTGGTCTTCGACATAGTTTACAGGCCGTTGCATACTAAACTTCTCAGGGACGCCATGAAAGCGGGATGTACAACGATAGACGGGTTGTGGATGCTGGTTCTCCAGGGGGCAGAGAGCTTTAAACTCTGGACAGGGCACTATCCCGATATTCGAATTATGAGAAATGCGGCACTGAAAGCATTAGGGGTGGAGGAAAATGAGGGGAAAGGGTGAAGCCTACGGCGCGATCACGGTAATAAACGCGATAGCCACCGGAAAAGGTGCAGCAATTGGAATAAAACTGAGGACGGAGGCACACATTGAAATAGTTGATGAGGATGTCATTGAGGGGGAAATTCGAATTGATGGGACGGAGGAAGTATGTGATTTTGATCTTGTGAGGGCCGTCAAGGAGGTCGTGTTTCGCAAATTTGGAATAGAGGGAGGGTTGAGAGTATTCATCCGCTCGGAAATTCCAATATCGAGAGGACTTAAAAGTAGCAGCGCGGCAGCAAACGCCCTAGTATCCGCAGTTTTAGATGCCATCGGGGAGAAACTCGATCCCTTAGAGGTAATAAAACTCGGAGTGGAGGCCGCAAAGGTCGCTGGTGTTACCATAACGGGAGCGTTCGACGATGCGTGCGCCTCCCTCCTAGGAGGTTTGTGCATCACCGATAACATCAATACGGAATTGATCAAGCGGGAGGAGGTTGATCGACTGCCAGTCGTGATACTTGTGCCGAGGAAGAGGGTCAGCAAGGGGTCCCTCAAGGGTGTAAACTTCAAAATAGTGGCACCCTACGTGGAAGAGGCGTTCAAATTGGCGCTTGCCGGAAAGTGGAGGGAGGCAATGGTAATAAACGGAATTCTTTATGCGGCCTTACTGGGATATGACACGAGCCCGATATTTGAAGCCTTAAAGGCGGGCGCAATCGCGGCGGCAGTTTCGGGGACCGGGCCAGCTGTTGTAGCGGTCACCGAGGATCCGGAAGGGGTAAGGGAAGTTTGGGAGGAGAGGGAGGATGCCGAGAGGATAATCATCACGGAGACGAGGTGATAACCGTGAACGTTAGGGTCGTCCCATCTGAAATAAGCGGGGAGGTCAGGGCCCCGCCATCTAAGAGCTACACCCACAGGGCTCTATTTCTTTCCCTGCTCGCGGAGGGAGAGTCCAGATTAGTGAACCCCCTCATATCGAATGACACAGAGGCAAGCATGGGCGCGATACGAGAGTTCGGCGCTGACGCGTCTTGGGAAAGGATTATCGGAGTTGGAGATCCCGTCCAGCCAAAAGATGTCATCTGGTGCGGAAACTCGGGAACCACCGCGAGGATTTCAATGGCAATTGCCGCCCTAGTTGACGGAACCACGGTGATAGACGGGTCCGCATCCTTAAGGAGGAGACCTATGTCTCCGATGATCGAGGCACTGTCTCAAATGGGAATAGAGGTGGAATTTTCCGAAGGGGGGAGACTTCCCATACTCGTCCGAGGCGGAAGGGACAAGATAAAGTCCCGTACTTTGAAGGTAAGAGGCGATGTTTCATCACAATTCATTACGGCCCTCCTAATCGTTGCGCCAAAGGTGGGCCTCGAGATCGAGATCATTTCGGAGCCGAAGTCGCGTCCCTATCTGGATATAACGATAAAGTCCATGAGGAGGTTCGGTCTATCGGTACATAGGGAAGATTACAGGAGGTTCTCCGTCGAAAGGCAAAACCCGATACCCACCACGTTCAAAATCCCGGGTGACTATTCCTCTGCGGCGTTCATACTTGCGGCGGGAGCCTTGCACGGCAAGGTGAGGGTGCGGGGCCTAGATCCGAGGGACGTCCAAGGGGACCGGATGATACTCGACGTCCTCTGTCAAATGGGTGCGGATGTCAAGATCCATGGGGAGGTGATTGAAGTATCCCGGGGAGACCTAGAGGGAATATATGTGAACTGCAGTGACGCGCCGGATCTTGTTCCCGTAATATCCGTCCTAGGCGCCTATGCTAGGGGAACAACAATAATTTCGGGTGCTGATCACCTCAGATACAAGGAATCGGATAGGTTACGCGCGATCGCCGATAACCTGAAAAGAATGGGAGTAAATGTTAAGGAAAGAGAAGATGGACTCGTAATCAAAGGGCATAGGGAGTTAAGGGGTGCGGTTCTGGACTCATATGGGGATCACAGGATAGCGATGGCGCTTGTAATCGCGGCGCTGGGTGCGAGGGGCGAGAGCAAGATCCTAGGAGTAGATTGTGTGCAGGACTCCTATCCCGCGTTCTTTAACGATCTTATGAGAATCGGCGGGAGGGTCGAGTTCCAATGATAGGGAAGGCGTTCAGGGTCTCGATATTCGGAGAGAGCCACGGGAAATGCGTGGGCGCCGTGATAGAGGGATGCCCTCCCGGAATAGAGGTGAACCCCGACGACATAAGGAGAGATCTCGAGAGGAGGAGGCCCGGAAAGGACGAGTTCTCCAGTCCTAGGGATGAAGAGGACGATTTTACAATCCTATCCGGGGTCTTCAACGGGCGGACAACGGGCGCGCCCATAACAATAGTCGTATGGAATCGAGACGTCGACTCCGCACCCTACGAGAAGATAAAGGACATTCCGAGGCCGGGACACGCGGATTATGTTGCCAGAATTAAGTACTTCGGTTTCAACGATTATAGGGGTGGGGGGATCTTCTCGGGTAGAATAACGGCCGCGCTTGTTGCCGCAGGGTCTATTGCAAAGAAAGTTCTCGAAAAATTCGGAATAGAGGTACTGGCGTACGTTTTTCAAATAGGAAACGTCCGCATGAGGGAAGACATGACTCTTGAGGAAATTAGGGAAAACCTCCCCAAGAGCCCAGTTGCATGCCCGGACCTGGAAGCTTCCAGAGGAATAGTAGACCTTTTGCGCGATATTAAGAATGAGGGGGATAGTATCGGGGGGATCATCGAGGCGGTGGCGCTTAACGTCCCGGTGGGTCTCGGGGAGCCCCCGATAGATACCTTAGACGGGGATCTTGCAAAGGCGATGTTCGTGATACCGGCAGTCAAGGGCATAGAATTCGGGGCGGGATTCAGACTCGCACAAATGAGGGGGAGCGAGGCCAACGATCAGCTTACAGTTAGGGATGGGAGGGTGGAGTTCAGAACGAATAATGCAGGTGGAATACTCGGGGGAATGAGCAACGGTGCACCTATAAGGTTCAGAGTTGTGATAAAGCCCACGCCGTCCATCCTGAAACCGCAGAGGAGCGTGAATCTCCGGGAGATGAGAGAGGTAGATTTGAAACTGAGGGGGAGGTTTGATACCTGTATCGCGATACGGGCAGTGCCAGTCGTAGAGGCGGTTTTCGCGATAGTTTTGACGGATCACCTCCTGAGGTGGTTGAGTTGGAGAGGATACTGGAGCTCAGGCGGGAGATCGACAGGATAGACGAGGAGATAATAAGATTGCTCGATAGGAGGATGAAGCTTGTGAGGGAGATCAGGGAGTTGAAGAGGAGGATAGGGTTGGACATCAGAGACCCGAAGAGGGAGGAGCACGTTTTACGAAGGGCAGGAATCTACAGGGACGTTTTTAGGGAGATTTTGAGGCTGTCGATAAGGTTACAGGGTGATGGGTGATTGTTTAACGTCTACGAGTTTTTCAACAAGCTATCCGAGTCCGATGTTGAGATAAGGCTAGACGCGGGGCAACCGGACATCAGGGTCGATGAGAGAATCATCGGGGCAATGTTCGACTCCATCAGGAGGGGCGAGACGGAGTACGTCTCCACGGTTGGAATAAGGGAGTTGCGGGAAAGGATCGCGGAACTATATGATGTTGACGCGGAAGAGGTAATAATATCGCCGGGATCGAAACTCCTAATAGCGTCGCAGGTGTTCTTTTCGAGAAAGATTGCGGTTATTGCACCTTTCTGGCCCGCATACGTCCATATGGCATCTCTTTTCGGCAAGAAGATTCAGGTCTTGGAGACCTCGATGGAGGGCAGATGGGTTCCGGACTTTACCGAAATGGATGACGAGGTCGATCTCGTGATCATAAACTATCCGAACAATCCGACGGGTGTCGCACTTCCACGGAGCAAGATGAGAGAGCTCCTAGATGTAGCGTCTGAAAGGGGAATCACCGTCGTATCGGATGAGGTTTACAGGGACATTCTATTCAACTCGAGGTTCTCCTCAATACTTGACTTCAACTATGAAAAGGGAGTGTTCGTGCACAGTTTTTCGAAGACGTTCAGCATGACGGGCTTTCGAATAGGCTTCGCTATCGCGAACAGGGAGATCATCAAGAAAATCCAGAGGTTCATAGAGGCCACCGTGACGTGCGTTCCCGGATTTGTACAGGCGGCGGCCCTCAAGGCCCTCGAGGTAATCGATGAAGTCAGGAGAATAGTATCCGACATTTATAAGAGGAGGGTTGAAGCAGCGAAGAAAACGCTTGGCAGGAAGTTCTTCGAGTTTGTGGAGCCGGATGGCGCAATATACATATTTCCTAAGATTAAGGCTGGAATCTCGGGAACCGAATTCACATATAAACTGCTCAAGCAGGGTGTCAGCGTATTTCCGGGAGAGGCGTTTGGAAATTACAAGCAGTTCGTAAGGGTATCACTCGTATCTGATAGATTGGAGGAGGCGTTCAGGAGAATGAACATGGTCGCGGAGGAATGTAGCGGACGGTGATCGCATGAGGCTGGGAATCGTGGGATACGGGAGAATGGGCAGATGGTTTGCAGAGAAACTTAAGGATCACTTTGAAATCGGTGTCTATGACATAGATCCCTCGAAGGTCAAGGATTTCTGGGGGGTCGTGTACTCAACGCTGGAGGATCTTGTGGTGAACAGTGATGTCATACTCATTGCGACGCCGATAGACGTAACCTCCGAGGTTCTAGAGGATGTTCGTGAAATCGTTCAGAGGCGTGGACTGAGGGGGAAGATAATAATCGACATAGCGTCACTGAAGGGGAGCATAATTCCCGTACTCAAGAAATTTCCGAAAAGCGTCAAGGTGTGTAGTGTACATCCCCTCTTTGGGAGGACTGCAGACAGTTTCAAGTCTCGAAAAATCGTGGTCATCCCGGTGGACGGAAGATGCGAGGACTGCAAGTTCGTAATAGATTTATTTAGCCTTTTGGGCGCTGATATTGTGATAGCAGATCCCGAGTTTCACGATCGGACGGTTGCAGTAACGATAGCGCTCCCATACTTCATAGGGTTGCTCTATGGGTATTTTGTCTGTAGGGAGGGTGTGAGGAAACTCGAAAAGTTTGCAGGCCCCTCATTTAAGAGACTAATTTCCCACACGAGGGAGATACTGGATGATAGCGATGAACTTGTGTTTTCACTGCTGAATAGTCGGCATTCGCGTGTTGCGATTAGGAAGTTTCTTAACTTTGCATGCCAGCTTTTAGATGCGGTTAAGAACATTCATGAACTCTCATCGTTGCTTAAGAATCTGAGGGAGAACCTTAGTAGGAGCAGATAACCAATTATTTTATTAATAGTATCAAAGTGGAGCCCTTTTTCGATACTCATTTCGGATGGCGATTTGCTCACGTCTCCACTCCTTAATACAACCCTCACGTCCTAATTACCGTTCTAAAATCTCTATTGCCAAATCATGAGGATCTTCGACTGCCTATCAAGGTGGTTATCTAGTACTG
>Ga0180300_10000778_pt1 | contig 14417 bp, 15 predicted proteins | sample GuaBasSediGuay15_FD_121798 | JGI IMG/M metagenome (GOLD analysis project Ga0180300, IMG submission 121798) | Subseafloor sediment microbial communities from Guaymas Basin, Gulf of California, Mexico - Guay15, Core 4569-2, 21-24 cm | ecosystem: Environmental > Aquatic > Marine > Hydrothermal... | reverse complement strand
CTGCTATAACACCTAGATATTCAAAACCAGGTAAAGCAAAACCATAGTTATTCACTGTCAAAGTTATCTGATATGGGCCTCCTGTTATACTATTATTATCTATTGGAAAAGAAGTTGCTGTAAAATTTATCTTAAAAGTCTGTGTAGCATCATGCCAACCAAAATCATATGGAGCAAATACTGAAAAATAGAAGGATCCACTATAGAATGAACCGTTAATACTAGCATTTATATCCATAAAAGAGGGATTTATAGTTGGTTTCCATCTATCTGGTAGATTCTTTAACTCTGGTTGTATTCTAATTTTTTTATTCGCATAATTTGTCACAGTTATTTTGAAATTTACCGCCTCATGCGGTAAAACCATTTTTACAGTTTCATCTGGTTTTATCTGTATCTTCGGTAGAAACCTTGGTCTAAAAGTTATCTTCTTCTCAAAAACAGCTTCTCCAAGTAGCCCCATATCCTGACATCTAACTCTTACACCTATAGAATAGGGTTTAGAAGGCGCCTCCTCTAATGGTGAAATGATGATACTAGAGATGAGACTAAAAACTCCACTTGGAGGGAACGTAATCTTCTTGGAGGTATCTACTGTTGGGATATCTGCAGGGATAGAAGGTTGCAATATCCCCACATCAGCCCAATCCGGTTTATCAGTTATACTAAGGTTGATATACTGCTGCGGAAAACCTTTTCCAAAAAGTAACTTATTTCTAATCATCCAGCCGAATGTTTTCATGAACCAGAGTAGATTATCTCTCATATCGGTCCAATAAGTAATTTTTATAGGTAGGTTAATTGACTTGTGGATATCTAGAGTTTGATTTAATATAGATGGATCATATTGGATTTCTATATACTGATGAAATGGATGAAATTTCCTCTCAGATTTTTTATCTTCTGAATCTTCCAAAGGATCAGCTAAACTCTGCATGCTACTGGGGAGTAATATCAATAATATGAAGAAGAAAACCAAAATTGTCTTCCTCCCAATTTGTATATAACCCCTCATATCTTCTACCTCTCCCAATTAGAGTTTCTTAAACATTAATAGAATAGATGACATAATTTAAATAATTTTCATTTCAAATTAATTGAATGTATATATGGATAAACTAAAAATTTAGTCGATTCAGCTAGCAGCCTATCTATAGAATGGTTTCTAATTTCAATTGCATGAAGAAAAATTTCTTTCTAAATAAGCACATGTCATGAATAAAAAGACATAGTTTATATCTTATTCACAAGTTTTCGCTTCTGCTTCTCTTGTTCTCTCTTGATTCTCCGTACACGTTTTTCTTTCTCCTTCTCTCTCCAAGATTTTTCTAAAATTTGTTTCTCTTGTTTTATATCAGAAACTTCTGTAGATTCAAGTTCCTCTTTTTCAGTTTTTAATGGTTTTTCTTCAACTGATTTTTCTTCAGGTGACTCTTCTGTTAATTTAGAGAGCAGTTTGGATAGAACCGATTTTTTATCTTCCTTATTTGAGAGATTCTCAATGGGTCTCCCTAAAGCTTCTTCTTCCTTTTCTAAAGTTTTTGTTTCCTCTGCTTTCTTTTCTTCCTCTATTTTACCGGAGGTTTTACCTAATAATGGTAAAAACATACCCTCAGATTTTTCTTTTATAGAATATTTATACCATAACATTGCTGATTGATATTCTTCTTTCATCATCTTCAAGGTTCTACGGTATTCTTTATAATCCTTCTTTTTAAGTTCCTGCAGATACTCCCTCTCAACTGGTATAAGCCAAGGTTTAGTTGGCCTACCATACTCCTCCTGTTCTCTTCTCTCCCAATATCGATATAGGAGGTACAGCAGTAAAAATAGGATAAATATAGGTATAGCTATTATTCCCGTTAATGGCGAAATATATATACCCTGGGTTACAACTGTTATACTACCTAGAGGTATAGTAGTATTAGTTTCATAGGAATAAGCATAGATATTTATCTCACGAGGTGTACCGAAATCCAAAAATACAGATGGTGTAAACACTTTTAGATTAACTTTTTTTGTTTCCTTTGGTTCTAATACTATAGTCTGTGTATTTAAAAGAGATATAAGACCTTCTTTACTTTCAACTTTAAATCCAAACATCTCTCTATAGTTACCTTCGTTGGTGATATCAAATTGAAAGTTTGTTATACTTTTAGGTGGAGCGGTTTTCTCTGTTGTATCTACAGCCATTTTTATATTACTCAACGGCATAGCCTTTAAAGGAAGATAAAGATATGAGACGCCCATTATATCTCCAAATACATCATATCTAGTACATTTTATCCTCACTACTATACTATAATCTACAGTGGTGTCATCAACCATCGCTTGTAACTGTACTTTATGAACGTGACCTGTTGTTGTATCTGGTAGTGTACTTCTATTAAATTTTAGATGCCAACCACTGGGATTACCTTCTCCGACACTAGGTTCAACTTTTAATGTAGTATAACCTAGGAATCTCCTCCACTCTGGATGTGTAACAGGCCATAACCATTTCACCTGCCAACTAAATTGCTCTTGGAAACGCTCCCAATCTATTCCAGTTCTATCCACTATAATCAGGTTTATATTTGTCCAATTAGAAGTTTGTACAGTAGGTATACCACCGTCTACATACATATTTACTTCTGAGGGTTCTGTTTCGTCGTTTTCTGCTATAACATGTATAGTGGAGGAAAATAAAGATAATGAAAGCATGGAAAACAATAGTATACAAGTAGTTATCCTCATCTACCTCTCCCCCTATATCTTTTTATAACTAGCACTATTAGCATTGCTGCTATAACACCTAGATATTCAAAACCAGGTAAAGCAAAACCATAGTTATTCACTGTCAAAGTTATCTGATATGGGCCTCCTGTTATACTATTATTATCTATTGGAAAAGAAGTTGCAGTAAAATTAATCTTAAAAGTCTGTGTAGCATCATGCCAACCAAAATCATATGGAGTAAACAGAGAGAGATAAAATACTCCTCCTTCGCCCGGTTCAATATCTACAAAAGGTGGATTTATTGTTGGACTCCATTCTTTCGATAAACCCTTTATATCAGGTTGAATACGCATCTTCTTATTGGCATAATTTGTCACCTCAATTCTAAAATTTACTGCCTCATGAGGTAAAGCTATTTGTATCGGATCCTCTGGTTTTATCTGTATCTTTGGTAGAAACTTTGGTCTAAAAGTTATCTTCTTCTCAAAGATAGATTCCCCAAATAATCCCATCTCTGGACATCTAACTGTTACACCTATAGAATAGGGTTTAGAAGGCGCCTCTTCCAATGGTGATACTATTATACTTGAATTAAAAACTATTGTTTCTCCTATCTCTGGAGTAGCTTCATAACCTCTTGATACATCTACTGTTGGAATATCCATTGGTACTATTGGTTGCACTATTCTTACATCAGCCCAATCTGGTTTATCTGTTATATTAAGATAGATAAGCTGCTGAGGCATCCTTTTCCCAAAGAGTATCTTATTTTTTATCATCCAGAAAGGGCCGGGTATATAGCTCATCCATTTCAGTAGGTTACCTCTCATATCAGTCCAATAAGTAATTTTTATTGGAACATTGATTGCCTTATGAATATCGAAGGTTTGATTGAATACAGATGAATCATATTCTATTTTCATATATTGATGAAAGGGATGAAATCCTTTCTCTGGAGTTGCCCCTGAACCTTGCACTCCCATTAAAACTAGGGATAAAACTATAATAAAGGTAAGTATACCTAGGTTTTTACCATGCAGAAATCTATATTCCTGTTTATCTCTGGGTTTTATTGCTATATTTCGCCTCAAACTATGTTTCATCTAGATAATATAATGTCTAACATAGTTTAAATATTTTCTTTTTTAATAAATTGTATACTATATTACTATTTTCCTTTCATGTATATACCTTAGAGTTTCTACTTCTCCATATTTTTACGTTGCTTCCTCTGCTGTCTTACTATCTTCTGCATTAAATGATTTCTCTTTCTAATTTTAGAGGATTTATTTAATGGTTCTTGACTAGAATCCGAGGCTTTTTGATTAATTTCTGGAGGTATTTCTTCTAGAATATCTTCCCTATCTTCTTTTGAGAAAGGTTCTTTCTCTATCATTCTATCCTTTGATCTACCAAATAATTTAGATAAAAGAGAAGAACCTTCAGATGAACTATTTTCATCAGAATTTTCTTTAACTACAGATTCCCCTTCATCTTCCTCTGATTTTTTAAAAGAGGGAATAAATCTAAATGATTTCTTAGATTCAGTTTTTTCTAAACCTTCTTCCTCCTTATCTAAACTCTCTTTTGATTCTTCTAAATCTTCTGTAGTTTCTTTTGTTTCCTGTGATTTACTTTTTAATTTCTCTAGATTTTTAGATTTAATGTAATCTTTATACCATAATAGTGCTGATTGATATTCTTCTTTCATCATCTTCAAGGTTCTACGGTACTTCTCTCGATCTTTTTCTTTTAATTCCTTTAAATATTCTCTCTCAACTGGTATAAGCCAAGGTTTAGTTGGTCTACCATAAAATTCTTTCTCCTTCGTTTCCCTATATAGCATATAGATCGAGATAGCTATTAAAAATATAAAAAAAATGAATCCAGCTACTATAAAAACTAACGGAGTTATATAGAAGCCTTGTGTAATAACAGTTAGAGTACCAATAAGAGTCTTTGTTTCATTACCAGATGATTTAACATACACCTCTACCTTATTTGCTGTACCTGTGTCGAATAATTTCTCAGGTGTTAGAATACCAAGAGTTACTCTCTTTGTTTCACCTGGTTTTATTACAACAGCTTGTTCATTAAATAAACCTAGTAATCCGTTTTCTGCTTCTATTTCAAATTGAAAGACATCCTTATAATATCCTTCATTTATAACATCTAAAGTAAAATATACCATTGTTTTTAAACCAGCATATTTCGTTGTACTTCCAACGGTTTTCATCTCTATAAAATTCGTTGGAGCAGCTTTAACAGGTACATAGATATATGTTGTACCAAGTTCTCCACCAAGTGCATCTCTCCTAGTGCATTTTATAGCTGCAATGACAGACGAATTTATAGCAGAATCATCTGTTTGAACATATAAGATAACACGATGAACCATACCTGTATTAGTTTTTACAATTGTTGTAGGATCAACCTTAACATGCCATCCTCTGGGATTTCCATCTATAATCTCTGCCTCTAATTTAAGAGAGGTATATCCTAGGAATCTCTGGATAGGCTGCGGTAAAAAAGGATTCAAAGGCCAGAAAAGTTTTAGATACCACTCTGGTCTAATTCTACGTATCTCATCCCAGTTTAAGAAGAAGTCATCTACAATAGTTATATTGATAGAAGTCCATTTAGTAAGTTTTATCGAAGGTATCTCTCCATCTATCCTAGCATTTATCTCAGCGGTATCATCCCAATGCCATTTAGAATTATTAGTAGCTAATGTATCTAAAGGTAATATTAGAATTAGAAAAGCAACTATTAGGATAATCCTGAGGTACCTCAATTCTTCCATCCCCACTATAACTAGTTTTTTATAGGCTAGTGGCTTCTCCTCTTTATTATAAATGCTACTCCTACTAATGCTATTGTAAATACAACTAATTCAAATCCTGGAACAGAGAAACCATAGTTATTAACCCTTAGATATATACTATAGGGTCCACCAACAGGAGCATCTTTTCTTATTGGAAAGATCTGAGCTGTGAAATCTATTTGAAAGGTTTCAATATCATTATGCCATCCAAAATTATAAGGACTATATACTGAGAATACAAATGTAGCTTCTCCACCAGATGGTATATCATGGAAAGGTGGATTTATCGTTGGATTCCATCCCTTATGGTTTCCTACAATATCTGGAATAACTCTAGTTTTTTTATTAGCCTCATTTTTAACGATAATCTTAAAGTTCACAATCTCTCTTGGTCCAACTGTTCTAGTTGGGTTCTCAGGAGTTATTGATATCGTTGGTACGAAAGATGGAGTAAATACTATATCTGAGGATATGTTAAATCCATTAACCCTACCTATCCTCTCGCAACTTGCTCTGATAGTAATAGTATATGGTTGAGCAGGAGCTTCTTCATATGGAGATAAAACCAGAGTTGTCTCCCTTGTAGAAGGAGAACCTTTAAATGGTATATCTACAAGAATATCTTTATCTGCAATGTTTATATCAGCCCATGTTGGCTTATTTATAACTTCTAATGAAATCTTTTGGCGTGGTGCAACTACACTACCAAATATTATCAAATTTTTTATTGATGAACCTAGAAAACCTAGAAAATTGGGAGGTACATCCGTGGAATATTGGATTGTTAAAGGTACATTTACAGATTGATCTATAGCAAGAGGTTCGTTAAGTGGAGTTGTATCTGGAACAATATCTATATAAGAGTTAAAAGTAAAGATAGGAGTGATAGAGCTACCTCTACCAGTGCTCCCATTACTGGATCCATCATCAGCCAATACAGGGTTTATAGATATCAAACTAATAGTTAATAATAAGAGAAGCCCAATTGTTACTGGGCGAATTTGTTTTCCCATATTTTTCACCTTTACCCGAATTTATTTTAACATTTACTATATTTAAATGTTGTTGTACATCTGTTGATATCCTTTGAAATCAACCTTTGATGTGATGATAAAGCGATTCTCATTATCACAGCTCACTATAAAAATATATAATCTTCATAATATAAAATAGTTTTCTTTTTCTAATTAATATCCTACTTTAACTGGACTAAATGATGTTTCAAATCGAAAGCGGGAATTCATTGGATAGAAAATATCAATGATTTAATCTATGACATCTATATCGCTACCTGTATCTCCCTGTTCTTCTCCCTTCTTTTGATATGTAACTCGATCTGGGAAATATGATAGAATCACTATATCTCCAACTGCATTTACCCATCTATAGGGTACAGCTACATCTACTTGTCCTTCTACAAGCTTTGGATTCGTATTAGTTAAAAGTAAACTGCTAACTCGTTTCTCATCTAGATCTATGAAAACATTTCTTACATGACCAACGTATTCTCCCTTCCTAGTATAAACAGGTAGTTTTAAAAACGATGTAACCTCAGAAACCTCAACATCCTTCGCATCTTTTTCCATCATAAAACCAAAATACAATAACAGGTATTAAAAGATGATGGTTTCTATACATTTAAACAGCGAAAAATCTTTTTTCATATATATGGTTACACCTATTGATGGTTTTAGATAGAGATAAGGTATCAGAGGTCTTTAAACAACTTGAGAGATATAAAAGTAAAGATTATTCTTTTTCAAATGGTAGGATACTCGGATCTATGTGTACAGAACCTCATCCTATTGCTAGAGGTGCCTATCTAAAATTTTTAGACGTTAATCTTGGAGATCCAGGTTTATTCCCTGGTTCAAAGGAAATGGAAATGAAACTAATTGAATTCACCGGTAAACTTTTTCATATACCTAAAACAGCTACTGGTTTATCTGTAAGTGGAGGTACTGAGGGTAATATAACAGCTATCTGGATCGCTAAAAAACTAATTAATGGTAGAGAGATGATCATTCCAAAACATGTTCATTTCTCTTTTCAAAAGATAGCTTCTCTGATGGATATAAAACTGATACCAGTTGATTTAACGTCCGATTATACGATTGATATAAATTCTATTCGAAAACACATTAATTCAAATACATTCGCCGTTGTAGGTGTAGCTGGTTCAACAGATCTAGGAGTTATAGACCCTATATCAGAGCTATCAGAGATATGTTTAGAAGAACATATTTTTCTACATATAGATGCTGCTTTCGGAGGGTTTGTGATACCTTTCCTTGAAAACCATCTTCCCTTTGACTTCTCTCTACCTGGCGTTAGTAGTTTATCTGTTGATTTCCATAAGATGGGTTACTCTGCTATACCACTTGGTATACTTTTCCTTAGAGATAAGAATTGGTTAGATGAAATAAGCGTTGAATCTACATGTATAAGTATAAAGAGACAAGCTGGGCTTCTTGGCACTAGATCAGCTGGACCTATCGCTGCAGCCTATGCAGTAACACAATACCTTGGATACGATGGTTATAGAAAGATTGTTGAAAAATGCATGGAGACAACGAGATATGCAGAGGAAAAAATTCAATCTATAGGTTTATCTATAATTAGAAAACCTATTTTAAATATACTAGGTGTAAAACTTAGAAATCCATCTAAGGTTATAGAGGTTTTATCTCGAAAAGGTTGGAAAGTAGGTGATATGAGTCATCTATCATGTATTCGTATAGTTGTAATGCCACATGTAACAAAAAAGGTTATAGATGAGTTTATCCCTGTATTAGAAGAAGTTTGTCTGGAGGTTGGAGAAATATGAGTTTATTTGAAGAATCAATTAAGGAAGCACCTATTGTTAAAAAAGGAGATTATCCGTATGTTATACATCCTATAACGGATGGGATACCTGAGATAAAACCAGAGTTACTTAGAGAGGTAGCAGATAGAATGGAAGCTATTTTAGAGAGATATAAACCTTTTGATAAAATTGTTACCATGGAGGCAATGGGTATACCTCTTGCTACAGCTTTATCTCTGAAAATGGATATCCCCTTTACGATTATACGTAAGAGATCATATGGTTTACCAGATGAAGTAGAGGTTAGCCAAGTAACAGGTTATTCTAAATCTAAAATGTATATAAATGGATTGAAAGATAAAGATAGAATAGTAATAGTAGATGATGTACTTAGTACAGGAGGTACTTTAAAAGCAGTTCTACGATCTCTAGAGAATATGAATGTTGATGTTAAAACAGTTGTGATATCGCTTGATAAGGGAGATGCTGCTATGGAGATATCTAAAGAAGTTGGTATACCTATCCATACTTTAGTTCACATAAATGTTAAAGATGATGAAATAGTTATAGGTTAGGTGAGTTTAGAATGGCTGATGTAATTCATCCTCACTCGCATTGTCAGGTTTGCGGTAAAGCTATACCTCCATCAGAGACATTTTGTTCAAAGGAATGCGAAGAACGTTTCCAAGAGATGGTGAAACGAAGGAAGATGCTTGTATATATAATGTATGGGTTGATAATAGTGATTCTAGCATTATTCCTATTAAATAGAGGTTAATCCGCTAATTCCTCCTGTAGATCTATAACCATCTCTGTTAATGCATCTTCGAAGACCTGATTTCTATATTCTTTAGAAGACCCATTTGCTAGATGTACTCTCGCTACGAAATCTTGACCATCCTTTATAATTTCAATATGGCAAACAGTTTCCATTATGGATTCCCCTTCCGCATGGATTTTTTAAGCGGTATTCATCATCTGTTTTTATAGTTTTTCGAATAACTTTAATACCTTCATATTTTTTGTATATAAAAATTGAGGTGAGTATATACGAGTGAAATAAGAAGAGAAGCAGCAGCTGGATCATTTTATCCTGGAACTAGAAAAACTTTAGAAAGGGAGATTGAAAGATGCTTCCTTGAAGGACCAGGGGGCATACCAACTATAAAGCCTAGGCAGGGAAAACTTATAGGAGTTGTTGTACCACATGCAGGCTATATGTTCTCTGGACCAATTGCAGCTCATTCTTTTAATAGGATAGCAGAAGAAGGTTTTGCAGATGTTTTTTTTATATTGGGTCCAAATCATACAGGTGTGGGATCAGGTGTATCTGTTTATCCATCTGATAAATGGAGAACACCTCTAGGAGAGATTCCAATTGATACTGATTTGGTTAAAAAAATTGCAGGCGGAATAATTGATCTCGATGAATCTGCCCATAGATATGAACACAGTATAGAAGTACAATTACCTTTCCTTCAATATATTGGTAAAAATGAGGGTTTTTCAATTGTACCAATTTGTATGGCTATGCAGGATGTAGATACCGCTGGAGAGGTTGGAGATCAACTAGCAGAGGCTATAAAAGATGAATCTAGGAGGATAATGATTATTGCAAGTAGTGATCTATCACATGAAGGATTTATGTATGGTAGAGCACCCCCTAGTGGAATAGACGTTGATGAATATGTTAGAGATAGAGATAAACTAGCTATTAGAGAGATTAAAAATTTGAATCCAGATGGATTGATAAAAACTGTGTATAAATATGGTTTATCTATGTGCGGATATGGACCTGTAGCGTCTCTATTATATGCTGCAAAGAAACTTGGAGGTTCAAAAGCAGAGTTACTTAAATATGGAACCTCCTATGAGGTTTCTGCTGATAGTAATGCCTGTGTAGGCTATAGTGCATTTGCTATCTATTAAAGGTGGAGTACCAATGAAACCCGTTGAGGATATAAAAATTACAAGAAATATGAAGATTTCTGATCTTATTGCTGCTTTCAGTAAAACAGGTGGTTTCACTGCAAAGAAGATAGCTGATGGAGTAGATATCCTACTAGATATGATTAAAGATAAAAACTGTTTAAGATTCCTCTCCTTTCCAGCGTGTATATGTTCAACTGGAACTAGAGGAGTTATAGTAGAGTTACTAAAACGAAGATATTTTGATATAGTTATCACCACTACAGGAACACTAGATCATGATCTAGCGAGATTATGGAGAAACTATTTTCATGGAACTTTTATGGCAGATGATATAGAACTCCATAAGAAAGGGATAAATAGATTAGGTAATGTTTTTATTCCAAATGAATCCTATGGGTTAATCTTAGAGGAGAAACTACAACCGTTTCTAGAAGAATTATATGAAGAGAAGACAAGTTGGTCTACAAAAGAGTTAATATGGGCAATGGGAGAAAAACTTGTAGATAAAGAGGAGAATAGAGAAGAATCTATCATATATTGGTCTTGGAAGAATAGAATACCAATGTATATACCTGGTATTATGGATGGAGCAGTAGGTTCTCAACTATGGCTTTATTATCAAGAACATAGGAAATTCAACATAGATTTATTAAAAGATGAACAAGAACTTGCTGATAGCGTCTTCTCAGCAGATAAATCAGGTGCACTTATGGTTGGAGGAGGTATATCAAAACACCATACAATCTGGTGGAATCAGTTTAAAGATGGTTTAGATTATGCAATCTATATAACGACTGCTGTAGAATATGATGGCAGTTTAAGTGGTGCTCAAACTAGAGAAGCAGTATCTTGGGGTAAGATGAAGGAGAAGGCAAATCATATAACTATAGAAGGGGATGCAACGGTTCTACTACCTTTAATGATCCCAGCTGTTGTAGATAAACTCTTAGAAAAATAGTTTCATAATTCTTTTAATATTTTTCGGTAGATCTGAAATAGGTTTACCATCATATAAATTACAAGCTTCCTCCACTATGACAGATACAATCTCATTGAAATACCATCTACCATAGTCTACATCAGCTCTAGCAGGGCTACCGATATAACCTTCTTTTAATCCAAGTTCCTTAAAAGTTTTACCATAGATTCTAGGTGAATTTAAATCTCTATATATACTCTGCAGATTCTTATAATTTTCATCGAGTAAATAAGGATATTGATATTTCATTAGAGAAGTCTCTCTGAAACCACCATGAACCTCTTTAGTGGTATCAAAACCTAGTTTTGGTTCTCTTTCAAATATTTTATCACTATAGAAATATGGGCCCCAAGGTTCACATATATACATATTGTATCTTTTTCTACCTAGTTTCATTGCTTGATAGATTCCTTTTAGATGCCCAAGATTCATATGGAAGGTACAGATAACTAGATATCTAAATCCTTGACCACCTAACGCAGTTATCACACTATATACCACTTCCTTGACAACCCTTGGACTAACAGTAAAAGTCCCTGGGAAATCTGAGTTTATCTTAGAATAACCTATAGGTGTAGGTGGTAGAAGTATACCTTTAACCTCTGGTTTTTTCATCTGTAGTAATCTTATAGATTCTTCTGCAGTGTCCCTAGCTGTCATAAGATCAGTTCCAACTGGTAGATGTGGACCATGTTCCTCTAAAGGACTTATAGGATAGAAAAAAACACTGCGTTCTCTATCTAATTCATTAATCTGCTTCCAACTGAATTCCTCTAGATGAATAACTTTATTCTTTTTATCCTTCTTTCTCTCCATAAGTTGTCACCTCGCATCCGTTCTCTGTAACTATAACAGTGTGTTCTTTTTGCGTGACAATACCTTTAGTTTGTTCTATAAGCTGAGGATATTGACTTATAAAACCTAGATAGTTTAAACGACTTAGAGAAACCTCATTATAGCTGGAAAGTTTATTACACCAGCGATGAGCAAAAGGTAGAGATTTAAATTTTGTTTTTATCTGCTGAAATAAAAACTTTGTTTGTTTATCTCTAATTTTTCCAATTGATCTCCTAACGATATAAATATTACTTCCTTTACCACTAATTACATGTCCTATTCCATCTGTTGCAAAAGGTTCTATAGCTATAACATCATCTATCTTTGGTTTTCTATTGGATTTTATAGAGGAAACATTTGGAATTGACATACCGGAATGTAAAATATATCTATCCAAACTATGTCCAGTTAAATTCTCAATAGGAGTATAGCCATAGGAATTAATTGTTTTCTCTATAATCCTTCCTATATCTGATAACCTCACACCTAGTTTCATATTTTCAATAGCATTATCCAGTGCAGATGCAGATGCTTCAATCATATCTTTATACCGATTTGTTTCTACCTCTACGGTTACAGCTGTATCTGCTATATATCCATCGATATGTGAGCCAACATCAAGTTTTACTATATCTCCTCTTCTAAAAACCTGTTTATCATCTTTGAGAGGAGTAAAATGAGCAGCTACCTCATTTATAGAGATGTTAACTGGGAAAGAAAGCCCTGCCCCTCTAAATAATATATGCCCCTCTACTTTTTCAACAACATCTAAAATTCTTACACCTGGTTTAATCAAGGATACTCCTAGATCTCTAGCTTCAGCAGCTATCCTACCGGCCTCCATGTATTTATCATATACCTCTCTATCCATTAGATACCACTGATAGAATCTGTTCCTTTGGGATAACACCTTCTCTAATTATTATAGGTTTTGATTTAGTGAGATCAACTATAGTAGATGGTTCTCCTTTCAATTCACCTTGATCAATATATACTGCGATATCTTTTGTTTTAAAATGTTTTTCAATTTCATCTATACTAGTTAAAGGTTTTAATCCATGTATATTTACACTAGTTGCAGTGAGTGGACCATAATTTGATATCAACGATAAAGCAGTATCATTATCTGGTACTCTAATAGCAATTGTCTCACTGTTGCCTGTAACAATTCTCGGAACAATAGGTTTCTTTGGTAATACAATGGTTAAAGGCCCTGGTAAGAACATATTCACTAGTTTTAACGCTGTTTTAGAGATGAAAGCAATTTTATCCATCATATTTATATCAGATACAGCAACTGGTAGCGGTTCATCTAATGGCCTCTCTTTGACAGCGTAAACCTTTCTAACAACTCCCTCATTAAATATATCTGCACCAAGAGCATAAAGGGTATCAGTTGGATACACTATTAGCTTCCCTTTCTTTAATGCAGCATATGCTTTTGTTAAAGAATCATTCTTTTTTAATGAAATCGCCAAGGGTAAACCCCTGTGATGTTGTTCCTCTATTTTGAGATATAGAAATCTTCTGCACTTCTTCAAATAGCTTGATATCCAATTGTTTCTCTAATTTCCTAGCAACCTCATCTGAAGGTCTAAGTTCTCCATTCTCAATTTTAGCTATAGTAACTGTTCTCTCACCTATCCTAAAACCAAGTTCCTCTCTGCTGAAGCCTTTTCGCTCTCGAGCGTTTCTAATAACTATATGCCAATCAGGTATCAATTCTTTATCCATCTTCTCATAGATGTCTTTAGTTTTAACTGTTTTATGTATCCTCTTTAAAAGCCTTTGTTTTAAAACAGGTGGCATCTCTTCTTGTTTAACAGTTTGTGCATATTTGATACAAGATGGACAAAGTAGCATCTGGACACCATCAACTATAGCGATTCTACCTCTATCACCACATTCCTTCCCACAGAGCTCACATTGCATTTAAACTACCCCATTAAACCCTAAAATAATTTTTATATTAAACCGGCTTTTTGGAGCATCATTAAATCTTCTGTACTAAGTTTCTCCCCTCTTTTAAATCGTTCAAATATCTCATTCGCCTCTTTATGTAAAGAAGACATCTTCTCACTTTTCTTACGCCTATGAGATGCCTCTTGGAGAGAAACTATTTTTCTCTCTAATTCATGGATTCTATCAACATAACTGATGAACTCCCTATGAATATCATCAGCTCTAATTTTTGTATTCACAATCTCCTCTTGTATCTCATTAACCCTGCGAATATAATTATCTAATCTATTTACAAGAGCAATCATCTCTTCATGCTCTTTTTGAGCCCTCTCAGCTAGTTTCTCAACAACCTCATGTTG
>Ga0180300_10000777_pt1 | contig 14422 bp, 16 predicted proteins | sample GuaBasSediGuay15_FD_121798 | JGI IMG/M metagenome (GOLD analysis project Ga0180300, IMG submission 121798) | Subseafloor sediment microbial communities from Guaymas Basin, Gulf of California, Mexico - Guay15, Core 4569-2, 21-24 cm | ecosystem: Environmental > Aquatic > Marine > Hydrothermal... | reverse complement strand
CCCATAGAGTGTGAAAGAAAAAGTCAGTTGTGGAATGAAATCAAAAAGTTTGTGTTAAAGAGTGATGTTGTTGTTATTACACACTACCACTACGACCACCATAATCCCAATGAAGTCGAGGTTTTTAAAGGTAAAAAGCTTTTAGTTAAACATCCAAAAGAGAAGATAAATCGAAGTCAGAGAAATAGAGCTGCCTTCTTTCTTGAACAACTCAAATCAATTAACGTTGAAGTTGATTTTTGCGATGGTAAATTATATGAATTTGAGAATACAGTATTAAAAATCTCAAAACCCGTTTTTCACGGTGCAAACGATAGGCTTGGTTACGTTGTTGAGGTTTTTATAGATAATAAGACCACTTTTTTATTCTCATCAGATGTTGAAGGGCCTATTCATGAACATCAACTTGAATTTATGCTTGAATGTGATGCAGAAACTGTTTTTATCGATGGACCAATGACTTACATGCTTGGGTATCGATATTCAGCCAAAAATTTCCAAAATTCTGTTGAAAACATGAAGAAGTTAATTGAAAGAACATCAATCAAAAATTTAGTTTTAGACCATCATTTAACAAGAGATTTGCGATGGAGAGACAGGCTCAAGGATATCTTTGAATTTGGAGATAAGAATGATGTAAAAATACTATCAGCAGCTGAGTTTATTGGAAAGAAAGATGACTTGCTTGAAGCAAAGAGAAAGGAGTTGTACGAAAGATATCCAGTAAAAACTTGAACAATATGTACAATTATACATAACGAAAAGAACAAGCATTAAATAGGTTATAAACAAACATTCAATAAAAATTATTGGTGAAAAGTATGATAGAGGTAGAAGTAATTTCGGGTAGAACACTTGATCAGGGGGCTACTGTTGAAGAGAAGCTTACAGAAGAATACTTTAACGCTGTAAACTATTGTGAGTTGAGTGAAGAAGACTACAATGCCTTGGGTTTAGCTGAGGGAGATAAGGTTAAAGTTAAGACAGACTTTGGCGAAGTCGTTGTTTTTGCTAGAAAATCAGATGAATTACCAAAAGGTACTGTGTTTATTCCAATGGGACCTTATGCAAATCAGATAATTGATCCCTCAACAGATGGCACCGGAATGCCACAGTATAAGGGCATTAAAGGTGTGGTAGAAAAAACCGACGAAAAAGTGTTGAATGTTAAGGAACTTTTAGAGGTGATATAATGGCTGCCGAGAAAGTAATTTGCACTTTTTGTGGCTCTGTTTGCGATGATGTAGAATTCGATGTTGAGGAATTCAAGGCTAAGAAGTTTTGCAAGCTTGGAAGGAGCAAATTTTCAAAGAAAGAAAGAATTAAAGCACCAATGGTTGATGGAAAGGAAGTTAGCTATGAAGAAGCTATAGAAAAAGCTGCAGAAATACTTGTAAATGCTAAAAAGCCTTTGCTTTACGGCTGGGCTTCAACTGTTAATGAAGCAATTAGACTTGGTGTAATTCTTACTGAAAAGGTTGGGGGTGTCTACGACCAATGTGCAAGCGTTTGCCACGCTCCAGGTACATTAGCAGTTATTGAAGAGGGGTTGCCAGGCGGTTCACTAGGTGCTGTTAAAAATAGGGCAGATCTGGTTGTGTTCTGGGGAAGTAATCCGATGGAGGCACATCCAAGACATCCCTTGAGATACTCAATGTCCGCAAAGGGCTTGTTGATTGAAGGTAGAAAACAAAGAAAGGTTGTGGTAGTAGATGTTAGAAAAACTAAAACTGCAAAAAAGGCTGATATTTTTATTCAAATTAAGCCAGGGTACGATTATCCGATAATAGCCGCATTAAGAGCTTTGATAAAGGGGGAGGATATAGAGGTTGACGAGGTTGGAGGAGTAAGTAAGGAGCAGTTAAAGGAATTAGCAGATATGATGAAAAATGCCAAATATGGAATAATATTTTACGGATTAGGTGTTACACAGTCTAGAGGTAGGGATAGAAATGTTGAGAATGCAATAAAACTGATACAATTACTAAACAGATATACAAGATTTATAATTCTACCAATGCGAGGACACTACAACGTCGTTGGTGCTGGAGAGGTTCCAGCTTGGGAAGTTGGATATCAATATGCCATTGATTTCAGCAGAGGATATCCAAGATTTAGTCCTGCTGAATTCTCAGCAAATGAGGTTTTGCAAAGAAAAGACTGTGATGCAGCCTTAGTTATCGCTTCCGATCCAGTTGCACACTTTCCGAAGACATCTATTGAACATCTAAAGAAAATACCTGTCATTCAAATCGATCCGTTTCCAAACATGACGACTTTGGTTGCTGATGTCATTATTCCTTCAGCAGTTTACGGATTGGAGGCTGAAGGAACAGCATACAGAATGGATGTAATACCCTTAAGAGTCAAGAAGGTTGTTGATACAGAGTACTGGAGTGACGAGAAGATATTGGAAGAGTTACTTAAGAAGGTTATAGAATTGAGGTGATAAAGATGCATCACATGCTTCACATTAAGAATGGTGTTGTTATAGACACAAAAAATGGAATTAAAGCTGAAAAAATGGATATTTTTGTTAAGGAAGGTAAGATAGTTGAAGAATCTGAAATTGATAAATCTCAGTGCAAAGTTATTGATGCAACAAACAAGCTTGTTGTTGCTGGCGGCGTTGACATGCATGCGCACATTGCTGGAAGCAAGATCAACACAGGCAGAGCGATGAGACCTGAGGAAATGAGGATGGTGAGACAAATAACAAACAAGTTTAGGGCTTCAGTTGGAAGGGTTTTGCTTACATCACCAGCTATTGGTTATGAATATGCAAAGATGGGTTATACAACATCCTTTGAAGCAGCACAACCACCAATAGGCGCTTTACACACACATGAAGAGTTGGATGCAATTCCAATGGTTGATAAAGCTGCCTTACCAGTATTTGGAAATTGGCATCTCGTATTGAAGTACGTTGCTGAAAAGGATTTAGAGAAGCTAAAAACATTCATTGCATGGGCTTTGGAGAGAACAAAGGGTTTTGGGGTTAAAGTTGTCAATCCTGGAGGCGTTGAAGCTTGGATGTATGGTGGTAATTGCAGGAACTTAGATGACGAAGTCCCAAGATTTGGTGTAACACCAAGAGAGATAATAACTTCTTTGATCAAAGCAACTGAAGAACTTAACCTAAACCACTCCGTCCATTTACACTGCAACAACCTTGGAAATCCAGGTAACTTTGAAACAACAATAGAGACGATGAAACTTGCAAATGGATTTAGCAATGACAAAAGACAGGTTTTACACGTAACACACGTCCAGTTTAATGCTTACGCTGGAAGTTCTTGGAGAGACGTTGCGAGTGGAGCAGCTGAGATTGCTAAATATGTTAACAGTGTTGATAATATAACAATCGACATGGGAGCAGCAATCTTTGGTCATGCAACTGCAATGACAGGAGATGCACCATTCCAATTCACACTACATAAGTTACTCGGTGCAAGGTGGAGCAACAAGGATTCTGAGGTTGAAGGGGGTGCAGGTATAGTTCCAATTATGTATCTACCAAAGAACCCTGTTCACGCTTTGCAGTGGGCTATTGGGTTGGAGTTGGGATTGTTGATTGACTCAGACAAAGTCGTTCTTACTACAGACTTTCCGAATGGTGGTCCATTCACAGAATACCCATATGTAATGGCGATGCTCATGAGCAAGAAGATGCGGGAGAAAGAGTTGGAAAGAGTTAGTCCGTACGTACAAAAAGCTGCAACTCTGCCTTCAATTGACACTGAAAAAACATTGGAAGATATAATACACATGACAAGGGCTTTATCAGCCAAAGTCTTAGGATTGGAGAACAAAGGGCATCTTGGTATTGGCGCTGATGCTGACATCTCGATCTACGACTTCAATCCAAATGAGATTGACACTTCAAATGACTATGAAGTTGTTAATAAAACGTTTAGAAGTGCTTTGTACACAATCAAAGGCGGAGTTGTAATCGTAAAAGAGGGACAGCTTGTAGATGAGGTGTGGGGGACTACGTACTGGGTTGATGTAACAAATAAAGTGGACATGGAAACAATAAACGAAGATTTAGATGAATACTTCAACTACTACAGCGTTGAAAGAGTGCATTACGGTGTTGAGGAGGCATGGCTTAAGAATCCAACTCGCTTGATTGTGGGGTGATGCAAATGCTCGTTTTAAAGCCAAAGATCGATTTTGTTGTTTCGATTGAAGCTGAAATTACACCAGATTTAGCATTAGACATCGAAAAAGCAAAGAATTTTGAAGTTTATTATGGCAAAGACAGGGTTAAGCTTGAGGAACTGTTTGAAATAACAAAAGAAGGAGATGAGAAAAAACTGGTTTTAGATGGGGATTTCAGCAAAGTCAAATGGGTTGGCTGCAGAATGGAAGATGGAGAAATAGTTGTCAAAGGTGATATAGGAGCTAACTGTGGAGCTTACATGAAAGGTGGTAAAATAACAATTGAGGGAAATGCTGACGATTGGCTTGGGGCAGAGATGAGTGGTGGAGAAATCGTTGTTAAGGGAGATGCAAAGAACTGTGTTGGATGTGCTTATTACGGCGATATGCAGGGAATGAAAGGCGGAAAGATCGTGATTGAAGGTAATGTAATCAACTACATAGGCGAAAAGATGGTTGGAGGGGAGATAGAAATTAAAGGAAATGCTGGAGATTTCATTGGAACTGAGATGACTAATGGTCTAATTGTTATACATGGAGACTGTGGATTCGTTGGCGGTGACATGAAAGGTGGAGAGATAAGAATTGGCGGGAAGTTTGAGTTAATGCCAACGTTCAAGAAGAGTGAAGAGGGGTTCATTGGAGACATAAACGTTGGTGGCAAGGGGGTTATAAAAACTCTTTAATTTTTTATTTTTATTGAAAACTAAAGAAAAATTTAATTAATCTGTTGATATCGCTTTTTCTCCTTTAAATGAGACAATAAAATTATGAGCATTTTCTGGCATACAGGTTTAATCCAAGTAAAGCTCCAACTCCTATAGCTATTGGAATTATGTTGAGTGTTACCCCAGCTAATCCCAAACCACCTAACAAAACTTTCAACTCTTTCCTCAGAGGTTTCTCGTAGAAGCCTGTTATGGCTACTGCAAGAAGATACATGACGACTATTGCTGCGAGGAAATAGTACAATACTTTTAAGGCAATCATCAGATTCCAAGATTGTACAGTAATTAGAAACATCTCAGGGTGTGTGAAGTAGATGTACGGCCCAACATAACCAGCGAGAGCGTATTTGACGGAATTCCTTGCAGTTCTCCAGAAGTCTCCTCCAGCTAAAGCAGAACCAGCATAAGCAGCTAAAGCCACAGGTGGTGTTAAATCAGCTAATATTCCGAAATAGAATACAAAAAAGTGTGCTGCTAAGAGTGCTATCGCTGCTCCAGTTCCTGGAACAAACATATCATACATTCCATTTCCGGCAACAGCATTGTAAACGGCAGGAGCTGCTACCAATGATGTTATAACATAGTTTGCAGTCGTTGGCACACCCATACCAAGTATTAAGCTAAATATCATTGCCATCATCAAAAGCAGCATCAGATATCCGCCAGTTAGATCTATCAGCTTGTATCCCAAGCTTGTTACAAGTCCTGTCATTGTTAAAACACCTTGTATCAAACCTGCACTTGCAGCGGCAAGCATTACACTTGTAGACGTTATTCCAGCATCAATCATCGATTCATACGTTGCACTGTACATCGTCTTTCCTTCTTCGCTCTTTGAAATGTAGCCGACTATAAGCGAAAATACTATTCCAAATACCCCTGTCATGAGAAGTATAGCTTCTTTTCTGATGTCAAGGAACTTTGCGAGAGCTATAAATAATATAAACAGTAAACTTATGTATAATTTCTCGTTGAATTGGACGTATTTTGATGTGAATGCGAGCATAACTAACACCACAGCCATCACAATCAGTGTAATACCAACTGGCATCGCAATGTTTCTGCTTGTAAACATTAGAAGTGTCGTTAAAACTGCAACACCAACGTAAAATTGCTCATTTCCGGGAATCTCTTCTCTAGATATCCATGCCACCCATATTGCTATTCCAAGCGATGATATTGCCACTATGTGTGGTGCTAACCCCCATACAAGTGCGACAGTGATAACGACTATGGGAAGGAGGATGTATAGTTTTCGTATGAAATAACTGAGTGGTGCAAATGCCTCTTTCGATAAACCTTTCAAACCTAAGCGTTTAGTTTCAAGGTCTATAAAAAGATAGACACCAGCATAATAAATTAAAGCTGGTATTACGGCAGCAATTATCAGCTTATTGTATGGAACTCCTAAAAACTGTGCCATTATGAATGCTGCAGCTCCCATGATTGGCGGCATTAACTGACCGCCTGTCGATGCTACAGGTTCAACAGCTCCAGCAATCTCACGTGGATAACCAGCTTTTTTCATTAGAGGAATCGTAAACGTTCCTGTTGTGAGGACATTTGCAACTGAACTCCCACTCACGGTACCCATCAAACCACTTGAAACCACTGCTGCTTTTGCTGGCCCACCTTGTCGAGGACCAAAGAGGGTTATCATGAATTTAGTTATGTAATCACTAACACCAATTTTTAGTAGAAATGCTCCAAAATAGATGAAAGCAAAGACATATATTGTCATGACATAAAATGGAATCCCAAATATACCCTGATCAAGATACAGATACTGTACAAATCGATTTAGGTTAAACTGAGTGTCCCTTATTCCATAAATCAGGAATACGAGAACTATAGCTGGTAGAATCCACCCAACAGTCCTTCTAGTAGCTTCCAACACCAAAGCTATTGCGATGAGTCCAAAGATGACATCGTAAACGTTCACATTGTAGTACACCATGTACGTCGGAAATCTCCAAAACATGTAGAACATGCTGGCTAAGCTCAAAAAGATAAGGATGTAATCGTAAAATGGTATTTTCTTAAAATGTTTCTCCCTTTTTACCATAGGATACAGCATAAATGCTATCAGGAGTATCATTGCCAACACGAACGCCATTCCTTGCTTGTCCTGAAAATCAAGTCGCAGAAATGAAATCTTCAAACCAAGCCTTGCAAATAGGTCATAGATCGAATACGTGAAGTTAAATATAAAGAGTACCTCATATATGCCTATTAAGATTGCCGCTATTTTTACAATGGTCTCGAACTTGGGCGACAATGTTCTCTTTTTTTCAAGCACTATCTCTTTTTTTTCAGAGTCATTATTAGACTCGCTCATTTCAGCACCACCTGATAATCGCTATTATGGCGGGAATTTTCAAGAGTTCAAATCTCATGATGCCTTCTTCTCCAGGTTTAGAAAAAATGATCTTTCCATTAAGCACAACAGTAACGTTGTTGAGTGGTATAAACCAATATTCCCAACTCTCCCCTAAATACATATTCATATTCTTAACATAAAAACCATTCTCAACATTAGCTTCGAGAGGTTGTCCAGCCCCAAACTGCTGCCATCTTTCCTGAACAGCAAATATTCCAGATTTATTAATACAATAAACATCCACAACCTTTGTGAGGGAAACGCTATGCGTATAATCAACTGTTAGCGTTAAATTTGATGTAAGAGGAGAATAACAAATTGTTTTTTCATTAAACTTCACTTCTAAAGCATTTGTAGGAAAGAAAGCAAGAAATAAAAAAGCTAAAAATAAAAATAGAGCATATTTTTTCAAAAAGTTACACCTCACGGTTTGAGGTTGTCAGGTACGCTTATACCCTGTTCCTCATAGTACTTGATTGCCCCCGGATGGAGGGGTATCATAAGTCCTTCGAATGCATTGTTCATGTCTATTTGCTTAGCAACTTGGTGAGCTTTTGCCAACTCATCTATGTTTTCGTAGAGTGTCTTCGTCATTTCATAGACAACATCATCTGGCACATCCTTGTGGACTGCAAGGGTTGACTTAACTGCAATTGTCTGCACGTCTTCATCCATTCCATTGTATGTGTCCTTTGGAATTGTAACTTTAACATAGAATGGATACCCCTCATCGTGGAGCTTCTTTACAACGTCATCAGGAACTGGTAGCAAGCGAACAGGTGTTTTAACAGCTATCTGGTCTATTGCTGGGGCTGGGTAAGCAATAACAGTAAACTCAGCATCTATCTGCCCTAAAACCAAGCTTTGTGCAGCCTCTTCAAATGTCTGATAGATTGGTTCAATGTCATCCAAAACTCCCGCAGCCTTCAAAACCCTTTCAGCCGTTGCAGCACATCCACTTCCAGCAGCACCAACAACAACCTTCTTTCCTTTGAGATCTTCCAGCGTTTTGATGTCACTATCAGCCCTAACAACAATCTGAATCGGCTCTGGGTAGAGTGTTGCGATACCTCTCAGCTCTTTAATTGGCTCACCCTCAAACTGGAAGTTTCCATTCCATGCATAGTAGGTAACATCGTTCTGAATGATTGCTGCCAAAGCTTCACCCTTCCCAATAGCTTTTGAATTTGCAACACTTGCACCACTTGTAACACCCTTTGCTGCGATAATGTCGCTCTTCTTGTTCAAAACCTTGGCAAACATCGAACCTACAGCAAAGTAAACACTTCCCGGACCTGAACCAGTGTAGATTGTAATTATATACTTTCCATCCTCAGTCCTTGGTATCTTTACACCCGTAGGCGTGGGCGTAGGTGTTGCCTTTGGTTTTTCTTGCTGTGCACATCCAGCAAAGACCAACGCGGCTATTACAAAAATTGTTACCAAATACTTCAACTTTGCATCCATCTAACCACCACCATTTTAAGAACCTTTAGGAATTTAATGGTATATAAGATTTATTAATTATTGACAAAATTAAGTAAAAACGGTAAAATGGCTTTAGAGTTCTATAAATAAGTTTCTATGTTTTCTAAATTTTCATACCTTTCAAATGTGGCAAGAATTCTTATTTCAACGTCAATCCCACTCTCTTTTAGATAAGCTAATGCAGTTGAACCTGCGATAACAACTACTCCAACCCTGTAATTATTTACAGGAACGCCCATGACATCAACGTTCGCTTCACCAATATGCAAAATACCCCCAATCATAGCTTTATTTAACTTGTCAGCAATTTCAACAGCCTTTTTTCTAACAACAGCTGGTATTTCACGAACATCAGCAGGAACTAATCCATATCCCCTTTTAACAACATTTTTTACACTACAAAACTTACTTTTTATAAAGAGATCAATTGGATCGATGGATGAGCCAATGTAGGAGATTACATGGGTAAACCTAATTGGCTCATAATCCATGTACTGTAAGATTCCAGCAAATGTTGGGAAAGTGTTTATTTTACAGTTTATAAAAGCAGCATCCACAACAGATGTACTTACCAACCCGATTCCAACCTTATTTTCTGGAATTTTTATTTTGTTTGTTGTTTCTTCGTACACCTTTATCAAAGGGCTAACAGCTAAACCAGCATCTATACACTCTTTTATCAATTTCAACGATTTTTCAAGCTTTGATTCATCAACAATACCTAGATTTAAGCTTACTAAACCACTTCTTGCATTAACATCAAAATTTGCTTGATAGGCATATTCCTCACGTTTCTCTATAAAAGAGCCAATTCTTTCTTTTAGCATTCCCTTTTTCAACTCTTCCATTCCCTTATCTGAAATAACCCTTCCAGCCAAACCAATCTTTTTTGTTAGTCCTGCATTATCAAGTACTCTTAGATAATATTGAATTGTATCTTTCTTTACCGTAATACCCTTCTCTTCCAATTTTTCTGCAATCGTCTTTGCCCCTAAGGGCATGTCCGAGTTCGCAAGAACTTTGAGTATGTTGTACAGAACAGGGTTATCAATTGTGGATTTCATTAACCCTTTAACAATTTGACAATTAAAAAATTTTAGGATGTTCAGGCTAACTTACTCAAAACTTCAGATGCCGCATCTAAAAATTCATTCATTTCTTTATCAGTATGACTTAAACAGAGATGACACCTTTTCATTGGATTTGGTGTGAAAAATATTCCTCTTCTTCTCATCTCAGCAGCAAATTTTTTGAATTTTTCTCTATCAATCCCAACGATTGATGAGTAATCTATGACTTCTCCTTCAGCAAATTGAATTGCAAATATTGATTTATAGCCTATTACTCTTGCAGTAATGTTTATGTCCTCTATTAAATCAACCAACGCTTTTCTGTATTCTTCTCCAAGTTTTGCAATGTAATCAACAACTTTATCTCTCTCGAGAATCTCAATTGTTTTCTTTGTTGCTGCTAGTCCAGATGGATGTCCACTATATGTGCCTGAAACCAAAACACCATTGTGAACCATAGACATAACCTCTTTTTTGCCAACAATCGCTGCAATCGGATAACCATTACCCATCGATTTACCAATTGTTGTTATGTCGGGTATTACACCAAATTCTTCCTGAACGCCGTGTATGTTATGTCTGAAGGCTGTAATTATTTCATCAAAGATTAGCAAACTACCATAAGTCTTTGTTTCTTTTCTCAACGTCTTTAGAAACTCTTTTTTTGGTGTGATTGCCCCAACGCTGTGAGGAATTGGCTCAAGTATTACGCCTGCAATCTCATCATGGTGTTCGGCCATTAGCTCTTTAAAAGCATCGCTGTCGTTGAAAGGCAATATTAACGTCGTGTCATAAGCTGCCTTTAAAATTCCTTTAGATTGAGGATAGATTTTTCCCATATTATCAGCAGGAGGATTTACATTGAATGCTACGTAGTCATGCCAACCGTGATAACAACCTTCAAACTTTACTATTTTCTCTCTCCCAGTATAAGCTCTTGAGAGCCTTATTGCATGATATGTGGCCTCAGTCCCAGAATTAACGAAGTTTACCAATTCGGCTGATGGTATTAGATCAATTATTTTTTCCGCCACCTCAACCTCCAATTCGCATAATCCAGCCCCAAAAAGAACACCTTTGTTTATCTGTTCCTTTATAACTTCATTTACTTCAGGGTGATTGTGACCAAGTACAATCGGACCGAATGCAAGATGATAGTCTGTGTAAACCTTCCCATCTACATCTTTTATTTTGCATCCGTATGCAGTTTCCGGAATAAAAGGTTCAGGATAGTGAGTTTCACTTCTCAAGCCAGTTTGTGCAGCTTTAGGTATTATTTTCAACCCTCTTTCATAAATTTCCCTGCTTTTCATTCCATCACCTTATTCCACCTTATTTAAACCTTAAGTAGTTTAACCCTACAGAAGATTATAAAAACCTTTCTTTATTTTTGTCTACTGCAGCACACAACCACTTTTGCAATTTTATGACCTAAAATTTAGTTACTTTTGCAATTTTATGACCTAAAATTTAGTTTTAAGAAGGAAAAATAACTATATTGACAATGTTCAAAAAATAGATTATAAAATACTAAAAGAGCTAAGTAACCCTTATTTATTCAAGGTTTAAATATGGATTACGTTGACAACATTTTTGACAGACGTGGACTGTTAGAGGATATTTATAAACAGATTGACGAGACCGCAGAATTGCTCAACCTTAACAAAAACACAGTTGTCAAATTGGAGGTTCGGAGGGCAGAAAAGAAGCAACAGGAAGAGGAGTAGCGATGATAACAAGAGAAATCACAAAAATGCTATTTGATAAAACAGTAACCATAGCAATCCAAGGTTTTGGAAATGTTGGTAGTGTCGCTGCAAAGGTTTTGAGTGATTTTAACTTTAAAATTGTGGCAGTAAGCGATTATTATGGCGGTGTTTACTCACCCGACGGACTAGATGTTAACCATCTAATAGAACATGTTGAAAAAGAAAATACAGTATCAACATATCCTAAGGGAGATAAAATTTCAAACAAAGAGTTGCTTGAGTTAGATGTAGACTTGCTAATTCCCGCTGCCGTAGAAAGTGTAATCCACTCAGGAAATGCTGATGAGATTAAGGCAAATGTTGTTGTCGAAGCAGCAAATGCTCCAATAACTTACGAGGCTGACAAGGTTCTTAATGAGCGTGGTATAACAATAGTTCCGGATATCCTTGCAAATGCTGGAGGTGTTGTTGTAAGTTACTTTGAATGGGTACAAGGATTATAAAGATACTTCTGGAAGGCTGATAGAGTTTTTAGAGAGCTTGAGGATATAATGATAAGCAGCTTACACGAGGTTTTGAGTGTATCAGAAGATAAAAAGGTAGATATGAGAAAGGCAGCGATGATGCTTGCTTTAAAGAGAGTTGCAGAAGCACATGAAACGAGAGGATTATGGTCTCAATAGCCTTTATGGTTTTTAATAGAAAAGGTAATTTACACTGCAAAACAGTTTGAGAGATGAAATACAAGATCGTAAAAATTGAGTTAAAGGAAGACAACTTGGTTGTTCTATGGCTAAAGAAGGTTAGTAGCAATGCAACAGTAATGCCAAAGATTGATAATCTTTTTTCCGATCCAGCAAAATTGATAGAATTTGGCAAACACGTAAGTATGAGTTATGCTAAAGCCATCGAAGAGCTAATGCAATTTGATGCTTATTTTACAATAGACTACGATGAGTACAATTTGAGGGATTTGAGGGTTGGAGATATAGTTGAGATTGAGATTAAACAAATAGAAAAGTGATTAGATCTTGATTACACAAGGTAATTTCTGAAAAAAACAACCAAGTTCTGTTGAATATAAAGGTGTTGTAACTATGGTGTTGCACCTTAGGTGTTTAGACAAATAAATAAAATTAAGAAATTTTATTTTTACACGTTCCTTCTAAACTTAATTTTAACAAAGTTTCCCATTTATTTTGTCCCAAATCTAAGTCCATTGCAACCTCTGCTGGTGTATTCCCACCTAAGCTTTCATGCGGTCTTATGAAGTTGTAGTATATCCGATAACCGTCAATTATTGGTGTATCTTGAACTTTCAAAGCCCTCATAACTTTCTCCCTTTCTCTAACTGTACCATGCAACCTTTCTATAACATTGTTGTTGGTTTTATCTTTAAACCCAATATTTCTGATGTGTTTACAACTTTGATGATGGTCATAAAACTCTTTGTTGAAAGCTTTATGATATGCTTGCAATCCATCTGTTACAACAAACTTTGGTTTCTTCTTTCCTCTTTGTTTAGCTACTTGAAATACTCTTCTTGTATCTTCAACTTTTCTCTCTTTTGAAATTACTGAGGCTAACAAGAATCTTGTCTTCTCGTCCATCACGTTCCACAAGTAATACCAATCCCCATGTATGTTTACTGCCATCTCGTCAGCATGCCATACATTCGACAATTCAGGTTCTAATGTGTTAACATATTCATCCATGATTTTGATGTATTTTTCAATCCACCTATAAATCGTTGAATAGTGAACATTTAAGCTGTAGAATTGCTTTAAGTGGTCTGCAATCTTTCTAAGACTAACACCCTTGAAATACAAATCCAAAGTTAGTGTAATTATGTGAGTGTCATATTTAAGCTTCTCAAAGTTTATATTGTTTACAAACTTTCTATTGCAATTTTTGCACTTGTAAACTTGCTTTCTTCCATTCTTACCATACTTTATAACATTTTGTGAACCACAGAATTTGCATGCTGGTTTTGTTTCTTCAATTACTACATCTTCTTTAGCCAGCTTCTTTTTCAAGGCTAACCATAATTTTACTGCATAGATGTGCTTGCAGATTACCTTTCTATACGTGTGGTCTGGACAAGTGCAATGCCACTCATCACCTTTATTCGTAACTGTGTAAGTTTTATCTGAGGATTGAGATGGAATTTTGAATGTATTCGCTCCAATTTGCTTAGGTTCTCCTCCGTTTGCAAGGATTGTGTATCCTCTAATTGCTCTTGGGTCTTGGTTTTGTACCACCATACCACTTCACCAATAGTAGTATAGTATTAATGTTATATAAGCTTTGTGGTATGTATGTTTTGAGCGAAAGATTTTTAAAGATATAAAACAATTTAACTTTGGTGGTATGAATGAGAAAGGAGGAGTTGGATAGCGAGGTAAGGAGGTATTCAACGTCCATAAAAATCGACCCAAAGTTGTGGAAAGAAGCAAAGAAAGCAGCGATTGATGCAGATATGAAGCTATCTGAGTTGGTGGAAGAGGCAATTAGAGAGTGGATAGAAAAAAGGAGGGGTAACAATGTATAATTTTTTTAAGATAAAAAGAGACAATCTTCTAAAATCAGAGGCATTAAATGAGGCTAAATTTAAAGAAGCAGATAAGAAACTTGAAGAGAAACTTGAAGAGATGGTTAATAAAGAACAAATAAATTTGGAAGATTTGGTAACATCAAACACTTATCTAATTCAAATTGCAACTTTCAGTTTAGCTACTCGGATGTTCTCAGAATTGCGAGAAATATGGGAGCTTCTATCAACTTTTTATGAGAATTTTGCAAAAACGGTAGATACATCTACTAGTGACATTCTCTCCGGACTAAAAGTCCGGAGCTTCTCTAGCCCCTAAATTGAGAGAGCTT
>Ga0180300_10000776_pt1 | contig 14457 bp, 5 predicted proteins | sample GuaBasSediGuay15_FD_121798 | JGI IMG/M metagenome (GOLD analysis project Ga0180300, IMG submission 121798) | Subseafloor sediment microbial communities from Guaymas Basin, Gulf of California, Mexico - Guay15, Core 4569-2, 21-24 cm | ecosystem: Environmental > Aquatic > Marine > Hydrothermal... | reverse complement strand
TACGGCAAGCAGGGCCATCACTGTCTGGCTGCGCTATCTCTTATTCCCCGTGCTGCGGAACTATAGTCCGTAGCCCTGGGTGAGACGGGCAGGGGCATATAAGGGGCCGCCGATGCTCGGCGGCCCCTTCCTGGCGATGAAAGGGGCTTACTACTCTCCAAAACGCCGGGCCACTCACATTTGACAGCGGGTATGAAATGTAGTACAAATAATAAAAGCAAGGGGAGGCGGTGCCTATGACGTCACTCTAGAGCAGAGAAACCCGCGCGACGAGGAAATGTTTCACGTGAGCCACTGCTTCAAGACCAAGGAGGAGTTCGATGAAAGCGATGCATTTCAGACTCATTAGCCTGGGCTTGACGCTCACGATGCTGCTTGTGCTCTTCACGGCAAGCGTGGGCGCAACCACGGCTGAGAGGCCCGTTCCCCCCATACTTGCCGAATCCGCGCTGGAGACGCCGCCAACCCCGGAGCGTGAGAAAACACCACCACCGCCCAAGCCGCCCACGCCGGGCGCCAAACTGATGTCCGCCCTGGGCGCCGCCCCGACGACGCCACTGCCCCAGGCCGACTGCGCGCTGCTCGACGATCCTGCCAAACTGAGCCTTATGTCGGGCATATTCGAGACCAAATTGCTCATCGCCTGTGGGCGCGAGGAAGAACTGGGCCGAGTCAAGTCCTGGGCACCCGCCGCGCTGCCCTCGGCGCCTTTCGCGCTGGGCAACGACGTCCTGGTCAACGACCCGGCGGGCGAAACCCACCCCTCGGCCACCCAGAGCGAGACCAGCATCGCTCGCAACCCGGACACCGGCATCCTCTGCTCCGCCTACAACGATGCCTGGAGCGGCGTGATGCTGGGCACCGGCTCCACCGGCTTCAGTCACTCCCACGACGACGGCGCGACCTGGGTAGATCACGGCTCGATTGGCCCCGATTCCTGGGGGGACCCCACCATCGTCTGGCGGCGCAAAGACGGCCACTTCTATCACTCTGCGCTGCACACCAACGGTGTGGGGCTGTGGGACCTGGGCGCCGGCTGCACCTCGTCCACCTTCGTCGGCATGATCTACGCCGGCCTCACCGACATGCCTCATATGACGGTGGACAACAATCCCGCCAGCCCCTACTACGGCCGTCTCTACACGACCTGGACCGACTGGATTGACGGTCACATCTACGTCACCACCTCCGATGACGCCGGCGCTACGTGGTCTGTGCCGGTGGACATCAGCGGTCATGCTGTCGTCCAGGCCGCCTGGCCTGCCGTGGATCCGGTCAACGGTGACGTCTACGTCGCCTGGGTCCACTGGGACGTCACGCCCGATACCATCGACATCGAGGCGGTGCGTTCGACCGACGGCGGCGTGACCTGGAACTACATCACCAACCCGATGAGCAACCAGTGGAACCCCCGCGATGCGACCGCCACCACCACCTGTGGCCGCAATGCCCTCAACGGGAATATCCGTTACTGGCCCGCTCCCCAGATCGCGGTGGATCATAACAGCAACCTGCACGTCGTCTACTCCTACGACCCTGACGGACAGGACTTCGGCGACGTGGTCAACGTCTACTACCGCCGCTCGACGGACCGGGGAGCCACCTGGGGACCCGAAATCCAACTCAACGACGACGCCACCGCGACCGACCAGTGGTTCCCCGCCCTGGCCGTCGCCGACAACGGGACGGTCGGTGCCTTTTGGTACGACCGCCGGCTGGATGCGGCCAATAACTTTATGTTCGACTACTACAAGGCCGTTTCGTACGACAACGGAGTCACCTTCCGGCCCAACGTGCGCGTCAGCGATGTCTCCTCCCCCGTGGTGCTCGACCCCAACCTGGCCGTCTGCTATCATAGCGACTACGAGACCAGTGCGGCCGGCAACGGTCGCTTCTACATTCAGTGGTCCGACGACCGGCGTGGCGACCCGGATGTCTGGCTGGACACCGAACCGTTTCTTTCGGACGGCATCTACGGCACCGTCTACGACGCGACCACGCTGCGCGGCCTGCCTGGGGCCCGGCTCTGGGCCACCCTCCAACCCACCGGTACGCTCTATTTCGGCACTGCGGACGCGGGTGGCTACTATGAGATCTATGCACCGCCGGGGACCTACGATGTCACCGCCATGGCCTACGGCTACCAGCCCCACACCATCATTGGCATCACCGTCAGCAGTTGGGCCCAGGTGGACTTGCCCCTCGACCCGGCCGGCTTTTACGTCGTCGAGGGCACCGTCACCGACGCGAACACCGGCTATCCGGTGCGCGCCCACATCACCGTCCTGGGCGCCCCCGTCAGCCCGCCCGCGCCGGACAACGAGGTCTGGAGCGACCCCTTCACCGGCTACTACAGCCTGACTCTGGCCAGCCTGGTCACCTACACCTTCCGCGTCGAAGCGGTCGGCTACCTGCCCGAAGAGCGCATCATCGGCCCGCTGACCGGCGACGCCAGCGAGGACTTTGCACTCCAGCCCGATCTGGCGACCTGCACCGCACCGGGGTACGAGGTGTTTGGCTTCATTGAGGACTTCGAGAACGGCGTCCCGCCGGCCGGCTGGAGTGTGCTGGACAACACGGGTAACGGCTACTACTGGGACACCAACACCTTCTGGGGTGTGGACAACCTGACCGACGGTGGCGGTGAGGCAGCGCACTCGCCTGCTCCCTGGGCGGGACCGGCCTACGACACCGAACTGCGCACGCCCATCCTGGACGTTGCCACCCTGCCGACCACCACGCTGCGCTACCGGGCCTCCTATGACGATGTATCCGATTACAATTGGCCGGGAATTGACTGGCTGGATCTGGACGTCAGCACCAACGGTGGGGGGACCTGGACCAACGTGCTGCACTGGGACGAAGGTCACGGCGGCTTTTTGGGCCTCCCTAGCGAACTGGTCGAGGTGGACCTGTCGCCTTACCTGAGTGGCAACAACAACGTGATCCGCTGGCACTATTACGGCGAGGATCTCGGCGGTGGGACCTATTATGGCCACTATGCCCAGATAGACCAGGTGCGCATGACCGGCTGCCGGGTTACCAGCGGGGCTGCCATCCTGGAACCAGAGTCCATCCAGGCCGAGGGCTGCCCCTGCACGCCGCAGATCCACGAGATCACCTTCGTCAATCACACCGGTTTCGACGACGAGGTGTTCATTGACTACGCTACCAGCCCCGGCGTGACCGTACTCGAGATACCTTCCACATTGGGCGTGGTCCCCAACGGCGGTACCCGAGCCTTCGAGGCCCTCGTCAAGATAGACAGCGATACACCACCCAGCACCACCGTCTTCGTCACTGTCACCGCCTCTCTCGCCAGCCACCCGGCCTTCTCGGACATGACGGTCATCGAGAAACACGCCGTCATAGGCACCTGGGAGGCGCGGGCCGTCTCGCCTCATCCCTCAATGGATGGCGCTGTCATCGAGTACGCCGGATTGACCTACAACGTCGGCGGTTTGAACAGCGGCGGTGCAGTGGACATCTACGACCCGACCACCGATTCCTGGACCACCGGTGCGCTGGAACCGACCCCCGTCATCACCTTCCCCGTGGACGCCTGCTTTGGCTATAACGCGGTCGGCGATCCGGTCATCCTTCTGCTGCCCGACACAACGGGCAACGTCGTCGGCGTCTGGCACCGCTACAACATCGCGACCGACAGTTGGGATACGCCGCCTATACCGGCTCCGCTGCCGGCGAACGGCATCTGGGCGCACGACATCGTCGTAGACCGCGCCAACAACGTCTGCTACATCACCGGCGGCGCCAACGCGCCCGGCGGCGGCAACCTGACCACACTGTACGAGTATCATCCCGATACCAACACGGCGGCTCTCCTGGGCAACTTTACCCATATCCCGGCCGGTTTCGACTTTCATGCCGGCTGGTTCGTGCCCTGGATCGGCGCTGCAGGCGCGGTCTGTGTGGGCGGTGGTGTAGATTTTAACGATGTCGTCTACGCCGACACCCAGTGCTACGACATCGCCGCCGCCACCTTTAACCCACCCAACGCCGACCTGGGCCCGCTGCCTGAGCCGTGGTGGGGTATGGCCGACATGGAGAAAGAGCACGACGGCGACCCCCAACTCTGGATCGCCAACGGCATAGATGCGGTCGGTTTCCTGCTGCAACGCTCGGCCTACTTCAGTCTGGCGGCCGGCGCTTTCGCCTACGGCCCTGACCCCGCCTATAGCGTCTATCGCGTGGAGGGGGACAACCAACTGGGCAACATCTACGTCGTGGACGGCTCGACCGGGGGCCTCAACCCCAGCACCCTGCACGAGCAACTGGTGCAGTGCCCAGACTGCGAGTGCCGGCTGGAACTGGACAAGACGGGCCCCGACTGGGTCTACTCAGGCGACGTGGCTGGCTACACCATCGTCATCGGCAACACCGGTGAACTGGCCGTCACGCCGACCCTGACCGATGTCATCCCCGCCGGCACCGTCTACGCCGGCAACCTGTCCTGCGGCGGCTACAACTGCTTCTACGACGCCGGAGATGACGCTGTTTACTTCTACGACGCCATCGCGCCGTACAGCGCCGTCACCCTCACCTTCGACGTCACCGCCACCGCCCCTATCTCCACCATCGTCGTCAACACCGCCACCCTCTCCTACTGCGGCAGGGAACTGGTGGATACGCACGAGTTCCACGTCGGCCCTCTGCCGGACCTCACCTGGGAGAAGAACGTCTACATCAACGGTGACCGGATGGGTGCGCCCGAGGACGGCCCCTTCACCGTCGCGCCTGGTGACACGGTGGAGATCGTGGAGACACTGAACTACACCGGTACCCTGCCGCTCTTCACCTACATCTACGAGGACTGGGACGGCTACCCGGTGGAGATCGCAAATGAGGTCCATACCATCGGCGCGGTGGGTCAGTTGCCCGGCGGTATCTATGGCTGGGGCGTCACCCTGATACCCGGCCGGAGCGAGACGCTGACCAAGACCTTCCACGTCACCGATACCGGCGTCATCACCATCTGGGAGTGGCTGCAGCCCGACCACTGGATTCTCCCCTACGGTCGGGACGTCGTCCTGCAAGGGCCGCAGACAGCCTGGGAGAAAGAGGTCTACGTCAACGACGCGCTAATTGGCACCTTCCCGGCCACCGTCGTCGCCGGCGACACCGTCGAGATCGTTGACCGGGTCTGGATCACCCACACCGCCCCCGTCACATTCACGCTGGTAGAGACCTGGACCGAGTCGCTGGACCTGGTGGACTGGACCAGCGGCACCGGCAGCGTCGTCGCCACCGCCAACTCACTAACCTGGGAGGCGACGGATGTCGCGCCGGACACATGGCACGTGCTCACCAAGACCTTCCCCGTCCTGACCGCCACCCGGGGTACCGACGTCATCACCGAGAGCCTGTGGGTGGAGAACGCCGACCCACAACCGGACGATTGGGTGATCCAGTTCAACTACTGTCACTACGGCGTGACGCTCGAGCCACCCACTGATGCCCAAAGCGGCGCGCCCGGCACGACGGTGACCTACACGCTGCGGGTGACCAACACCGGCAACTGCACCGATACCTTCGACCTCTCCCCAAGCGGGGGCGCCTGGCCGGTGGACCTGCCGCGTAGCGTCGGGCCGCTGGCAGGAAGTGCAGGGGCCGACGTGGAGGTCACGGTGGACATCCCGGCTACTGCGGCGGATGGCGACGACGACACCGTCATCATCACCGCCGTCTCGCAGAGCGATGGGACCAAGTCGGCCGGCAGCGTTCTGACGACGACGGCGGTCGTGACCTGTCGCGCCGTCTACCTGCCCCTCGTGATACGGAACTACAGTCCGTAGTCTTGCTTAGGGCGGAAGCGTAAGGGGGCCACCGATGTTCGGCGGCCCCCTTCTAGATCAGAGTGTTCGGCTCTCGTCATCGTATTCACACCTTTCGGGATGGCGGGGACAAGTTGGACCTCTTCGTGATGGACCTGGAGGGGGACGTCCTAGCGTGGTTCCAAAGTGCGGTTATCTCACGAAAGAGGAGACCTGGGCAAGCCGTAGTTAGCCGGGCAATGCAGGATTCAGCCAGCCGGCCAGTGCGCGGATGTCTGGCTCAGTCTACCCTCCTTCCAGCAATCCGCTCGTACAGCCTCTTTGTCTCGACCGAGGGTTCGATGCCCAACTCTCGCCTGAGGATCTCCCGGCACCGATGGTATTGCGCCAGCGCCTCAGAACGCCGGCCTGCCTGGACGTAGCAGTGTATAATGAGCCGGTGGACATCCTCCCGCAGTTCATCCACTTCCAGGGCACGCCTGTACCAGGTGATTGCCCCCTCGAACTCCCTCCGCGCCTCATAGCATCGCCCAACCCCGATAAGCGCCTCAACGTACATCTCCCGGAGCGCCTCCCGCTTTGGCACGCACCACACCCGCTGCACCTCGGGCAGGAAATCCCCTCGGTAGAGCGCTACCGCGCGCCGCCATAGGTCCTCCGCCTGCCAATCGTAGGGTGGTAAGAGCCGGGCTCGCTCAACCAGGGCCTCGAACTCCTCGACGTCGAACCAGTAATCCACGTCGCCCAGACGGTATTGCCCTCCTTCAACCACTATGGTGTCGGCGCCCACGGCGCGGCGCATGCGGTAGAGTGTGGTGTGAAAACTGTTCCTCATCTTCCTCACGGACAATTCAGGCCAGAAGATCACACCGATAGCATCCCGCTCCAGGGGTCCGTGCAGGATGATGTAAAAGAATAACTCCTTAACCATAGCCGCCTGCCATTCGGATGAGGAGATCGAGTGGCCGTCACGGACGACCCGTCCCCCGCCAAAGGCGTAGATTTCCAGGCGGCCTACCACACCTTCTTTCTCCTTCGCGCCAACTTGCACCAGGTCTTCCGCGAAGGCCCTCAACTGTTGCCCCCTCTCGGCGATAGCACGGCAGGTCGCTACGCCTTCGGCGATGCCGAGCCTCAAAAGATCCTGGGCGTGTTGCCCTTCCACGACCGCGAACTGATGCGTGCCGATCTCATCCGCCAGATCCAGCGCCCGGCGCAACTCCGCCACAGCCTGCGGTCTATTCCCCGCCAGCAGATGGGCCTTAGCCAGCAGGAAATGGGATCGGGCCAATTCGCGCTTTGCCTGCCGCTGCTCCAAGAAGCGCAAAGCCTCTGAGAGGAGACGTAGACCCGCTTCGACCTCACCGCTTTCGGCCAGCGCAATCCCCTCGGTCGCAAGCAGCAATCCGCGCGCCTCGAAATCTAACCCCTTTTCTTCAGCCAACTGACGTGCTTCCCTCAACAGGGCGCGCGCCCGTATGTAATCTCCCTGCCAGCGGTACATGTCCGCCTGCGCTGCCAGGGTATAGAATGCCAGACCAGGCTCGCTCTCCTGTGCTATTTGCCAGCCGGCATTGTAGAGGGATTCGGCACGTTCGTAAGCCCCAACATCACGATAGAGGTCGGCCATCCCCACCGAGATATAGGCCTGGTACCGCAAATCGTCCCCGCGTCGCGCTGCCGCCAGTCCCTCCTCGTACAGTGCCAGCGATTCACGATACTCCCCACGCAGGTAGTGGAGATAACCCAGATTGTTAAGCACTCCCGCGAGTGGCACCGGTGCACCCAGCCGACGGCGTATGGTTATAGCCTCGTTCAGATGGACCGCTGCCTCATTGAGGCTCCCCAGGCTAATAAAAGCGTGCGCTATATCTTGTAATAGATTGGCTACGTCGTAGGGGCTGCCAACCTGCCGAAACAGCGCCAGCGCCTCTTGCAGTTCGGCGATCCCCTCAGCGAGACGGCCAAGCCCGACGTAGGCTCTCCCGATGAGCCGCTGTGCCTCCGCTCGTTCTACGACCCCGTCTTGGCCCAGCATCTCCAGTGCCGTCTGCGCCTCTACGATTGCCTCCTCGTAGCGGCCTTCAAACAGTGCCAGCGTCGCACGTTGGTTGTGCACCCTGGCCAATCGGGCCATATCTCCCCGGGCGGCGAACCCGGCCTCGGCGTGGGCCAGCGCCTGCCGCGCCCGCTTGTAGTCATAGCGGTCGGTGAGCACCCTGCTTTGATAGAGTGATAGCCACGGAGCCTGGGTTCTGACTTCCTCCGGCAACGCCTCCGCCCAGCGCAGGAGTGTCTCGACTCGCCCCCGCGTGAACCATTCCATCGCCACCCGCTCCATCAGTGCCGTCGCGTCTGGATAGTCCTCGGCGGCCAGATAGTGGTACACTGCCTCTTCAACGTCGTTATCCCGCTCGAACCTCTCTGCTGCGCGTCGGTGCAGTTCAGCGTAGTGGGCCGGGTCGCGCCGGCGTAACTGCTCGCACAGGAAGTCACGGAACAGGTTATGGTAGCGATAGGTTGCCACAGCCCCTTTTCCAAAACGGGTGATGAATAGGTTGCGCCGCTCCACCTCCGCCAGCAAAGCACGCGGATTTCTGATCTGCAGAACCTGGTGGCACAGCCGTGGCGACATCTCGCGCAGCACAGCCGAGGTACGCAGGAAATGCTGAATCTCGGGCGGCTGCCGGTTCAGCACCTCTGTGGCAAGGTAACCGTATGTCCCGGCGGTGGCTCTCTCCACATCGCGCAAGGTGGCCTTTGCCTCGTCGTGCAGGAGGTCGGCCAGCAGCAAGACGCCGGTGATCCACCCTTCGGAGTTGGTAGCTATCGCTTTCGCTTGCTTTTCGGACACCTCGATCCCCGATAGTCGTAGAAGGTCCTGGATCTCTTGAGGCGCGAAGCGCAGATCCTGGGCCGTCAGACCAACAAGTTGGCGCTTGGCAACCAGGCGTGTGACGGGGACATCGGGCAGCACGCGGCTGCCCAGCATCAGGTGACAGTTGAAGGGGAGGACTTCGAGCAAACGGTGGACGAACGTTCGGATGCCGAAGGCACCGTCCAACGCCTCGTAGTTATCCACCACGACGACGAAGGGGGTCTCGATCTCGAGCATCTCGTTGACCAACTCTCCCACAACGACGGTTGGGTCGCGGAAGAGGTCGCCAACCACGGAAGCCAACGCCGCTCTGGTGCGCTTGCCGAAGCCTAGGAATCGCTCACCGATAGCACCTACCAGGTACTCGATGAAGGTGCCCAGGTCGCGGTCGTGCTCGTCGGCGGTGTACCAACACACCGGCACAGGGCTGTGCTGCGCGAAGTCCACCAGCGCTGAAGTCTTGCCGTAGCCAGCCGGAGCGGAGACGAGCGTCAATTTGCACTCGAGCCCTCGCTCGATAGCCTGGCACACCTGCGGCCGGTGCAAGAGGCCAGCAGGACTCGGTACTAGCAGTTTGGAACGGACGAGGGTAAATCCAAAAGCAACCAATGTTTTAGATGTTCCTACGGTCGCTCGTTCATCAGATTGCGGATAACCAGTTTGCGGTGCAAAGCGCGACGGAGGCCCCGATTTATCGGGGATTTCCCGGCTGAAGCCGGGCCTCCGACCTTGCTTCGCACCGAGCATTAACTACACGGAGTATATCACAGTTCTAAAGAAGCAAAAAGCCGCGCTACCCGCCCCCCGGCTCTGTCATATTCTTCGCTGGGATATGGTTGCGGCCTGCGGCAACCTGTGGTATCCTTCGTACTGGACGCTCGATACCAGCATCCAGCATCAAGTATCAAGGAAGGAGCAACGATGGCACGCTTACACGAGTATCAGGGAAAAACACTTCTGGCACAAAAGGGCATCCCTATTCCTCGGGGTCGGGTGGCCAGCACGCCCGATGAAGCGCGTGGGATTGCAACCGAAATCGGCGGGCCGGTCGTGGTGAAGATCCAGGCCTGGGTGACCGGGCGGGCCGACCTGGGCGGCATCCGTTTCGCCGAGACGCCCGATGAGGCAGCGCAGGCCACGGCCGATATGCTAGGAATGCGAGTGGGCGGCTTCACCGTCGAGAGGGTGATGGTGGAGGAGAAACTCCCCATCGAGCGGGAGTTCTACGCCGGCGTCATCGTCAGCGACCGGGAACGGGCACCGGTGGTGATGTTCTCCAGCGTCGGAGGCACCGGCATCGAGGAGATTGCCCGCCAGCACCCGGATGCCGTCGCCAGCACAGTGGTGGACATCGAGCACGGTCTGCGGGATTACCAGGCCCGCAACCTGGTGCGGCGCACGGGCATTCACGGTCGTTTGCAGCGAAACCTGGCCGGGCTCCTGGTGAAACTGTATGACGTGGCCCGTACCTGGGAGGCCCGCGCGGCTGAGATCAATCCGCTGGTGCTGACGACCGACGGCAAACTGGTGGCCGCTGACTGTCGCATCACGGTGGACGACTACGCCGTCTTCCGCCACAAGGACTTGGGGATCACCTTCGCCCGCGAGTTGGACCGCCCAGCGACGGAATTGGAGCGCATCGCTTACGCCGTCGAGGAGGGGGACTACCGAGGCACCTTCTACTTCATCCAGATGATCGAGGATTTCCAGAAGGGAGAGGGGGTCATCGGTTTCCACGGCGCGGGCGGCGGCGGCTCGATGATGAGCATGGACGCGGTGATCAACGAGGGGTTCCGCATCGCCAACTTCGTGGACACCTCCGGTAACCCACCGGCCAGCAAAGTCTACCGGGCCGCCCGCATCATCCTCAGCCAGGGACCGATTGACGGCTACTTCGGCTCCGGTTCGGGGGTGGCCAGCCAGGAGCAGTTCCACTCCGCCCGGGGGCTGGTGAAGGCGTTTCTGGAGGAACCGCTGACGGTACCGGCCGTCATCCGGCTGGGTGGCAACGCCGAGGACAAGGCGGTGGAGATTCTGGAGCGGGTCAACGGGGTCGTCCCCGCGCCGGTGGAGGGATACAAGAAGGATGACTCCCCTCAGTTCTGTGCCCGGCGGCTCAAGGCATTGGTGGAGAGTTACACCCCGCCGGCCGAAAAACCGGAGGGGCGCAAGAAGCCGGTCGCGCAGCGGCCCTACACCTTCAAGACAGTGACCGGCGGCACAGTGACCTTTGATCATGCCGTCTGTGCCACCTGCGAGAGCAAGATTTGTGTGAGGGAGTGCGTGCCGCAGATACTCGCGCTCAACGAAGAGGGCTGCCCCGTGTTGAACATTCCACTTGAGGAGGCAGAGAAGGGGCGCTGCATCGAGTGCCTGGCCTGCGATGTGGAGTGCTATTTCCAGGGTGCGGGTGGAGGATACGTAGAGTTGCCCATTCCCGGGTTGGACGAGTACAGGGCAAAGAAGCGGATGAAATAGGTCAGTGCTGTTGGAGCAGATTGGCGCGGCGGGGGGAGTTGCGCTATAATTGCATTATGACCCAGTGGCATCGTCTCCGTCTATGGTTTGCGCTGGCGCTGGCTGCGGTGCTCATCGTCGCTGGAGCACTGTGGTTACGAGGGACCTTGCCCCTCGGCACGGTTTCCACATCGCCCATACTCACGTCCCCGCCCACTCCTGATGGGACATCACCGCCCTCTGCCCCAACGCCCGCGGCCACAGCAGCCATCCCTTCCTCCTGGACCGGCGCCGGAGCGACCTTATTGTGGGTGGCACTGGGCATCGTGCTGGCCCTGGGCGTTGCCTTCATCGTCCTGCGCTGGTATCGTCGCGCCGCGTGATGAGTCGTTCGCACCTTCGTTATCTCGCTGCCGTTGGCCTGTTGGCGCTGGTTGCCTTTACAATACGCGCTGTGTCCCTCGACGCCCAGTCACTCTGGCGGGATGAAGTGGACGCGCTCCGTTTCGCCACCGCGCCCTGGTCAGAGATGCTTGCCACCTTCACCCGCCCCGGTTGGAACGGCCCGCTCTACTTCCTGCTCCTACGTGGCTGGATCACGCTCACCGGCACGAGCGAGTACGCAATGCGCTTTTTCTCGCTCACCTTCGGTGTTCTCTGCGTACCTCTGGTGTACGTGTTGGGTTGCCGCCTGTTCAACCGGCCTGTGGGCCTCTTTGCCGCGTTGCTGGTGGCTACCTCCCCCTACCTGACCTGGTATGGTCAGGAGGTGAAGATGTACACACTGGTGCCGGCCTTGGCTCTATCGGCGATTTACGGGCTGCGCCGCGCCATCGGAGGGGCGGGCTGGCAATGGTGGGCAGTGCAGGTTGTCGCTACCAGTCTGGCCTTCTACTCCCACATCCTGGCCGCCCTGCTGATACCGGTGCAGATATTGCTCTACCTCGCCTGGTGGCCCCGATCGCGCAAGCAATGGATAGGCGCATTGGTCAGCCTGGCCTGTCTCACTTTGCCTTACTTACCGCTGGTCGTTTGGCAGGCTCCGCTGGTGCTCCGGGCCCGTGAGACCGGCTTCTATCCCTACTCGCTGGGCGAAATGGCGCGGATTCTGCTCAACGGTTGGAGCATGGGGATGCTCGGTTGGGGCTGGCCCTGGGGCACAATATTAGTGGGGACGCTGGCCGTATGGGGGCTGGTGAGTTCCATCTTCCCCTTCAAGCGCAGGAGGAGGCCAGGGACGAGCAGGGACTGCTTCGCGCTGGTAGGCTGGCTAGTGACTCCGCTATTGGCCGTGTGGCTCATCTCGCTATGGCAGCCGCTCTTCACCGACCGCTATCTCATCTGGGCTGCGCCAGCCTTCTACTTGCTGGTCGCCATCGGGCTGGCATCCCTGTGGCGCTTCGAGGGTTGGGGCTATTGGGCGGTGGCGCTCCTGCTGAGCGTCATCCTCACCTTCAACGGCGTCAATCTGTGGCAGCAGGCTGCCGTCCCAATTAAGTCCGACTTTCGCGCGGCCGCCGCCTATGTGGCCGAGCATCGCACGTGCGATGAATTAATCATATTTCAGATCCCTTACGGCAAATACACCTTCGATTACTATTTCCCCGAGGATGAGTATCCCTGGGCCGAGGGTCTCTACACCAACCACCGCGCTCCGGATGGCTCTTACCTGATGAGCGAGCAAGAGGCCGCGCACTATATGCAGGAGATGACGGCAGGATACGACGCGATTTGGTTGATCGCCACCGAGACGGCGATGTGGGATGAGCGCGGGCTGGTGCAGGCGTGGTTGGAGGCCAATGCGCAGCGGGTAGACGAAGCACACTTCGCGCAGGTGGATGTGTACCGATACGTCAGATGAAACGTGAAATGATTGACTTCCAATTGACTGAAGAGCAGGAACTGATGCGCCAACTGGCGCATCGCTTCGCCGAGCGGGAGATCCGCCCGGTGGCCGCCGAGTACGACAAGAGCGAGGAGATGCCCTGGCCGGTGTATGGGAGATTCTGTCCATCGTGGCCGGCACGCAAGCCAAGCGTATGTACAAAGAGGGCACCGTGGATTCCGGCGTTATCGCTTGCAGCCAGGCCATCGGCCTCATGCGCGAGATCAAACCGGCAGCCGACGTCATTCAGGGGATGGTGCAGGAGGCGGTGGCGATACGAGAGCGATGGGGGCAGCGCAGGTAAAGGTCGGCAGCGATGTCGGCATCGGGGTCATGCCACCTGCCGACCCGGGATGGGCGGCCCCCCGGCGTAGACGGCAGTTATAGCCCGCGTGGGTGGCTGGCCTACTGCAGCCCCCGGATCTCAAAGGAATACCCCAGTAGCGACAGTAGGGCGGCTGAAGCATCGGGTTTGGAGTACTGAAGTTCGATCACCTGCGTCTGCCCCGGCTGAACTGTCCAGGGCAATGGTGGGGCCGCCATAATCAGTTCGCTCATTCCGGCGCTGGAACTCAGGCTGATGTCGCTCAACTCAACTGTGAGCGGCTCCCCCCCAGTGTTCTGTATCTCCCCCTCGATGATCAGCCTGTCGCCATCGTCGCTGAGGAAGGCGTCGGTGATGGTCACCTCAGCGTGGCCGGCCGGCACCTTCTCCGGCTCGTAGGGGATGCTCACGCTGGCCTGCAACTCCGAGCCCGGCCTGGGGCTGAAGGTCCAGATGAGCGCGGGACCGGCAAGTGTATCCGGCACCAGGTAGCCGGCTGTACCCTGCACCGTAGCGCCGGGGGCAATCTCCCCGCCGAGCGGGCCGTACTCCCCGGCGGCGCTGGCCGCAGGCGAAAGCAGGTATTTGTTCCCCACGCCATCCTGCAACTGCATGGTGAAGGCATTGGCATCCAGCGGCACCGCGCCCACATTCTCAACCGAGAACTCCACCAGGTAGTACATCGTCCCAGGCAAGAGGTCCGGCCCACTACGCTCGGCGTGGCCCTTGATGACCGTCACCTGCGCGTCGCCTACGCGCACTGCCTGGCCCGGCTGGGCCAACGTCCCGGAGGGCGGCTGAACCGGCTCGACCTCGGCGACGTAATCGGCTGTGGCGATCTGCCAGGTGCCTTCCTCCTTTTCTACAACCAGGGTCAAGCGGGGGTGAAATTGCTCAAAAACACTCGCCTCATCCGCCGCCACCTCCCGCCGCTCAACGAAGCGGAAGAGCAGCACCACACCGTTGGAGAGGCGCATCTTGATCTCGTCCCCCGGCTTCAGGTCGGCCAACAGGGTCTCGTTCGCAGGCAGAGGCTCCAGTCCCACGACGTAGTTGACCACCGTGCCGCAGATCCAAGCGGCGGTCCCCTCCTCAGCCCCCTCCGTGGGGGGAAAGGAGG
>Ga0180300_10000774_pt1 | contig 14478 bp, 11 predicted proteins | sample GuaBasSediGuay15_FD_121798 | JGI IMG/M metagenome (GOLD analysis project Ga0180300, IMG submission 121798) | Subseafloor sediment microbial communities from Guaymas Basin, Gulf of California, Mexico - Guay15, Core 4569-2, 21-24 cm | ecosystem: Environmental > Aquatic > Marine > Hydrothermal... | reverse complement strand
TTGTTTGGCCGTATACATACAGCAGATCTTTGAGCAGTAAGGATTCCAGTTTTCAGGATCCCTTGATCCAACGCACTGGATGAAGGCAACTTCCTTTGGAACCTTACCATCAGATGGTCTAATCACCCGACCCTGAGTAGGACCGCTTGGCGCAAGTAATCTTTCAAACTGCAAGCCAGTAATAACGTCCTTATACTTTCCATGGCCATACTCAGCGAAATTGGAGGCATCCATGACCTCAAGCCCCGTGGCTACTATGATAGCTCCTACCTCTAACTCCTCAAACCTCTCATTGTTTTCGAAACTTATGGCCCCAGCAGGGCACTCCTTTGCACAAAGACCACAACCTTTACCATACTTTAACCTTAGACAGCTCATCGGGTCTATGACTGCCTTGTTGGGTACTGCTTGGGGAAAAGGTATGTATATCGCTTTCCTGTTTGCGATCCCATCCTCATATTCTGATGGGACCTCAACAGGGCACACTTGCATACATGAGCCACATCCTACGCATTTATCCCAGTTTACGTATGTTGCCTTCCTTCTCACCTTTACCTTGAAGTTTCCTGCAGAACCAGTAACATCCTCAATCTCCGAATAGGTGAGCAATGTGGCATTAGAGTGGTGGGCTAATTCAGTCATTTTGGGGGTAAGAATGCATTGAGGACAGTCAAGGGTTGGAAATGTCTCTGAAAGCTGGGCCATCTTCCCTCCTATGCTAGGATCTTTCTCAACAAGGTACACCTTAAGTCCAGCTTCTGCAATGTCCAAAGCAGCCTGAATACCCGCAATGCCCCCGCCTATGACTAAAACTGACTTCTTAACTGGGATTTTTATTGGTTGAAGGGCCACATCCGACCTAAGCTTAGCAACAGCGGCTTCCACCATCTTTATGGCTTTCTCCGTAGCCTTTTCCTTATCATTCCTGTGAGGCCATGCAACCCACTCCCTTATGTTGGCAACCTCTACCAGGTAAGGATTGAGGCCAGTATTCTTTGCAATATTTTGCCAGGTTTCCTTGTGAAGGAAAGGAGAGCATGCAGCTACAACTATTCCATCCAAGTTTTTCTCGTGAATTGCTCTCCTAATAAGTTCCTGCCCAGGATCAGAGCACATGAACACGTAATCTTCTGCGTGCACAACCCCAGCTAACTTAGCTGTCTCATCTCTGACTTTCTCAACGTCGACGCTTCCAGCTATGTTCTGTCCACAGTGGCAAACAAAGACTCCTATTCGTTCAGGCATCTAAGAGCCTCCCAACAACCCTTTCTCCTTAAGAAAAGGCCTTGGGTCTACATAATGACTCTCAAAACCTAAGCTATCCTCGAGTCCAAATGCAAGGGCCATCAATTGAGTAAAATAAACAATCGGAACTTGTTTCATCTCAGGATGAAGCTTCTTAGCCTCCTTCTGCCTACTGTCCAAGTTAAAGAAGCACAAAGGACAAGATGTTACCAATAACTCTGCTCCCCTTTCAACAGAGGTCATTATAATTCTGTAGGCGTTATCAGCTACAACTTCCTTCCTGTCAATTGTTAGATAGGACCCGCAACACGTGGCTCTCTCTGGGGTTCCGATTACATCAGCGCCAAGAGCTGACAGCAAATCCTCTAAAATCCTTGGATCTCTTGGATCGTCTATTGCAACCCCCTTTGGTCTAATGAGAAGACAACCGTAGTAAGGAGAGACCCTTAGACCTTTCAAAGGCCTAACTACCTTCTGCATAATTATCTCAAAACCAATAATATCTTTTAGAACCTGTAAAAGATGAAGTACCCTGACACTTCCGTCATAATCTGGTTCATCATCCATGAAGCAATTTAGTTTCTCCATCTTCTCTTCGTCAGCTCTAACGAGAAGGTTAGCCCTTGCAAGAGTATTGTAACACATTGCGCACAGAGTCACAAGCTCATTTTGCCCTTTCTCCATCGCCCTGATGAGAACTCTAATTGGAGCAACTTGCTTCATCAGGTCATCCGTTGCTAGGGAGTATACGGTTCCACAGCAATTCCACTTATCAAGTTCCTCTAGCTCTATCCCAAGATATGCACACGTCGTTAGAGCAGAGATCTCGAAGTTCTTGGCTTGAGCTTTCAATGTGCAACCAGGATAGTATGGAAACTTCATGAAGATCACTTAACCTAAGCAGTAAACTTCCTCGCGCCACCAACAATTGCAATGGGTGGTAATTCCTCTAAGTCCTCTGTAGGGATTTTATTTAGGTCAAGATGGTCAACGTTCAACCTTAACTGCATTAATCTCAGCGCTTCGGCAAGACTAGCTATGTCTATGCCTTTTGGACACTCTACAGCACATGAAAAACAGGAAGAACAAATCCAAATAGTCTTGGATCCTAGAACTTCCTCTCTGCCAAACTGAACCATTCTGACAAGCTGATTTGGAAGTAAATCCATCCTCTCCAGCGAAGGACAAAGTGCAGAGCACTTTCCACATTGGTAACAAGCGAATATATCCTGTCCACTTAACTCTAGTACCTTATTCACAAATCTTCCACGAATATTTTCTTTGGAGAGCGGAAAAACCATATCAATAGGCTGTCCTTTCTTCACGTAAAAACTTTAATTACAACGGAATTGCGGGAACAGAAGGAACTATCTGCTAAAATATTGCGCATTGCTACTAACAGATCTCAACATCGAAAACAGCTTATGTCAAGCATAGGAATTTTTGGGTCTCTTGTCTTTACTCAAAGAAACTTCATCAAAAGGATGAACTATTTAATTAATTTCATCTTTTTGTCAAAAATTGTCTGATTATATTCAAAAGCTTCTTAAAAGGCTTGAAATACTTAGAGGCTGGTACTGTGAAAACAAATCCTAAGACAGCTCCTAAAACGGCTCCTAGAATGTCGTTGCTGTACTTTTCCCAGAAGCTGATCCTTTTAACTAGGACACCAGCTTTTCCCTCTGTCTTTCCACCAACGTATTCTACTTCTGCTTCTATCGAAAGCAATTCACTTTCATCCCTAGGTTCTAATCCCTTGAGAACAAAGGCACTAATTAGCTTGTCTCCTGGATTAAGCTTATCTATAGATAGATTCAAGCTACCACTCTTAATCTCGACTATTTCTGGATAAAAGCTCAAGGAATAATTTAGAGAAAATGCTGGAGCCGTTCCAATGTTCTCTATTTGAAGATAGAGTGGTATGTACTCTCCTTCCTCAACCTCTCCTTTTTCAGGTAGGATCGTTACTTTGATTTCAGGAAATCCCTTTTTCGTCACCCTGATTGATATCCCTGAACTCCATGAGACAGGATTTCCGAAGAAATCAGCGCCACTTAAGATAACTGGAAGAGAAAGACTGGCCTCCTGATCTGATATCGCTGTAATTTTGACGGAGATCTTAAGGGATTCCCCAGGACATAGCCTTCTAATATCGTTCAGGGACATCTTAGTCTCGTTAACATAGCTTCTAACCAAAGAAGCTGCTAAAAGTTGAGAAGAACCGATTTGCACCTTAGGATCAAGCATAAATCCCCCTGAAAGAGCAAATGTGACGTTAACAACAGAAGATACTCCTTTTACTGCTAATATAGAGTGTGGAGAGACCTCTATGTCCACTGAAGGCCTTAATGAAGAAATAGGAACAGACCCAGCTATTCTATGGAGAAAAAATGTGACAAATCCAGTTTCCTCTACCGAGTTCCAACTTCCTTCCCCTTCTTGGCTATCTATGATCCAAGACAGAGCTCTCGTAACCGATTGAGAAGTGGGATCCTCCGTAGCTAAAGCCCAAGCCAAAATAGCGATCGTGGTTACGCTTAAACTTTGGTTTTTCTCGCTGTTAACTTTTTCTCTTAGCCACCGAATGACTTCGTGAACGCTCTCATTATACTTCCCAGACTCAGTCAAGGCTACAACTAAATAGCTCGCAGGTTCTATCCAATCGTCGTCATTCTCTGTATCCCAGGGCCAAGTTCCGTTAACTCTAATCCTAAACAAGTATTTACATGCTCTATCAATAGATTCGGCACTTCCCTTTACCGTGAGGATTTGATCGCTAGTATTGAGATTGAAGTGAGGACCACGCTTTCCTCCCAACTACCATCTTCCTTCTGCATCGAAATGAGGTCTTGAAGAAGGAAGTTCAATGTAACATCCTCTTTTTCAGCTCTTAGAAACGAATCAACTGCAAAAGCAAGAGAAGCTGGCTCTTGGATTGAAAGTCTGTTTCTAGATATCCAAGAAAGGGCTTTTGCAATCCTCTCGTCGTCCGCTGACAAACCACAAGATAGTAGAGAATTAGTTATAAGCGGAGTCAGTCTCGACTGTTCTAACATACCAACACCCCAGCTACCATCTGCGTTTTGATGTTCAAGTAGCCACAAACAGGCTTTTTGAACTGATATGGCAGTTTCCCATAGCAGTCCTTTGCTTTCAACTTCCTTTATTTTAACCGAGGAATAGGTGATCACCAGTAATAAAAGAAAAAACGTAGCCTTACGAGCCAATTTAGGTCTCTCCTACAAACTTAATCCTCAAAACACAGATAAGATCTATTAAAAACTTGTTAACGAAAAACAGTTGTACAGAAAACAAAGGGTTTGAAAGGGGAAAAGGCTTAACAACGACACCTATGATAAATTAGCTCATAGCCAATTAGAGCTTGCTATTAATCTGTTTCATATTATTTTCTACTGATAGATCTATTCTGCGCAGCAACTTAGGCGAGAAACATCTTTGAAGAAGGTTTGAGCTGCAAGCCTAATGGCTTCAGAAATTGTAGGGTAAACATGAACCGTGCCAATGATCTCCTCTACAGTCATCCTGTACTTAACAGCCAGAGCAGCCTCATGTATAATGTCAGCTCCCCTGGGTGCTACAAGATGTACTCCTAAGATCTGATGAGTGATCCCGTCTGCCACTATCTTAACTAAACCTCTTGACTCTCTAATAGCTAGAGCCTTAGGAACCAAGCCAAGATCTAATACTCTGCACATACACCTGTAACCAGCTTTTTCAGCCTCAGCCTCTGTAAGTCCAACACTAGCTACCTCTGGATCAGTAAACACCGCCCTAGGAACTGTCTTGTAGTCCATCTTTATGTGCTTCCCTCCTATTGCATTTTGAGCTGCTATTACGCCATCTCTTGCGGCAACAGGTGTTGCCATAGGAAGACCTGTAACGTCTCCAGCGGCCCATATGTTTGGAGCAATGGTTCTCATTTCACTGTCAACCTTAACGAAACCTCTATCATCCATATCCACTCCAACTCCCTGTAAACCCAGATCTTCAGTATTTGGTGCTCTCCCTGTTGCCACAAGGACATGCTGTGTTCTGAACATCCTTAATCCACCCTCTACTACTGCGTCTGCTATAATTTCACCGTTCTCTCGTTTGATCCTGCGGACAAGGGCGTTAGTGTGAATAACAACCCCCTCTTCTTCAAGAAATCTACGAATTGCTTGAGAAATTTCTGGCTCAAATCTCTTCAGTACTCGAGATCCTCTCTCCAAGATTATGACCTCTGTGCCAAAACGCTCAAACATCTGCCCCATTTCCATAGCAATAAATCCTCCTCCAATTATGAGGAGAGACCGTGGTAGCTCTTCAAGTTCGAGAATGCTTCTACTTGTAAGATATCCCACTTCTTTAAGCCCAGGAATTGGAAGAATGTACGGTCTCGAACCAGTTGCTATTAAGAGCTTATCCGCCTTCAAACGGTTGTCTCCCACCTGAACTACATTTCTAGAGATAAATCTAGCCCGACCTTTCACTAACTCTATGTCTGGATCCTCTTCAGCTATCTTAGCGTATTTTTCATATCGTAGTTTGGCCACTAGCTCGTTCTTTTGAGTTATTAACTCTCTAAAGTCCAATGAGGCTCCGTCAAATGATATACCCTCAAACTTAGGCCGTCTTGCTTTATAGAAGAGTTCTGCAGCTGCTATCAAGTTCTTAGTTGGTATACAGCCCCTGTTAACACATGTCCCGCCAACAACATCGTTTTCAATCATGACTACTTTAGCTCCAAGCTCAGAGGCCTTGATTGCTGCGGCAAACGCGGCAGAACCAGAACCTAAGATGATGAAGTCAAAATTATCCAAGAGAAACCCTCCTTATACCCAAAGAAACAAATCGTATAGACTTTGTACACTATGAGAATCAAACTTGAACTTTTAACTTTGCTTAAGGGTTTCAAGAAGCTCAATAATTAATGAGTCTAGTGCAACTCTTTTTATTGTTAAACTCAAGTATCTAGGATCACTCAGAGGATAGGGTTGGGCTGCTGGGATGAATTTGTTTGGTGAACTTCTTAGAAAGACCGTGGAAGGACTCATAGCACTCGTATCTAAAGGCTCATATCCAGCAATAATTCTGACGATGGCAGGCGAAAGTGCACTCTTGCCGATTCCAAGCGAAATTGTGATGCCTTTAGCGGGGTTTCTTGTATCTGCAGGGGAGATGAACTTCTTCTTAGCGACGGGCTCTGGTGTTCTGGGAAATCTGTTAGGATCAGTGGTTTCGTACTACTTAGGAATTAGATATGGGAGGGAAATGCTAGATAAGTATGGCAGATACTTCCTCCTAAGGAAAGATCACATAAAGAAGTCTGAGTTCTTGTTTCAAAAGTGGGGAAGACAGGCAGTGCTACTTGGAAGAATGCTACCAGGCATAAGAACCATAATTTCCTTTCCTGCTGGGATCTTTGAGGTTCCATTGAAGGATTTGATCCTGTATACTGTATTAGGTTCGATTCCGTGGAATGCAGCTTTGGTTGCAGCTGGTTTTTTGTTAAGAGAGAACTGGCGGATCATTTCTGCTTACAGTCACCACCTATTAGTTCTGAGTGCGGCAATGGCTGCGATGTTTGTATTCTTTAAGCTGAAAAAATCAGGAAAGTCCAATAATCTTACCCATCCAAAAGATGCTAGCGGCAAGCACGAAGGCTAGGAGGAGTTGATACATGATTATCATTAAAAGATATTTTAGAGACCTCAATTCTTGCTTTAACACCCCTACTGTTGCTATGCAAGGGACATACGTGGTCATTGCTATCGTTAAGGATAACGCTTGAAGGTTTGTCATACCAAGGGCTTCTATTGCTTGATTTACACTAGCTGCGCCTGTGGCAGCTACTATTGTACTAAGGACACTTTCCTTGGCTACTAAGCCCGTTTCAAGTGCTAGCATTATTCTCCAATCACCCAAACCCATTAGACGACCAAGTGGAACTAAACTCTTTCCTAGAACGGCTGCAAGTGTGCCCTCAATTGCTAAAGCATCAGCTTCCAACATTTTTTGAGATATAAACCCTTTAGGACCAAAATGCAGGAGAAACCATAGCAATATACTAAGACCGAAGATTATAGTTCCGGCTCTTTTTATGAACTTCATTGCATTCATCCTAGCGTACCACCAAATCACCTTTATACTTGGCTTGTGGTAAGGAGGAACCTCCAAAACAAGCTCAGGAGGAACTTTGACCTTAAATAACACCCTGTTGAGCAGAGCCGAGGATAAGAGGTAGAGACCTATGGATAGCAGATAAATGCCCAGAAGGAAGCTAGCCTGACCCAGTGGAGAACTAAACATCACCGAAGCAATTGCCAGCATGACAACCAGCCTTGCTTGGCATGGAATCAGGGGAACGGTCATTGCTGTAACGAGCCTCTCCCTATCATCATCCATAGCCCTAGTACTCATAACTGCAGGAACACTACAGCCAAACCCGACTACTGCTGGAAATACGGCTTTTCCACTCAGTCCGAATCGTCTGAAGAATCTATCAAGGGAGACAGCAACTCTTGCCATTAAGCCACTATCTTGGAGGGCACCTAACACCAAGTAAACCATCAAGATCAAAGGCAAGAATCCAAGAACCGATGCAACTCCTGATATGGCTCCATCCACGATAAGACTTGAGAACCAAGATGGGTAGTTTCTCAACACAATCCTTACCATCTCAGCAATTCGGTCAAATATGCCCACAAGAAGGTTAGATAGTCTATAACGCTCAACAAGTTCTGCCAGGTTTTCCTTATCAAGAAATGAGAAGATTACGTTTAGGGGGAAGCCCACATTTACGGCAAAAACCGTTAGGAACGAACCTAATAATATAAAACTCGCAAATAAGGGCCCAATCACTGGATGAAGAGCTATCTTGTCTAGTTTTTCCTCAATTCCAGGTGAAATCAAACGAGTCTTAGTTATCTTGCCTTTAAGGAGGGAGTCTATGAAAGAAAACCTGGCTTGGACTGCCATTAGGGCAATATCCGTTCTCAGACTAGTTTTAGCTGACTCAATTATCTCAGTGATGATTGAAGCAGTTCTAGGCTCTTTACTCTTGATTCTATGCAATAAAACAGGATCCCCCTCAAGTAATCTGACCGCTACCCATCTTGGTGGGTAATCTCTTAATAATCCCTTTTCCTTTATCAAACCCTCTAATCTTGTGACGTAAGGCTCTAGTGGACCATAATCGACCTTTAAAGGCTTTTTTCTGCACTCTCTGCCTTCTGCAACGTCTAATACTCTGTCTAGTAGTACTCCAATTCCTTCTTCCCGGAGGGCCGAGATCCCTACAACAGGAATTCCAAGCTCTCTACTTAGAGCATCTATATCTATGTGTATGGCCCTCTTTTCCGCAACGTCCATCATATTAACCGCTATTATAACGCGTGGTGTCATCTCCAACGCCATAATTGGTAGGTACATTGTTCTCTCTAGGGCAGTGGCATCAACGAGAACTACTAGAACATCTGGTTTGTGCTTTGCCACGAATTCCCTTGCTATAGCCTCTGCTGCGTCTGGAGCTTCCGCAGATAGACTATATGTTCCAGGTAAGTCAACGATGATAATCTCCTTCTCATGATGGGTCAACCTTCCTTCCTTGACGGCAACGGTAACTCCTGGCCAATTGGCTACGTGAGCTGTTTCCCCTGTGAGAACATTGAAAAGTGTACTTTTCCCGACATTAGGATTTCCAGCTAAAGCAAGTATTACCACTTTAGAGTCACTTGTATTATAAGGCTGGGTCATTGTCTTTTCCTCGGGGTTGCAACTAGAGCAGATCATAGTCAACCCACCGGTTCCACCAGGATTCTTGACGCCAATCCTCTCCCTAGCGCTAGTCTTACGCCCCTAACTTCGATTATCATAGGACCTAAGGAGTTCCTGACCACAATGACCTCCGATCCAGGCGAGAGTCCCATCTCCATAAGCCTTCTGACCATTCCCCGACCTCCAAATATGTCAATAACCCTTGCTTTCTTTCCTTCTTGTATGAACGCTAGAGATAGGTGGTTTCTAGCTTTAGCATAGCGTCTCGTTTTATATCTCCCTCCCATATGCTACACCGGATTAGACATTCATGTTAGGCTTACCTAAAATTTAATTTTATCTATTTTTATCACGTCGATGACATCGAGCAACAAAGTTATAGGAAAAGGAGACAGGTTCCTTTTTCTCCAAGGTTTTCCTCGATGTTCCTTTCTATTTTTGTTAGAAATCTCAAAGCCATAGTTTAGACTCTGTGAGAAAAATCGAAAGAAACAGTGGATTTCAGAGACATATCTCCATACCCTCGTAACTCAAAGGAGTTGCGTTCATCTATACCCTTGAGCATTGAACTCAGATCTCCTTGCTCTTTTCCCACAAGATACTTGAAATACTTGCGTAAATCTCTTCTGAGGAACCTGGTAGCTCCCAAAACTCTTCATTTGTTTCTGGAACCGATTTAGACCCAATTTCTTTAAAGAACTCCTTCAAGCTCTCTTTAGGCCTAACAAATCCTGGATCTTCAATGTCTCTGGGTATAAGCCCCCTGCTCGGATGTTCTACGTATTGCTTTAATGACTACGCCACAATACTCGTAAAACTTTTAGTACCACTGTTGTTAATCAATTTGAGATGTCGATTACGAGGCTTTCCCTTTCATTTTTGCTGATTTTCTTCTTGATCCTTCCAACGATCTCAGTTCTCTCGTCACCTGGTTTGGTTGTTATAGTCTCTAATTCGATCGACATAGAAGCTGCCCGTCAACTAAATAAGGCCCTCCTGAAAAATGGAGTCTCATGCTTCATATTAAGATCTGATGAGTTATGGAAAATGGAACATTATCCAGTTGACACGTTAATAATCTTAGGGGGACCTCAAGCATATGAAGGAATTGGTGAGATGGTAGCCAACTATCTAACTGAAGAAGAAGAGGCAAGCTTGATGGAAGAAGGAGCAATGGGCTTCTTCGTAAAGTTCAAAGAAGGAAAAAGGATCATAATTCTAGCAGGTAATACGAGAAATGAGACAAAAGAAGCAGTGACGTATTTCTTTGAGAAGATTCTGAGCGTTCTCAAAACCCCCATAAGTGAAGGAATTAAGGCCAATGTAATAATGGTAGTAGTAGGGACCGAGCCATCTTCTACTCCCGTTGGAGGATAGACCTTCTTAGCAATATGTAGATGATCAAAATCCCAATAAGCTCTATCATAACTGGAAGGACTCCCCCCTCTGGCCCAAAATCTCCGCCAGTTATCCAATTAGGTCCTGTAAGTTCTACTCTGAAGATCCAACTTTCTGGGCTCAATCCACTGAGAGGCATCCCGAATACCTTCTCTTCGGTGAAATTCCACATAAAATGCAGTCCTATTGGTGCCCAGATATTATCGAACATAAGGAAAGTCATAGCAAGCAAAAATCCAGCCACAATTAATCCTAGAATGGCTAGAAGATTTGCGTTTGGATTGTTTATGTGTGCAATTCCAAAAGTTGCCGAACTGACAACTATGGATGACCATAAACCGGATTTTCTTGCCGTATTGAGTATGTATCCCCTAAAAATCAACTCTTCGTTATAGACTAAAATGAGCATTATTAGAACTTCTTGTAGAATGGTGGGCAGCTCTGGAGCGGTCATCTTAACTAAGACCTTTGCAAAACCAAAGAAGTAAAAAACAACAAGAAACGATAATATGATGCAAAAACCAAAGAAAGCACCCAAAGAAAAGCTTTTTAGTGCTTCTTCAGGTCTCTTAAATCCAAGATCGTCGAAATTAATCTCGTTGAAAATTTTCATGAAAGCATAGGTAAAACCGGTTGGAAATCCTATATAATGGGATAAAAGAAGAATATCTACGTATGGCTCTTTTATTTTCAGAAGAAGATCAGATATTATTCTGAATAGAATCATAAATAGACCAAAAAACAGCAATGCCTTTGGTATGGGGGTTATCGAAGGCTTTCTTATGCTCCATTCTCTTGTTCTTCGAGGCATGATGACAACACGATCCTAGTTCATTATTTTTCAAAATGATTTTTCTAAGGTCAATGTCAAAGGAAATGTTACAGGTTCTTGAACTTATTTCTAGGGGGTCATATTTGTAGTTCAAAGGAAGCTCAAATCCCTGTTTGGTGTTTCTGGAGCTGGTTAGATATTTTAATGACAATATCCATTTCAACAAGACATCAAACCCTTTCTGCAAGTTAAGAGGCTCGACCGCAAGGGATCAAAATGAACCAAAAAATCATTGAAGAGACATTTGATAGAGCTTCTCTTGAAGCACTAAAAAGCGGAGAGAGGAGACTAGTTGTTGTCGCAGGAGAAGGCAGTCTTGACATTCTTTACCGTCTAGTTAATCGGTATGCAGAACTTAAGGAGGGTAAAACTCAGCTATTATATTCAAACGCGAGTATAGGCGGGGAACTTCTGGGACTTGACACACTTCTCAGTAACCTTGGGAGGAAAATAGAACCCACGGTTTTAGACTTTGATGACAGCGAAGAGGCCATGGGAGATACGTGGGATGTATTGCTAGCGGACTTTTCGGTTCAAATGAGGGCAAATGACATAGGAAGACTTGTAGAAACGATAAAAGGAGGGGGCCTCGTCCTATTCGCCGTACCAAGCTTGAGGGTTTGGCTCAACACCTTAACACTATTCCAAAAAAAGCTAGTATCTCCTCCTTTTACAGAAAGGGATGTAAAGCAGGCATTTAAGAGGAGATTTATCTCGAAATTGAGAGGTAGATCAGGAGTTTGGTTCATAGACATGGATTCTGGAAGTGTTGAGGGCATTCCTAGAGATATAGCTCCAAGATTTATGCCTAAAGCACGGGGAAAAGGACCTATAAGGTCACTGGCCTTAACTGACGAGCAGATTAAGGTAATTGATTGCATCACTAATCTGGCAGATGCTAAAGAAGGGAAGAACGCAATAGTAATAGTGGCAGATAGGGGAAGAGGGAAGTCCGCAGCTCTCGGATTGAGTCTAGCTCGTCTAGTTACCCTCGGTCTATGTAAGAAGATAGTGGTCACAGCACCAACAATAAGAGGAGCTAGGACTCTATTCCAGTTCCTCAAACTTGGTCTTGAAGCCCAAAGATTGAGGTTCAGGGAGATCTCAAGAGACGATATCACTGTAAAAATATCCTCTGGAAGATGTTCAGTAGTTTACATGAGCCCAGTAAGGGCTGCAGAAGCCAGATCTAGGATAAAGGTAGTGGATGAAGCTGCTAGCATCCCAACCTATGTTTTATTCTCGATTTTAAAGACGTCAAAGCTTGCCATATTTTCAACAACCGTGCATGGATATGAGGGTGCTGGCAGGAGCTTCTCTCTCAGGTTCTTAGAAAGACTGAGGAAGATGAGAGGGTTAAACCTCACGGAGATAAGGATGAAAATTCCTATACGCTACCCTGAGGGGGATCCTGTGGAAAGCTGGCTTTATGATTTCTTGTTATTGGATGCAGAGCCAGCAGATGCTAGAGAAGAGGAGATTGTAAGGGAAAAACTAGAATTTTCTAGACTAGATGTTGAGAAAGCTCCTGAAGGGATTTTGAAACAATTCTACGGCATATATGTTCTTGCTCATTATAGGAACAGACCAAACGATCTAGCTCTACTTCTAGATGCTCCTCATCACACAGCTTGGGCTCTAACTTATGACAACAAAGTCCTAGTATCTGTTCAGCTCGCAGAAGAAGGAAAATTGTTTTCAGCAATGGCAGAAGAGATGTTAAGGGGATGGGAGCCTCCTGGACACATGATACCTAATAGAATGGTGCTTCACTACGGTTTCAAAGACTTCGCTAGGCTTTGGGGATGGAGGATCGTTAGAATAGCAACTCATCCATCCTTACAAGGCAAGGGCCTTGGTTCTCTTGTCCTTAGGGAGCTGGAGCAAAAAGCAGTAGATAGGGGCATGGACTGGATCGGAGCTGGTTTTGGAGCCTCACCGAGACTCCTCAACTTCTGGCTTAAGAACGGATTCATCCCAATACACATCAGTCCTAGCAGGAACCCCACTTCAGGGGAATTCAGCGTCTTCGTTCTAAAGCCATTGAATGAACGAACAAAGAAAATGGTTGAGGGTATGTCCTTCGAGTTCAAGAATAGGCTCCTTGGATCACTACATGATGTATACTTCAGCCTTTCTCCATCCGTAGCTAGGCTACTTTTGACCCCTAGTTCCTTCAAAACAAAGTTAAGGCTCAGCATCTCTCAGAGGAGAAGGCTGAAAGGCTACCTCCAGGGAACCCACACCTACGAGATGACAGCAGATGCTATTAGAACTTTGCTTCAGCATTACTTCATCAGAGGATGGGATGTAAGACCTCTAAAACCATGGGAAGAAGACCTTGTTGTCGCAAAAACCCTACAAGGCAGGGGATGGGATTTAATTAGGAGGATTTTCAAAATAGACAAGCCTTTGGATGTTTATAGAGAAATTATTGGGAGGTTAGTGAGATACTATGTCCAGAAAGAAGGTCTTACACTTTAGGGAAAAGTACGAGGATATGATTCTCTCAAGAAAGAAAAGAACAACAATTAGGCTTAGAACTAATTTGAAAGTAGGGGACGATGTGCTGATTAGGGCTGGAAAGAAGGACATAGCAGATGCCAAAATAACTTCAGTAAGAACTACAAAGATCAAAGATTTAACTGACGAACACGCAATCAAAGACGGTTTTTATAGCAAAGAAGAGCTCATAAATGAGCTAGAATCTATTTATGGGAAGCTAGATGAAGATACAGAGGTGAAAATATTAGAATTCAATCTCCTACGGGTGAGATTGAGAAAAGAGTAGCTATTTTTCCCATCATATCTGGCTTATCTTCTGTTTCAAATGGTTTCATCTCATTTCTGAGATATTCTTTAAATCCTGACAGTTCTCAGGTTAATACGATGAACTTAAAAGGCTTGACAAAAAGAACCGCATATGCCTTAGTTCTAATAATATTCTTAGCCCCAACATCGGCACTGATAGCCGAAGGAGAGCCGAATAACAAGGCCGAAGTCTCCCAAGAACTCTTATCAATTTACTTCAGGGCTTTTTCCTTTGTTCTGAATAGAATTGAGGATTATAACATGACTCTAGAGACAAACCTATCAATCCCTAGCATTTGTTGCTTGGATATCGAATTGAACGAGACAATGAGCTTGGGAGAGTTGTTAAACATTAGCTATTCCTTGGCTTTAGAAGCTAACATGCTTGTAAGCGAGGGAAATTCTTCTGATGC
>Ga0180300_10000773_pt1 | contig 14481 bp, 10 predicted proteins | sample GuaBasSediGuay15_FD_121798 | JGI IMG/M metagenome (GOLD analysis project Ga0180300, IMG submission 121798) | Subseafloor sediment microbial communities from Guaymas Basin, Gulf of California, Mexico - Guay15, Core 4569-2, 21-24 cm | ecosystem: Environmental > Aquatic > Marine > Hydrothermal... | reverse complement strand
GCCCTGACCATCTATGATATGGTGAAGGCGGTGGAACGGACGATGCGCATCGGAAATATCAGGCTGGTGTACAAGAGCGGGGGGAAGAGTGGGGAGTGGAGAGTGGAGAATGGAGAGGAGAGAGTAGAGAATGGAGAATGGAGAGGAGAGAATGGAGAGGGGAGAATGGAGAGGAGAGAGTAGAGAATGGAGAATGGAGAGGAGAGAATGGAGAGGGGAGAATGGAGAGTAGAGAATGGAGAATGGAGAGATTACGGTTAGGGTGAGGTTTTTTGCTGCTCCACGGGAGGCGTTGGGCACAGGCGAGATTGAGATGGAGATCCCGGCGGGGACGACGGTGGGGGAGTTGATGGGCCTGCTGATGGAGAGGTATCCGGCCTTGCGTCCCTACACCCGCTTCATCAGCGTCGCTGTGAACCGCGCCTATGTGGGGATGCAGACCGAACTGCGCGATGGCGATGAAGTCGCTTGTCTTCCACCTGTCGGTGGAGGGTAGTAGTGGTGCATTCGTAGAGGTGAGGTCAGTGAAACTATTCGAGATCACCACGAAACCAATCTCCACCGACGAGGTGATTGCCCGGTTGAACGCCCCCACCGTCGGGGCGGTGGCGACGTTCGTCGGCGTGGTGCGCGGCGAGACGGACGGCCGGGAGGTGTGCTATCTGGAATACGAAGCCTACCCGGAGATGGCCGAGAAGACGCTACGCCAGATCGGCGACGAGATCCACGCCCGCTGGAGGACGATCCAGGAGGTCGCCATTGTTCATCGCGTGGGGCGGTTGCAGGTGGGGGAGACCGCCGTGGTTATTGCCCTCTCCGCGGCCCATCGCCCGGAAGTCTTCGACGCCCTGCGTTACGCCATTGACCGGCTGAAGGAGATTGTCCCTATCTGGAGGAAGGAGGTGTGGATGGATGGGGCGGAGAGGAGAAGCGAGGCAGGGGAGTAGGGGGACAAGGTGACAAGGTGACAGGGGGACAAGGTGACAAGGTGACAAGGGGACAAGGGGACAGGGTGACAAGGTGACAAGGGGACAAGGAGGCAGGAGGCAGAGGATATGATGAAGCCGATGTTGAGTGTGGAGGAGGCGCTGGAGCGGGTGTTGAGGGCGTTTCGGCCCTTGGAACCGGAGCGGGCGCCCATTTTGGAAGCGCTGGGCCGCGTCCTGGCCGAGGACGTCCATGCCGATACGGACATTCCGCTCTGCGCTAACTCGGCTATGGACGGTTACGCGGTGCAGGCATCCGATACCGTCGGAGCCGGCCGCGAGACGCCTGTGCATCTGCGCCTCGTCGGAGAGGTGGCAGCGGGCTACGTCTCCGAGACGGAGGTGACACCTGGCACGGCCATTCGCATTATGACCGGCGCTCCCCTCCCGCCGGGCGCCGACGCCGTCGTCCCTGTCGAGGATACGAGGACAAATGGCGAATGGGTGGACGTCTTCGTAGAGGTGGAAGTAGGCCGATACGTCCGTCCCGCCGGAGAGGACGTGCGGAGGGGGGAGTTGGTGCTGCGGCGGGGAACCCGCATCCGTCCGCAGGAGGTGGGGATGCTGGCCGCGCTGGGGTACAAGAATGTGCGGGTCACCCGCCACCCCCGCGTGGCGATTCTCGCCACCGGCGACGAAGTGGTGGAGATTGACACTCCCCTGGCGCCGGGGAAGGTGCGCAACGCCAACAGTTACTCTAACGCCGCCCAAGTGCTCAAGTGCGGTGGAATCCCTATTCTGCTGGGCATCGCCCGCGATCGGGTGGGGGAACTGACGGAGAAAATCCGGGCCGGGCTAGCTCAAGGGGTGGATCTTTTCCTCACCTCCGGTGGTGTCTCGGTGGGCGATTTTGACATAGTGAAGGATGTACTGGCCGCCGAGGGAGAGATCCACTTCTGGCGGGTGCGGATGAAGCCGGGGAAGCCGTTGGCTTTTGGACGGATCGGGGACGTGCCGGTGCTGGGGCTTCCTGGCAACCCTGTCTCGGTGATGGTTTCCTTCGAGATGTTCGTCCGCCCGGCCATCCTGAAGATGTTAGGGGCGACGAAGTGGGAGCGGCCCACCGTGGAGGCCATCCTTATGGACGAGGTGAAGCACAAGGACGAGCGCCGCCACTACCTGCGTGTCCATGTCGAGTACCATGATGGCACGTATCGGGCCTACCTCACCGGTGGGCAGGGGTCGGGCATCCTCAGTTCGATGGTCAAGGCCAACGGGCTGGCAATCATCCCGGAGGAATGGACCCACGCGCCGGCCGGCGTGCGGGTGCGGGTGATGATGCTGGGCGACTTGTAGTGAGTCTGGCTAAAGTTCGTGGGGAGAAAAGGCCGGAGGCCCCGCTTCAGCGGGGATTTTCCGGCTGAAGCCGGACGTCCCACTCGGCTGAAGCCGGACGTCCCACTGATTTTAGCCACACCCATTTGTGGTTCGCCGGTTCGGAGGTCGGCGCGGCCTTGACAGTTACTTATCCTTGTGGTATCATCGCTTTCAAACTAAATACCCCGGCGACACTCTTATCCAGAGAGGTGGAGGGACCGGCCCTGTGAAGCCTCGGCAACCAGCCAGCCGCTAGCAGCCAGCCGCTAGCCGTTAGCATGGTGCCAATTCCGGCAGAACGTGTTTCTGGAAGATGAGAGGTGGTCACGCCAGTCGTGCCCCTTCTGTCCTCCAGGAGGGGGCTTTTTTTGTCGGTGCCGGCTTTCGCCGGGGTCATAAGAAGCGAGAAACAGGAAGCAAAAGGCAAGAATAGGAGGTTAGATGACGAAGCGCAACATTGTGGTGGTGGAGGCCACCGGTCAGTTCATTGAGGACATCCCGGTTGAGATCGTTGAACGCAAAGGCATCGGCCACCCCGATAGCCTGTGTGACGGCATCGCTGAGCGCATTTCGGTTGAGTACACCCGCTGGTGCCAGGAGAATCTGGGCGTTACGCTGCACCATAACTTCGACAAAGTCCAGTTGGTGGCCGGGGAGGTCGAAGTCGGCTACGGTGGAGGGTATATGCTCAGGCCTATCCATATCCAGATTGCCGGGCGTGGCACTCCCGCTTTCCAGGGTCGGAAAGTGCCGATGGACGAGATCGCCATCGAGGCCGCCAGGCAGCACGTGCGCGAGACGATGCGCTATCTGGATCCCAACAGGCACATGGTGATTGATAGTTACGCCGGCCAGGGGGCGGAGGAATTGCAATACGTGGTGGAGCACGTGACGGCCAACGACACCAGTTTCGGCGTGAGCCATTGGCCGCGCTCCGGACTGGAACACGCCGTCTATGAGACGGCCCAGTACATCAACTATAAACTGATTGACGAGTTCCCGGTGGGCGAGGACGTCAAGGTGATGGGCCTGCGCCGCAACGGGGAACTGACGCTGACGGTTGCGTTGCCTTTTATTGCCACGCACATCGGGGACGTGACCGAATATGTGGAGGCCAAGCGGGCGGCTGAGGCGGCCATCCAGGAATACGCTTCCCAACTCGACCACCGAAAAGTGACGGTGATGGTCAACACGGCTGACGACGTCGCCAACGACGTGGTCTACCTGACACTGACCGGCACCTCAGCCGAGATGGGCGACGATGGGGCAGTCGGCAGAGGCAACCGGGTCAACGGCGTCATCGCTCCTTTCCGCTCAACCAGCCTGGAGGCGGCCTGCGGTAAGAACCCTGTCTCCCACGTGGGCAAGGTCTATAACGTGCTGGCGCTGCTGGCGGCGCAGGACATCGTCAATCGGGTACCTACCGTCCGGGAGGCCACCGTCTACGTTCTTTCGCAGATCGGCGCTCCGTTGGATCAGCCGTTGGTAGCCACCGCGCTAGTGCGCCCGACCAATGGCCCACTTACCCCCAGCATTCGGGCCGATGTGCAGAGCGTACTTGACGAGAACCTGGCGCATGTGCACGATGTGCGCACACGTATCCTGAACCGCGAACTAACACTATTTTAGCGGCTCCCAGGTGCCCACTGCGTAGTAACGACTTCAGTCGCTCAGAGCGCGGGCGTGGCGACTGAAGTCGCTACTCCGCCCAGAAGGGGGCGCTGGCGTACTTAAAGCCGCCATCGGGTAGCAGCGCGACGACGAGACCCTGCACCAGTTTGCGGGCCACTCGCAGCGCGGCAACCACCGCCGCCCCTGCCGAGACCCCCACGAAGAGCCCCTCCTGGCGGGCCAGCCGACGGGCCATCGCACACGCCTCCTCGGTGCTCACCACGGCGATTCGGTCCACCAGGTTGGGATCGTAGATGGCCGGGACGTCAGCGGTCGCCAGGTGCTTCAGCCCCTCGATGCCGTTCTGGGGGCTCGCAGGCTGCACGCCAACGAGTTGTACCCCGTGGTTTTGCTCCCGCAGATAGTGGCCTACCCCCATCATTGTCCCGCCGGTGCCCAGGCCGGCCACGAAGTGGGTGATTTGTCCCTTCGTCTGCTGCCAGATCTCGGGGCCGGTGGTGGTGTAGTGGGCCAGCGGGTTGGCCGGATTGCTGTATTGGTCTGCGTGGAAGTACCGATCGGGCTCAGTGGTCACCAGTTCGTGGACCAGGTGGCGCGCATCGTCGGTCCCGGCGGCGGGGTCGGTGAGAATCAGTTGCGCCCCGTAGGCACGCAGGATTTGTATCCGCTCCGGACTGGCGTCGGCAGGCAGCGCGAGCAGGACAGGGAATCCCAACACTGCGCCGAGCATCGCGTAAGCGATGCCGGTGTTGCCGGAGGTGGCGTCGAGCAGCGCCCTGCCAGGGACAAGATCACCCTTTCGCAGGGCCTCCCGGACAATGAAGAGGGCGGTGCGATCCTTGACCGAGCCGCCGGGGTTGAGCCCCTCCAATTTGACGTAGAGAGCGACTGCCGGGGACAACGCCTCAGTCACGCGGGTCAGCCTGACCAGGGGGGTGTGGCCGATGAGGGTCACGACGGGGGACGTTTGAAGGGCGCGATGCAGTGTCAGAGGCGCAGGTGAACGTTGATGAGCGCCGATTTGCCTGTATTTACTGACGTTTGTCCGTATCTCGCTCCACTTGATGGTATCGGGATGGGTGTAATCTCCAGAAACGTGGTCTCCAAGAATATGTGTGCGGAACATTGGTTTCCTCCCAGGGCTCCCAGGCCAGGGACGCAAAAAGCCAACCTTCGCCACAGGCAAGGTCCCTCACGTAAGCCTAGCGAGGGCGCTGCCGCCTGGCCCGGTTGGCCTGGGAGGAAGTATACGTGCCCGGAGCCTAGGCGCTCACCGCCCTCGCTCCGGACAGATGCAGTGGAGATACGGATACATTCCAGCCATTCTCCTGAGAACCGGTGAAATTGTATCAAAAAAGCCCAATCTGTCAAGGTCAGCGAGGCATAGCGAGGCATCCCCCACCGGCTACTCGATCAGCCCCAGCGTTCGTCCCACCTCCGCGAAGGTCGCCAGCACGCGGTCAAGTTGCTCGTCGGTGTGCGTCGCCATGTAACTGGTGCGTAGAAGCGACGAGCCGGTCGGTACCGCCGGTGAGACGACTGGGTTGGTGTAAACCCCCGCCTCGTAGAGCGCTTTCCAGGCCATAAAGGTGCGTGTGTCGTCACCGATGATGACCGGGATAATGGGGGTCTCGCTGGCACCTACGTTGAAGCCCAATTGACGGAACCCAGCCCGCATGCGCTCGCCGATCCGATTGACCCGCGCGATACGCTCCGGCTCCTCCTGCATCACCTCCAGCGCGGCCAGCGCGGCCGCCACGTTTGCCGGCGGCATACTCGCGCTGAAGATCAGTGAACGGGCGTGATGCTGGATGTAGTGGATCACGTTCTCTGCGCCAGCGATGAACCCCCCCAGGCTGGCAAAGGATTTGCTGAAGGTGCCCATCGTCAGGTCCACTTGGTCGGTGAGGCCGAAGTAGGCCGCCGTGCCGCGTCCCTCGCCCAATACGCCCATAGCGTGGGCATCGTCCACCATCAGTCGCGCCCCGTACTTCCGGCACAGTGACACGATCTCCGGTAACGGAGCGATATCACCGCCCATGCTGAAAACACCATCCACCACGACCAGTTTGCCCGCGTCCTCCGGGAGCCCGGCCAGAACGTGCTCCAGATGGGCCATATCGTTGTGGCGGAAACGGCGCATCTCACCGAAGGCCAGCCGGCAGCCATCCACGATGCTGGCGTGATCCTCCTTGTCGGTGACGACGAAGTCGCCTCGGCCCACCAGCGCCGAGATGGTGCCCACGTTGGTCTGGTAGCCGGTGGAGAAGACCAGCGCCGCCTCCGTACCCACGAACTCGGCCAGTCGCCGTTCAAGTTCCAGGTGCAGTTCCAGCGTGCCGTTGAGGAAACGGGAGCCGGTGCAACTGGTACCGTAGCGCCGCGTCGCCTCAATAGCAGCCTGGCGTACCTTGGGGTGCGTGGTCAGCCCTAGGTAGTTGTTGGAGCCGATCATAATCAGGCGGTGGTCACCGACGGTGACCTCGGTACCTTCGCTGTCGGTGAGGGGGATGAAGTAGGGATAGAGGCCGGCCGCCTGCGCTTTCCTGGCCACCGTATACTGCCGGCACTTCTCAAATAGATCCATCGGGAACCCTCCTTGATTTCATATTGCGCAAGTTGCGCTGTTTTATGTAACACGGCATTATAGTCAAAGTTTCCCCACTTGCCAATCTGCCCGCTTTCTGGTACGATTGGCACACATTGTAGGGGAGGAGGTGTTGGGTTGTGACGCCTGTCCGAATCGTCCGATACGTTGCCTTACAGCGCCGCCAGCGACGCCGCGCCGAGGAGCGAACCGGCTCGCGCCAGGTGCTCCGGGCCGTCGGCGTTTTGCTGCTTGCGGTACTGTTTGTGACCACGGGAGTTGTCGTCAGCGGAGTGAGCGCCGCCGCCGGCGCTTATGCTTATTTCACCCGCGACTTGCCTGAACCGGAGCAAATCGAGGCTGCCGAAGAAAACTTCGAGACCACCAAGATTTATGACCGTACCGGCCAGACCCTGCTCTACGAAGTGATTGACCCCCGCGCTGGTGACCGTACCTGGGTCACGCTGGATCATATTCCCGACGATCTCATCTGTGCCACCGTCGCCATTGAGGACCGCAACTTCTGGGAGAATCCTGGCATCAACGTGCGCGGTATCGCCCGTGCCTTCTGGGCCGACATCCGGGGCCAGCAAATCCAAGGTGGCTCCTCGATCACCCAACAATTGATCAAGAACGTCGTCATTGAGCCCGAACGGCGTTACGTCAGCGCAGAAGGCCCCGGGTGGGAGGACTACGAGCGTAAAATTACTGAAGTTCTGCTGGCCTATCGCATCTCGCAGAAGTACAGCAAAGAGCAGATTCTGGAGTGGTATCTAAACACTAATTTTTATGGCAACCTGGCCTATGGCATTGAGGCAGCGGCCCGGGTATATTTCGGCAAGGATGTCAGCGACCTGACGCTGGCCGAATCGGCCACCCTGGCTGCCATCCCGCAGTTCCCGGCCATGAACCCCTTCGATAACCCGGAGAAGGCCCGCGAGCGCCAGCACCTCGTGCTCGATGCGATGGTGCGTCAGGGCTGTATCACTCCCGAAGAGGCGGTCGCTGCCAAATATGAGCCCTGGAATCTGGCGCATTTTGAAGAGCGATACGACATCCTGGCCCCCCACTTCTCCGTCTACGTGCGCAAACAATTGGAGGAAATGTTCGGCCCCGAGGTCGTGTACCGGGGCGGGTTGCGGGTCTACACTACCCTCGATTTGGATCTTCAGGAGCAAGCACAATGCGTGGCCCGCGCCCATGTCCGCCGTCTCTCCGGCGAGGATGAGGCCACCGTAATTCAGGAGGCACTGGCCGAAGGTTGCGAGGCGGCGCAGTTCCTGCCGCCGCTTCGCCCGTCCAGCGTCGGACGCGATCACAACGTCAGCAATGCGTCCGTCGTCGTCATCCGGCCCGCCACCGGTGAGATTCTGGCTATGGTCGGCAGCCTGGATTACTGGAACAAGGACATTGATGGTCACTTCAACGTCGCTGCGGATGGGCTGCGTCAACCTGGGTCTTCATTCAAACCCTTTACCTACGTGACACTACTCTCACAGGGCTACAACGCTGCCCACATGTTCCTCGACGTGCGCAAGGCTTTCCAGCAGCCCAACGGCATCCCCTATGTGCCGGAGAACTACGACCGCAAGTATCACGGCCCCCAGCGGCTACGTCTGGCACTGGCCCGCTCCTACAACATCCCCGCCGTCGAGGCCCTGAGTCTGGCCGGTGTGGATAATGTGATCCGCACCGCGCACAAGATGGGCATCAACACGCTCAACCGTGGCCTGGATTATTACGGCCTCAGCCTGACGTTGGGTGGTGGTGAGGTGCACCTGCTCGATATGGTCTATGCCTTCAGCGTCTTCGCCAATGGCGGTCGGATGTACGGCGCGCCTGTGCCCGAAGATCGGCGACGCGCTGGCTACCGCGAACTCGACCCCATTACCATCCTGGCCGTGTACGACCGTGACGGCAATCAGATTTACCCGCCCCAGGATGAGCCAATCCCCCAAGAACAGGAAATTCTCTCGCCTCAACTGGCCTATCTGATGAATAGCATCCTCTCCGACCGACGGTCTCGCTGGGCTGCTTTTGGCCATCCCAACGCGCTGGAACTTTCTAACGACCGGCCGGCGGCGGCCAAGACCGGCACCACCAATGACTTCCGTGACGCCTGGACTATCGGCTACACGCCGCAGTTGGCCGTCGGTGTGTGGGTGGGCAACTCTGACAACAGTGAGATGAAGTACGTCTCCGGGGCAACTGGGGCGGCCCCTATCTGGCACGCGGTGATGGAGTACGCGCTGCAGGACGAGGAAATCGTTCCCTTCGTGCGGCCGGAGGGGCTGGTCGAACGGGCAGTGTGCGCCGTCTCTGGCAAATTGCCCGGTCCCCACTGCCCCACCGTCACCGAACTCTTCATCCCCGGCACCGAGCCGACCGAGCATTGCGACATCCACCAGGTTTTCCGCGTCAACCGTGAGACGGGCCGGCTGTGCACCGTCTACACGCCGCCGGAACTGTGCGAGGAGCGCGTCTACGAAGTCTACCCGCCCGAGGCGGCCGATTGGCTCGCCAGCCTGCCGGAGGATAAGCGGCCGGCCACGCCGCCTACCGAGTACGATACCATCTACGGCCCTTCGCGCAGCGACGCCGATGTGGCTATCATCAGCCCCGCGCCCTATTCCTACATCCGGGGCACCGTCCCCATCACCGGCAACGCCAAAGGCGGCGATTTCAACTTCTATCGCGTGGTGTTTGGTGAAGGACTGAACCCCACTGAGTGGATGCAGATCGGTCCCGATCACGGCAATCAGGTGGACCACAACATCCTGGAGTTCTGGGACACCAGCGGGCTGGACGGCCTCTACAGCCTGCGGGTCAGCGTCGTGGATCACTCGATGGCGCTGCGTGAGGCGACCATCCAGGTGACCGTGGACAACATTTCCCCCACGCTCGAGTTGACTTATCCAGAGGAGGGGGCCAGATACAAACTAGGGTACGACGAGTGGGTCAACGTCAACGCTGAGGTGGAGGACTACTTCATCGCACGGGTCGAGTTCTACGAGTATCCCGGTGGCAAGGGGAGTGGGCCTCCTGAGGGGTTAGAGCCCTTTGCCGTGCGCACCGTCGCCCCCTTCAATGTCAATTGGACGGTCAAGGAATTGGGGGAGCACACTTTTTACGCCATCGCCGTGGACGCGGCGGGCAACGTGACCAGGAGCGATCCGGTGACGATCAGGGTCGTGCCCCGCGAGGAAGGGCAGTGACGCCGGCTGCATCTCAGCCGAGGTAAGGAATCGTCTGCGGCCCCTCCGGCAAGAGGCAGGTGTGACTACTCAGCCGACCTCAGATAAGGCACTGGAGCGCATCCTGTGGGGTGCAGACGAACGCAGATTTTCGCAGATCAAATTCAGAGATCAGCGTTTGTCGGCGTTCAGGCTATCGCCTGTTGCGTGTTGCGTAACAATGGGCAGCACGGAATACGCAACAGGCGATACGCTCTTGGGGTCCCTTACTTTACACTCTCAAACAGAGTGTTGCATAAGTGGAAGCCCGAACTTGTTCGGGATGCTCTGGCCAGCCAAGGGAGCATTCGTTCAGGTCGTTCCGCAACAAGTTGCGGCTTCCGGTGTCCCTCAAGCGGGCGAAAAAAGCCTCGAAGAGTACTTATGCAGCACTCTGACCCTCAAAGAAGGCAGGATACTGCTCTCTTAACCCTTCCCTCAAATCGCCAAAGACGTTTGGGGCAAGGGGATAGACGAGTTCGAGCATGCGCACGCAGACATCCCGAATCTCCCACTGAGCCGCAGGGGATATGCGCAGCCTGAACACGTGCAGAAGTTCGCGGAAGTTCATCGTGACGACGATGCGAGTGGCGGTGGCGTTCGGCAGCACGAATCTGGCATCCTCCTTGCGCACTCCCAGTTCGCGCAGCGCCCGGTACGCACTGACCACGTGACCTGTGAACTCCTTCCACACCACCGCTGCCTCTGGGTCAGCAGTGACTGCTGGTGGCACTACCCATTCGGGATCGGACATCTCGACAAATCGCTGGCTTTCCTGGCTGTAACTGGCAAGACGGTGACGCACCAATTGATGGCTCGCCGCCCGCGAAATCCCACTGATCTCGAACGTCGCACTGGCGTGTTCGATGATGCTCTCGTGGCCCTCGCGGATGCGTGCCCGCAAGAATTTTCCCGGGTCGCCCCGACTCTCGCTCCTGTAGCACACCCGCCCCGCGTGCTCCAGCAACTCCTCCGGCGTGCCGTTCCCCCGCAGGTAGTGGGTGATGGCGATGAGTTCAACATTCATCTCCGCTCTCCCATCTCCGATCTCCAATACTCAGTACTTGAGAGAAGTCACGTCGGAGCCATTGCCGAAGCAGCTGTCGGCAGCGAGACGGATCGTACCGCGCCATAGATGTCCTTCGAAAAGTGTCTATAGTGCGCGCCTCAGCGCGTCAACAGGGCTGCCTCCGCTGCGTCCAACCGCGCCAGCACCCGCTCGCGCCCCAAAACCGCCAGCGACCCGAACAGCGGCGGCGCGACCTTCTGCCCGGTCACCGCCCAGCGCACGATGCCGAACAGTTGTCCGGCCTTGAGCCCCAGTTCAGCCGCCAGCGCCCGCATCGGCGGCTCCATCGCCTCCGGTTCGAAAGGCTCCACTTCCGCCAGCAAACTCCGTGCCTGCCGCAGCGCCGCCAGGCTCTCCTCCGGCGTCATCCTCTTGCCCACCAGTTTCTCCGCCGGGGGCGCCTCGATCTCCCGGAACAGAAACGCCGTCCACTCGACGACTTCATCCAGCCGCTTCAACCGCTCCTGCACCAGCGGCACAATCCGTCGCAGTCTCTCCCGCATCTCCTCTGGGCACGGGTCCGGCACCAGCCCTGCTCTCTGCCAGAAGGGCAGCAGCCGCTCCAAGAGGTCAGCCTGGGAGAGTTTGCGGATGTAGACGCCGTTCATCCAGTCCAGTTTGTCGTAGGAGAAGATAGCCGGGGCGCGGTTGACACGGAACAGGTCGAAGCGCTCGATCAACTCCTTGCGGCTGAATATTTCCCGTTCCTCCCCTCCCCCCGGCGACCACCCCAGGAGCGCCAGGAAATTGAACAACGCCTCCGGCAGATACCCCTGGTCACGGAACTCGGTGATGGAGGTGGCACCGTGGCGCTTGGACAGTTTCCTGCCGTCCTCGCCCAATACCAGTGGCACGTGGCAATAAGTGGGCACCTCCCACCCCATTGCCCGGTAGATCAAAATGCGCTTGGGGGTGCTGGAGATCCAATCGTCACCACGGGCGATGTGCGTGATCTTCATATAATGATCATCCACCACCACCGCCAGATGATAGGTGGGGAAGCCGTCCGACTTGAGGAGCACCTGATCGTCTATACCGGCATTCTCAAAGACGATGTCCCCTTTGATGATGTCGTGAACCACCGTCTGGCCGGTTAAGGGGACCTTGAGCCGGATGACGTGGGGCTCGTCAGGGGAGATGGCACCAGGTGGGAGATCGCGGCAGTGGCGGTCGTACATCACCATCTGTTTGCGGGCTCGCTGGCGCGCCCGCACCTGCTCCAGCCGCTCCGGGGTACAGTTGCAACGATAGGCCCAACCCCGCTCGATCAGTTCCTCCGCCACCCGTTTATACAACGCCAGCCGCTCCGATTGGACATATGGCCCATGCGGTCCGCCAACGGCATATCTCTCCGGGTCCTCCACCCCCAACCGGCGCAACTCTTCCAGAGAAGGCCCCTCGTCCCAATCCAGCCCCAGCCAGCGCAGGCCCTCCATAATGACCGGGATTGACTGCGGCTGATAGCGCACCCGGTCGGTATCCTCGATGCGGAGGATGAACTGCCCACCCATTTTACGCGCAAAGAGCCAGTTGAAGACTACCGTCCGGATATTACCGATGTGCGGCTCGCCGGTAGGGCTAGGCGCGAAGCGAACGCGAACCGTCATTTTCCTCGCTGCTCCTTTATCTTTCTCTCAATCTTGGCCCAGGTGTCACGCAAAGGCACCGTTCGGTTGAAGACGAGTTTTCCGGCCAAGGAATCAGGGTCCACGCAGAAATAGCCCAGTCTCAGGAACTGGTAATGGCTTCCCACCTCCGCACCCGCCAGACTGGGTTCAACCCGGCACTCCGTCAACACCTCTAACGAGTTAGGATTCAAATTGGCTCTGAAGTCGAGCCCCTCCGGCGCATCGTCCGGGTCGGCTTTGGTGAAGAGGCGATTGTACAGGCGGACCTCGGCCTCGAGCGCGTGGGCGGCCGAGACCCAGTGCAGCGTGCCTCTGACCTTGCGTCCATCCGGGGCCGCCCCGCCCCGCGTCTCAGGATCGTAAGTGCAATGCAACTCGACCACTTCCCCGGTCTGTTCATCCTTAACCACCTGCACACACGTGACGAGATAGGCATGCTTGAGCCGTACCTCACGACCGGGAGCCAAACGGAACCACTTTTTCGGTGGGTCCTCGCGAAAATCATCCTGTTCGATGTACAGCACACGGGAGAAAGGGACCTTCCGCGTCCCCATACCGGGGTCCTCGGGATTATTTACGGCGTCGAACCACTCCACTTGGCCCTCCGGATAGTTATCAATAACCATCCGCAGAGGACGCAGCACGGCCATCACACGCGGGGCGCGTTTGTTCAGATCTTCACGCAGGCAATGCTCAAGCAGTGCTATATCCACAAGGCTATCCGCCCTGGCCACCCCAATGCGCTCACAGAAGTCCCGGATGGATTCCGGTGTGTAGCCCCGCCTTCGCAGACCGGAGAGCGTAGGCATGCGTGGATCGTCCCAGCCATTGACGTGCCCTTCCTCGACCAATATACGCAACTTACGCTTACTCAACACGGTGTAACTGAGATTGAGGCGAGCGAACTCGATCTGTCGGGGATGGTGAATGCCCAATTGGTCCAGAAACCAGTCGTACAAGGGACGGTGGTCCTCAAACTCCAGCGTACAAATCGAGTGAGTGATACCTTCGATGGAATCGGATTGGCCGTGGGCCCAGTCATACGTCGGATAGATGCACCACTTGTCCCCCGTGCGGTGATGCGTGGCATGCAGGATGCGGTACATGACCGGATCTCTCATGTTCATGTTGGGAGACGCCATATCAATCTTCGCCCGCAGTGTGCGGGAGCCGTCCTCGAATTCACCGGCCCGCATGCGCTCGAACAAATCCAGATTCTCCTCGACCGAACGGTTGCGATACGGGCTCTCCTTGCCCGGCTCGGTCAAAGTGCCACGGTACTCTCTGATCTCCTCCGGGCTCAAGTCGCAAACGTACGCCTTGCCCTTTTTGATCAACTGCACAGCGTACTCATACAGTTGCTCAAAATAGTCCGATGCGTAGAACTCCCTGTCTCCCCAGTCGAATCCGAGCCATCGCACATCCTCCTTGATGGACTCCACGTATTCGATTTCCTCTTTGGTCGGATTGGTATCGTCGAATCGCAGATTGCAAAGGCCCCCGTAATCGGCGGCGAGTCCGAAATTGAGACAGATGGATTTGGCATGCCCGATGTGCAGGTAGCCGTTAGGCTCCGGCGGGAAGCGCGTATGCACGCGACCACCGTACCTGTCCGTCCTCAAGTCCTCCTCGATAATATCTCGGATGAAGTTAGAAGAAGGAGTAGAAGCAGTCCTGTCCGTTTTTCTCATAGCCCTTTCCCCCATCTGCCGTGCTTGTTATCCTTATGGGCACACTTTTCCCCCTGTTTCCCATTCCTCGACCCAACCCAATTTACGTTTCACGCTCCAGGTATCGCTCCACACCGTCCAGGTGCCAGGCCAATTGGCGCCGGTAAGTGGGATGGGGCATAAAGGGACGCCGTGCATCCTCGGGCGCAACGTTGCCCACTATCTCGATGGCCTCCGGGTCGCCTACCCCCAGCCCCAACCGGCGGCAGTAGTGGAGATAGCCCACCTCATCCGGGTCGAAGCCCATCAGGTGCGCCGTGAGCACGTCCACCGCCAGCGGGCAGGGCGGTGGATTGGCG
>Ga0180300_10000771_pt1 | contig 14493 bp, 11 predicted proteins | sample GuaBasSediGuay15_FD_121798 | JGI IMG/M metagenome (GOLD analysis project Ga0180300, IMG submission 121798) | Subseafloor sediment microbial communities from Guaymas Basin, Gulf of California, Mexico - Guay15, Core 4569-2, 21-24 cm | ecosystem: Environmental > Aquatic > Marine > Hydrothermal... | reverse complement strand
ATAACCCAATCTGGAAAAAATCCAAAATGTTGCTGATGAAAAAGGGAGATATTGTTTATGGGAAGAATGAGGAGGGCTATCTATTACTTAATTTTGACAGAGATAGAGATTAAAGTCAAGGATTCTCCAGTATCCCGATGAGATCAATCAAATGCCAACTATCTTCAGATGGAAATGGAAAATGGAGGAGGTAACTGTTGCCTAATGATCACCTATTGATATGTTATTTAAAAAACGAAATACTAGAGGTGTTAATGCAAAGATCTGAACATTGCTATAGCTATGTTATAATACTCTACCATCTATATTATAACATACCCAGAGGTCTCTACTTATCTTATCTTCCTTAATGCTTTACTCATTCTTTCCAGGCCTTTTTCAAGATTATCGTAAGAGGTAGAATAAGCTATTCTGATATGATCTTGTCCACTCTTACCAAAACATCTTCCAGGAACAACAGCAACTCTTGCTTCTTTAAGCAAGTAATCGGCTACCTCTTCATCGCTCACCCCCAGGCCTTTGATAGAAGGAAAGACATAAAAGGCTCCCGTTGGTTTAACATAAGTGACTCCTTCCATTTCATCTAAATAATCCAATACCAATTTCCGGCGTCGAGAAAATTCCTTTACCATCTCTTCTACACAATCAGAGGAACCGGTAAGTGCAGATAAGGCTCCCTTTTGCGCAAAAGAGGTAGCACAAGTTGCTATATGCTGATGAACTTTCATTAAGGAAGGAATGAGGTCTTCAGAAGTAGCGACATATCCTATCCTCCATCCCGTCATAGAATAAGCTTTAGAAAATCCATTAATGGTGAGAGTGCGCTCTTTCATACCAGGAAAACTGGCGATGCTATAATGTTTAGCTCCATCATAGAGTATCTTCTCATAAATTTCGTCCGAAAGAACTAATAAATCGTGTTTTTTGGCTATATTAGCTATCGCTTCCAGGGTATCTTTATCAAAGACACATCCTGTTGGATTATGAGGAGAATTAATAATCAACATTTTAGTATGAGGTGTTATTCTCTTTTCAATATCCTCAGGATCTATTTTATAACCATTCTCCTCCCTGAGAGGCAGAGGAACAGTTTTTGCTTCGGCAAACTCTGCCCAATCAGCATAATAGACAAACATAGGATCCGGTACTATTACCTCATCACCGGGATTTAAAGTAGCCATTATGGAGATAAAAATAGCTTCACTTGTTCCTGTGGTGACAATGATCTCTTTTTCAGGGTCAACCTCTATTCCATTATCTCTGGATAGCTTCTCGCTTATAGCCTCTCTTAACTCCTTTACTCCAGAATTCGGAGTATAATGTACAAATCCTTCATCTAACGCTTTTTTAGCTGCTTCTTTAATATGAACTGGTGTGTCAAAATCTGGCCTTCCTATTTCTAAATGAACAACCCCTATTCCCTTCGCTTCCAACTCTCCTACCTTATCAAATACTTTTCTTATTCCAGAGAGCGCAATTCGCTCCATTCTCTCTGCCTGTTTTGTTTTCATCTTATACTCCTACTCCTTGTATAATATTCACTATGCTTTTGTGAGACAAGGTTACCAATTTGTTCAAAAGAGCGAGAAGAAGGCTTTCACTCTTATAAAGTTTTTACCTAATTCCCCACAAAGATTTCTTATAAATTCCTACAACATCACTTAAAGTGGGTAAGCGAGGATTAGCCAATATTCTAGGTCTATCCTTCATTACTTCTTTGGCAAGTTCCTCTATTTTCTCTTCTTTTATCTTCTTCTCTTTTAAATTTTGAGGCATTCCTACTTGTAAAAGGAGTTCTCTAATTCTCTCAACGAACCTCTTAGCCCTCTCTTTTTCACTTAAACCTTCTGTTTTCTCTCCCAAGGCTCTGGCCAGGGAAGAAAATTTAGGATAATTACTCCTAAGATTAAACTTACATACCCAAGGGAGAAGAATCCCTACAGCTTTTCCGTGAGAGATGCCAAATTCCGGTGTCAATCCAAAGCTCATTGCATGCACGAGGACTGTTCCTGTCTGAGCAATAGCTATCCCTTGTAAAAGAGAAGCATATAAGCAAAATGAACGAAATTCTAAATTCTTAGGGTTTTTCATAACCTTAGGTAGATATTGAGCAAGTAATTCTACCGCTTTTAAAGCTAACATCTCAGTCAAATTGGAAGACCTTTTTGAGATATAACTCTCGATAGCCTGCGAAAGAGCATCCACTCCTGAATCAGCAGTAGCCGGCAAGGGTAAGGACAAAGTAAGCTGAGGATCAAATAGGGCTACTTTGGGGAAAATAAGACGATCACCGATCGTCTCCTTTCTTGGAGGTACCTTTTCATTATTGACAAAAGCAGCGTAAAGACCTACTTCACTTCCGGTTCCCGCAGTGGTAGGAATAGCTATTATAGGCAGAGGAGGGTTTTTTACCTTATCTCTCCCAAGATAATGAGTTAAAGGACCTGGATTGGTCGATAACACAGCTATTCCCTTTGCTGTATCTATAGAACTTCCTCCTCCCACTCCTATTATTACATCACATCTTTCTCTTTTAGACAAATCTGCGCCTTTCTCTACTGTTTCTATGGATGGATTAGATTCTACTTCCTCAAAAAGAACTACCTTCACTCCTCTTTTTTCTATCTTCTTTAAAATTCCTGTTTCTCTGGCGAAATTTCTTATGGTGCTAACTACTAAAGCTTTTCTCCCTAACTTTTTGGTCTCCTCCCCTATTCTTTCTATTGCTTGGGAACCAAAGTAAATCTTTGTAGGAAGATGAAACATAAACTCCTGCATAAATCCCTCCTTCTTAATCAAATTGTGCCTTTCACGAAATTCGGAAACCCACTTTATTGCAGTATTTCCAAGTACCCCACTTCTCCTTTTGCCTTCCTACGTCAAAACTCTTACTGGGTGAGGGTTTTAAAACCATTTTTTTTCAATTTTTACCAAAATTTGCCCTCTTTTTAATGGGGTGGAGGGCAAAAATTTTCTCTCTCACATTTCCTGAAAACCTACCAAATTTTCAACCTCAATTTTAAGAAGTTCCTTTTTGAATCTTCCTGACAACATTTTGATTTTTTACCTCCTCCCTCTCCTCTAGTATCATTTTTTAAGAGAAAATCTTTCGCCTTTCACAAAATTGGCAGAGGGAGGATGAAATTGAGACAAAAACTTCTGTTCCACCCAGAGGTCTTCTCCAAAGACCGATTAAAAAAGTTTGAACTGTTTTTTGACACTTTAAATCTTAGAACTCCACAAAAACCAATATCAAAAGGTAGACGCCCTACAGATAAGATGAGCATTATCCGAGCCTTGATCTTCAGGAATCTGCGAGGACTTCCCACGTTAACTGATCTTGTGGTAGAGCTTCTTGAGCGACCTTCCTTGGCCCACATTTTAGGATTTGATCCCGGCTTAGTTCCACCGGTAGAAAGATTCTCCCATTTTCTACGAGGTGAGGATAACGGTTTCCTGCAAGGAATAAGAGAGGATCTCGTTAGACGCCTTGTATCCTTGGGCCAAATTAAAGGAAAATACCTCTCCTTAGATAACTGTCCCATTAAAGCAAATGTGAAAGAGAACAACTTAAAAACCAACGTGAAAAACAGGTTCAACAAGAAACTTATTCCTAAAGGAGACCAGATGCACGATTAGGAGCATATGTTACCTTTACCGGCAGAGAAAAGAAGATCCAGTATTTTTGGGGCTGCAGAAACCATATCATTAACGATGCAGAAAAAGAACTTCCTCTCGTAGAAGTTACCAAACCTGCTAATGTACATGGGAGCACTTTGGCGGTCCAGAACCTACAATACGTGAAAGAAACCTTAAACCTTTCCCCTGAGGCAGTCACTGGAGACCCTGAATTTGACTCATCTCCTATTCTTGAATACCATGGAGGCAAAGCCTGTAATTGCCAAACATCCACGCGGTGGTGTTCCCTCTACTACCAAACTCTCATCTAAGGGTGTTCCCATTTGCCTTGCAGGTTTTGAGATGGCATCCAGAGGAAAATTCTACGATAAAAAGCAAAACAGGTGGCGTCATAAGTTCATCTGTCCTATCCGTGCATCGAAGAAGTTCGCTAAAAAGCAACCTTATTGTCCTTGGTTCCAACCCTAAATTTACAGAAGGTACCGGCTGCTACAGGTACATTAGAATAGACGTAGATGATACAATCAGATACAGAATCGATTATGGGTCAGAGGAATTTAAGAGAATTTACAACCTGCGTACAAGCTCGGAGAGGTTATTCTCTCGTCTTCTATCTGTGCTAATGCAGGAACCATCCGTAAAGGGACTAACCTCCACAGCTAACAACTGTACTCTTGCTCACATTACTGTCCTTGCCGTTGCTTACTTTGCCACAGTTGTGAAAGAGCAAGATAAAATTCGATTCGTCAAAAGTTTCCTTTAAAATTTCTAATTTTGTGAAGCCCTAAATCAAATTAGTTCTATCAAATTAGTTCTATTAGAAATTTCTCACCCATCCCTGCTCATTACTTCACTGATCAGAGATATTTTTTTACCCTCAATAAACTTCTTTCAACTTCCATTTTCTCCTTTGGTACGCATAATAGGCTAGAATCCATGAAAAATATCAAGAATCTATAAATGAGTAACTCAAGAGCTTTGGGACTTAAGTCTCCTGGTCTTCGACCTTTTTAGTTTTTCTCGAAACTCTTTTGTCCTTTCTCGATCTACTTTATATGTTTTTGGGTCTATAACGCACCCGTATTTTTTTCTTGCCGACTCTAACGAAATGTATCCATTTAAAACATCCCATTCAACTTTCTCAATATCTCTTTCCAGAGGATCTCCCCAGCCTCCTCCTCCAGATGTTCGAATAACTACCCTGTCTCCTGCTTCTACATTTTGAGAGATCGCTACCGCTTTGCTACCATCCGAGAATATTACTTCATTTAAATCCGTAGCTCCTCCTTCTCCTCCAAAGAGGCCGTATGGCTTTATACTTGGTCTCATTGGCATTGCCCCAACAGTCATTGGGACGAGACAAGTTAATTCTCGTGTTATCCCTAATCCACCTCTATATTTTCCGGCACCCCCTGAATCTGGAATAAGTGCATATTTATCTACTCTAAGAGGATGCTCAAGCTCTATGATTTCAATAGGAGCATTTGCAGTGTTTGTCATATGTGTCTGATGTGCGTCGGCCCCATCATCATTATGCTTTGCGCCACGGCCGCATGCGTATGTTTCAACATAAGAAGAATACCGTCCTGTTCTCGGGTCAATACCAATAAAGGTAGCTATTGGCCAATGTCCGTCACATGCACAAACCTTTTCTGGTACTATTTTAGATAATGCACCGATTATTACATCTACAATCCTTTGAGCAGGACTACAAGTACAGTGACCTACAGCGGAGGGAAACTTTGCATTTACTATAGTGTCTTCCTCGGGCTTTAATAGATGTATTGCTCTATAAGCACCTTGATTTGTAGGCACTTTAGGAGCAATTACTGATTTGATAGCACAATAAGCAGCCGAGTGTGTCAATGACCACGGTGAATTAACTCCTCCTTTTCCTGGTTTTCCCGAGCCCCTAAAATCTATATATATGTCTGTTCCCTTTACAATGACCTTTACTTTTATTTTAATTAATGTCTCCTCAATGCCATCATGTTCCACATAGTCTTCAAAAGTAGCTTCCCCATCTGGAATACTCTCTATAGCCTTTCTCATACCCCTTTCTGAGTAGTCCAATATTGCCTCAAAGTATTTTAGTAATGTATTTATACCATATTTCTTAGCTAATTCTATTATCCTTTGTTTACCTCTATAATTTGCAGCTGTTTGTGCTGCAATATCACCTCTCACTTCATAAGGCGTTCTCACATTTGTAGTAATCATCTTAAGGATATCCTCTTGGATTTCCCCTTCTTTCATAATTCTTATTGGGGGAATTCGTAACCCTTCTTCAAATATTGTTGAGGCATTCCACATCGTAGGAGAACCCCCTATATCAACATGATGTGCAAGACTTCCTGCGAATGCTATCAGATCACCTTCGTAGAATATCGGTTCAAATATCATAATCTCCCAAAGATGAGACCCCATCCTGAACGGATCATTATGAATTATTGCCTCTCCTTCCCTTAATGTCCCAATTGGATATTCTTTGAGAATCTCCTTTAAAGTTTGTGACATTACCCCTAACTGAACTGGAACAAATTCTCCTTGAGCTAACATATCTCCATTTTTTGTATAAAGCGCACAAGAACAATCTCTTCTTATTTTGATGTTAGTCGAAAATGCTGATTTTACCAAGTACATATTCATCTCATCAGCTATCCACTGTAAGTTATTTACTAACACTGCCAAGGTCACAGGGTCAACTCTTTCCATAAGATTACACCTCCTCAATTATTATATTCCTAAATTTATCAATTTTTGCCATTTTTTTAGATGGAATTAGTGTAGTCGATGCATATTCCTCTATGATCGCAGGACCTATAACTAAACTACCCGGAACTAATTTCTCCCTGTCATAAATGGAGCATTTTACGAAATTTCCATCAATAAATACATCTCTATTACCTTTCAAAGCTTTTCGAGATGCGTTATCCCTTAAAGGTTCTTCTTTGAACTCTAATTTTGGTATGGGTCCTACAGCTGAGAGTCTGAAGTTCACAAATATGATATCTTCATCTTTTAGGATATATCCGTAAGTTCTTTTGTGAATCTCCTGAAAATCTCGAGCAATTTTTTGGAAATTCCTCTCGGAAGGTGACTCAATTGGAACAGGAACAATCAATTCCCAGGCTTGGCCTGCATACCTCATATCCGCAGTACCCGCAAATATTATTTCATTTTCAGCAAATCCCTCTTCAGCTAAATGGCTAATAGCCTCTTTTCTCATTTCTTTCCATATTTCGTTATATTCACTAGCAGTAATATCATTCACCGACTTAACATTTGTACGAACATAATCATACCTTATTTCAGCCAGTTGCCCCCCAATCGCACTGAAATTCCCTGGAGAAAGCGGTATTATAACTTTTTTCATTTTTAACCCATCAGCTAACTGTGCTGCGTGCAAAGGAGCTGCTCCTCCAAAAGCTATTAAGGAAAATTCCCGGAGATCATATCCTTTCTGTGTTGAAATTACACTTACACCTCCGCTCATATTCGAATTTACAACATTTATTATACCACTTGCACACTCTATGAGTGGTAGGTTTAGTTTAGAAGAGAGTTTTTTTTCAATTGCCAATTTGGCTTTCTCATAAGATAATAATTTTTCCCCTCCTAAGAAATTCTCTTCACTAAGACGTCTCAATACAAGATTTGCATCCGTAACAGTAGGGTTTTCTCCTCCTAAACCATAACAAGCCGGTCCTGGATCTGCTCCTGCGCTTTGCGGACCCACCCGGAGTGCTCCACCAGCATCAACCCAAGCTATGCTACCACCTCCAGCGCCAATTGTGTGCATTTCTATCATTGGCACTTTTATAGGGAACCCCCCTATCTCTCCCTCGGTTGTAAGTCTTATCTGGCTTCTTTCTATTAAAGCTAAATCAGTGCTTGTTCCACCCATATCCAAAGTGATTACATTGTCTTCTCCTACCAATTTAGACATATAGACACCTGCAAGTACTCCCCCGGCAGGACCAGAGAATACTGTATGGACACTTCTTTTAGCTGCGACATCTGCATTCATTACCCCACCATTGGATTGCATTACATGTAACTTTGCCGTAATGCCAAGATTTTCTTTTCTCTTCACTAAATTATTAATATAGACCTGTACTTTCGGCATCAAATAAGCATTTACTGCAGTGGTACAAGTTCTCTCATATTCTCTAATTTCGGGTAATATCTCACAGGAAATAGATACATAGGCTTCAGGCATTTCTTCTAAAATAATCTCCTTCATCCTTCTTTCATTCACAGAATTCTTATAGGAATGCAAGAAACAAACAGCAATTGACTTAACATCGTATCTTTTTACTTCTTTTATTATCTGCTTTGCTTTATTTTCATCAAGTTTTTTTACAACCTCACCGTTGTATAAAACACGTTCAGGTACCTCAAATATTAAATATCTTGGTATAGGAGGTTTTGGTCTTTTTGCCCAAAAACTATATAAATCCGGCCGCCTTTGTCTCCCTATTTCAAAAACATCTCTGAAACCTTCAGTCGTAATCAGTGCTGTTTTTGCTCCTCTTCTTTCAAGTAAGGCATTAGTAGCCACAGTGGTACCATGAATAAAATAAGAAATATCTTTATATGAGGATACTCCTGCCTGTTTGATTATCTTTTTAATTCCCTTTATAACCCCTTCGGACTGATCTTTAGGGGTAGAAGAAACTTTAGTGATGTAAACCTCTTTAGTTTTTTCGTCAAATAAGACAACATCTGTAAATGTTCCTCCTACGTCCACGCTTAATCTATATCTCCGGTTAGACATTTAATTTCCTCCTTCTGTATACTTTGCCTTCTTTGTCTATATTCCCTATCTACGGAGAGAGCGTTATAAAACCCAACCCCTCCAGAGTATTTAACATCTCTCCCACACTTGTACTGGTCGTGTCAAGATGAGTGTGTAACTTTTTACCTGAAGTGCTTAAATGGCTTATCCTCCCATCCCTCGTTAGTAAGTTGAACAAGTGAGAACATTATCCGGATACAGAACTCTTCTGTAGGGAATGTATCCATCACCTTGATCCACCTGCGAAACTCCCTGAAAATGTTCTCTAAATGAGGTTTGTGGTGCAAATGGATGCTAAAGTCCATGAATCTGAGGGTATTCTCCAGTGCCTCTTTTTTGCTCGTAGCATAGATTATCCTTGTAGCATCTGCCACCACACTTTGCTTTAAACTCTTAGGGCAGTGACGGGTGATATTTGAGAGCTTGTGGACTGTGCAGCATTGAATAGGGGTATCTGGAAAACAGGTCCTAAGTGCTGCCAGAAGTCCTGTGTTCCCATCCACGATGACGAGTTTGAGTTCTTTTTCTTTTAGTCCCTCTTTTTGAGTTGAAGAAGTAGTTTTTCCCAGACAGTTTGAGACTCTCTTCCCCCCTAACATGAAATCCAGAAACTCTTTTTCCTAGTGTCAGTGACTCTTACTGCGCAAAAAGAGTTTCATTTGATGTCTTATCTCTTTTAATGGGAAGATTCACTGCATCAAGATAAAGATAGGCTATCTTCTTTTCAATAGACCTTGTCTGCCAAAGATCTAAAGCCTTACCTAGCTCCTTGTTGAACCTGGACACAAGACCAGGAGAGTAGTTTTTCCGTAGATATGTTTTGATATTTTTTCACATCTCTGGTGGAAAAACCCAGAAGAAACATTCGGGAGATAAGACGGCGCCTATCCTTCCTTGTCTGCGTTTGAATTTGGGGATAACCTGCGGTGTAAAAGAGCGGTTTCTGGCCCTAGGGATAGTTATGCCCTTTAAGGGTCCATAAACTGTCTCAAAATTTCTTTTTCTGTAGCCATTTCGATGATCCACAATTTGGAGTTCCCTTATAGTCCAGTGCCCCGATAAATCTGCTGAATTCACAGGCTATTGTCTTCTCCAGCACTATACGAATGACACCACCTCTTATAGCGACCCCTAACTCCTCCCAGAATCTTTCTGGATCAACATCCCGCAGATAATCCTCCATCTTCTGTAGTTACTTTTCCCCTTGACTTTTTACCTTCTTTTGTACTATATTTTCCATGTGGCTTATCCTCCTTCCCTTCCTCTTAAAGAGCAGGTTTTGTATTAGTTTAAGAAAAGATAAGCCATTTCCTTGATTGGTCAAGATCTCCGGAAAGTACCACTTATTGCTATACCACCCTTCTACTTAAAAATCTCCTCTTCTACACTTCTTTACCACTAATCCTTACTGCAAGGGTATAGACTCAGGAGAACAGCTTCCACCAGAATTCTGTTATCTTAAAATAATTCACTCCCTCTATTACTTTTACTTTAACTCGGACTCACTAGTTTGAATCCTCTCCCTTGAGGTTATCCCGGATAAGTAGCTGTGGAACATAGGCCTACAAGACCTAACTCTCAACCAAAGCTCATATTTTTGCAGTCACCAAAAGTATCTCACCACTATCACTCTATATTGATATAATTGAAGATGAGATACTCATCGGGTTTTTGATAAAAGTAGAATAAAAACATTCCAACATACCGAAAAAAGCATAGAGGGGAATAAAGTGTAATACTCTTATACCTCTTTTTTTCCTGAATAGACAAGCCATAATTTAATCTGGGTTTAAAAATCCCAATTGTTTATCTACTTCCCTTATTCCTTCCTCTAAAATGGAAAGTCCCTCCTCAAGCTCATCATCACTAATAACAAGAGGCATTAATGTTCTGATGGTATTCCCATAAGTACCTCCCAGCATAAGGATTAACCCCTTCTCATAGCACTTCCTTACCAGAAGGTTAGTCTCTTCTTTTGCTGGTTCTTTGGTCTTTCTATTTCTCACAAATTCCAAAGCTACCATTGCTCCTAAACTTCTAACGTCCCCAATAATATAGTATTTTTCTTGCATCTCTTTAAACTTCTCTAAAACTCTCTTCCCGATCCTTTGAGCTCTAAAGAGAAGGTTTTTCTTCTCAAATATGCTAAACACAGCCAAGGCAGCTCTACAGGCTAAGGGATTTCCTCCAAATGTTCCTCCTAAACCCCCTATATGAGGGGCATCCATTATCTCGGCCCTACCTGTAATTCCACTTAAAGGAAGACCGGCAGCTAAGGACTTACCTGTGATAATAATGTCTGGCTCAACATTGAAGTGTTCTGTGGCGAACATCTTCCCTGTTCTACCAAACCCTGTCTGGATTTCATCGACAATAAAGAGGATGCCGTTTTCCTTACAAATCTCTTTTAATCTGGGAAGAAACTCCTTTGGAGGAACAACAACTCCTCCTTCGCCCAGAACAGGTTCCACTATTAAGGCAGCGATATTCTCTGCAGGGACATAGGTATGAAAAACCTCTCTTAGATGTTCAGCGCACCTTAGATTACAGGAGGGATACTTTTCATCGAAGGAACAGCGGTAACAGTAAGCATAAGGGATTCTGTATACCTCAGGAGCAAAAGGACCAAAGCCAAATTTGTAAGGTTTTACCTTACTGGTAAGAGTCATAGTTAATAAGGTTCTTCCGTGAAAGGCATCCTCAAAACAGATTATAGCATCTCTTTTTGTATAGTAGCGAGCTATTTTAATGGCATTTTCTACCGCTTCTGCGCCGCTATTGGCAAACATAGTCTTCTTCTCAAAATCTCCTGGAGTTATCTCATTTAATTTTTTAGCTAAGGTAAGGTAAGGCTCATACATTACTACATGAAAACAGGTGTGGATATATTTCTCAACCTGGTCTTTTATGACAGAGACAACCTCCTCAGCACAATGTCCCACATTTTCTACTCCTATCCCTCCAGCAAAATCGATGTATCTTTTTCCCTCTACATCCTTAATAGTTGCTCCCTTAGCTTCTGAAACAAAGAGAGGAGTAACATTAAAGGGACCGCGGGGAACCTGCTTCTCTCTTTCCTTTAATAATTCTTGGTTAGTCTTCATCTTCACCTCCTAGTGTCATCAAATTCTTAACATTACTAATAACGAAAAGTTTAATAATTTTCTTGATATTCAACCTTACTTCGTAGAGTAAATAGCTGAAACCTTAGGTCGCTTATCCCGAGAGCTCTGAAAAAATAGATTTTAAGTTGAATAAGAGAAATAATGATTTTAAAAACAACTTCAGAGGTGAATCCTCATCTTAGCTAATTTTGCTAAAGTGCTCAAAAATAGACTTTTTCAGATGTCTCTTCTCCTAATTAATATAGCTTTATAACCTTCATTGCTTTAGCAGGACATCTCCCTTCGCACATATAGCATAAGGTGCACTCGTCTTCATTTTCAGGTATGACTACTATTTGTCCACCTTTAAATTGAAAAATATCCACAGGACAGATATTGACGCATTCTCTACAATCATTTGAGGAGGCTTGACACTTATCTTTATCAATTTTTATCTGAATAAACATTCCCATTATAATCTCCTTAAGAAATTTCCTCTAAAATTTTTCTTACTTCAGTGACAATTTGTGAATGGTAATCTACAACTCTTATTCCTGCTTCTCTCATTATGCGAGCTTTTGCTTTAGTAGACCCTGTCTCTCCATGAACAATCACCGCTGCATGACCAAATCTCATTCCTGGCATCGTATCTACAAAGCTTCCAGCAATAAAAGCTACAATGGGTTTTTTATAAGAAGTCTCTTTAACAAACTTAGCTGTTGTCTCTTCCTGGACAGTTCCTGGCTCACAGAAAAGCACTATCACTTTTGTCTGAGGATCCTTTTCTAATAAGGGAAGAAGTTCGAAAAAGGTAGAACCTATTATAGGGTCTCCACCAATATTTATGGCAATACTTTGCCCTATCCCATTTAAAGAGAGCTGGCTACAGGTCTCTACAAGCATCCCTCCGCTTCGAGAAAGAACAGCTACATTTCCCGGAGTAAAAGCTTTGTTACATTCATCGACAGGCCCTCCTATGGGACCTAATTTTACCTTTCCCGGGGAAATCATACCCAGAGAGTTAGGGCCAATAATCCTTGCCCCTCTCTGCTTAGCAAAAGCTACCATTTCTATAACATCGGCTCTCGGAATCCTCTCCGTAAATACATTTATTAGTTTAATTCCCGCATCTATAGCCTCAAAAGTAGCATCCTTAGCAAATCTGGGAGGAACAGAAACAATGGTAGTATTTGCCTCATGATTCTCCAGAGCTGTTTTAACGCAATCGTATACAGGAACACCATACACCTCCTGACCTTCCTTGCCAGGAGTTACTCCTGCAACTACTTTTGTGCCATAATCTAACATCCCTCTGGTAAAGGTTACAGCTTCTCTTCCCGTAATACCCTGAATTATTACCTTAGTTTCCTCATCAATTAGTATCGCCATCTCTTACTCCTTCCCTTTCATCATTTCCACCGCTAATCTGGCTGCTTTATCCATCGGAGTCTCTCGGCCATAATATTTTACACCATACTTTCTAAGAATAGCATAGCCATCCTCCTCAAAAGCACCAGCGGATCTAAATAAGATAGGATACTTTTTTGGATCTATGCCCAATTCAACCATAGCTTTAATTACCCCTCTGGCTAAAAAATCTACCCTCGAGTTACTGTAGACATTAGTAATTACTGCCAGTCCCTTCACACCTGGTTTGGTTAAAATAAGTTTGGCTAAATTGTATATCTTACTTACAGGAGCATTTCCTCCAACCTCACAGTAATTAGCAGGTTTCCCCCCATGATTGAGCACAGCATCAAAAGTAGTCAGACTACCTCCTCCTGCACCAATCAATAAACCGAGATTGCCATCAAACTCGGTTACTCTTCCAGCAACTCCCCGATAATCTGCTTTGTCAATCTCAGCAGCTCTTATCTCAAATTCGGTTGGAGGGCGAGCTTTATCTTCCCTTTCCTTAATACCAAACTCCTCCAGTCTCTTTTTTTGCCTAAATAGAGCATCGTCTTCTATCTCAATGTGAGCGTCACAAACAATCAGCTTCCCCTCTTTTGTTAGTCCTAAAGGATTTATTTCGGTAAGGGTAGCATCAAATTTTACAAATATTTCCCATAATTTAAGCATTACGGATTGGATAGTCTTGGATATCTGAAAAGGGAGTTTTAATCCATAAGATAACTCCTTAGCCTGATAAGGTTGAAATCCTATAAAAGGGTCGATCAGTACTTTAAATATCTTTTCTGGATACCTTTGTGAAACCTCATTTATATCCATTCCACCTATACTGCTACAAATCATTACTTTCTTCTTTTCTACCTCATTATAAGTGGCCCCTACATATAATTCCTGCTCCATTTCCAGCTTCTCTTCAACTAAAATCTTTTCTACAGAGTAACCTTTTATCTTGCTCTTAAACATCCAAGAAGCGGTACTTTCGGCTTCCTCAGGCGTAAAAGCAAATTTTACTCCCCCCACTTTCCCTCTTCCTGTAGCTAGCACTTGAGCCTTAAGAACTACTGCTCCACCAACTTCTTCAGCTACTTTTTTTGCATCTTCCGGTGTAACAATAACTTTCCCTCGAGGAATGGGGACATTATGAGCAGCAAAAATACTCTTAGCTTCAAATTCATATAATCTCATTTTCTCTCCTCACTCTTTTGAGTACAAAGATAACCCTCTTTCAATGCTCTCAAATTAACCTCCTCCGTTCCTCGAGGAACACTCTCCTTAACTGCCTTTTCCATAGACTCTTTGCTAACTATACCTGTCAAATTAGTGAGAGCTCCCAACATTATTATATTAGCTACAATTACTCTGCCCAACTTCTCCAAAGCTATAGCAGTAGAAGGAATTTTACTTACTTCAATTTCAGACCTCTCCGGAATGCGGGATACTGTATCTGAATCTACAATTAATACTCCACCTCTTTTTACACTGTTTATATGCTTATCCAGAGCTTCCTGAGACATAGCTACTAAAATATCAGCCTCT
>Ga0180300_10000770_pt1 | contig 14494 bp, 15 predicted proteins | sample GuaBasSediGuay15_FD_121798 | JGI IMG/M metagenome (GOLD analysis project Ga0180300, IMG submission 121798) | Subseafloor sediment microbial communities from Guaymas Basin, Gulf of California, Mexico - Guay15, Core 4569-2, 21-24 cm | ecosystem: Environmental > Aquatic > Marine > Hydrothermal... | reverse complement strand
CCATTACCGTAGTGCGAATCGCCAAATCGGGAATGCGCTGACACAGTTTCTCGATAATCATCTCAATTTCCCGCCGGTTTGTACCTCGAAGCATGCGCTTTAAAATCCGATCTGAAATGTGTTGGATGGGCACGTCCAAATACTTACAAACGTTAGGATGCTCGGCAATAACATCAATCAAACGGTCTGTGATACGATTCGGGTAAGTGTAAAGCAGACGCAGCCAACGTACTCCCTCTATTTGGGATAGAACCTCCACCAGATCGGCTAATTCCACTTCTTGCCCCAGATCCTGTCCGTAGTAAGTAGTGTCCTGTGCTACCAAGATTAATTCCTGAATCCCCATTGTAATTAACCGCCGAGCCTCAGTTACAATTTCATCCATCGGTCGACTTTGATATGGGCCACGAATTAACGGAATTGCACAGAAGCTGCAGCGATTGTCACAGCCCTCGGCAATCTTCAGATATGCATAAACTGGCGCAGTGGTAACCTCACGGGCATGTTCCCAACCGTTGCAGTGAGTAAGGCCCAAGGTTTCTGCTATCGACCTCTGCACATCATTAATCGAACGAGCACCAAAATAGGCATCAACTTCTGGAATCCCCTGCTCAAGTTCCTGACGATAACGCTGTGAAAGACAACCGGTAACAATCAGCCTGCGACAATTTCCTTGCTCTTTTAGACGTACTGCTTGAAAAATTGTCTCGATAGACTCCTTTTTGGCATCTTCGATGAAACCGCAGGTATTAATAATAATCGCATCAGCTTCCTGAGGATTAAAAGTAATCTTTGCCCCCCGTCGTTTTAGCTCTCCCAGAATATTCTCAGAGTCTACCAAATTTTTGGGACAGCCTAAAGAGACAATATGAACTTTCATCAGTCTTACTAACTAAATTATTTGTTACGCAAACATAGCGTCAATAAAAGTGCGAGCATCGAACGGCTGCAAGTCTTCGATCTTTTCTCCGATTCCAACAAATTTGACTGGCATCTGAAGTTGGTGCATAACAGAAAGCACAATGCCCCCCTTTGCGGTACCATCTAACTTGGTGAGCACTATGCCAGTGACACCTACTGTTTGCTGAAACTGCTTTGCCTGCTGAAGAGCATTCTGACCAATAGTAGCATCCAATACTAACAAGACCTCATGCGGAGCAGTAGTTATCTGCTTACTCAGCACCCGACTGATCTTTTTAAGTTCTTCCATTAAATTAACCTTGGTGTGAAGTCGACCTGCGGTATCGATTATCAACACGTCGACCCCACGAGCGTGTGCGGCCCGGATGGCATCAAAAGCAACAGCTGCAGGGTCTGCACCTGGCTGCTGACGGACTAACTCTGCTCCAACACGTTCTGCCCAGATTTCCAACTGCTCTGAAGCCGCTGCTCGAAATGTATCTGCTGCCGCCAATAGCACTCGGTGACCACGCTTCTGATATTGATAGGCCAATTTCCCGATAGTAGTAGTTTTACCGGTGCCATTAACTCCCACCACCATAATCACCCAAGGTTTGCTTGGAACCGCAAAATGATCACCATCGCTAACCCCAGCAACACCATCAGCATTGACCAGTCTTTTAAGTTCCTCACAGATGAAAGCCTTGATAGTATCCTCGTCCAAATTTTTCTCACGGCCGAGCTGATGTTGAAGATTATCAATCAGTTCTAACGTCGTATCCACTCCGATATCGCTGCTGATGAGAATTTCCTCAATCTGTTCTAACAGTTCTACATCAAGACGCTGCCTACCTTTTAGCACTTGCTGAATACGTCCAGCTATATTTTCCCGAGTCTTGGTTAACCCTGCTTTCAGTTTGTCAAACATTGCCATTTGCTACTCATACCTTTTTAATTTCATCTTGATTCCGTGAACAGTCTATCAACAACTACTAAAATGTAATGAAATATTTTCAATATTTCAATCCATTTCTCAAAGCAAAGCCAAAACAATATCTTTTGTGCTGATAAATCAAAACTGATGACAACGCCCCTGTAAAACCCGCAGAAAGCGTCGAGCATAATCAAAAAAAGAAAATATGAACACAACTATGCTTATGTGGAGCAAAATAGTATTGTAGGGTGAAAGACGAAAGAGGTAAAGGAGAAAGGTGACTGCAAAAACAGAAGTGGTAATTTTTCCCGCTGTACGAGCTTCGGGAACAACTTTTGTCTTTTTCAAAAGAAGAGCACCGAGAAAAAAAAACAGCAAATCACGACCGCCAAGGAGTAATAGCGCCCAGAGTGGAAAATCACGAAATTTGTACAGTAAAAAGCCTACTACGATCAAACTAAGCTTATCGCTAATCGGATCAAGCACACGGCCAAGATCAGTTTTCTGATTCAGGCGACGGGCAAGGTAACCATCAAGCACGTCAGTTAGCGCTGCTAAAATCATCAAAAAAATAGCCACTCTTTCTGCTGTTGATGTGCCTCGAGAGAATAAAACTACAATAGGTGGCAACAGCAAAATACGTAATACCGTCAACCCGTTGGAGATATTAAAAATGCGAGTTCTAAAAGATTTTTGCACCTTGTGATTTGTCCGAATAAAAAGTGACCCTACAAAAAATATTTCACACCTACGATATCCCTCCTAGATGATCACAGAGGGTGACGTCCTAAAAAAGGAATTTCAAAATCGAAGTCTTTTGACCTAACCGTATGATGTTCACATCCATCGGTTACTTCTACTCGCTCACGTCAGCGGTTCGAAAACAGCAAACGTCTGATCTTTAAAAACCTTTATGGCATCAATAATCAACTTTGGGTTATTAATCAAAGCAGCTTTGAACACATTAACAATGGTGCGTTTAGGCTGAGGTAATTTAAGAACAGCCTCGGCTGTACGGTTGAGATCATCATCGGTTAATTTGTAGACAGCTTGCTTCAATCGATAGAAAACTTTGTGATTATTACCTTCCTCTTTGTACCACTGTCTCTCGTAACGCGAAAGATAGGATTTAGAATAATCACCTTCTTGCACAGCATCGGCGGCTACCATTCCAGCGATTCGGCCTGCGATCATACCCGAAACAATCCCACCTCCCGAAATAGGATTAGCTTGATGGGCCGCATCTCCTACCAACATTAAGCCATTGGTTGTCAATGGCTTTAAAGTAGCAGTTACTGGAACCCCTCCGATAGAAGTAGTTAATATTGCTCCATTCGGGAAATATTTCTCCACAAAACGATTTAGATAATAAAGTGGTGAATGTTGACGGGCATATTCACCAGAAACACCTAAACCAATATTGGCTATCCCTTCACCCTTAGGAAATACCCAGGCATAGCCTCCGGGAGCTATTTGGCGAGAGAAATAAAAATCACAATAATGTGAATCAACCTCTACATTAACCATAGTAACCTGCACACAGGTTTCAAGGTCTACAAGCTTCAATTGGGTATTAATACCAGCCCAACGACCGACACGCGACTCAACCCCATCGGCTCCGATCACTATTTTAGCACGTATTGAATAGCGTTTCCCAAGATTCTGTACAGTAACTCCTGCCACGTAATTATCTTCAAACAGTAAACCGTCCACATAAGCTTTAGTACGAATCTCAGTTCCAGCACGAGCAGCTTTTTCAGCCAGATAATTATCGAAAATCTTACGGTTAAGAACGTAGCCAAATTTTTGGTCCTGCAGGCGGACTCTCATACCGTTAGGAGCAATCAAATTGACACCTTCGATTTTAGTGTAAATCCATTCTGGTTTAGGTTCCACAACCAATCGGAGCCCAGCATCACCCACACCCTCAGCACACCGTACCGGGACACCGATATCACGATCTTTTTCCAACAGAAGTACCTTAGCACCACCTTGAGCCGCATGGCAAGCAGCCACAGAACCGGCCGGCCCAGCCCCCACCACTATTACATCATAAGCTTCTCTCATGACACATACTCCAGAGTCTCAATCGGACACACGTAAACACAGTTTTGGCATTCGGTGCATTTTTCTTCATCAATAATTAAAACTGATTCTCGCAACTCGATGGCATCAGTAGGACATACTGAAACACAAACTCCACAAAAATCACAGCTGTCATCTTTAACCCGAATCATAAAACCTCCGACTATGATATTGCGGATAAGGTTGGATAATCTAAATTAAAACGTACTTGATAATACCACTTGGAAAGAAAATAAACCCCAAAAATCAAAAGAAAATACAGAGGGAAATAGATTGCTATAACCAGGGAAAGAAACAAAATTGATAACCGCGTCGATTGAATCACAGTAGTCAAATCTTGTTTCCAATAGGCCCTAATAAACAACGGTAAGGCAAAAAGGGCAGGTAATAAAATAACAATGTCACGCAATATTATGGCTAAAATTAAAGATGAGATTTCAAAAATCAAGGCATAGCTTAACGTAATCTTAGTCCCGTATTTCACTGCAAAAGTAACCTTACCTGTGCTGCGATCTCCCTGAGCATCGGTGACGGTAGTTAAAAAATACACTGATCCAATAGCGAAAATATATGGCAAAGCCTGAATAAACATACTCGGTTTTACAGCAATATTTTCAATTAACATTTTCCAGTTTAGGTTGTTAGAAAGGTACATCTGAAGCAACCATCCTGAGAGAAATGTCAAAAATCCTCCACTGAGATTGACTACTAAACCGCACAAGGGACGATCTTTCCACAAGAAAGGCGGTGAGCTGTACAATATTCCGGTAATTAATAATGCCACCACAAAACACAACCCAAGTAACCAGTGAGTCACGAATCCAGTCACCAGAGCTAAACTTCCAAGCAGAATTGCTTCAATAATCGCTTCTGTTTGCCCAACGTAGCCGTTAGCAATCAAAAACAGTTTATTATTCTTTTGGTCTGATTTTACATCCGTCAATTGATTAATAATGAACACCGCACCCATCAAAGAAGTATAGGCGAAAAGAATAATAAAGAAGGTTACTGGCGATTTAGACAAACTGTTTACTTGCTGCCACAAAATAAGATTTCCACTCCCACCAGAGTTTATCCTAATACCACAAATATATCCCGCTAAAAAGACAGTCCATACCGGATAAAATAGCACGGGACGCATGAGAAAAATGTAATCCAGGAGCTTAATTTTTTTCCGCATCAGGTAAAACCTTTTAGCTACAGGTCAGTTTGGACTTCTGGTTAAAGTTCGACAGTTTTCACTTCTTTCTCAATGTCCAATTTTTCAACTTTTTCATCGATAGGGATAGGATACTCACCATTGAAACACGCGGTGCAATAACCACGTCCTTCATTCGGTACCGAAGCCAACAGTCCTTCCAAAGAAAGATAACCTAAACTGTCTACCTCCAGGTAGCGACGGATTTGCTCCACTGAGTTATGGGATGCAATGACCTCATCTTTAGTAGGAAAATCCATCCCATAAAAACAAGGGAAGCGAATTGGTGGGGAGGACACACGGATATGCACCTCTTTGGCTCCTGCTTTGCGAAGCATGCGGGTAAGATGTTTAAGAGTAGTCCCTCGCACAATAGAATCTTCCACAATCACTATCCGACGTCCCTTTAGGACACCTTCCACGGGGTTGAATTTGACCCGCACGTTAAAATCACGAATGCTCTGGATCGGTTGGATAAAAGTTCGACCTATGTAGTGGTTACGAATCAAGCCGATATCGAATTTAATATTAGAGCGCCGAGAATAGCCGATAGCAGCGGTATTGCTGGAGTCTGGCACACTAATGACGATATCAGCATCGGCCGGATGTTCCAGAGCCAAATTTTTACCCATCTTACGCCGAGCTTTGTCGACACACTCACCACAAACACGGCTATCGGGTCGAGAAAAATAGACAAGCTCAAAAATACAATGCGCAGGTTGAACAACTTCGCCAATACGATAAGAGGTTAGACCCTCATTATTAATAGCCAAGAATTCTCCGGGTTCAACATCTCTCAAATATTTAGCACCAAGCAAGTCCATTGCGCACGATTCAGATGCAGCAATCCAGGCGTCCCCTAAACGTCCCAGTGATAATGGCCGAACTCCATGAGGATCACGGGCTATTATCAATTTGTTAAGGGTAATAAATACCAAAGAATAAGCACCGCGTACCTGGGAAAGTGCGTCCAATAGTCGTTGTTCTATGGTTGGCGCTGGCGATCGAGCCGTCAGATGTAAAATAACTTCGCTGTCGCTTGTGGTTTGGAAGATTGAACCCTTGGCTTCCAGTTGACGCCGTATCTGACGATAATTTACCAAATTGCCGTTATGGGCAATCCCCAAAGGCCCCTCTTTACACCTCACCAGTAGCGGTTGAACATTCATTGGCTGAGAAGCACCAGCAGTAGAGTAGCGATTATGGCCAATAGCAATGTTCCCCTTTAAACGCTTGAGTTTTTGAACATCTGCAAAAACGTCATTGACCAACCCCATACCTGCTACGCGGTACACATTTTCTCCATCAGATGAAACAATGCCAGCACTTTCCTGCCCCCGATGTTGTAAGGCATACAAACTCAGATAGGCCAACTGAGCCGCTTCTGAATGGCCATAAATACCAACAATACCACAGTTTTCGCGAGGTTTGTCATCGATAATCATAATGTTGTACATTCTCAATACCAAAAATTCAGAAATAGCAATTCTCGGATATTAATTACCATCTTACCGTTTCAGTCATCAAGAAAACACCTACTGCCACCCCTACTATGTCGGCAATCAGATCACGATAACTGGGAATACCACCGGGACGATACAGATCCCAGATTTCCTTTGTAATCCCGGCGCTAATAGAAATTCCACACCCCAGCATTACCGCATTCGGCTTGGGGTTGTGAAAATCATAACGGGCAATATTGTAACTTAATCCAACAATCAAGGCACTGGCCATCAAGTGTTTGAATTTATCCTCTCCGAACCAAGAATCAGCCGTTGATTTTGGAGAAAGCAAACGTTGCTGAAACTCAGTTTTAGCACTCTTCTCGCCCGCCATGCCAATTTGAACGTACACAAGATTCCACAATGCAAGCAAGAGAAAAAAGTATTTGAACAAAAACATCTTACCGCTTCCAAACCAACTTACTTTTTACTTCTAACATCCAAATGCCTTTACTCAAATCAGGACTAACATCGAAGTTAGCAAGATGGGCATCAACATAAGCGTCGCCCATACTTAATAACACAACCCCTGCCAGCCACCAGATGGAAAGATTGCGGTTGTTGCGACAAAAATCCCGATCCCAGGCATTGGCTACCTTCTTGGTTTGATGATCCCAGTACAGTGCATTAACTATCAGTCCGGTTTCGGTTACGAAAAGCAGTCCTGCTTTGAGCCATTTACCATTGTAGAGCTGGCCTCCGCCGGGGAAAAGTAGCGAGCGCAGCATTGCACCAGTGGGACTTTTCGCCTTCTTAATTTGAACAGAATCACTTATTCCACCTTGGTTAATCTTTTGAGCCGCGCAAGTCTTGATATTAATTATTCCATTCAAAAAAAATTGAGCTGTCAATATAAAAATAATAAATTTACTCCATTTTTTCAATCTTTCTTTTTCCCATCTGTCAATCAGGTTCATGATTACGAAAGCCCTATTGGCCAAGTCTAAATAACTGCCTATATTAATCAATCACAGCGATGCATTCGATTTCAACCTTAACATCCTTAGGCAAACGCGAAACTTCCACGGTTGAGCGTGCCGGGCATTGGGCAGCGAAATATTCTGCATAGACCTCATTCATCGCCGCAAAGTCGTTCATATCCGCAAGAAATACTGTGGTTTTGACCACGTTGCCAAGATCAGCGCCAATACTTTTTAAAATGGTGCGCAGATTTTCCAACACTTGCCTTGTTTGAGCACGGATATCCCCCTTCACCACTTCACCAACTTCTGGATCGATGGCAATCTGACCAGCGGTAAAAATCAATCTCCCAGAAGCAACAACCCCTTGACTGTACGGGCCAATGGCTCTGGGAGCTGCTTCGGTAGCAAGTATTTTCTTTTCCATGATTCACTGGTTATTTGATTTTCGATTTTGGTCGATTTCTGGCTTGAGTATCAAGTGCACCGCAGGGAACTCTCTGGAGCCCAATCTTCTCCGATTTGAAAAAACCCCTTCCTTTCATCCATCAATACTGCCTAAAATAGTACTTCATGAAAGTTTGAACAAATAGTTGATCTTTTGGGAAATTACTATTCTGAAGTGTTTGCACCAGGTCGTTCAAAGTATAGTGGCTGAGGAAATGGAGGTCGTCTTGGGACAAATGCTGAGAATTCTCATCTTCAAGAATTAACACCAGGCGATCTAATGGAATTCTCTTGAATGCTTCGATTAATTCAGCATCATACTCCAAATCAGCGCCTTGTTCCAAAATTTGAACTACTTTCTCAAACTTCATTCGATCGGCGTAATGCCGTTTAGAAGTGAGAGCATCAAATAAGTCGGCAATCGCCAAGATCCGCCCTCCTACGGGGATAGCATCTCCTTTGAGACCCTCCGGATAGCCGCTACCATTCATTTTTTCATGGTGAGAGGAGGCGATCTGGGGAACCTGGCGAAATTTCCAAGAGAAATGGATCTTCTTCAGAATTGCTCGGGTGTAGACCACGTGACTCTTAATGTGTTCGTACTCACTGGGAGTAAGCTTGCTTTTTTTAGTCAAGATGCTTTCTCGTACTCCAATCTTGCCAATATCATGTAGTAGAGCAGCAGTACGAAGTATTTCTCGTTCTTCTATCGAAAAATTAGCCAACTTGGCAATTTCATCAGCATAGAGCATGATACGTCGGGAATGGCCTGCGGTAAGAGGATCCCGTGCATCAATAGTGGAGGCTAACGTTTCAATCAAACTGTTAAAAGTTTTCCGTTGCTCCTCATAAAGTTGAGCATTTTCAATCTGACTTGCTGCAATCGTCGAGATCAACAACAGCATTTCCACATCATCATCGGTAAAAGCCCCATCCAACTTGTTTAATACTTGAAATACCCCCACAACCTCCCCCAATTTGTTGCGCATGGGAACGCACAAAATATTTCGAGTATGATACCCGGTTTTTCTATCAATTTCGGGATTGAAACGTGGATCCTGATAACAATTTGAGATATTTAATACCTCACCAGTTTTGGCTACGTAGCCAGCGATGCCTTTGGAAAGGGGAAATCGAATTTCATATCCCTCGATTCCATGGGCAACTTTTGACCACAACTCTTTCTTTTCTTCATCTAACAAAAACACAGTGCAGCGATCGGCTTTTAAAATCCGTTTAACCTCATCCATGATCCGCCAAAGTAGAGGTTCCAGGTAAAGCTCTTCGGTAATGTTTCGGATAACAGTTACCAGGGCTCGCAACCGTTCTTGTAAATTACGAGTGCGCTGCAATTCCTGTTCATATTTGTGAGGTTTTTCTTCCAGTTTTTTAATCTTGGCAAAATCTGTGTTAATAAAATTGGAACTATCCGACATCGGCGCTTCCCTCCACCTTCTGTAAATGAAATTGAAGTTTGTAAAGTCTTTTGTACGGTCCCGGCTGCTGAACAAGTTCCTCATGCTGTCCTTGTTGTACAATTCGCCCTTCTTCCAGAACGATAATCTTGTCAGCATTTTGAATCGTAGAAAGCCGATGGGCGATAACAAATACAGTACGATTTGACATTAGGCGTTCAATAGCTTCTTGCACTAATACTTCTGATTCAGTGTCCAACGCCGAGGTAGCTTCATCTAAAATTAAGATAGGCGGGTTCTTTAGTAATGCTCGCGCAATAGCCAAACGCTGGCGCTGTCCACCAGAAAGTTTTACTCCCCGTTCACCAACAAAAGTTTCATACCCATCAGGCAATTCCATAATGAACTCATGGGCATTAGCAGCCTGCGCTGCCATCATCACCTTCTCTAGGGGTATTTCCTGCAAACCATAAGCAATATTGTTACGAACTGTATCGTTGAAAAGAATAGTTTCCTGAGTTACAATTCCCATTAATTGACGTAAAGATCTAAGTTCTAACTGACGCAAGTCGTACCCATCTAACAAAATGGCGCCTTCAGTAGGATCATAGAAACGAGGAAGCAAATCTACCAGAGTAGATTTTCCTACCCCACTAGGCCCCACAATTGCTAAAACTTCCCCTTTTTGTACCTCTAAGTTAATTCCTTCCAGTACAGTTTTCTTGTTTTCGTAGGAAAAACCTACATTAACAAACTCAATTTGGTGGCGAAATTCCTGTAGCTTGATCGCTCCCGGAGAGCTAACTATCTCTGGTTCCATGTCCAACACCTCAAAAATCCTTTTGCCAGCCGCAATAGCAGCCTGAATGCGATTGTTGACACTGCCCAGTTCTTTAACCGGCTGCATTAACGAAAAAATCACCAACAAGAAAGCGATGAAATGCTCTGGCGGTAACATGTTGCCAGCCAACACCTTCTGTCCCCCGAACCAGAGGATAGCAACCCCCACAATAGCACCCAGGAATTCGGTAATCGGCGACGCCAACCGACTGGTACGGGTAATTTTAAGCAACGAACGGAAAAAATTATGGGTACGATGTTTAAATTTTCTAATCTCAAACCCTTCCATTCCAAAAGCTTTAACAGCACGCGCCCCTGAAATAGTCTCTTGTAATACCGAAGTTACCTCTGCCATTTCCTCCTGCGACTCTGTACTGGCACGCCGCAAACGCAATCCAATATGACTGATAACCACCAAGCTAAAAGGCAACACTATCAGCGCCGTTAAAGTCAATTGCCAACTAAGATAGAACGCTAATCCCACATACACCAATACCAAAAGTGGGTTTTTGATCAGGGTTACAAACCCGGCTGAGATACCTCCATTAACCAAGGTTACATCGTTAGTAATCCGCGAAATCAGCATTCCCGTTTTCGAACTGGAGAAAAAACTGAGTGGCATGTAAATAATGCGTTGATAGAGATCGTTGCGCAAATCCTTGATCACTCCCTGCTCCACATGCGCCATTAAATAGGCTTGCAGGTAATCGAAAAGATTCTTAAAGAAGATAATTATCAGAATTAGTACACAAATACGTGCTAATCCTTGACGTCGATCACCACCGATGAGAAAACGATTAAGTTTAGCCTCAATTTTCTGCTTCTTCTTTGAAAGACTCAAAGGTATTTGCGCTCTTTGGTCAGAATCTGACGCAGGAGGTGAAATCTCATGGGATAACGTTGTGGTTTCGGTATTAAAGATAGTGCGCAGAAAGGGAATGACCGATACCAGCGTTGCACTACTAAAGAAGGTAAAAAAGAGAATACAAACCAACGAACCCAGTAATAGACCCCAATACGGTTTTACATATTTTAGAATGCGAAGGTATATTTGCATCGTATTTAGATGTCCAATATTTATAGGCTACTTCTCATCGATTTCTTTGTACTCACCATCTTCGATATCTGCATCATCAAAATCTAATTTCTTTGTTTGGGGACGTCCACCTACCTCTGGCTCCGACTTCTTTTTGTGAAGCATAACTTTGATTACGCGATAGGCTAAATAAAAAAGCAACCCCCAAAAAATCAAACGAATAATACTCATTTCTAACTCCTTTATTTCAACCTGGGTATGTAAAATTTGATTCCCCCTAATGGCATCGTAATCTGCTCGATGAGGTTATCAAGATCGTGCTGATGGTTTACAAAGTCAATCTGGGTAGTATCTACTACCAAAAGCGATGTCTCCTTGTAATGGAAGAAGAAATTATTGTACGCTTCCACCAGTGAACGAATGTATGATTCTGCAATGTTCTTCTCATACACTCGCCCCCGTTTTTTGATATTGGCCATCAGTTGTGAAGTATTAGCCTGCAGATACACTACCAAATCCGGTCGAGGGACTTCACGTTCTAATAAACTGGCAAGTTTTTCATAAAGTAAAAATTCGCGCTCTTCCAGGGTCAAACTGGCAAATATTCGATCCCTAGCAAAAAGATAGTCAGTAATCACCATGGGATGAAAAAGGTCATGCTGCCACAGATCTAATTGTTGGCGATAACGATTGAGTAGAAAAAACATCTGAGTCTGAAAAGCATATCGCTGTGGACTCTGGTAAAAATCTGCAAGAAAGGGATTATCTTCATGCTTCTCCAGTACTAATTTGGCTCGTAGTCGCTTAGATAATAGTGTAGCTAAACTTGTTTTGCCTACCCCAATAACTCCCTCGATGGCAATGTAATGTAGCGATTTTGGCATTACTTCTTTGAAGCCACCTTAATTCTTATTTAGGACTATTATGTCACAGTGAAGCATTTGGATTCTGAGAGTTTGAAAATCATGCTACAAATTTGGAGAGTAACCGTACCCATCCATCATCTGGACAAATAGTCAATAATTGTTCGATATTCTGGGAGACTCCGGGTAATACAAATTGAGGAGCAATCTCCGCAAATGGTAGCAATACAAATCGTCGTCTGGCCAACTGAGGATGAGGAATAGAAAGTACTGTTGTTTCCATCCGAACCCTGTCATAGCAGAGAATGTCTATATCGATTTCCCTTGGCCCCCAATGGTAAGTTGGTTTGCGGCCAAGCTGGTTTTCAATCGTCTTTACTTGCTCAAGAAGGACAATCGGTGCCAAATTGGTAGCAATTTCTACTACCATGTTAAGAAAATTCGGCTGTTTATGCACTCCATAAGGTTCTGATTCGTAAATTGAAGACGTTCTTATCAAGCGTATTGAATTATGTGCTTGGATAGCAGCCACGGCTTGGGCCAAATAATTGTGCCGGGCACCCACATTGGAACCTAATCCTAAAAACACGTTTTCAGTAAAATCTTCATCGCACAATTTCAACCTCGACACCATCAGAAAGGCCTGGCAGGGGTACCTGAGGCTTGCGCACCCGTACTACTACCTCCTCTACCCTAAATTTTTTCAAAATGGCTGCAGCAATATCCTCGGCTATCGCCTCGAGCAGATTGTAATCACCCTCTATAACAATTTCTTCCACCACTTCGTAAACTCGACGATAGTCTACTGTATTATTAAGATTATCCGACCGGCCAGCTTTTTGCAAATCCAGTATTAGTTCCACATCCACCTCGAAGCGCTGCCCAGATTGCTTCTCTACCTCCTCCAGTCCATGATAGGCAAAAAAGACCATGTTACTAATCCGAATCATATCTTTAGCCATCTTGGTCGCAATCCCGTCTTTTTTAATTCGTTTTTTATCTGACACTTGTTATCAAATGTATCAAAATATTTCCAAATTGTCAAGATAAAAAACCACCGTTCCTCGGTGCCCGGAACTTTCCGCAGCAACTCGAAAAAATAGCGCTATTAAGTTTAAAAACTGCTGATGCAGGTTTCACAAAATTAATAGCTTAATAGCCCCTTCTTCACCCAGGAGAAGAGCTAAGGAGTCGAGTTTACAGAATTTTCTGATTCGGCGAAGGTTGTGGAAAATTGATCTATTTGCCATTAACATAGAATCCGGTATGTACTCTACTCCCTTTTCCATCTTTGCACACGTACAGGAGTGAGCCCACCGGTGTCCAATACATAAACCAGTTGGCCATTGGGACAAACCGCTACGTCGCGTGGGGCACGTAACGGTGGATTATCTCCATAAATGAATCCCAGTAAAGAATGACCAGAATTCACCACCCTGATAGCCCCAACTACAGGTTCGCAAATGTAAAGATTGTTCTCTCGGTCAATTTTTAGTGCACCGATACTGGTATCGAAAGCGGGAACATCCGCTACCTGGTAAAAATTAGCGTGGTTTCGGTAGCATTCTCCAATCCAATGATGTACGCCTGCTTGTCCATCTTCTTTTTCTACGCAGGCTCTGGAAGAAATGTACACATGGCGGCCATCGGAACTGACAGCAATTCCCTGGTTTACCTCTCCTCCACGGAAGGGGCTACCTTCGAGCTCTTGTCCCCGGGGATTGAGCACGTGCCAAACATCACTTTCTGCTTCGATAATGTAGATAAACCCCCGGCCATCGACACTTAGATCACCAGGGTAGAAATCCAAGCGCGCACTGTATTTCAATCTACCGTTGCGAGAGTCGAGCCAGAGAAGTTGTGGTGCGTTATTATAATGTGCGACCACCATAGTGTGGTTCACACCGCGTGCAACACTTAAGGGATTGCGGACTGTAATCGACTTTCCAGTGCTATTGCGTACGGTTCGCAAGGGTGAAAAAAACGCTGGGGTGCCAGAGGAATCCAGAACCACTATTTCGTCACAACTGAAACTGGTTAGCCAGATTTTTGCCGGTTTTTCCTCATCGAGGGCTATTGAATTTGCTCCTGGAATCAATGGGCCCCAGGGTCCCGAAAGTTGGCGAAAAGATGGTGAAGAAAAAGGCAAAATAGGAACGAATTGGACATCACTGGCTACGATTTTGGTAATAAGGGTATTCTTGGTATAGGCAATGCTCCTGAATGCCATCACTTGAGCGCCCGACTTCAACTCTGGCACAATCGCTTCAGTAGTAGTAAAAGCCTGTGTATGCTTATTATTAAATATCCTTTGCATTTTTATCCGTTGGGGATGTGAAAAATACCTACTTGTG
>Ga0180300_10000768_pt1 | contig 14507 bp, 16 predicted proteins | sample GuaBasSediGuay15_FD_121798 | JGI IMG/M metagenome (GOLD analysis project Ga0180300, IMG submission 121798) | Subseafloor sediment microbial communities from Guaymas Basin, Gulf of California, Mexico - Guay15, Core 4569-2, 21-24 cm | ecosystem: Environmental > Aquatic > Marine > Hydrothermal... | reverse complement strand
CGATCTTCCCCCTGACAGCCTGGCTCGCCTGTCGGGCCTCCTGGTCGGGACGGTGGATCGATGAGGAGTTGGCAAATCTTTCATTAAAGTAGGGGAGCATTGCCTCTATCACCTCGGGATCGGTCGGGGTGGTGGCATTGTAATCGAGATAGATCATCGCACCTCCAAGAGATCGGCAAGGCTCTGCCGGTTGAGAAAGGACCGAATATTTTGGCCTAATTTTAGCCAGAACCGATTGGCTAAGCAATCGCTTTCTTTACGACAGTGGTGGAGGAAGCAGTCGGATAGGGCCAGATTTCCCTCTAAGGAGGAGAGGATATCATAGATCTTGATCTCTTCGGGGTCGATCCGGAGCCGATATCCCCCTTTTACCCCTCTGGTGGCAGTGATAATCCCGCTATCTTCGAGGGTCTTGGCGATCCGCTCCAAGTATTTCTTCGAGACCCCGAGTCGATGAGCGATCGTGCGCAGGGGGATTGTCTCCTTCGAGCTTCGGGCCAGCTCGATCAGCATCCGGAGGCCATATCTGGCCCGGGTCGACATCCTCATAAAACCTACCTTTCTGGTAGCCATTTCGTAGATTAGACACCAGGAACTGGATGGGGTTTAATTTAACTTTTCAACAGTAAGGATTCTCTATTGACCTATTTACCGGTAATTTCTATAATAAGCCATGCTTGAGGATTCCTGGAGGAAATAGAATGAGACTTTTTGAACGGATTTCAAGGGAATATGATGAAATAAAAGAAGAAGAAATAAAGAGTTTGCCCAGAGACCCACAAGAGCGTGCCAAGATTTTTGAATCGCTGTGTGACTTTGTCTATGAGTTCTATAAAGCGGGAAGGGAGTATGTTAAGAGAAGTAGCACTAAAAACGCATAATGCATTGAGTAGGGCAAAGGTCGATTATTTCCTTATCGGAAAGGTTGCTTCTTCCTGCTGGGGAATGCCGGCTGCAACTGCCAATATTGATATTGTCATTGTTGCGAAAGAAAAGGAGATGGATGAACTGCTTCAAGAGTTGAAAAAGGAGGGATTTGATTTTAATTATGATAAAGTTAAATCAAAACTCCTGGATAAATTACCTGCTAAATTAAACTACAAAGAAGGGTATTCAATCGATCTAAGGGTAGCAAGTTATACGATCGATCTTGAGGCTTTAAAGAGGGCTGTTAAATTAAAGATATTCAATAAGGAGTGGAAAATAGCACCGCCGGAGGAGATCATAATTTATAAATTGGCAAGTGCCAAACCGAGTGACTGGGAGGACATCAAAGGGATTCTAAAAAATGAGGCACTCGATCTTGATTGGGTGAGGATGGAGTATCTGACTAAGACACTTGCCCGGGAATATAAGGCCGATTTCATTGAAAGATTTGAGGAATTAAAGGATTTTTATGAAAAACTAAAAAGTCACTATTCTTAGACCCAATCTTCCGAGTCCGATCTCTAACCCCTTCATATCCCCCATTACGGTCCGGGCGGTGATAAGGCCGATGAGGGAACCGATGTAGATGTCGGATGGCCAGTGTTCCCGGTCATAGATGCGGAAGAGGGAGATGAGTCCAGCGATGGTATAACAGCTTAAGCTAACCACGGGACGATCCTGGTAGACCCGGGCGAAGGTGGTGAAGACCGCAAAGGAAGTTGCCGCATGACCGGAGGGGAAGGAGAGGTGCTCATGGACCAGGGATGGTCCATCCCATTGATTGTAGGGGCCGGCTGGTGGACGGTGTCGGTGGCAGAGATATTTTAGTGTCACGGTGAGGAGAGAAGATATAACCAGGCTCTCAAAACTGGCGAGGGAGGCCCGGATGAGTTTGGAATCTTTTTTCAGATTTCCATAGAGGAAGAGGCCGGCAATGGGGAGGGGGAGGTATCTGGGCTCTCCCCAGGGTCGAACCAGATCGGCAGCAAGATCGAGAGGAGTCGCCTCAGGGACAATTGAGATGATATCTTCATCTAGATTGTAGAGGTAGAGGAAGTTGGCACCAATAATCACCGCAATCGACCAATCCTCAGATCGAAATCGGAAAGGGGCGGTGGTGATCTGGTAGGTGTGGTCGAGAAAGCCCTGGAGATAGGAGCTGCTGATGCTGATCAGAAGAAGGATCAATCTACTCTTTCCTTCTGGTGATCAGCTTCTTCAGGATATGCCCGGTCAGGACCTTGTTGAGATGTTCAAAACCGGCACAGCCATAGAGATCGGTTCCGTTTATCTCAACCGTGTAGAGCTTTTCCGTATCGGTCTCCATCTTCTCCACCTTTACCCTATACTCGGCATCGAATGGAGACATGAAGTCCCGAATCGGCATTCCCAGAATACCTTTCTCAGTATAGCTGGCGATGAGCTCATTAAGCGCACGCCTTGTTTTGGAGAGATGCTCAATCTCGGTCTCGATGTCACTCTTCGATGTGATCGACTTCTGATAGAGATGCTGGAGCCGGGAGGGATCCTCGATCGTGGTGAGCTTTTCTCCCCCTTTTCTGATCACACCCTCCAGAACGGCGATCGCCTTCTCGATCTTCTCCTGGGCCTGAAGAAGGAAGGTAAGGTAGGTCTTCACTACCTGAACTGAGGGTAGCCCTTCAAGATTGTCATAAAAGAGCTGACCAAAGGGCTTACAGAAAGGCCCCTTCTTGGTATCCTCCATATCATCGATTGCCATTTTGCCCCCGGTAAAGGAGGTTATCGATCAACCTCGTCTTGCCGATTCGAACCGCCAGTGCGATGAGGGCACTACCTTCGATTCGCTTTAGTGGTTGGAGTGATTCAGGATCGACGATCTCGATATACTCGATCTTGCCCCCCTCCCGCTCAATCATCTTCGACATCTGATCGGTAATCACTTCGGGATCCTTTTCGCCCCCCTCGATGAGTTCCCTGGCCCGGATTAGAGAACGGTAGAGTACGATTGCCCTCTTCCGCTCCTCCGGATTCAGGTATTCATTTCTTGATGACATCGCTAAGCCATCCCCCTCCCTTATCGTAGGACCGATCAATAGCTCGACATCGAAGTCGAGGTCGCGCACCATCCTCTCAATAATCTTTGCCTGCTGGTAGTCCTTGGCTCCGAAGACCGCCAGATCCGGCTCGATGAGATGGAAGAGTTTGGTTACCACCGTGGTCACTCCCCGGAAGTGGCCGGGACGGAATGGTCCGCAGAGATACTGACTCAGCTCCTCCTCAACCACAAAGGTTGAATGGTCAGGGTTGTAGAGATTATCCGGGGCAAAGACGAGATCGACCCCTTCTCTTTGCAACAGTTCCAGATCACGGGCCAGATCCCGAGGATACTCCTGATAATCCTCCTCAGGACCGAACTGGGTTGGGTTGACATAGATCGAGACAACGAGAAACTCGCACCTCTCTCGGGCGAGGCGGATCAAGGAGAGATGGCCTTCGTGGAGATAGCCCATGGTGGGAACAAAACCGATCTTTTTTTCTCCCTTCACCTTTCGGATAATCTCGCGCAGTTTATCCTTCTCCCTTATAACAATCATGAGAAGGTATGATGAACCTCGGGAAACTTTCCGGTCTTGACATCCTCAATATACCTCCGGCAGGCATCCTCAATGATCTTTCCCACCTCAGCATACCTTTTGACAAATCGGGGCTGGAATTCGGGATAGAGGCCGATGATGTCATGGAGGACAAGGATCTGACCATCGCAGAAACGGCCCGCCCCGATCCCGATGGTGGGGATGGCAAGGGTTTCAGTAATCTCTCTTCCCAAGGACTCTGGAATCTTCTCGAGGACAATGGCAAAACAGCCCGCCTCCTGGAGGAGATGGGCATCTTCGATAAGCCTTTTTCTCGTCTCCTCATCCCTTCCCTGGACCCGATAGCCGAGTAAATTTACCGCCTGGGGGAGGAGGCCAATATGTCCCATGACCGGTATTCCGATCTCAACCAGATGTCGCACGGTATCGAGTATTACCTTTCCACCCTCCAACTTCACCCCATTGGCACCACCTTCTTTGATAAATCGGGAGGCATTTCTTACCGCCTCTTCAGTGGATAACTGAAAACTGAGAAAAGGCATATCGGCAATCACGAGAGAGCGCTTAACCGCCTTTGAGACCATTCTGGTATGATAGAGCATCTCATCAACTGTGATGGGTATTGTCGTCTTATGGCCGGCGACTACCATGGCAGCGGAATCACCGACCAGGATGATATCGATTCCAACTCGATCGAGGATCGTTGCGGTGGGATGGTCATAGGCGGTTAAAGCCGATATCTTTTCTTTCCCCTTCATATTGATGATGTCCTGGATGGTACGCTTACTCATTCCTGCAGGGATAGTATCCTCCGGTAACCTTTGAATCTGATCACCTCATCAAGGATTGTTTCCCGAAGTGACTCCTTCTCATTCGGATTCTGGCTGAGATGGACGATGAGGAGGGGGGTTTCGATATAGTGGAAGAAGAATCGATTATAGGCCTCGCTGAGGGAGAGGATATACTGATAATCAATCTCCTTCTCGAATTCCCGGCCATGGTTTCGAACTCTACTGAAGATATATTCGGGAGGAAGCTGGAGATAGATGACCAGGGTAGGGGTGGGGATATCCTTTTTAATAAACTCATAAATCCTTTCATAGAGAGCAATCTCACTCTCATTAAGATTATGATAGGCGAAGATCCGATCCTTGTTGAAGAGATAATCGGAGACGACATTCTGATTGAAGAGCTCCATCTGGGCGATCGATCTCTGCTGGCTGTGGCGGGTGAGGAGAAAGAAGAGCTGGGTGGGGAGGGCAAATTTTTCTCTATCCTCATAGAAACTGGGAAGGAAGGGGTTGTTATCGATATCCTCAAGGACAAGTTTGGCCCTGAGCTTACCACCCATGAACTTGGCCAGATCGGTCTTGCCAGAACCGAACAGCCCTTCAATTGCAATATATCTCAGGTGACGCTCCATACCTCACCTTTTGAGATCGGAGGGAGAGGTAGAGGAATCAGCTCTCTTAAAGGTAGGTGGGCGAAGGGACGATGAGGGAGGTGCGAATGAGGGATGATGAGGTCCTCATCCTGATAACTCCTCCCCTTGATCATCAGGATATCGATATCGATCTTTCTTGGACCATAGCGGATCGTCTTCCTTCTTCCCATTCTGGCTTCGATATTTTTTATAATCCGGAGTAGTTCTAGAGGTGAGAGGCTGGTATCGATGGCGACGACCTGATTGAGAAAGAGAGGCTGAGGACGAAAACCCCAGGGTAATGACTCGTAAATTTGACTGCGCTGGATCTCTTCCAGTCCCACTCTTTTCAGATACTCACGAGCAGTGGCAAGATTTCCCATCCGGTCACCAATATTGCTGCCGAGAAGAAGGTAATATCTCATCGCTTAGGGTGCAGGATGGCAAGGGGGAGGATGATCTCAAAAGGTGAGATCCCCCCATGCTGGAAGGTGAATTTATACTCTTCCTCATACTGAGCCGGCTTGGTCGGATAGATGAAGTAATAATCCTCCTTGGCAATGATATAGCGGTAAGAGGGGTCAATCTGTGGCAGACCGATAGTTCTGGGATCATCGAGGACAAGAGCTCCTTTGGTGTCGGTCCTGATGGCAGGCCCGAACTTGTAGCGAAGGTTGGCCGAGATGATCCTCCCCCCGTAGACGAGGAGGGGTCTCCGGACACGAATGAAACCATGATCAGAGGTGATCACGATCCTCTTCTTGGGATCGATTCGCTTCATCGCCTCAAAGATCGGTGAGGTGACAAACCAGCTGGAGAGAATCTTTAATAGAAGGCGCTCATCCCGGAGCAGACTCTTTACTTCACTCTTGCTCGGAATCGAATGGAGGATGAGATCGAAGAAGTTGACGACATAGATGAAGAGGTCGTAGCTATCCTTCAGGAGTTGTTGATAGCTTCGCTCAATCTCCTGGGATGAGGTTGCCTTGAGGATGTAATACCTGAGACCATGAATCCCGAGCCGCTTGAGCTGAAGGCCGAAGAGCTCCCTTTCAAAGCGGTTCTGACCCCATTCCTCTAAAACCCAGTATCTGGGATGTTTCTCATAGATCTCTAAGGGGAGGAGTCCACTGAAGATGGCATTCCGGGAGTAAGGGGTAGCCGAAGGGATGATGGAGAAATAGTGATGCTCTTCGATTTCAAAATGATCTCTCAAAACCGGTGTGATCTTTAGCCATTGATCGAGTCTCATCGAATCGAGAATGAAGAGATAAACCGGACCCTCCCGGAGGAGAGGACTGATCCAGGTTGAAAAAAGCCGGTGGGAGAGGATCGGTCCGGAACCGGAGAGGAAGGATTGATAGTTCTCGATGTAATAATGATTGAAACCGATATTGGCTTCCCGCTTCTGCTCCTCATGGATCTCCTTCAGTGATGGGTCGTCGATCTGTTCCAGCCTTTCATCCCAGCTAATCAGCCTAAGATACTTCTCAATCCAGTCTTGATAGTTCTTCGGGTAGGCGAGGCTCCTCATATCGGTGGTATAGCTCTCACCGATCCTTCGGGCGATGATCTCCTTCCTTTTTATCGTCCGATTTATTGCCGAGATGAGATCGGCGAACTTGAACGGCTTGACAATATAACCATCCGCCCACTCCCCATATGCCTTTTCCATAAGTTCTCTTTCTTCCGATTTGGTCACCATGACCACGATCTGATCGGGATGGTGGGACTTTATATTTCGGAGTACCTCAAGACCATCGACCCCAGGCATGATCTCATCCAAGAAGACGATATCAAAATTGGAAAGCTTCAGCTTGGTCAGACCATCCTCACCACTGGTTGCGGTCTCAACCTCATAGCCCTCCTTCTGAAGCATGAGGATGAAGGACTGGAGTAGATTTATCTCATCGTCGATCCAGAGAATCCTCATTGTTTCTCCTTAGGTATCGTGATGGTAAATCGGGTCATGGTTGGAGTATTCTCAACCAGCTGCAATCTTCCCCGATGGTAGTCCTCCACAATCCGTTTGGTCAGAACCAATCCAAGCCCCCAGCCATACTTCTTGGTGGAGAAGCCGGGTTCGAATATGCGCCGTTTTGTCTTCACTCCACCGCCGGTATCGGTTACCGAGATCTTTACATTGGAGCTATCCTCTTCCACCGTGATAATAATCTGTCCCGATCTGGATCCAATCGCATCAAGACTATTCTTGATCAGATTCTCAACCGCCCAGCGCATCAGGATGGGATCGGTCCGAATTTTGGCCTGGCTTTTATACTCTTCAATGAATTCGATTCCCTGGTGGGCCCTTCTCTTCATATAATCGACCACCTGATGGACGATACGACTGGGATCACCCGTGATGAGATCTGGCTCCCGCCCGATCCGGGAGAACTTCTCCAGGACCTCCTTCATCCGTAAGACATCCTCTTCCATTACCCTCAGATATCGGTCTTCGATCTTTCCTTTCAGGACTTCAAGCCATCCCATGATCGAAGAGATCGGGGTGGCGAGTTGATGAGCGGTCTCCTTTGCCATCGATATCCAGATCCTCTCCTCCATACTCTTCCGATGCTGGAGAAAGCCCCAGAAACCGATGAGAAGGAAGAGAGAGAGGGCACCGGTGAGGAGAAAGGGGATCGATTTCAGGATCCGGGCATAAGGGGGGATACCATAGTGGATGTAGCCGACAATAAGGGAGTCGCCATCGGTGACAATCTTTATTGCGACCGGCTCATTCTCACGATCGAGATTGGTGGTGATCTTCCTTATCCGGCTGGTATCGGTAACCGGACCGATATTACGCCACGAGATTGGATTCCCCGCGGTATCGGTGAGGACAACCGGGAATTTTATCTTCAGGATCACCTCCCGGAAGATGAAGTCGCTCATCTCCTCGGGAGCGAGGGTGGGATTTCTGATATACTGGGCGTAGAGGCGGGATGTCTTCTCCGTCTCCTCGGCAAGATTCTGAACGAAACGATTGGAATAGATGAAGGTGACCAGACCGATGATAAAGATCCCGGCGAGGAGATAGATCGGAAGGGCCTTGGTGCCAAACTTAGGAAGATACCGCATTGCCACCCTTCGATTTTGAGATGTAAAGGAGATGGTCGACCCGATCGATCAGCGGGAAGACATCCTGACTATCAATGGGATAACTGGCCAGACCCATCGATACGGTGAGATGGACATTCTTCTCAAAGGTATGCTGATTAACGATGTTCCGGAGACGCTCGGCGAGAATGAGGGCCTGCTCTTTTGTCGTCTCCGGGAGGACGATGACAAACTCATCACCTCCATATCGGGTGACGATATCACTGGCCCGGACACTGGAGGCAAGGAGCTTGGCTAAGGCCGATAGGATCTGATCCCCGAAGAGATGGCCATACTGATCATTAAATTTTTTGAAGTTGTCGATGTCGAGCATAATAAGGGAGAATGAGTGCTGGAATCGACGGGAACGCTCAATCTCGTATTTGATCACATCGAGCAGATGGCGATAGTTGAAGACCCCGGTCAACTCATCGGTGATTGAAAGGCGTCCGATCTCCTCATAGAGGATGGCATTCTCAATTGCCACCGAGATATGTCCAGCCAAAATCGAAAGGAGGGTGAGATCCTCCTCATCCAGGGAATTGGCCCCTTCCTTCTCAACATTGAGGACCCCGATCAGCCGATCATGGGAGCGGAGTGGGATGGCGATCTCCGATCGGGGGCGATCCCGATCGCCGATGAAAAATGGGATATTGAGGGTATTCTGGATAAGTTTCGGTTTCCCTTCCTGGGCGACCATACCGCAGACACCATCCCTACCAATCTTGAGCCTGATCTGGGAAGGATCGACCAGATAGTCACCCACTGCAACCTTCACATAGAGTTCGTCCTTTTCATCATCTTTAAGTAGGATCGAGATATTGTTATAACCAAAATTTTCCTTGGTGAGATTGAGGATACGGTTGAGCACCTTCTCGAATTCACCTACCGAGGATATCGGTGCGGTGATATTGTATAAGGAACGGAGCTTATCGACCAACCTTCTCAGTTTCTTAAATGCCTCGGCATTCTCAAAACTTAGACCCAAGAGGGTGGCGAAGGTCTCGAAGACCTGGAGGCGGGATATATCGGGAACCTGACCATCGAGAGGAGAGTCGGCTGAGATGAGGCCCAGGAATTTGCCATCCCCGGTCCGGATCGGGATAAGGAGGATGTCATTGGGATGCCAGAGGCCAGAAGGTAGCTCCTCGGGATAGCCGGCCGGTTTCTCTCTGCGGACCAGGAAATCCTTAACCTCGGCAATCTCGCAACAGTTATGCTTCAGATAATAGCTGTTGCTGATCCGGTACTCCTCTTTTAGCAGGTTGTTGATCCGGAAGAAAGGGGGCGATATCTTTCTGATCCTCTCCCACTCCTCAGGTTCGAAACCGATTGATCCAACCCGGTCCAGACAGTTGGTCTCGGGATTATAGAATGAGAGGATAATCCTCTGGAAACCGATGATCCGGCTCGCCTCCTTCAGGATCTGATCGATGATCTCCTCGAATTTTGGTATCACCAGCAGGGCCTGAGCTGACTTCTGGAGAGCGATGATGTCCTGGATCGAACGATTGAGATTCTTCATTGCGAACATCTTATCGAGGATGATCATCGCCTGATTACTGATGAAACCGAGGATGGTCCTCTCTTTGGGTTCGATCTCCTTCCCCCGCTTGTAATAAAATAGGATACCAAGGGTGCGCTTACCAGTGGTAAGTGGGACGAGAAGGCCGCTGTGGGCATGATGGATCGGAAGGTTTTTCTTAAATGGCTCCGGTATCGTTGTGATCTCTACCGTCTTTTGACCAACAATCACCTGACTCATGATCTCATCCGGAAGATCGACGATCGGTATTCTGATCTCCTTGCGACGAAGGAGATAGAAGATAAGATCCTTTCCCCGAACCTCTGCCGGAATGATCCTCCCCTGGGTGAGGATCCTCCTGGCCACCGTTACCAGATTGCGATAGAAAGACTCGGGGTCTTCGGTGGTTCCCAATTTGATATTTAACTCATTTATGAGCGATGCCTCCAGGATTTTCTCCTCGGTCTTGATCTTCTCAACGAGGAGGGGGGTATAGGATTGGACGAACCCTTGGAACCGATCAAGATCGGGATTTTTAACCGGGAAGACAACCAGATAGCCGAGACGCTCACCCCGAAAGGCAACTTTGGCCATGGTCCGAAAGCCATTCTTCTTGAGATACCTCTCCTCCTCGTGGGAGAGACCATCCAGTTGGGGCTGAAAATCGGGTTTAGGACATCCTTGGTTCGTCTCCAAGGTAATCCCATTTTCACCAATCCGATAGAGGAGATAGGATCGAGTGGCGAGGATCCGGCTTGCCTCCTCAATAAAATTTCGGATCGATATCTCCTTGGGATAGACAAATTCCTTCTTCGGTGGCCGATGGAGGAGATAGATGATGATGAGGGCAGCAACAACGGCAGTCACGAGTGTGAGAATCATCTCCTTTGGGAGCGGAAGAACTTATGGAAGGAGGGGGGGCCGTAGTAATCATCGGCATAGTAGCAGTAGAGGAGGGATTCATAATCACCACCGGGGATTGTCTTCACATTCTCCATCGTGGTTGTGGTTGAACCTTCCAGTATGTAAAAGACGCTCAATTCTGGAGTGGGAAGCCTCTCTTTCACATAGATGATCCTCTCATATCCCTTCTGATAGCACTTTCGATAAAATGAGATAATCTTCCTCCGCTTTGCTGGATCAAGGTTGGGTCGGACCCTCTTTTTGGCTTTCCGCTTTAGGAGAGGAAAGATTGCGGTTAAACCATCCCGGATGAGGATGTTGAATTCGGGAAAACGGTGATCGGGAAACCTCCCCACTCGATAGGGGAAACGGTTGAGATCGGGTAATGAGGCAAGCCGGGGATTGAGATTGATCAGGATCGACCCATCGATCCTTAGTTCTTTTACGATCGCCCGGATCTCATCGATCCTTTGATAGTGGCGGGAATGGAAGTGGGAGAAGGCGGTGGTGAAATATCCGAAGCGGTTTGGTGTAATCAGAAGGTCATCTTTCCTTAGATAGGGGATGATAGTGGTGAGTTCGGCCTCATCCTCGGATGCGATGATGAGGAGGTGGTTTATTGCCCTTAAGCCCCGGTAGCTTACCGGTGGAGAGAGTGTGGGGAAGATTCGGTTAAGCAGTCCAGCCAATTTAAGCCTTCTTCTTGCGCGCGAAACGGTAGACCGGATCCTTCTTCTTCAGGATCACCTCCCCATCGATGATGCACTCACGAGCACCCCGATGGCGGGGCAGATGGAACATGATATCGAGCATAACGCTCTCCATGACCGCCCTCAGCCCCCGTGCCCCGGTTTTCCTCTTCTGGGCAAGTTCAGCAATCAGCCTCAAGGCTCCATCGGTAAAGGTGAGCTTTATCCCCTCCATCTCAAAATAGCGCCCATACTGCTTGGTCAGGGCATTCTTGGGTTTGACGAGGATATCGATGAGGGCATCGAGGGAGAGGGAGTGGAGGGTGGCGATGACCGGCAGCCTCCCGACCAGCTCCGGGATGAGGCCGTATTTGATGAGATCCTCGGGTTCAACCTGACTCAGGATCTCATCGGAGCCGAGATCGGTATGCTCCAGATCAGCCATAAAACCGACCCCACTCTTTTTGAGCCGATGGCGGATGATGTTTTCCAGACCGTGGAAGGTTCCGCCGCAGATGAAGAGGATATTCTTGGTATTGATCTGGATGTAGTGCTGCTCGGGATGTTTTCTCCCCCCTTGAGGTGGGACATTGGCGATGGTCCCTTCCAGGATCTCGAGCAGGGCCTGCTGGACCCCCTCTCCTGAGACATCCCTGGTGATGGAAGGGGAATCAGACTTACGGGTAAGCTTGTCGATCTCATCGAGATAGACGATCCCCATACTGGCGGCCTCAAGATCATAGTTGGCGGCCTGGATCAGCCTGAGGAGGATGTTCTCGACATCCTCACCGACATAACCCGCTTCGGTAAGGGGGGTGGCATCAGATATCGAGAAGGGGACCTTGAGCAGACGGGCCAGGGTCTGGGCGAGCAGGGTCTTACCGGTGCCGGTGGGACCGATGAGGAGGACATTGCTCTTATCAATTTCAACCTCAGAGGAAGGGTTGAGGATCCGTTTATAATGATTGTAGACAGCAACCGATATTACCTTCTTGGCATGATCCTGACCGATGACATACTGATCCAGGAAGTTCTTGATCTCCTCTGGCTTGGGAAGGACAAAGTTCTGGAATTTATAACTGGTCCTTTCCTCCTCCTTGATCAGCTCGTAACAGAGCCTGACACAGGACTCACAGATATAGGCATGGTCGCCGGAGATCATCTTGGTTCCCGGGGCGCGGACCCGATTGCAGAAGGAACAGCGAGGTTTTTTCTTCATTTCTTCTTCACCCCCCGCTTCTCAATCACCTCATCGATGATCCCATACTCCTTTGCCTCGTAAGGGGACATGAAGTAATTCCGATCGGTATCCTTACTGATCTTCTCCTCGGACTGACCGGTGTGGCGGGAGAGGATCTCGTTGAGCATCTTCCTGATCCTCAGGATCTCCTTGGCATGGATCTCGATGTCACTGGCCTGACCCTGAAACCCACCTTCTGGTTGGTGGATCATGATCCGGGAGTGGGGGAGGGCAAACCGTTTCCCTTTAGTTCCAGCCGCGAGCAGGATCGCTCCCATCGATGCCGCCATACCGATGCAGGTGGTGGAGACATCACACTTGATATACTGGATCGTATCGTAGATAGCCAGACCGGAGGAGACGATTCCACCCGGACAGTTGATATAGAGCTGGATGTCCTTATTGGCATCCTCAGCCTCCAGGAAGAGGAGCTGGGCGATGGTAAGGTTGGCAACGGTGTCATCGATCGGAGTTCCGATAAAGACGATCCTCTCTTTTAGGAGGCGGGAGTAGATATCATAGGCCCGCTCGCCCCTTCCCGTCTGTTCAATGACGAATGGAACGGTTATCATCTTTACTCCAGGGTGATATGATTCTCTCCTTCTTGGTAATCTGGGCATGGTCGAGGAGGAAGCCCAGGATCTTATCTTTAAGAATCATGGTCCTGATTGAAGCCCGGATATTCTCGTTTTCCTTCAACTCCTTGATCCTGACATCGGAATAGTTCATCCCCTTCCCATACTCGGTTATCTTCTGGTCAACCTCATCATCTGAGACGGTGATTCCCTCCTCTTTGGCAATCCGATCAACAATCAACAGGAGCCGGACCCGATCCTCGGCCGTCTTCATAAACCGTTCCCGATTGGATGGGGTATCATTCTCACCCCGCTCACTCAGGATGAGCCGGTATTCCTCCTCGACATAACCGGGTGGGAGAGGGAAGTCATATCGTTCGATGAGGAAGCGGGCAATCTTCTCCCTGAGCTGGTCATCCTTCAATCGATTCAGCTCCTCCTCGATCTCACCCTTCAGTTCCTCCTCCATCTCCTCTCGTGAGGTGAAACCGAGCTGTCGGATCAGCTCTTCATCGGTCGGGACAATCTTCTCCTTGACTTCCTTCACTCTGATGAACCAGCGCTCCCTGGCATCTGATCGAGCCACCTCAAACTCCTTACTCATCCCTTTGGCCATTCCCACCATCGCCTCATTCATCTCATCGGGTAGTGAGCGGTCTCCCAGCTCGACCCACCGGTTCTCGATCCTCTCCTTGCCGGTCTTGAGATCGATAAGGAGGAGATCACCGACCCGGGCGGGTCGATCGACGACCACGATTCTGGTCTTTGCCTCTCTCAACTCATCGATCTTGCGCTGGAGGATCTCCTTCTCGCCGGTCCCCTCCTCCCAGACGAGCTCGATCCCCTTATAGTCCTTGAGCTCAAATTGGGGGATCGTCTCTAATCTCAGGGTGAATCGGGTCGGCTCCTTATCATCAAATTTGATCTCATCGATCCGGGCCAGCTGCCAGTTCTTCTCCTTGATGATCTCCACCAGCGCCTCGGAGACGATCTTCTTCATCCCCTCGGCAGTGATTGCACTCTTGAACCGAGCTTTGATAAGCTCGATCGGCACCTTACCCTTCCTAAAACCATCGATCTGGGTCTGTTGTTTCAGCTCCTCGGCGATCCGGTTGGTCTCGGTATCGATCCGCTCGGTGGAGGTGATCACCTCGACTTCCTTGGTTACCGGTTCATCCTTTATGATCCGAAACTGGAAGGACATAATCCCATGCGAGGAGGGGGACTCGAACCCCCACTCGACGGGGCGAACTGGATCCTAAATCCAGCGCGTCTGCCAGTTCCGCCATCCTCGCAATACTCTAATAAATATTAACTTTATTATCCGGGGTGTCAACAAGGGGTAATGCCCGATCAAGCTTGATATTAATCTATTTTTGGGAAGGTTGGATAGTTGGATTTTTACCATTTTGGTTTTGCTGCAGAGGAAAGGCGCTCCCTTGAAAGAGAGAGATTTTATCTCACCACCACCAGTTTTTCGGTCTTTCTCCCTGATGGGGTCTTGATCTTGAGGAAGTAGATGCCAGGGGGGAGGGTGAACTGGAGATGGG
>Ga0180300_10000767_pt1 | contig 14509 bp, 11 predicted proteins | sample GuaBasSediGuay15_FD_121798 | JGI IMG/M metagenome (GOLD analysis project Ga0180300, IMG submission 121798) | Subseafloor sediment microbial communities from Guaymas Basin, Gulf of California, Mexico - Guay15, Core 4569-2, 21-24 cm | ecosystem: Environmental > Aquatic > Marine > Hydrothermal... | reverse complement strand
GTCGGGGGCCAGGGCAACCCCGGGGTCGATCATCAGTCTCACATCTTCAGTCTCAAGGTAGGTGGCCATGCTTCTGGTGCCGAGAGAGTCAGCGGCAAGAAATTCGATCTTCATAGCGGATGATCTTCTCTACGCGCCGCTGATGGCGTCCACCCTCAAATCTGGTTTCGATCCATTCCCGCCACAGCTTCTGAAAAGAGTTGAGCTCTTGATCCCGTGCTGCCAGAACGAGAATATTGGCATCGTTGTGGGCCCGGGCCATCCGGGCATCCTCAGGGCTCCGGCAGAGGGCCGGCCTTGCCCCTTTTGCCTTGGCCGAGGCGATGGTCATCCCGATCCCGGTATAGCAGATGAGGATCCCGAACCTTACCTCACCTCTACCGACTGCCTCGCCTAAGGGGATGGCGAAATCGGGATAGTCGCAGCTCTCGGCTGAAGCCGGACCGAAATCGACAACATCAAACCCCTGCTCACAAAGCCAGGATTTGATCTTCTCTTTCAGTTCGAAACCCCGATGGTCACTGCCAATTGCGATTTTCAAATCCTGGTCAGCCAATTGTGCTTGTCCGGGATTCGTCCCTCAACGATGTCGAAGAACATCTTTTGTAATTTGGCTGTTATCGGTCCCCGCTTCCCTTCACCGATCTTGATCTTATCAATCGAACGGATGGGGGTGATCTCGGCGGCAGAACCGGTGAAGAAGACCTCATCAGCCAGATAGAGGAATTCGCGGGTCATCATCGATTCGATCACCTCGATTCCGAGCTCCTTGGCCATGACGATTACGGTATCTCTGGTGATCCCGGGGAGAATGGAAGCGGCCAGGGGCGGAGTATAGATCTTGCCATCTTTGATCGCAAAGATGTTCTCACCGCTGCCTTCGGAGACAAAGCCGAAGGCATCGAGGGCAATCCCTTCCACGAACCCATAGAGGATCGCCTCCATCTTGATGAGCTGAGAATTGCCGTAGTTGGCACAGCACTTGGCCATGGCTGGGAAGGTATTAGGGGACATCCGGTTCCAGGAGGAGACCATGACATCGATACCCTTCTCCAGGGCCTCATCACCAAGATACTTACCCCAGAGGAGGGTGGCGATGGCAACATTAACCGGGCAGGGGAAGGGGTCGACACCGAGGGTCTCATAGCCTCGATAAACGATCGGCCGGACATAGGCCTCCTCCAAACCATTCTTCTTCACCAACTCAATCACCGCGTCTCGGATTGTCTCGAATGAGTAAGGTATCTCCATCCGATAGATCTTGGCCGAGTTGAAGAGACGCTTGATATGGTCATCGAGCCGGAAGAAGACCGACCCCTTTTCGGTTTTATAGGAGCGAAAACCCTCAAAGACGCCAGAGCCGTAGTGGATGACATGGGTGCAGATGTGGATCTTGGCATCCTTCCATTCCACAAACTTACCATCCATCCAGACATATTTTGTTTCCTTCATCACCACTCCTTTTTAAATGACCGCCAACTCCTTGCCTACCTTCTCAAAGGCATCGAGGGCCTGGTTCAACTCGTCCTTCTCATGAACGGCAGTAACAATTAGCTGAACTCGATCATCGATGATGTTGACCAGGATCCCTTCCTGAGTTAAGCGCTCACCAAACCGTTCTGCCTTCCTCTCCTCCCCAATTGAGATGGAGATAATCGGGGTTTCCGATCCACCCAGATCGAAGCCGAGCTGGATCAGCCCCTCTCGAAAATAACGACCCTTCTCCCATAGCGACCGGATTGGGGTGCTATCCCGAGTTAAGATTTCGATCCCGGCCTTAACTGCAACAACTACTGCTGCGGGCAGTGGATCACTGGAAAGGGGAAGATCCTTTCCACCAATATAAGCCACAGGTGCTCCGAGCGCATAGCTGAGGCTACCCAGCTGGAAGTCGATATCGCCATGGAGATTGAAGTGGTCGATAACGCCTCGACCATCCCGACCGAGCACCCCGATGGCATGAGAGTTGTCGATGAGGAGATGGGGCCCTCCGCCCCGGGTTAGGGCCACCAACTCGGGGAGCTGGACCACATCACCAAAGCGGATGAAGACCCCCTCACTTAAGATTAGGCGGGGATGGGAGACCTCGATCCCCTCCTTAAGACTCTGGATGTTGTTATGTTGATAGGAGTAGGTGGTCAGCCGACCCAGCCTCAGGATTGCATCGATCTCGGACCGGTTGCCCTGATCGGAAATGATCCCATCCCCCTCATCAAGAATCGACTGGATCAGACTTAAGTAGGCGCAACCAAGCGAAGCATAAAGCACAACATGGTCAACACGAAAGAATTCCGAAAGGTTAACCACCGCCTCCTCGATCAGCTTCGGCTCGGAAGCGAGTCCGAACTGATCCAGTGCTTCCTTTACCCTGGTGATTATTACGGGATTATGGCGGAAGCCGAGATAATCGTAGGAGGAGAGATCAATCATCTATCTCACCCGACCGCAACACTTCTTATACTTTTTCCCCGAGCCACACGGACAGGGGTCATTTCTCCCGATCTTCTTCTTCACCACCACCTTTTTCCCTCGTGACCCCTCCTTCCTTCCAGCCTCAGGTTTATAGGCCCTGATCCGCTGCTGGGGTCGGGGCCTTTCCTCCCTGAGCTGGGTCCGGAAGAAGAGGGCTGAGACATCCCGGGCATATTCATTCATCAGCTCATCGAACATCCGGAAGGACTCCTGTTTATACTCGATCAGAGGATCGCGCTGACCGTAGGCGCGGAGGAAGATCCCCTCCCTCAAGGCATCAAGGGCATAGAGGTGGTCGCGCCACTTCGAATCGAGCAACGAAAGCATAACATAACGGAGGAGCCGGGAGAATCCTTCGGGACCGAGGGTCTCCTCCCGCTCCTTCAATCGGTCCCGAGCGATCTGATTGAGCTGCTCCCTCAGTCGATCGATGGTATACCCCTTCCTCTCTCCAGAGGCGATGGCAACCTCGGTTAAGAAAATGAGAGAGAATTCACCCAAAAGGCCATCCCAGTCCCAGTTCTCCGGATAGGTCTTGGGATCGGTATACTTCTCGATCAGAAGATCGATGACATCGGCAAAGATGTTGACCATCTTCTGCTTCAGGTCCTCACCTTTAAGGATCTCATCCCTTAAAGTATAGACAACCTCCCGCTGTTTATTCATGACATTGTCGAACTCCAAGAGTCTTTTTCTGATCTCGAAGTGGTAGGCCTCAACCCGCTTCTGGGCATTGGCGATCGCCTTGGTAACTAAGGGATGGGTGATCGGCTCCCCTTTATAACCACCAAACCTCTCCATGATACCGGTGACACGATCAGAACCGAAGAGTCTCATCAGATCATCCTCCAGCGAGAGGAAGAAGCGGGATGAACCGGGATCACCCTGCCTTCCGGATCGGCCCCGGAGCTGATTATCAATCCGCCGGGCCTCATGCCGTTCGGTTCCGATGATATAAAGCCCGCAGGGGACCTCCTTGAGACACTCATCAACATTGACCCTGGTCGGACATTGATCGCAGTTTCGATCCAGACACTTGATACAGCACTTGGGACATTTGATGACATCGGGATGTAGCTTGATATCGGTTCCCCTACCAGCCATATTGGTGGCGATCGTAACCGAACCGGGTTGACCGGCCAAGGCAACAATCTGGGCCTCCTTCTGATGGTGCTTGGCATTGAGGACCGAATGGGGGATCCCCCTCCGCTTCAGAAGCCGGGAGAGGAGCTCAGAGACCTCAACCGAGGTCGTCCCCACCAGAATCGGCCGCTTCTTCTTATGCCACTTCTCAATCTCATTGATGATCGCCTCATATTTCTCCTTCTTGGTCTTATAGACGACATCCTCATAATCGATCCTCCGGACCGGCTCCTTGGTCGGGATACAGGAGACATCGAGCTTGTAGATCTCCCAGAACTCGTTTGCCTCGGTTGCAGCGGTTCCGGTCATCCCGGCCAGCTTCTCATACATCCGGAAATAGTTCTGGATCGTGATTGTGGCAAAGGTCTGGGTCTCCTCTTGGACCTTCACCCCTTCCTTGGCCTCAAGGGCCTGATGGAGACCATCGGAGTATCTCCGTCCGGGCATGAGTCGACCGGTAAACTGATCGACGATGATCACCCGACCATCCTGGACGACATAATCGACATCGCGTTCAAAGAGGGTGTAGGCCTTGAGCAGGGCCCTCAGGTTCGATAGCTCCTCGCTCTTCTTGGCATATCGCTCAAAGGCCTTCTCGCGCTCAAAGAGCTTCTCCTTTGGGGTAAGCTTCTTATCCTGTGCGATCCGTCCCAGTTCGGTGGAGAGGTCGGGGAGGACGAACATCTCCGGATTGTTCGGGGCTAAGTAGTTTCTCCCCTTCTCGGTCAGATCGCAGACATTACTCTTCTCATCGACGACGAAATAGAGCTCCTCATCGATGTCGTGGATCTTCTTCTCCCGCATCAGATTGAGTTCTACCTGTTCGATCAACCGTTTCACCTTGGCATCCTGTTCTAATCTCATGAGCCGCTTATGTTTGGGGAAACCACGTCTTGCCTGGAGGAGCTTTATCCCGGCCTCATACTCTTTCCCCTCCTCAAGGAGTCGTTTCGCCTCCTCGACCATCCGATTGATCAGGATGGTCTGGGCCGATACCACCCTTGAGACGAGACGATTGAGCGGACCGAACTGATCGGTGGTATGTTCAACCGGTCCGGAGATGATGAGCGGGGTCCTGGCCTCATCGATCAGGATCGAGTCGACTTCGTCGATGATCGCATAGTGGTGGCCCCGCTGGACCTTATCCTCCCATCGGATCACCATATTGTCCCTTAAGTAGTCGAATCCGAACTCGTTGTTGGTCCCGTAGGTAATATCGCAGTTATACTGGGGCTTCCGCTCTTCCGGACTCATCCCCTGCTGGATTACCCCAACGGTTATCCCCATCGACTCATAGACCGGTCCCATCCACTGCCGATCCCTTCGGGCCAGGTAGTCATTGACGGTAACGAGGTGGCAGACCCCTCTCGGTTCAGTATGGGTATTTCCTTCGTTGTCGGTGATCTTGATCAGAAAATCCTCCTCACCTTTTATCCCCCGGGCCCGACCGATGATCGCATTGAAGTAGAGGGGCATCGTGGCGACCAGGGTCTTGCCTTCACCGGTCTTCATCTCAGCGATCTTACCCTGATGGAGGACGATGGCACCGATGAGCTGGACATCGAAGGGGATCATGTTCCACTCGAATTCGACCTCGGTCACCAGCCACTTCTTGCCGACCAGCCTCCGACAGGCCTCCTTCACTCCGGCGAAGGCGTCGATCATCACCGACTCCTCATCCTCGCCATCGACGAGCCGCTGGATCAACTCCTCGGTTAGCTTTACCAAATTCTTATCCTTCAGTTTCCCATAGACCTCGTTGATCCGATCGACCAGAGGCCAGAGTTTCTTCAACTCCCGCTCATATTTGGAGCCGAAGATCTTGGTGAGAAGCTTCTCAAACATCAGAAGTATTTTAGCCAATAAAACCCCGGTGTCAATTGACGATCTTATTTACTGTTGACGACTATTAGCGCCTCGCTATAATTGCCTATGCGGCTTAAGGATGTGAGTCGGGTCGCCCTCCGAAATCCGAGCTTTTTATTAACCCGCGGCACCGATCCCTTCATTATCCGCCTGGTGGTGCGAAGGTTGAAGGAAGTCCTTGGGGTGCCCCCGACCTGGATATCACTCCGATCAACTCCGATTGAAGAGGTGCTGGAGGCGGTCCATACCGGCAACCTCTTCAGCGGCCGCAACCTCTATATTGTTGAAGGTCTGGAATCTGTCCGGAAGAAAAGATTGGAAGAACTGTTGCCCAGTTTTAGGGATATCCCGGCTGAGAATCATACCATTTTTCTGATCGAGAATCATAACAGAATTCCCCCAGCAATGTTTAAGATTGGTCCCCTCATCCGGATCGAAATTGATCTTGAAGAGGATATTGTGCCACTCATCAAGGGATATTTTGAATCTGCCGCCATCAGAATTGACCGTAGGGCGATCGATTTCCTGATCGAGACCTACCACGATGATCTCCAGAGTCTGGAACGGGAGGTAGAGAAGATCCGTTACTATTTCTGGGGGAAAGGGGTGGTTGATCTGGATCTGCTTCGCGAGATTCTTGCCGATAACCCTCGGGTGAGTGCAACCGATTATGCCCATCATCTGCTTAAGGGCGAGAAGAGGGAGGCACTGGTGCAACTCCAACGTTTAAAGGATTGGGAAGCAAATTTTCAACTGGTGGTGGGGACCATTGCCGGCTACCTACTCCGTTCCTTAGCCAAGGATTATGCCCCGGCTAAGTCTCTCAAAAGTCTCAGCCGGCTGGCAAGACTCGATCTTGTCACCAAGTCACGCACTCAACTACCATGGCATCACTTGGAGCTTTTCACCATTGTAAATTAAGGGGGTTTGATGGCCGATGATTTAAAGAAACTTGAGAGCCTGGAAAGGAAGCGGAAGGATCTCCTCAAGAAACTGGAGATGATCGAAGAGAAGAAGTCAACCGTGGCCGAAGAGGTTTATGAGAAGGTTAAGAAGGACTATGAGAATCGATTGGATAAGGTGGTCGCCGAGATGAAGACACTTGAGGGCGCAATTCGAACTGAGATCGAGCGCCTGAGCGGTGAGATGGAGAAAGTGGAGGCAAAGCTGAAGGAATATAAGCTCCAGGATGAGGAGATCGACCTGAGATACTCCTTGGGGGAGTATGAGGATGAGGAATACAAGAAATTGAAGCGTGGGGTGAAGAAGGGATCATCAGAGGAGAAAGCTCGGTATCGGGAGATCGTCGATCGGATTAACTGGCTCAAGGGGTTGATTGGTGAGGAGGAGATTGAAGCAGTGGCTGAAGAAGAGGCCGTAGAAGTGGCGGAAGCGGTTGCCGAACCGGTAGAAGAGAAGGCCGAGGAATCGACCGAGGTTGAGAAGGAGGCGGAGATCCTGTTGGAGGAGATCCTAAAGGCCACCGATGAGAAGAAGGAGGAGGAAGAAGCTGAGGTAGAAGAGGAGAAGAAGGAGGCGGAGAAGGTCCAGTGCCCCAAGTGTGGTTTTATGAATGAACCGGATTCCTGGTACTGTGAGAAGTGTGGGGCAGAGATTCTCGGCACCCCGGAAGAGGAAAAGTGAATGTCCCACTACCCGGCATCGACAATCGAGTCCAAATGGCAAAAGAGATGGGAAGAGTCCGGGCTATTTAGAACCAAGGAAAAGCCAAAACGGAAATATTACAATTTAGTAATGTTTGCCTACCCCTCCGGTGATCTCCATATGGGCCACTGCAAGAATTATGTTATCGGCGATGCGATCACCCGCTACAAACGTCGTCAGGGTTATGATGTCCTCCATCCCTTCGGTTGGGATGCCTTTGGCCTTCCGGCTGAGAATGCAGCCATCCAGCGGGGGATTCATCCCAAGGAGTGGACCTTTCAGAATATCGAGATCTCGAGGCAAGGTCTGAAACGGCTCGGTATCTCTTACGACTGGGATCGAGAGGTGATTACCTGCCTCCCCGATTACTATCGGTGGACCCAGTGGATGTTCCTTCTCCTTTATAAGAATGGTCTTGCATACCGGAAGGAGGCCTATGTCAACTTCTGTCCCGGCTGTCAGACCGTTCTGGCCAATGAACAGGTTGAGGAGGGGAGATGTTATCGCTGTCAGACCCTTATTACCAAACGTCGACTCACCCAGTGGTTCTTCAAGATTACCGCTTATGCGGAAAGACTACTCCGGGATATCGACCGACTCGAGGGTTGGCCCGAGAGTGTTAAGATTATGCAGCGGAACTGGATCGGGAGGAGCGAGGGGTGTCTTATCAAATTTCCCATCGTTGGTGACGACGAGGAGCTTTCCGTTTTTACCACCCGTGCCGACACCATCTATGGGGTCACCTTCATGGCGGTGGCACCGGAACATCCGCTTATCGATAGGATCTCCGATCCCAAGATCACCAAATTTGCGGAACGGGTTCGGGCCACCCCGGATTATCTCCGGGCCGGTGGTAAGGATGGAATCAAGACCGGCCTCTTTGCCCAGAATCCACTTACTGGTGAGAGGATCCCGATCTGGGTCACCGATTATGTCCTCGCCACCTATGGCACCGGGGCGGTGATGGGGGTTCCTGCCCACGATGAACGGGACTACGAATTCGCCCGGCTAAAAGGGCTTCCGATCAGGAAGGTGATTGAAGGTGATGCCGAAGGGGCTTATACCGGTGAGGGGAGGATGATCAACTCCGGGCCGTTTACCGGGATGGACTCGGAGTCCGGACGGAAGGCAATCGCCCGGAAGCTGAAGGAGATCGGGATGGGAGGGGCTACGGTTGAATATCGCCTCCGGGACTGGCTCATCTCACGCCAGCGCTACTGGGGTGCACCAATACCGATGATCCACTGCCCTTCCTGTGGTATTGTGCCCGTTCCAGAAGCTGATCTTCCGGTCCTTCTCCCGGAAGGGAAGATCGACTTCCTACCCAAAGGCCGTTCCCCACTTGAAGCCTGCTCTGAGTTTATCACCACCACCTGTCCGAAATGCGGTGGTGAGGCGAAGCGGGATCCGGACACGATGGACACCTTCGTCTGCTCTTCGTGGTATTTCCTCCGCTATCTCGATCCGAGAAATGATAAGGAGTTCTGTGCCTATGATCGGGCCAAGGACTGGCTGCCGATCGATCAGTATATCGGTGGGATTGAGCATGCCACCGGCCATCTCATCTACTTCCGTTTTCTGACCAAGGTCCTTTACGATCAAGGGCTGATCCCGGTCGATGAGCCCGCCCTCAACCTCTTCACCCAGGGGATGATTTTGAAGAATGGCGAGAAGATGTCGGCCTCAAGAGGAAATACGGTTCCGTTAAACCGGTTCCTGGATGAGCATGGTGCCGATGTCGCCCGCATCAACATCCTCTTTGCCGCCCCACCAGAGAATGATATGGAGTGGACCGATGAAGGGGTCATCGGAGCAGAGCGATTCCTGAACCGCGTCTACCGACTGGTCTCTGAAAATAAGGATCGAATCCCGGCTGAGCCATCTGAGTATCAACCCGATTCTGAGAGGGCGAAGGAGCTCTACATTGCGGTAAATCAGACGATAAAGAAGGTTACCGATGACTTAGATCGATTCAAGTTCAATACTGCGGTGGCGGCGATAATGGAGCTTGTTAATCGGATCTATCTATATCCAGAGAAGGATGATCCAGTCTTTGGGATCGCCATCAACCGGGTGATCCATCTTCTCTCTCCCCTCGCCCCACACCTTGCTGATGAACTCTGGTCGATGATTGGAGGCGAGGGTTTTCTGATTGAGAAGGGGTGGATTGGTTATGATCCAGATTTCCTTGAAACGGAGCTTAGGACCTATGTGGTCCAGATCAACGGCCGGCTGCGAGGGAAGGTCGAGGCCAGAAAAGGGGCCGATGAGGAGACGATCAGGAATCTGGCCCTCAAGGATCCCAAGGTGAAGAGGTTCATCACCGGAAAGGAGATCGTCAAGACGATCTTTGTCCCCGATAAATTGATCAACTTTGTCCTTAGATGAAGAGTCTTGATGAGCTGATCGATCGGGCCAGGCTACGGGGGCAGAAGCGCTGTGTTGTGGCTGGCGGTGATGATCCCGCCACCATCAAGGCCCTCGGTCTGGCCATTGAGAGGGGTTTGATTACCCCGGTGCTGGTGGGGGAGAGGGAAAGGATCGAGCTTGCAATCGGGGAGGCCGGTTTTGATAGGGAGGTTGAGATCGTTGCCGGCGACCCGGCCCGGGAGGCGGTCGAGGAGGTGAAAAAAAGGGGAGATTTCCTTCTCAAGGGTAGACTCTCGACTCCAGATTTCCTAAGGGCGGTCCTTTCCCCTGATGGACTGAGAAGAGATCGGATCCTGAGTCATATCGCGCTTCTGGAGATACCCTCCTATCATAAACTTATCTTCATGACCGATGGTGGGATGAATGTGAATCCCGATCTTAGGACCAAGATTGAGATCATAAAGAATGCAATCGAACTCACCCACCTTCTTGGTATTACTCAACCAAAGATCGCCATCCTCTCCGCCTCAGAGATGGTTGATCCCAAGATCAGAGAATCGGTTGATGCTCATAAGATCTCTGAGATGTATCGGAAGGGCGATCTCACCGGAGGGATCATCTCCGGACCACTCAGTCTTGATCTGGCCATCTCCAGAGAAGCGGCAACAAAGAAGGGAATCGATGATCCGGTGGCTGGAGATGCCGATATCCTGATTGTTCCCGATGTCTCGACCGGCAACATCTTTGCTAAGGGGCTCATCTATTTTGCCCAGACCCGGGCCGCGGGCATCGTCTGGGGTGCGACAAGACCGGTGGTGATGCTCTCCCGGGCCGATCCGCCCGAGATGAAGCTCTATACCATCGCCCTCGGCGTCGCCGTCTCTTAGAGGTATGTCCGGTCTCTTCGCCTACGAAGCCAGAAGACTTGAGGAGATTATTCAGAGACAGAATCGGGCTCGGGTGGGGAATGTCTACGGTGGTTCCCTCCTTTTCCTCGTCCGTGATCTTGTCTCCATCTTCCATCCCATCCTGCTGCTGGTCAGAGAGGAGGATCTCCTCCGGATCGATCGGGAACTCCAGTTTCTCGGCGTGAGGGCTCAGAAGCTATCCGATCCCTCCATCCCAATTAGCATTGGGGATGACTGGCCGGTTATCCTTGGTACCGAAAGATCACTCGCTGAAAGGAGGTTTCTCGATCATCTGGATCAGCTGAGGCTTGCAGTTGATACCGAACCAGGACTGGAAAGGGTAGAGCAGAAGATCTTCAAGTTCGGCTATCATCGGGAGTATTGTGTTACCGAACCGTTGGAGTTCGCTCGAAGGGGTGGAATCATTGACCTCTTTCCACCCCAAAGGGAATTTCCGATCCGGATCGAGTTTGATAACGAACGGATCGCCTCAATCCGAGAATTCGATCCTCTTACCCAGCGCTCGATAAGGCCGATCAAAGAGGTTGAGATCGCCTCTCTCGCCCCTCAGGATGGTTTGAAGACAATATTTGAACTCTTCCCCACCCACGGTCTGGTAGTCGCAGGATGGGATATCACGGTTCCTCTACCGTTTCTTCTTTATCAGGAGGCTTCAGGCGGTGATCTCGATCTGATGGTCTCCCCTCCCCGGCTCTATCTCGGTCGGATCGAGGACCTGAAGCGAGACTTGAGACGAGGCCGTTACCGGTTTAAGATCTTCCTCCCCGCGTCGACCCAGATTGCCCGGCTCATGGATCGGATCGGTGAACCTGCCCTGATCCGGAGGGCAGAATTCATCAAGGGAGAACTTAAGGTCGGATTTGTTGACGATCGGAACCGAACGGTCTATCTCACCGAAACTGAACTCTTCGGTAATATCACTGTGCCCAGACCAAAGCCTCGATTTAAAGGTCTCATGATCGATGATCTCCTGGGCATGAAGGTTGGTGATTATGTTGTCCATCAAGACTATGGGATCGGGATCTACCGGGGTCTTACCAGACTCAAGTGCGATCAGATCGAACAGGAGTGTCTCCTCATCGAGGAGGCCGGTGGGGACAAACTCTACCTCTCCGGAGAACATATTAATCTGGTCGAGCGGTATATTGGAAAGGATAACCCCCCTATTTCCCGGCTGGGAGGAAACTGGCAGAAGGTCAAGCGCAACGCCAAGTTGAAAACGGAGCGGTATGTGATCGAGCTTCTCGACCTCTATGCCCGCCGTTCCCTGGAGGAAGGGATCTCATTCCGGCCCGATCCGATGATTGAATCCGAGATTGAGAGTGGCTTCGGTTTTGAACTGACCGGTGATCAGAGGAAGGCGATCGATGATGTCTACAAAGATATGGAACGACCGAGGCCGATGGACCGCCTCGTCTGTGGTGATGTCGGTTATGGTAAGACCGAGGTCGCCCTTCGGGCTGCAATTCGGGCGGTGGTCAACGGCTATCAGGTTGCCTTCCTCTGTCCGACGACAATCCTTGCCCTCCAGCACTTCCGGACCTTCTCCTCCCGGCTGGAGCGGTTTCCGTTTCGAGTGGCAATGGTCTCCCGACTCACCCGGCCCAAAGAGCTTAGAGTAATTCTCGATGAGATCGCAACACAGAAGATCGACATCGTCATCGGAACCCACCGAATTCTCAATCCCGATGTTCGATTTAAGAATCTCGGTCTGCTCATCATCGATGATGAACACCGTTTCGGGGTGAAACAGAAGGAGTTGATCAAGCAATATCGGACCAAGATTGATGTCCTCATGCTAACCGCCACCCCTCTACCAAGAACCCTCTATATGGCCCTAACCGGAATCAGGGATATCTCAATCATAACAACCCCACCAGTAGGAAGGCAGGATGTCCGGACCGAAATTATGGTCTGGGACGATGATGCGATCCGCCGAATCATCTGGCAGGAGGTAGATCGGAATGGCCAGGTCTTCTTTATCCACAACCGGATCGAAACGATCGCAGAGATGGAGGCGCGGCTCTTATCACTTCTGCCGGGTATAAGGATCACCACTGTCCACGGTCAACTGAAAGAGCAGAGGATTGCTGCCAACATCACCGATTTCATCGAAGGTAGATATGACCTCCTCCTCTCCACATCGATCATCGAGGCGGGAATTGACATGCCCAACGTCAATACGATCGTTGTCGATGGAGCCCATAACTTCGGGCTTGCCGACCTCCATCAACTCCGGGGGAGAGTTGGAAGAGGGCTGAGGAGGGGTTATGCCTATTTTCTCATTCCACCAGAGGATAACCTTAGCGATGAGGCGAAGAAGAGGCTCTCGGCAATCTCGGCTTACTGCCATCTTGGTTCTGGCTTCCGATTGGCAATCAGGGATATGGAGATAAGAGGGATTGGTAATATCCTCGGTCCGGAGCAGCATGGGATTGTCAACCGGATTGGATACGGTTTCTATACCCGGATGTTGAAACGGGCGATTGCGGAAATCCAAGGAAAAAAGGTCCATCCGGAGCCGAGGCTCGACCTACAGGTCGATGCCTATATCCCCAAGGAGTATATCTCTGATAGTTACGAACGGATCGCCATCTACAAGCGGCTCTTCTCGGCTGAGAATCTGGATGAGCTTTTGAGAATAAAGGATGAGATAGTCGATAGGTTTGGGCATTATCCAGAGATTGTTGATAATCTCTTTGCTATTGCGCAAGTAAGACTTCTTGCCCAACAGAGGGGTGTGGAATCGATCTATACTAAAGGTGGCCAATACCTGATAGTAAGAGCTGGGGAGACCATCCCGGTGAAGAAAGATCTTAAAACCTTAATCGATCTTCTCTCACAAGGAAGGTAATATGGGAATTGTAATCCTGGCCTGGGTTTTGGGATTCATCATCCCGGACCTGTTGGGGCTTACAGAACTCCTGATGATGTCAAAAGTAGGGATCATCAAGGGACATCTCTTTACCCAGGTCTATACCAATCTGGTCAGGGTCCTGGCGGTCTTTGTCCTCTTTCTCCTGACCAGGTTGGTTCCAGCCGATGTCTTTCTTATTCCAATCTTTACTCCGCTTCCTCTTCTCATACTTATCGGTGCTGCCCTTGCTCTCGCCTTCCTCCTCATTCCCAAGCGGGGGATAAAGGTCCTGACCGAGATCCGCTTCTACTATCAGAAGACCGGCCGGCTCTGCTCGATCTTCATCTTCAACCGCTATCTCCTCCACATCTGTCAGATCGTACTCATCTCCTTTATGGTGATGATCCTTAACCGGAGCCTCAACCCGATCTTATCCGGACTGATCGCCGGAGGGTTGTGGGCATCGTTAGATCTTTTATTAAGAAACTACCGTTTTGGCATCTACAACCTTTTGTTATCAGTAATCCTGAGCTTCTCTTACTCTCAGTTCGGAAGCTTCTCTTTGAATATTCTGATTGGGATCCTTCCCCAGATTATCTAAGCGGGAGACGGGACTTGAACCCGCGACCCTCACCTTGGCAAGGTGATGCTCTACCAACTGAGCTACTCCCGCGTCGATCAATTCTAACCGGCTTCTCGCCGGTGTCAACTATTTCCAGAGAGAATTGATTGACCTCTATTGCTGCCCCGCTAAAATCATGGGATGTTGTTATTGCTCCTCTTTCTCTCAGACTTTGCAATTATTTCTGATTCGGTGATGCAGTACTGTCCCTCGGCTGGATATCTCTCCCCCTATTTTTATGTCTTCTGGTCTGATACCAGGCCTCCGAAGAATGCGATCTATGGAGCAAGGATTAGCAGGACCGGGGTGGTAATCGATTCTGGTGGAAGGCCGATCTATTTTGGTAACCCCACCTTTGGTGCCGAAGTTGAGACCGATGGTGAGAACTTTTTGGTGGTCTTCCGAGATAGTTGCTGAGGGGCCGGTAATGTAGTCGGGGTAAGGGTTACCCCGGAGCTCGATACCCTCGGCTCTTTTGCCATCAAGGCCGACACCGGGGTGGAGCGGGATCCCGATCTCGCCTTCGATGGCGAAAACTTCTTGGTTGTCTGGGCAGAAGGGGCCTTTTCCGGTGAGTACCGGGTT
>Ga0180300_10000766_pt1 | contig 14521 bp, 13 predicted proteins | sample GuaBasSediGuay15_FD_121798 | JGI IMG/M metagenome (GOLD analysis project Ga0180300, IMG submission 121798) | Subseafloor sediment microbial communities from Guaymas Basin, Gulf of California, Mexico - Guay15, Core 4569-2, 21-24 cm | ecosystem: Environmental > Aquatic > Marine > Hydrothermal... | reverse complement strand
CTTCGTTGCTTTTCTTTTTGCCATAATTGATTTTGACTTTATATTTAAAACTATATTAATGCATGAAATGCTATTCCCTCCTTCATAGGAGCTACCTGATTATCTCCACTTTTGTACCATCAACATCAATAATCTCTCCTTCGCTAATTTCGCTCATGCTTTTGCATAGCTCCACCTTTGTCGCTGTCGCGTTCTCTATATCCTCGGTATCAAAACCCTCCTTATCTACGTATATCCCTACTTTATTTAAGGGTGCATTTAACGGAATACCGCGTTTAGATTTATAATTTCTAACTGCTCGGACAATATCGGCAATTAAATCGCCTTCCTGCTCTGCTTCTGAGTCAATCATATCTGGCTCCGGCCATTTCTCCTCGTGTACACTCTTCTCACCCTCTTTCTTTGCGTTTGCGATATAGGAATACATTTCTTCGGCAAAAAATGGTATGAAAGGCGCAAGAAGAACAGAAAGCGTCTTCATCGTCTGGTGTAGCGCATATTTAGCCGATTCCTTTCCTTCCTCTCCTCCACGCCCATACAACCTCGACTTCGTCAGTTCTATGTAATTGTCTGCAAGCACGTTCCATGCAAAAGTTCTTATATCTTTCATCGCCTCGTCAAACTTGAAGTTTTCCATCGAGGCAGTCACAGACACAATGAGCTTGTTCAGTTTTGAGAGCAACCATTTATCAACCACTCTCAGATTCTTTTTTTCTTTGGTAAAGCTTTCTTTTTTATTTAAGAAGGGTTTATAATCAGACAAATGAATCATAGAGAACCTGAGAATACTCCACAATTTCTGCATGAATTTACTTGCGGCTACTATATCCTTCCACCGGAATTGCACGTCTGAGCCCACTGCGCCGCCAATTGCCGCCCACTGCCTGAATACATCCGCACCATGCTTTTGAATCACCTCGTCCGGTGAAATGGTATTATTTCTTGATTTGCTCATTTTATACCCATCCTCACCCAGGACCATCCCGTTTATCAAGATGGTACGCCAGGGTATTTTTTTGGTAAGAGCGATGGAGCGAAGGATGGAGTAAAAAGCCCATGTTCTTATGATATCATGCCCTTGCGGTCTTAGTTCTACCGGGAATTCGATTCCTGACCCAGCATTAAAACTCCAATCAGCAGCCCAGAGAGCAGTTAGCGAGGAGTCCATCCATGTATCCAACACATCCTTTTCACCCTCGAATTCGGTACCGCCGCAATTAGCACAAGGTGTATTCGGGCTTGTTACCACCGGGTCTACCGGTATAGCCTCTTCGGAGGCTACTTTTACTGTACCGCATCTTTTGCAATACCAAACCGGAATAGGTACACTGAAAATCCTTTGTCTGGATATGCACCAGTCCCATTCCATGGATTCAACCCAATTTTCCAATCGAATGCGGAAATGCTCTGGATACCATTTTATCTCTCGTGCTGCATTTATTATCTCCTCCTTCCTTACACGCACAAACCACTGTCGTGTAGAAATGATTTCGATGGGTGTTTTACATCTCCAACAAACACCCACATTTTGGTTTATCCGCTCTTGTCTTTTGAGCAATCCTTTAGCATCTAAATCTTCTATTATCTTCCGTTTGCATTCTTCTACGCTTAACCCCTCATACCCGAATGCGATTTCTGTCATCCGCCCTCTTTCGTCTATTGACGCTCTTAACGGCAGATTATGCAATTTCCACCATCTTACGTCCTGCCGGTCGCCAAACGTGCAGATCATCACTACACCAGTTCCGAACTCGGGGTCAACGCTTTCATCTGCATATACCTTTACGCGATGCGCAAATATCGGCACTTCCAGCTCTTTTCCCACGATGCTCTTATAACGTTCGTCATCAGGATGCACAGCTACGGCAACACAACTCGCAAGCAGTTCTGGTCTCGTGGTTGCAATTTCTACATACTCGGCTTCTTTTTTTTCTGCTCCTACCAAAATCTTCCTGAACAGTATATAATTCAAATAGGCATCTCTATCTTCGTATTCAACCTCTGCGAAGGCTATCGCTGTCTCACACCGTGGACACCAGTTCACAGGATGCTCTGCTTGATATATTAACCCATCACGATACATCTTCAAGAAAGAAAGTTGAGTATATCTTTTATAGCGCTCGTCCATCGTAACATACTCTTTGCTCCAGTCTATGGACATACCAAGCCTTCTCATCATTCCCTTCATCTGCTCTATGTTTACCGAAGTAAGCTGTCTGCAAAGCTCCCTGAACTCCTGCTTGTTTATCTGATGCCTGGATATGCCGTGTATCTCTTCCACTTTCACTTCTGTCGGCAGCCCGTGACAGTCCCACCCCTGGGGAAACAACACATCATAACCACGCATCCTTTTGTAACGTGCGATAAAATCAATATAGCACCAGTTTAATGCATTACCGATATGGAAATCGCCAGTAGGGTAGGGTGGTGGTGTATCTATGATATAAGGCACCTTGTCCGGAGATGCCTCGAAATAGTACATCGAATCGTTCCATTTCGCTTGCCACTTCCCTTCTATTATCTCTGGTTTGTATTTCTTTTCCATTCTCATATACTCTTTGATTCTCTTTTATTTTTATTTTTGTTTTATGCTTAACTGATTTTTATATATTCTTCATGTGTCAAGACTTTAATTTAATTTGATATATCCTGAACTCCGACTTCTTTGAACACGACCAATGCCTTCTAAACGAGCAGCACAGGTAACTGTCTATCACATCGCTATTCCACACCAGGAGGAGATATGGAGCAAGTGGGTACCAGTGATAAAGAAGTTCTTGTCAAGGGTGCAAATAATTTTTCTGGAATTCACATCGGTCATGGAGAATAGTGAACGGGAGCGAATAGAGAATCACTTCAATAAATTAGCGCAGGGTAGAGAACCTCCTCGCTTACATCCTCTGGATTTAAGACCAACACTGTCATGGAGAACAGTGGAGGAATTTATCCATAATACGGGGAAGAAGGTGTTCTTAGAGAAAATGCCTGTAATAACGGCTGAAATTTATGAGCGGCACGAAGAGGCGTTGCGGGATAAAGTTGACCTGTTTTTTAAGAGGCGCTATGAAGAAGCCGGTAAGAAGTATCGAGAAGCGATGGAATTACAAATGAGGGAGATAGAACTGAGAGATGCGGAGATTGATAGACAACTGGACGAGCTTGCAGAACAAGAAAGGGGAGATATTCTACTTCTGCTCGGTGAAGACCATAGCCCATCACCAAGGAAAGCGAAGCTCGTTAGATGGGAACCGAGGAGGTATAAAAATCTTGCTCTTGAGATTCGTGATGCAGTTCGTGAATTGACGGATAAGGAGCTGAATGAGCTACTATTTCGGCGAATTGGGATGTTCTGGATAGAAGGTTTCTGGGAGGCATCGGGGGAAGCGGGGATTGAAGCTATTGAACGAGCAATCCGGATTCTCGATTCTATTCCTATTTCACGACTGGAAGAGCTGTACAATTTTATTGCCGGGGGTAAAAGAGTAGATGCTTTCTTCCGTGCGATTCTCTGGTTGAAAAGGGAGGGATTTATTAAAGAAGAGGAGATATAATCCTTCTGAAAGATGCTCGCGGAGTTCACCTCCTTCTTTCATGAATTCGGAACTTCTTTCTCCTTTATCGCCGCTCCCAGCTCTTTATACTCCCTTTCCATGAAACTGCCAGCATTCTTGATGAAGTGATACTGGCAGTATTGATGCGGGATATTTGGCTATTCGACGATGCTGCTTACGTAGAAGCGTGTTTGAACGACCCGTCGAAGAAAGTACGGGAAACAGTGGTGAGAACTGTGTATGATGCACCTAAAAACCTTACTGAAATCCGACAGAGCAGTATACTCAAAGCACCCCTTTATAGGTTCTTACAGACGCTTATAGTTTTGAGATTACACCAGCGGTCCAGGCTGCCGCTCTTCCGGAAGCACCGGTAACCGCATGGTATTCAATAACAACGTATCTTCGACCTCTTTTGCACGTTCTAAAAGCAGTTCCTTGCCCACAGGCGTGAGTGCGAATATCGGGATTGCCGTACCAGCCTGTAAAAGAGCTTTCTCCTTTGCCAGTTCTCTTATGTGCGGCGATGCACAAGCAGTAATAAGATCAGCGATTTCACAGAGCTCCTCAGCCTCTGATCTGGAGATGCCCGTGAGGTGCACCCCGAATATCACGGTGTGCTCGCTGATAGCCCTACATTGCTCAGCATCTGTCAATGTGGACACGGTAATACCCACTCTTTCGTAGCCAAGTTCAAGTGCCAACCGCAACCCTGCTACCTGGTCTATCCTTGGCGGGTCAAGTGTCTTCCCGCTCTTATCACTTATCTTTTCTATTATTCCCTCAATAGGTGTAGTCTCAATTACACCACTTAACCGTGCTCCTATTCCCTGCACGAGTGTAGAATCGGAAGTGATTACTGTACCTGCACCCTCACAAACCGTTACAGTGGCATCGAGTAAACCTCTGCGCAGTGCGGTCATGAACGTCTCAGAAGCGCCAAAGCCAACAAAAACCTCCAACTCTACCGCTCTATCCGCTGTGCACATCCCGAAATCATGTATCCTGAATTCTATGTTCTCTTTTATTACTCGTATGTCCAGTTCCTTTATTCCACGTATTTTAGCCCACAGCGGGCAATAGCTGAGCACAGGTTCGCCAACTTCAACTACTTTCCCGTCTTCTACCACCACTTTTGCTTTTCCCATAGTTTCAAAAACGTGTCTATCTTTTTCCATTTTTTACCACAGATTCTCACATAAGAACACGGTTATATAATAGATTTATAGGTTTGTTGCACTTCTTTTTTTGAGAGCTATATGACCATCAGCATCGAAGAAATAAGAAAAGATTTTCCGATTTTGGATAGCGGGATAATATACCTGGACAGTGCAGCGACGAGTTTGACGCCAGAGCCTGTTTTGAACGCAATTCAGGGTTATTACAGAAATTACAATGCGAATGTAGGTCGTGGCGTGCATAGATTAACGCAGATAGCATCGCAGAAATACGAGGACGCACACATGCAGGTAGCGAAATTCATTGGAGCCAAGCCACAAGAAATCATTTTCACAAAGAACACCACAGAAGGGATAAATATGGTAGCATCAGGAATTGGACTGAAGAAAGGAGATAAAGTCGTATTTAGTCTATTGGAGCACCATTCCAACCTTTTGCCCTGGATACGTGCAAAGAACAAGTTGGGGGTGGAACTGGAAGTGGTGAAACCCAATGTGATTCCGGAAGACAGGGATAAGACCAAATGCATGCTCGAGATATCGGATTTTGACGAAGTAATAGATGAAAGGACGAAAATAGTGGCGATAACGCACGTCTCCAATGCGCTTGGAGTAATGCTTCCGGTAAAAGAAATATCGAGACTGTGCAGGGAGAACAACTCTCTTTTGCTTGTTGATGCCGCTCAGTCAGTGCCCCACATACCATTAGATGTCAAAGAGATAGGCTGTGATTTTCTTGCGTTCTCCGGGCATAAAATGCTTGGTCCCACAGGGATCGGTGGTTTAGTCGTCAAAGAGGAACTTATGAAAGAAATAGAGCCTCTTACGGTCGGAGGGGGGGCAGTAGAAGATGCTTCGTTTGTTGATTATAGCTTGATAGGGACGTATGAGCGATTTGAAAGCGGCACGCCAAATATAGCAGGAGCAATAGGTCTCAGTGCAGCGGTGGGATATTTAGAGAGAATAGGGATGGAAAAGGTAAAAGCACAGGAGGAGAAACTGGGCACGCAGCTCATAGAAGGGCTACGGGAGATAGAGCAAATCGAAATTTATGGTGGTGGCAGTGAAGCCTTTGAGTTGGGGAGAAGAATAGGGACGGTCTCTTTCAATGTAAAGGGGATGAATCCCAATGATGTTGCATTGAGGTTGGACCGCGAAGCAGCCATAATTGTGCGATCGGGACATCACTGCTGCATACCACTGATGAAATATCTGGGCTTGGATGCGGAAGGAACGGTCAGGGCTTCAGTATATTTATATAACACGGAGGAAGAGGTGGAGCGGTTTTTGGAGATTGTTGGGTTGATAAGTAAGGGGTAAATGCTCAAAATTAAATAAATTAGAAGAGAAATAAGAAATGGGGATAAGTTATGGGGTTAAGGTTGACCGAAGAATCGAAGTCGATGTTTGAAAAAGCAGGTGAAGGACCCTTCCTCACTATTAATCACGTGAATGGTATCTCTGTTGATTCCTTTTTATTACTGCTTAAGGAGATTGAAAGTTTTATTCCTGAGTTTGAAAAAGCAATTGGGATGAGAGGGGCAAGAAACTGGATAGGAGAAAGATTGAATGAAGCGGTTAATGCTGGACGAACAACAGTCGAAAAACATCTAAAGAAGATGTATTTTTCAGAGTTCGAGATTAGGTCTGATACGGCTTACATTTTGATTGAGAATTATGAGCTGGCAAAGGTGTGGATAATGAGAAGTAAGTATCGCGCTTATGACTTTACGGTTTCGCGGTTTATGATTACCAGATCAGTGCATGAAGATACGCATTCGCATGTGCATAAAACTGAATATTCAGTGTGGTTCTCGGAACTCGCAGCTAAAACGAGGGAGCGAATAGAAGAGAAAAAACCACCGGCAAGTAGAAAAATAAGGCAAGTTCCGCTGGAGTTCACAGCGCCCATTTATGTCAGGGAGAAAGAGGAGCTGTTAGCAAGGAGAATGCAAAGATTTGCTCTCAATGCTTTCTTGAAGGCGTATTATGAGCGTGACCCCGAATGGTATGGTTTGTTAGGCGTGCCACTGTTTTTACCACCGCATTCTGAAGTTGTGAAAGAAATAAAAAGGATAACAAGGAGAAAAGTGGAGTTTAAGAGTGGATTCGTGAGTTCGTATAGAAAAACATTGGGGGAATATGCCGGTGCGATAGCAAAAAGTGAAGAGGGGGTATATGAAGATGCAAGGAATTATCTCCAATCAAGCACTGAAGATTTGATAAACGTGACGAAGAAGTGTTTAGAAGGAGAATATGGCGGGTTAAGAAAAAGAGAAAGGGAGCTGGTGTGGAGACCTGGTGCGGGGCTGAAAATTTAAGTTGTCAGTGTTGCTAATAATTATTTGGGAAACAGTCTCTAAAAAGAAAAAGTGTTGCGAGGTGAAATGGAGGAGATGAACGTATCGAAATATGCGTATGTATATGCGAGGATAAGAGCGAGGATGAGCGAGCTTCTGGACGAGAGGAGATTACGAGAACTTGTAGATACTCGCAGGGAAGATTTCTTGGCTTCACTGATGGATACTGCATATAATGAGAAATTAACGAAAGCGGCTGCGACAGAAGTAGATGCAAGAAAAATAGAAAAAGCGTTGAAGGAAGACTTAATAGACCAGTATTTAATGGTGATGAAGTCAACAGAAGGTGCGATAAGAAACCTATTTGAGGTATTTCTTAGACGCTTGGAGGTAAAAAATCTGAAAGCGGTTATCAGAGCTAAAGCTGCGGCGATCACGGTAACGGGAACTGGAACGGGGACAGAGACAGAAACTCCCGATTTGTTTTTCCCGGTTGAAGATTTCTTCAAGCGTAGAATAAGCAGATTAGCTGGTGCTGACTCGATAGAAAGTGTAATAAAACAATTAGAAAATCCTTATAGGGGCGTTTTGGAAGAAGCGTTGCCTGAATATGAAAAAAGCAAGAAGGTATTAATCCTCGAAAACGCGCTTGATGAGGAAATCGCGGATGCTCTATGGAATAAAATAGAGGAGTTAGGAGGGACGGATAAGGAAATAGTAAGAAAAGTTATCGGGACTGAGTTTGACATTGCGAATCTCATGACTTTGCTGCGCTGCAAATCAGAAGAGATAGCAGAGGCGGAGATGAGGAAATATTTCTTACCTTATGTGTATGCTTTTGATTTCAATGCCGATGCGGTGAAGGATGCGATTTCAGCGGAGGACGTGAGCACCGCTATCCAGTTGATGCCCCCTTCTGCTTATAAGGAAGTGTTAACCGGGGCTTTATCAGCTTATGAGGCGGATAAATCACTTATCCCTTTTGAGCACGCCCTCTCGCGATATTTCGTTGCAACGATAAAAAACACACTTAGAGGTTATCCTATCAATATTGGCACGATAATAGCCTTCCTTTATCTTAAAGATATAGAAATAAGGAATATTTGCACTATTGCGGTCTGTAAGGAGAATAAAATACCTGTGGAGGAGACGGTGAAGCTTCTATAGTTGCAAAATCTAGTAATTGGAAAGCATCTTACTCATGCACCCTGCTATTAATCCGCCGATTGCGTCGTCCATGAATACATCCAATCTCCCTAATATCCCCGGTTTTCTTGTATCATAATAAAAGAAATTAAAAAGCGCTTTTTTCCCGCCTATGTATTCTGCTATGTCTATTCCTATGAGCTCATCAGCGACAATATTAGTTGCGTCATTTTCTCCCGCCTTCCCTGCTCTACCTTTTCTTATTTCTCCCTCATCCATGTGAAACGCGGATGCCAGTAGCAATGCCACATTCACATCCGAACATTCTTTCCTTATCGTTTCTTCCAGCTTCTTTTTTAGCTCTTCTTCATCTCTGTCTTCTTCCTCCACTGCTACATAGAGTTCCAGAGCTGTTGATACCATATCTTTTAAATGTATCCCTCGTTCCGCCAGCCTTGTAAGTATCGGTCTATCCACGCTCAACTCATCATGGCGAAAAAGAGCTTCTTTTACTCCTTCTCTTACAACTTTGTAGATCGTTTTTCCTATCTTTGTCGCTTTACCCGCGAATATCTCCTCTTCTACTTCCGCAAATTGCGCAGCATTTTTGATAAAACTTTTACAGGCAATAGCCACAGAATCAGTTGCGTCACCAGTGAATAAGTCCCCTTTTTCCGTGTGCACATCAAGGTCTGAGAATGCGGCAGTTTTCGCTTCCGTCGCTACTATCATTGCATTCGCCATCGCGGATTGCGACAGGTTCTTATCTACCAGCAGGATTATGTTTACAGTCGAAGGCGATTTGCTACGCTGGCTACGCTTTGATATGCCTGCGGTAATGATCGCCGTTACATCTTCTCCCTTTATAATCCTTGCATTCTTCATGGGAACGGCAGTCATCATTCCTACTACTTCCTCCTTTTCTAAACCTCGCTCAGCCAGAAAAGAATCGAAGAGTTCAAACGCGTTTCCATTGAAATCGTTGCTCACATTCAAGTTTATTATTGTGGTCGCTCTGACAAAACCGCCATTATAGACCGCGGAACTCAGCACTTTGAAATCGCCATGCACGGCAATGTATTCTTTTGCTTTTTCTATTCTCATTTCCATAATTTCAACTGCTCCAGCACCCTTCTCCTTGCTTCCGCCAGAGAAAACGGAAAATCCTCTATGATTTTACCCCTGCGAATCATCGGCTGCAACAACGGTTCCATATCCGTGTCTTTTGGCGGTGCTTCTTTTACCAATCTTATCTTATCTTTACCCTCTTCTATCTCGCCTTTCCGTCTATACACCTGCTTCTTCCCGCCTCGTTTGCCTCTCTTTGCACAGGGCTCTCCTTCCATTTCTATTATGTCCAGTGCGAAATCTATGCACCTGGCATTTGCAATGCTAGTCCCTACACCAAACCCTGCTACGACATCTCTCAGCGCAATCACTTCCTCTTCATCTATACCACCGCTTACGAATATCCCCACGTTCTTATGACCTCTAATGTCAAGCTCCCACCTTACTTCCTCTATAATTTTTCTGAAGTTACCCTTCCTCGAAGCTGGCGTATCCAGGCGAACAGCGCGTAAAGATTCTCCAAGCGCTTCCGCCGCCATTATAACCTCTTTTTTCTCGTCATAATAAGTATCGCACAGGCATATTCGTGGCACCTCCTCCGGAATCACCTCGTCAAACGCCTTCCACGCATCCTTCTGTCTGCCCTCGCCGAAACATATAATCAAAGAATGGGGCATTGTACCTGTTGCTTCTATGCCTATCCGCTCCGCACCTGCAACGCAACTCACTCCGTCTATTCCACCCAGATACGCGCATCGCTCTATCATCGCTGCTAATGCTGGGTGCTGCCTTCTGGTGCCGAAGGAGATGACAGGCACTTCACCAGCAAGAAGCTTTATCTTAGACGCCTTTGTCGCTATCCCCGATTCATGACAGAGAAAACCCAGTAATGGCGTTTCATATCTTGCGAACTCCAAATAGCGCCCCTCAATACGCAAAACCGGTTCGTAAGGGAAAAAAATCGTGCCTTCTGGCATCGCATACACATCCACGTTCTTCCCCGCCAACAAATGAGCCGCCTCTTCCAGACCCGCTAACACCCCCCATTCTCCACTTGTGGTAATAACCTCCGCCACCACCTCGGGGTTCACTCCTTTCTTCTTCAACACCTCCTCCGTTCTGAGGAAGTATATATCAGTGGTTTTCCCTTCCAGAATGTCCTCATCAGAAACAATTGAGAATCTCATTTCTTCCGTACTTCTTTTTTGTTTCATAATGGCGGATGAATCTGTACGCCTTTTACATTCTTTATCCGTCCTATCTCCTCTATTAACTCCCCTGGGATGTTCTTATCGGTGATAATCGTGAGTTTTGGGTCATCTACGAGATAGGGGTCATCACTAACTGCTTGCCTTATGCTAATCCCTCGCTTTGCTATGACCGTAGCAACTTCGCCAAGTATCCCCCTTCTTTTAGCATCCGTAGGATGTATTATAATCACACTGAGCCCCAACAAAGGAGCGACATCAGAAAGAAACGGAAGAGAACGGATATTTCCAAATATTCTTTTCAACTCAGGCTCCTTCAGGATTCTTTTCACCGTCATATCCACTACCCGTCTATCCACGCCTATCTCGTTTGCTATCTGCGTATGTGGTATCTCAATCCCGCCAGAAACCACTTTTCCTTCGGAACTTACTTGAAATCCTCTTTCTAATAATAGCTCTATCACTTTCTTTTGCGATGGAAAACCCTCAAACTTCGCTACTACCTCTCGCCACATCGGTTTATCTTTTATTTTATCTTACCTGTACCCTCTTTTCACTATCTCCTCTTTTATTTCATTTAATCTTCTCGTTGCAGTATCCACTTTCTCACGCACTTCCTCTTCCACCGATTGCATGCTCAGCCTTAAAGAGAGCTCCTTCTCTTTTATCTCCTCTTCTATTCTCCTTAACCGTTCACCCGCACTTAAAAACAAAATAGCGAGCATTCCTATCAATATCACTGCTGACATTACGATCACCGGGTCCCTGGCACTGTAATTATATACTAACTTATACACCAGCACAAAGGCAGAGAAGACCATCACAACCGAAAATATTATATCTCTTGCTTCCATATTTCAACCCCCTCTCCTTTTTCTCCTCCTTATTTTTTATCCTTTATCCCTCATTCTTTATTCATAGCATAATAAACATCCTTTTCCTATTTAATTAATTATATAACCAAACAGGCTCTCTCTTTATGAAAAAGAAAAAGTGTTGCAAAGTAAGAAGACCGTGCTCATCCTGGCAGGCGGAAAAAGCCAAAGATTTCAACACTTCGATAAATGCTTTATCACCTTAAATAACAAACCACTCATACAACACACTATTGATAAAGCATCAAGTGTGGCAGACGAAATAATAGTAGCTGTACGGGACAAGAAGCAGGGAGAACAAATCGCGAATAAAATACCAAAACAAATCGTTTTAGTCTTTGACTCTCTGAAGGAAGTAGGTCCACTTGCAGGTGTTCTATCTGGTTTAAAAAGAGCTTCTTTTTCCTTTTCTCTCGTCGTTGGTTGTGACATGCCATTTGTAAACCCGGATGTTGCAAAATTTCTATTTGAAATAGCATCTACCGGATACGATGCAGTGGTGCCAAAATGGGAAAACGGGCTGGTAGAGCCATTGCACGCAGTCTATCGAAAGGAACCGATGCTGGCAGTGATAAAAGAGGCGACAGGAAGAAGCAAGAGGAAGATTTTTGACGTTTTATCACAACTTAAAAACATTTATTTCGTACCTGTAAAGGAAATAAGGGAGATAGACCCCGGTTTAAATACGTTTATAAACATAAATACACCTGAAGAGTTGGAAAAATTCCAAATCTTACAATAATTGCTTGAAATAAACCCAAAAAGGTGTTCTCTTACAACTCTTTATCTTCACCCTTCCCTCTTTTAGCCCTCTCAGAATCGCTTCCACCTGTATCTCTTGATTTGTTTTTTGCTCGGCTTCGTTTTCCGTTTCAATCTCTACTTCAACTTCAACAGTTGCAAGACCAACGCATTCCGCACAATGCGCATCGCTTCCAGCAACAGCGATGATATTTTTACGAGCTGCTCTCCTCCTTGCTATTTCGTTCGCAGTGCCGAGGAAGTACCGGGAATTAAATGTTTCTATTGCATCTATGTCCAATTCGGAATGCATGCAAAGGTTGCCAATGCTGTGGCGGAAAGGATGGAGAGGATGAGGTGCAATAATTACAACGGTGCCTCTCTTTTCCTTCTCTTTCTGTCTCGCTATTCTTATCGTTTCTTGCAGCGATGAACCCTTTTCTATTCCCTCTACTAATCCAAGCACGATTAAATGACCGTTAGAAGTCGTTACTTCTATGCCGGGGATGATTATTAAATCCAAATCGTTGTCAACCACGTATTTTCGCGCAGCAAAAAAACCTTCCATTGTGTCGTGGTCGCATATTGCGATACCATCGAGCTTTTTCGCTATCGCACTATCTATTATTTTTTCAACTGGATCATGCCCATCATGTGAGTAATTTGTATGCACGTGCAAGTCGAGAATTAGCGTCAGAGTTGGAAGCATCGGTAGTAGTAATTAAAACAAACCTTTCTTTAGAAAAAGTAAATTCCGTATTAGCATTTTGCACTTACTCACGGTCTAACTAAACCACCCGTGTATAAGCATGACTATCAAATACAGAGCGAAAAAGAGAAGCACCAGCAGCACGCCAGTTCCTATGCTCATTCTTTCCATTTCCTCCGCAGGTCGCATCTTCACTTCTTTCAAATCACGCTCATAATGCGTGTATATCGGCTGTATTAAACGATTTTGTATGAAAACAAAGGGTTTCAACATCGCTATGCCTATCATATCAGCCATTATTCTTATTGCTCTCAGTGGATTCTTACCGAAACGGACAAGAGAATCAGCAATTCTCAACATCGCGTTCTTCACCGCAATCGCAAAACTCGCTGATGCCTTTTTATCCATTTTTATTCCCCCTATGCTTCATTGATAGCGTCATAAATTTATATTAGAAGTTGGGTAACATAGTGATAAAAATTATGATGAAGTAGAGAAGGGCATAAGAAGACTGCCCGTGATTGATGACGATGAGTTCGTGGGCGTTGTAAGTGTATCACACACTGGGCAGGTATGATGCGATATGGATTTACGAAGCGGAAGATGCATCGTTATATTCTTCTAACCTGTAATTCTCTTCATCATTATTCACGCCTCAGCTCTTCCCTCGCTATTACCATTCTCTGTACCTCTGATGTTCCAACGACAATGCTTAGTATCTTAGCGTCTCGAAAATACCTTTCCGCTGGGCATTCTTTCGTGCAACCATACCCCCCGTGTATTTGCACTGCGTTTGTAGCAGCTCTTTGTGCAACTTCTGAAGCGTAAAGCTTCGCCATCGAAGCTTCTTTCGTGAATTTTTCCGCTTTATCCGCAAGATACGCAGCTTTGTATGTGAGTAATCTTGCTGCTTCTACCTCCATAGCCATATCAGCAAGCATGAATTGAACCGCCTGGAAATTGGCAATAGGCTGAGAAAATTGCTTTCTCTCTTGTGCATACTTCTTAGAGGCGTCCAAACAAGCTTGAGCAATGCCGACGCCAACGCTGCTCATGGCTATTCTATCTCTATCTAAGGTAGCCATGGCTATCCGAAATCCATCACCTTCGCTGCCAAGTATATTCCCTCCAGGAACTCTACAATCTCTGAACACTAACCCACCAACAACACAACCTCGCATACCAAGCATATTCTCTATTTTAGCATACGAGAACCCCTTTGTCCCTTTTTCCACGATAAAAGCACTCATCCCTTCCCTTTTTTTGCCCTTATCCGTATATGCAAAAACCACGTATATGTCTGCAACCGCGGCATTTGTGATAAACGCCTTTCTTCCGTTCAGTACATATTCATCGCCTCGCTTAGTAGCGGTTGTTTCAATAGAAACGGGATCAGAGCCTGCGAAAGGCTCTGTTAAAGCAAAAGCTCCTAATTTCTTACCCTCGCACAGAGGTCTAAGATATTCCTCCTTCTGCGCATCTGAACCGGCATAGAAGATGGGAAACATAGCGATAAGTCCGGCTGCACTTAAGAATCCAATGCTTGCATTTGCTCTTGAAAGCTCCTCTACCATCACTGCATAGCACATCAGTGTTGCACCAGCACCGCCGTATTTCCTTGGAAAAGGAACTCCAGAAAGTTTGAGTTCTGCCATTCTCCGTGCTACACCAGAAGGAAATTTTCCTTTTCTGTCTATTTCTGCCGCTTTTGGCATTACCTCTTTCTCTGCGAACTGTCTCACTAT
>Ga0180300_10000765_pt1 | contig 14524 bp, 15 predicted proteins | sample GuaBasSediGuay15_FD_121798 | JGI IMG/M metagenome (GOLD analysis project Ga0180300, IMG submission 121798) | Subseafloor sediment microbial communities from Guaymas Basin, Gulf of California, Mexico - Guay15, Core 4569-2, 21-24 cm | ecosystem: Environmental > Aquatic > Marine > Hydrothermal... | reverse complement strand
ATTCTTCACTTGTATTAGAGTACCGTAAAGAATTTTCACGAAAATTAAAAGAAGATTTAGAACTATTAAGGAGAATATTCAACCAGTAGCGGACCAATATCTAAGATATCTTCTCAATTGAACTTACGGTTAATGAAACACCGAAATGTTGTTACTTTTCTTGTTGTCATATTGCTTTTGCTACAATGTTGATTGGCCCTAGAGGGTCGAATGGCTCTAATATTATTATGTTTTTGTATGTTTCTATGGTTTCCCAGCCTGCTTTTCTCAGAATTGCAATGAGTTCATGTATGCTGTACAGTCTAAGTTCAAGTTTTTAAGAAATTTCAGATCGTTATTTTCTTGCTCAAAGAAGTGCCAAGTGCTTTTTTGTTTCGATGTTTGGTAGTTAAATTCATTTTCGTGAAGAACCATGAGGTTCCCAAATTTTTCCCAAATTTTTGGTTGAAATATTTTTATTTGAAGATCTCTGGATGCACAATTCGCTATTCTGACAAAACATGCACTCGTCCCCAACCAAGAACTTTACATCTTCCGCTACATTATGTTCCTTAGCCCTTCCTCTAGCATCCTCTATATACATGGGAGATATATCAATCCCAACTACTTTATAGCTGAGTTTCGCTAAATTTATTGAAATCCTACCGTTACCACACATTAAATCTAGCACTTTACCCTTTTCCAGTCCATGTTTTCTTAGAAGTTTTACTATTGCGTTAGCTTCTGCTTCGGCTGTCTTCTATCTTTCATTCATTATTCTTAGAAACAATTCACCTGCTTCGATAAAAAATCTACATGTCCAATGGCTACTCACACTAAACACCTGGAATACTGGTATTTAAGGAGATTAATGATACTGTTTAAAATGTATGGTCAAAATGAGTCATCTACGGTCTTCACGGCTAAATCGAATTCTAGTAAGTAGTTTCCTGAGAATTAACTGTTTTATGGGTTGATGGGTGGAGAAAGTTGGCTTTATGGAAAGATACTTTTCTCTAATTATTCAAAGATACCTTCATGCTTTGTACAATAACACGTTATGTTGTTGTGTTCTTTTGTAGGGTGAGGTATATGACCTCGAATTTTCTCGAGTATGGGTTTCGAGGCTTGTAGAGTCACGATTAGGGAATATTTTAACTAAATGCTTATATTTCAAGCTGTATTCAGTAAAATACATAGAAAAATATGAGAGAAAAACAACAGTGAGGTGACTGACATGAAAAAATTGCTGTTTACGGCGTTGGTGTGTGCGATGATCTTTATGTTATTAACGCCATCAACCGTTGCCCTTGTAGAGTATAAAGCTGCTGGAACCCAGACAGAGCATCAAACAGGAATGGAGATGACAAGAAAAATAGCTACTTTACGTGCAGTGGCTGTTACAAATGACACATTAATTGTTGATGGTACATTGGTGAACATGAGTACTTTTACTCTTCCAGGAACATTAGATTCTCAAGCAGTATTTGCAGGTCTTTTCTATAGGAGAACTGATAATTTCACCAGTTACACGATCCATTACGCATTGATGAATATGACAACTTTCATGGAAAGACATCGTGAAGGCGAATGGGAAGAACTCAGCGATTTTAGTAATGTGACGACCGTAGAGAATATGACGCCAGACGACATGAAGGATCTAGTGAAAAATCGTAGTAAAATGATGGAGCTTATGAGGGAGTCAAAAGAGGTATGCGGAGAAGCTACGGAGAATGGAGTTATTCAAGTATTCAGATACTTTAATGGCACTGTGTATATTCATGTTACAGACAACACGAATGGCACTATAAAGGAGCTTGTTGAGCAACGTTTAGGAATTGTTCTTCAGCAATACGGTGATTCACCGGTCACATGGTATAATGTAACCACTTCTGACGTGGTTAATGTAAATATTAGCGTTGCGACAGAATTGTTAAGCGATGTTTGGGGCGATAGAGAAGGACTTCTACCAAAAGTGCTGGAATACATTGATACGGAAAACGAATCTTTGAAGACGTACTTTGGAATACATGAAGCTATGTTTGTGACTCCTGGTGCAACAATAGATTTCTGTTCTTTCATTGGAGCCACGATGTCAACAGGAAGCTTTAATAATTTCACTTCATACTTGGATGACCAAGGCTTTTCACTGAGGATCATAGTTAGGTCTATAGTTGAAGGTGAGGAAGGAGAATACAGTGAAGAACAGTTAGCTGAGATGAGAAATAGATTACATGGTCCAGCTGTTGAAAAGGTTATAGATGCTATCGGAAAAACTGCAAGAATTTCTGTTAATGAATGCATACTGGTGAATTTAGAAAACGGAAAACTAGAAATTGAAAAGGAAGGCCACGTGCTTATTAAGGTGGAAGCAAAAGGAAACGCAACTTTAGTATCAAGAGCGTTTAACGCGAGCGATATACAAGAAGTTTTAAGGAAGTTACCGAAAAACTTAACACCTGCGGTAGATGTGGTTTTAGAAATTAACTCGGAAGAACTTAGTGGAGATCTAACAATTAAAATAAGGATTCCAGAAAACATATCGTCAGAAGATGTAAAGATAGCATACTACGATGAACAAACTGGAACTTGGAACACGGTGCCTACTAGTATCGTTGTAGAAGACGATGTGCATTATGCGGTTGCTGTAACAACACATACATCTCTATGGACTTTAGTTATCACTGCTGAGGAAACCACCACTACTGAGACTTCCGAAGGTGTTGCTGGTTATCCTACCTCGTACATTGCGGTAGCGTTGATCGTAATAGTTGTGGCAGTAATTGCTTCGTACTTAGTTCTAAAACAAAGAAAATAACACTTTATTTTATCTTCCATTATTTATTTTATTGCAAGGAAAGCATTTGGATAGATGAGTAATTTAATAAGAAGATGTCTTGTTTAGATGTGTTTTCCTCGGATTTTAAATGGCAAGGGCAACAACTTAAAATTAGTTAAAGATAATTTTATTATGTTTAATAAAAGGGTTAGGAGATTGAAATGTTAAAGAAACAGGTAATAACTGTTTTGTTTTCCGCTGTTATAGCGCTTATTGCTTGGATTTTAGCAGCATATTTCTGGACTTTGAAAAGATTTTGGCTTCCAGAAGTATCTGAAACCGAAAAGCTATTTATTGGTTTGACTGCTCCAATAAACATAGCTATATTTATCGTGTTTTTCATAGCCACCTACGTAGTCATTGCGGCTCTAGCTTTTAAAGTTAAACCATTAAAGTAGGGTGCTGAAATTTTGCAGTTTTCAGAAAGAGTAATCAAAGTTACATGGTTGATTCTTGCAGGTTTCATCGCAAAGATCGTAGTAGAGATATTACATGAGGGAGGACATCTTCTCGTAGCTTTTTTAACTAATGGATATGTGGAAGAAGTTTACATTTCTCCTCTTTGGCCGTATGAGTCATCTCATGTGATAGCTAATGTAAAAGGGTTCTATGCGAAACTTCTTTTTGCGGTCGCTGGCATTACGGTGGTTATTTTCTTCTGTTTGATTGTTACATTTATAGTTATGCCGAAAATTAGAGGTATCGATAGAAAGTTTTTAGTGGCTGTTTATCCGTTTCTTGTTTGGTTTTCATTTTGGAGTTTCCTTAACGCATTGGGATACATGGTTTTAGGTTCATTTAAGCCTTTTGGTGACATTAAAGCGATTACAACCATGCTAAAAATCAACTCGATATATTTTTTGCCTTTAGCAATAATTTTAGCTGTACCGTTAATAGTAAGAATTAGTGATGAAAATGCGAAGATGATGGAAATGCTATTTCCGTCTTTAACAGGTAAAAAATGGGTTGGTCCATTGATTTGGATATTTGCCGTACTAGTAACTTTACTAGTTATAATTCCTGGAAGTAGCTACAATTTTAATGGCAACTTTGTATTCTTTTTGCTATTACTGCTTATGTCTTTTCTTCCATTTTTGTTTTCCACTCTGCTATACTATGTATTTCGCGACTGAAGTTATAGTTATTTTATTGGGATTAGTTTTGGTATTATTTTTTCATCGGTTTCTTCTATTACCAAAGAGTAAGCGTTTGTTGCTGGCAGTAACCCATAAAACAATGTGATTCCAGCTAGGCTTTCCAATTTAAAGTAAGTTGATGCTAAGTGGTCAAGTCCGTCCAGTATTCTTTGACCTGTCTTTACAACCACTAAAAAGGTTCCGAAGGAATCTTTTGCGTCTTTTGCCAATCGGCCAATTATTCTTTTAAGATTTTCTGCTCCATATAAATGTTCTAAAGTATCTGCTCCTACATAGAAGAAAAATTCTTCGGTTCCAAGCTCATCTAGAACACTAGATGTGGTTTCTCTAATTACTTTGTAGTCTGTGACTGGGTTTGCCCAATCAATTACATGTATATTTTTCTCTGAACTGGTTCCATTGGTTGAAAACTGGAACACGTGGATATATGTTCTGTAAAGTTCTTTGCCAATCATTGGTTCAAACCATTTTCTGACTGTAGATGGAGAGTGTCCTTCAGACGGTATAAAGAAGGCTGGTTTCTTCTTTAAGACGAAGTTCAGCGCTGGAGGTGCAGAGACCCAACGGTAATCTCTTCCTACTCCTCTGCCAGCTTCTATTATGTTTATGCTTCCCTTTTCAAAGCCTCCACCGAGTATTTTATCAAACTCTTCGATAAGAGTTGATGTGTGAACCGCGTTTTCCTCCGGTATGCTTACATTTAACGGTTTGGTTGGGTATTCAAGAACTTTTGAAGTGAAATGTATGAATCTTGAATCTTTTATTGAAAATATTATAACAGGTCTCTTTATTTCTGTTGTTCGTGTTTTTTCTAGTTCTAGACATCGAATAACCCTGCCATTAATGTATTTTTTTCGGAGAATAATTATACTGTCTGCAATGTAGTCTAGTTTTGTTTCCTTTACCCCTTCTGAGATAAAAATTGTGTTGGCACCAGTTCTTCCCGATATTTCGACCATCATCTTTTCAATCGAAAAGTCCTCGGGCGGAATATCAAGGTCGGCTTTAAGTGCGTCAATACTATCTATTATGATTACTATGGGTTTTTTCTTTTCCTGAGAGACCTTTGAATAGATAACTTTTAGGAAATCTTGAGAAGTTAGAAATTCGATGAAGTACTTGTCAATTTTAGGTAATATTGTTTTCCTAGCATCTAGGATTTTGTCTTCAATTTTTAGTTCCTTTAGCCATGGAAATTGTGAAAAGATTTTATCTATAGGGACGCGCGTCGATAAATAGAAGCCACGTCCTCCATCTTCTTCGATTGATCGTATAATTTCCATGGCAAGTGTTGTTTTTCCAGTTCCTGCTTCTCCCTTTATTATAAAAACCTGACTGCCGCTTCTTAACATTGCCAATAATTCGTCAGGGGGAGAAATACTCATAATAGCAACCATTCTAAAACCTACCTTTAAAAACTGAAAATATAGTAGATAAACTTGCTATTAAAACTATCGTTAGAATCAGATTTGAGGTAAGAAAGCAGCGCCAAGTACTCATTATGACATATATATTAAAGTAGCGTGTTTCTTGACTTTAGCTATTCTGTTAATGGTGGGAATTAGCGATGAAGACACGGAAATGTTAGAAATGTTTTTCTTTTTAAGGAGGTAAACGGTGGGCCAGCCCATGGATATTTAACGTACTGACCACCTTAGTAGTTGTGCTTCTTGGGGGCAGTTATAACGGTATTTGATTGTTTTCCATACTTGTTTTTCTTAATATTTACGTTTCTGCGACTAAAAATTCGATCATTTTACTTACATTTGATCCAGTTTGTTTTTAGTTCAACATCTTTAATAACGGGCTGTGTTAAAAGCTTGTTCCAGTTTGTTGTATCTTTACCTACAACAAATAGTGAACTTTAAATACAACTTCAATTATCAAATAGCAAATGGATTGAAAGAAGTTATATTTAACACTAATTGGAGTTGAACGTCTTGGATATTATGAAAATGATAAAAATTCTTTGGGTTTTTCTAATCATCTCTATGACTGTTATTTACCTCGTCTATCCTGTGCTAAGAGTTATTTTGCCTTTTTTTGTTATCTTAGGTGTTATAACTTGGTGGTTAACGGGTTATATTGCGTCGTCCCGGTGGATATTGAAAATTTGGTTTAATTTACTTCAAATAATTGTTCCCAAGCCAAGTGAAACGCTTGAAATTAAAAGCGGGACTTTTTTGACTGAAGAAAAAATTCCAGAGAAAATCGGATGGAAACAAGCATTGTTTGACGAAGGAGTCAACAAGTCGTTTTTGCCAGTGCTTCTTATGTTTGGAATTTTGCAATATGTGTTTAAATTCTTTGGTGCAGATTTTTTACAGTCTCTAGAAAGTTTCTTTATTTTGACATTTGCTTCACCTCTCTACGTTTGCTTAATTACGTTTCTTTGGATTCTTCTTGATAGCGGGTGGATTGAATATGATAGGGAAGCCAATAGGGTAATGCGTGTCGGAGAACATATTTTGCTCTATCTTCGAAGTATTGCTGGGTTAAGCGCGTTAGTGGGCTTCATAACTGTAGCTTTAACAATATTTGGGGCAGCTACTGCATTAGCATCTTTTTTGGTAGCATTAGCATTAGCTTCCGTTCCTATATATCTCACAACTGTTATTTACGTTAAGTTTTTCCACTACAAATATGTGAAAAAGGTTCGTGACTATCTTTTGTTTGAGAAAAAACTACCAATAGCGACTATACAAATAGTGCCAGCTCCAATGACTGTCACCTCCACACAAACAACACCTTACATTAATACTCAAGAAGAAGTTAAGGAAGAGATCCCTAAAACAGTTACCTATAATTTCTGTCCTTATTGTGGAACTCAAATACCGTCCAACATAAGATTCTGCCCTAAATGTGGGTCATCGCTTAATGCAGAGTAATTCAGAGACGAATATATGACTTTTAGGATTTATGATGTTAAAATATGTTTGACAGAGTTGTTAACTTTTTAACCCCTAGCTGATATAATATTTCTGAATTTCATCAAAGTAAGTGTAACTGTGATGCGTAGGAGGGACAGTGAGATAAGTCTAAAATCACGGTCAAATGGTAGCTTGGAAGAATTTGAGTTTACACTTGAAAAGTTACGGTTTAATCCCAATCCTCCTCCGATAAGTGGTGGAAGACAGTTTAGTAAATCTCCTAGAGAAGCTTTCTACAAAGTTGAAGATATCTTGAGTCATTTCGCGCAGGGAAAAGTTAGGTTTGATCGTGCCATTAAATCTTTAAATTATGCTCGCCACGCAATAATACCATTCCAAAACTATCCACAGGAAGTTGTAGAAAAGTTGGATAAATTATATGATGAAGCTATTAGGATTTTAAAGAAGTTGAGAACACCGGAAAAAGTAAAAGAATGGTTACTTAGCCACGGACCACCCAGAAAACCGCACAAAACATTAGAAAGCTTCTTCAAAAAGTGACTGCCTAAAATTATTTCAAGAAGTTAACGTTTGTACCTGTTAGAGACATTTCAATAAATGTCAATGTGAGTATCGCAGTGAGAAATGTTATCATTTTTCGATTTTTCAATTCCATCTAGAATTTTGTGATTATACGTAGAGTTGCGATTCGTGCTCTTAATTCATAGAAAATTTGCAATGGGTGTAAAGATTGATACGATTAAGGTGACATCCGAAAAATTTTAGGGGAGATTTCTAATTTTCGTTTTGATATTTTCAAAATTTTACGGGATCTCTTAGCATATGAATTAACTTAATTCAATTTATTAACCAAATTAGATGTTTTAGGTTTTCCAGATTCTATATAAGTATACGATTAGTGCGAGGGGGAAGCAAACTGTGCAAAACATATATACTGTGGAGGAAGAAACCACGTATAGCAGGGGATTGGCTTGTAGGGGGAAGAATGGTCTAATATCTGTGTAAAGGAAAGAATCTAGGAATATATGGAAATATGTTCCGAAAATGTTTGTAAATAAAATTTTCCTAAATGAACTTCTCTGCCTTAGTTTAAAGACTTCCAATAGTTTTTCAGTGTAGTCTCTAATTAGGTATAAGATTAGGGATAGGAGTATGCTAAGCAAGGTTGCCCCAAGATAGGTATGAAGGAAACCGTGCAATCTCGCACCAGGTCTATACATGTATAGGTTGTAGAAAGGTTCAATATCGACAATAACACTTGAAATTAAAAGCGAGAAAAAATCGAAAATAGAGAAGAAAAGTAACCCAAATAGTAGTGCAGGACCCCAATGGAAAGGAGTAAAAGGCAAATTCTACACCTCTGACATCACTTATTTGAACATTTAATATTTCAGTATTTCATATCAAGATTAGGGGAGATAAACTGTTTGTACATAAGACAGACTAAATGTACTATACATAATGGCACACATTATATGTTACGGGAACATAATAAGTATTGTTATGTAGTGGATCTTGCAGAGTTATAGGAGGATTTGATAGTTAAATGAAAATTGACACTATTTTGAAGAAACTCCAGATAAAGCATGTGGATAATGTAAAAAAGGCGTTTGATATTCTTGTTTCATCGTTAGCCATTATTAAGAAAAGTCTTAGAGAAGACAATATTGATGAATTTAAGGGTCTCATTGGATTCGATTTTTTTAATTTAAGCGAAAAAGAAAAGGAATTTCTATGGAAAAGCACAGATAGATATTCCTTTATTAATCGAGATTTTATATATGATTTACAGAAGAAAGTACAGAAAATTCTTACACCATTTGAAAGAAAAAGGTTGGCAGCATATTACACAAAGGATGCGGGATTAAAAATTATGGTTGAAACTACTGCGCTATTTTTAGATATTTATTCGAAAAGTGACGTTGTTCTTGCAGATTTCTTCCTTGGATCAGGGCTAACCTTGTCAAGAACGCTTGAGAAGATAGGAGATGAATGTTTTTCTGTGATTTTAGGAGTTGAGCCTCACCCTCTTGCAGCGTTAGTAGCTTACGCATCCTTACTGTATTTTATGAAAGGAGCCGTTGAAAAAATTAGGATAGTTGTCGGAGACTTTTTTAAATTAACATATATGCAAAAAATGTCGAACTTCTTTGGTGACGGATTGCAGAGAGCAGAGAAAGTTGATGTTATTCTTACTAATCCTCCGTTTACTAGATGGGAGGCTTTAGATAAAAAATATAGAGAATTTCTTAGAGAGCTTGTAGAGGAATTAGGATATAAAAAACATGTTGTTCGAGGACAGTTAAACTTGCAGTTAATAGCTCTTTTTCTCATGGATTACTTCTTAAAGGATAATGGGCTACTTGTTTCTGTACTTCCCGCATCCACCTTCTATACGGCCTCGGGTGAAAGCGTAAAGAATTTGCTTAGAGAAAAATACAAAATACTTGGAATACTAGAATCTAGTTCTGAAACAGCGTTCTCCACAGACAGCGGATTCAAAGAACTAATAATTGCATGTATTAAAGGGATAGAAAGATTTCATGAAACGGCGTTCATTTCCTTAAACGAAACAAAAAATGTAGAAAATATTTCTAAACTGTTTTTTGGAAGAAAATTCAACGTAAACGTGCCAAGTTTTTGTACGGTGAATTACGTCAATCTATATGACGTTTTGGAAATATGGGATATGAATTGGCTTGTTTTCTTTGGAGAAAAGGAATTGAGAAACTTACTTTCCAAAGTCTTTTCATACGGTATAAAAAGGAGGACTGTTAGTCCATGGAATAATGTTTTTGAAAGAAAACTTCTTGTGAGAGGCGTAGAAATATATGGCCCAGACTTTTTCTTTATTCCTAATAAATTTTGGAAAATTATTAATGAAACTTACGAAAAAGTTGTTATTGTGAATGAAAAATCAGGCAAGAAACTTTCCATTGAAAAAGAATATTTAGAGACAACTTTGAGAAGACCTGCCTTTTACTCTAATAGAATTTTGGTGGAACCTAAACATTATTTTATTAATGTTCCTCCAATTGAGTTAAATAAGCTTCCTCTGAATGTCGTTGAATACCTTAACTGGGGGAAAACTTCTGGTGTAGCGGACTCTGCGTTGAGAAAGTTTGGAAAATACTGGTATAGTCACGTCTTTAGGCAAATTAAGACAAAGGAACCTTATGGAAGAGTGTTTTTACCAGATAAGGTAGACTTTATGTTTAAACGTCGTGGTGTCTTTGCTAACTACTCTGACATCCCAATGATAGCTTCTAAGAACTTTTACGTAATAAAAATTAATAATGATGAGATGTGTAAGGTTCTTACAGCCTGGTTCAATAGCACTTTTTTCATATCTCTCCTTTTGGTTGCTGGAAGAAAAATTTCAGAACATTGGACAAGGTTTCTTGAAGATGACTACTTAAAACTACCTATTATAAACGTAAGAACGCTAAGCGAAGAAAAAATAAAAAGTATTTGTAAGTCTATGGAGACAATTGTCGCAAAAAAGTTACCTCCATTACCCTATCAACTAGATGAAGAATATAGGGTGAGACTTGATGTTTTATTAGCAGAAGCCATGGGACTATTAGATCCCCAGAAAATTGTCGAAAAATTGCATACACTACTTAGAGAATATTGGAAAAGGTAATGTTTGTTGCACTTAAATGAAATAAAGTGGTAAATGTTTATTGATTAATATAGGTGTTGTTTAAACCATCTAAGACTTTCGTTCAATGCTATTTTTCTCAGTTCTGGATTTGTAAATCTATGGTCTCCTCCTCTTATTATTTTCAACTCTTTTGGTTCCTTTGCAAGATTAAACAGTACATGGGCATCTCGAACTGGTACAATTTCATCCTGGTCACCGTGAATCACTAATATGTGAGAAACATCTTTCGCTGCTCCACTAATATCCACGTTTTCCAAATCTTTGATGAACCCTTCGGGAATGACTCCCCTTAATGGGTTCCATATTTCTTTTAGGAATATTGGTGCAGCCCAAGTTACTAATGCTTTAATAAATTTGAATTTTGAAGCTGCAAGTATAGAGATGGTTCCTCCTAAACTACTTCCTAGAAGCCCCACGTCCTCAAACATGCTATGAACATATTGTAATACTGCTTTAAGGTCTCTTAATCTCGCAGTAACAGTTGAATTCACAAAATTTCCTTCGCTTTCTCCACATCCTCTGAAATCAAACCTAAGAACATTGATTCCATTCTTAGTTAATATATCTGCGATTTCAAGATACTTCTCACTATCCTTGGTACTTAGCATTCCATGACATGTTATAACGACCGGGGAACTTTCTTTAACCTTATGGAGAACACTTACAATTTTTATTCCATCAACACTTAAAACCACTTTTTCTACTAGCATATCAGACCTCCCTATCTAACTACTGCTCTATCCGCTACATTTGAAATCATAAAATACGCGAATTTTTAAATAATGTATGGTTGTAAACTATCACTGTAACATGCAATCATTTTGACATAGTGACTTGGTGATATTATGGGGAAAATCCGGGTAGATATTCCTGATAATGTTGAAAAATATTTTAGACGCGCAGTCGTTGAGAGAATACCTTTTAAAAAAGGAGCCCTAAGTAACGCTGCTACAAGAGCATTTATTATGTGGATTACAGGTGGAGAACCTTGGCTTTATATGAATAGTAGAATGGGTATTGAAGTACGTCCTGAAAAACTTCTTGACGTCATCCTTTCCATTATTGACACTATTTGCAGAGAAAAAATTAAGGTGCATTTTGTTTGCAGTAATGAGAAAGCAAATCTTTTGAAAGCCATTTACCCTGATATAAAGATTAACGAAGAAATAGAAATTGAATTACATGTCAAAGACGCCAAAGAGTTTTTTAAGAAGCTTTCAATTATAGAGAAATTAGATGAACTGCAGGAACTTTTTATCGAGTTTGATGATGGAGATATTTATCTTGTTTCAAGTGGAGGTGGATGTTTATATTTAAATGCGGACACTATGCCATTAGAAAAAAAGAAGGAAATTGTTGCTCAAATACTCAAAATACATGGAAGAGCTAAAGATTACAGGAAAAATGAAGACAAAATTAAGGGTAATTTTCATATATTGATTCTATACGAGGGTGGCCCGATGGAGGTTAAGGTTGATGAGTGAAAATGTTGAAAAATATGTTAAAAGAACCGTTGCTTATTTTAGAAACCTTGTAGATCATGCTTTAAGGCCTTATGAACCGTCACCTACACATGTACTTAAACGCATATTAAAACCGTTTTGTAAAAATATTAGTTTTGTAGCAGAAAACGGAACAAAAAACCACTTTAAAAAATTAGTGGAAGAAATTTCAAAAAATTGCAAGAAATATGTTTTAGCATAAAATAGGCGAAGATCACCGTGTGTATAGCTTTTGCTAAGTCTACTTTTCAGTCTTGCAGCTACTAAGAGATTATTCTTCCTCCTCTATGAAGCTTTTAATGAATTTTATTGTTCTTTCTAGCATCGCGTTGAATAGTTTTTCACCCTTTTCTTTTGACGCTTTTGTTGGGTCTCCTATTGCTCCCGTATCTGTAAACTCGTCGGTGTTCCAAGGTGTAATTACTTTGTCTTTTTCCCAGATTGCAGTATATGGTGTTTTAGGCTCTTTCATCACTGGCTTCTTTATTTTAGAAACCCTAACTTTGTCAGGTGTTCCTATGAGTGCTGTGCTTGTTTCAAATTCACCTGCATGTCCCCAAATCTTAGATTCCAATACTTTTTCAGTAACGTCGCTGATAAATAGCCATGGGTTAATCAATGCGACTTTCATACCCAATCCGTCTCTTATGTCTCTAAGAGCTATTGTTAAAGCAGGTATGTTTCCACCGTGACCGTTTATAATGACCAGTTTTTCGATTCCATGCTGCTTTAAACTGTAAGCTATATCTAAAACCAGACTGATCAGGGTATCTTCGCTTAAAGTTATTGTTCCAGGGAAATTCATGTGATGTGGAGAAATACCGTACCATATTGGAGGCAAAACATATACTTTGCCTTTTAGAGCTTCAGCAGCCTTCTCTGACAGGTGAAGTGCGCTATAAGTATCTGTACCTAAAGGAAGATGAAGAGAGTGCTGTTCACAGCTACCAACTGGAAGAATGACAGCTCCAATGTTTGGAAGCTTTTCTTTAACTTCATCCCAAGTCAAATCATACCAATAAATCATCGCCTCTCACCTCACAACATAAAACAATATAGTATGAAAATAAATTTATGCTCCGAAAAATACTTAATACTTAGACTCCCAAAAACCTCTTAGGTCAAATTCGTTAGAAAACTGAAAGTAGCTATTTTGTCTTGTGCATTCTCTTAAATTTATTTCTCATAATCCTCTAAGAAAATTATTTCAACGTCAAATTTCTTTTTCTGAATTTCATTAACTAACTCTTTTTCTCGGTGTGAAAATAATGCTTTACAACCAAGCTTCTTTGCCAAAGCTAATATTAAGGAATCAGCCAGAGATATGTTTCTTTCACATTTATAGCGGGCAGCTGAGTCAATTATTTGCTCCGTCTTTTCAACACTTATGTAACCGGATGCTAACAATTTTTCCACTTGGGTATTTGCTTCATTCCATCCTAATCTTCTGCATAATATATATTTTGTTTCTATTATTGCCATTTCCGTTGTATGAGCATCAACTACTTCATCTAAGAGCGCTTTCTGAATAATTTTGCCGCGATTAGATAACATTAATAAGTCTATTAAGACACTGGCATCAAGCACTAAGGTACCTGTTATACTTTCTTTCATCTTTTCTTCTCTCCTCATAAAGCTCTTTTAATGCTTCTTCAACATCTTCTCTTGGAGTACACGCCTCTAATAAAAGTTTAGGGTTCTTTTTTCTCCTGTACATTAATAAAAATCGTATTGCTTCATCAAAATCAACTCTACGACCCAGCTTAATCTGAAGTTCTGATACAAACTTTAATAATTCTCTTTTCGTTTCCTCTTTAATAGCTATAGTAGACATATTAATTACACCAAATATAAACTCTATAACATATATAAATAAATCTTCTTCTAACATCTCTAAGGTCAGGTTTTAATCATTTCCGCAAAATTAGAGTTAAATCTGGCCCTTTTCAAAACTTGACTTATAAAGCCCATTATTTCAGGCTCCACAGCATAAATTACTCTTTTGGAAGGTGATTAAAGATAACTTGCCAAGCGCTTGTTTATAATTTTTCTAAGTCCCTATACACCTCAGGATCTTTGACACCGTCTCCAAGGATAAGGTAATCCTTATTAACGTGACCTAGAATTACGTTTTTACCCTTAGACTCCAAAGCTTCAGGCGATAGTATCGGTAATCCTGTTTCGGGACCCATTAACACTATTAGATCTGGGAAAGTAGCTATTCTTTGGCTGTTTTTCTCTAAGGTCATGTACTCGTTAAAGAATACTATTTCATACTTATCGTTGCCGCAGGTAAGTTTTATGGTTCCTATATCGAATCCACCACGTGTCTCGAGTTTTGCGTCAACTATTTTGCATTCGCCTATAACTTCTCCTCTTGCAGCTTCAAACGCCTTGTAACATGCTTCCATACAGTCCTTGCTAGCATAGTCGAGAATTATTCTACCAATTTTCATGGAGTGTTTTATAGCGTTGGGGGCTCCGTGAAT